>Ga0209148_1001006_pt1 | contig 17841 bp, 13 predicted proteins | sample AraplaCol_mMF_r2_2_FD_184288 | JGI IMG/M metagenome (GOLD analysis project Ga0209148, IMG submission 184288) | Arabidopsis root microbial communities from North Carolina, USA - plate scrape CL_Col_mMF_r2 (SPAdes) (version 2) | ecosystem: Host-associated > Plants > Roots > Endosphere | place...
CGGCCCCGTCGGTTCGAGCGCATGAAGAAGTTGTACGCGAGCACGGCCGGGATAGCGGTGAACAGACCGAACGCGGTCATGATCAGCGCCTCACCGACGGGGCCGGCCACCTTGTCCATCGACGCGGAACCCGAAGCGGCGATACCGATCAGCGCGTGGTAGATACCCCACACCGTACCGAGAAGACCGATGAACGGAGCCGACGAACCGACCGTGGCGAGCAGGGTCAGGCCGCCTTCCAGACGCAGGCTCTCACGAGCGACGGCCTGGCGCAGGGCGCGATCGATGAATTCCGAACGCGACAGCGTCTCGGCGAGGCGACCGCCAGCAGCCTGCTGGTGGTGAGCGACGGCCGAAGCGGCGTCGAGCGCGATCTTCGAGAACGGTTCGCCCTTCGGCTGCTCTTCGAGCATACGAATGGCTTCCTGCGTCGACGAGGTGTTCCAGAAGCCCTGGATGACCTTGTCGGCGCGCGAACGCACCATGCTGTTACGGATGAAGTTGGCGACGATGAAGTACCACGAGAGCACGGACATCGCGACCAGCACCACGAACACGATCCAACCGAGGAAGTCGAAGTTGTGGATCAGGTGGTCGAAGCCCATCTGCTTGAGGGCGTCGGCGTTGGAGTTTTGACCTGGATTAGCAGGCTGAGCGGAGGTGTCTTGCAACATAACGCTACCCTTGGGAAGTCAAGCGTGAACTTAATAGCTGTAAGTGAGGAATTACAGCTGGTTTAGGTTGAACGTAACGGGGACACGTGCATAGCCTTCGACGGCCTGACCGCCTCGCTTGCCCGGGTTGAATCGCCAGTTCCTTGCCGCATCCTGCGCTGCCTTGTCCAGTTCGCGGAAACCGCTGGACTGATCGACCTGAATGTCTTTCGGCGCACCGTCGACACCCACGAGGACCAGAAGTACCACCGTACCTTCATGCCGCTGGCGAACCGCCTGCGGCGGATACTTTGGCGGGTTGCGCTGACGGTACGACAGATTCTCGCTCGGCGCGATGTCGGCCGGCGGTGCAGGCGGCGCGGGAGGCGCCGGCGGCGGTGCCGGAACGGCATTCGTGCTTGCCTCCTCGACAGCCGGCGGCGGCGGGGCCGGCGGCGGCGGTGTCGGCGGCGGCTTCACCTGCTGAATGATCTTCGGCGGCGGCTGCTTGGGGGGTTCCGGCGGCGGCGGCGGAGGAGGCGGGGGCGGCGGCGGCGGTTCGATGAAATCGACCTGTACCACCTTCTCTTTCTGCTTTTCCTGCGTCTTGGGCGGCGCCATGGGCGCGACCAGCAGCAGGAAAGCGAACGAGTGCAGCGCGATGGCTACTGCCAACGCACTTGTGCGCCCCCAACTGAACGGCGCTTGGCCGGTTGATTCGTTACTTGAGGCCATCAGTCACTATCAAGAGCTAATCAAGCGGAAGTGAGCCCGCACTGCTTTCCGGCGCTCGGCGGGTTGACATTGCCGAAAACGCAGGTTTCTGCAAGCGGAAAGGTATGCAAGTTACACCAGCATATGGCGTTTGTATAGCTCCTGAAGGGAAGGTTTATGACCATCCACAAGCCCCCCTTCCGGCCCTTTACAAAGCCTTACTTACCGGTACCTGCGGTTTTCAACCAGGCGTTGGCCTTGGCAGACGTTTCAGGGTCCTGCGCCGCGAGCTTCATGTCCGCGATAGCACCCTGCTTGTTCTTCTGACCACGCTTGGCTTCCGCACGCACCATATAGGCCTGGCCTTTATGCTGCACACCCTTGCTGATGGCATCCGTCGCGGACTTCTCGGCCGCGGCGTACTGATTCTTCTGGAGCTGGAGACGCGCCACGCTCAGCATGACCTCGCCGTCTTTCGCGAGCGGCGCAGCCTTCTGATAGGCAGCCAGCGCCGCGTCTTCCTTGCCGGCGGTGATGGCAGCGTCGCCCTGGAGCTTGTAGACCTCCGCGCTGGGCTTGACCACGCCCTTCGCGAGACCGTCGTCGAGCACGGCCGCAGCCTTCGCCGCGTTGGCTTCCTGGCGGTCCGTGTGGTCCTGGCCGTCGATCAGGTAGACCTTGGCGAGGTTGATGTACTGCTTCTCGTCCTTGAAGGCACCCGCCGCGCGGCCCTTCTCCATCAGCGCGATCGCGTCCGGATACTTCTGCGCCTGGATCAGGGCGGACGCGGCGTTGTTGAGCGCGGTCGGATCGTTGGGATTCTTCTGCAGTTCGGCGGCGGCGAGCTCGGCGGCCTTGTCGCCCTGGCCGGTCTCGGCGTAGCTGGCGGCGAGGATCTGATCCCACGAGCCCTGCGGCTTCGCGTCCGGCAGCGACTTCGCCTTGGTGATGGCAGCGATCGCTTCCGGGAACTTGCCCAGGCGATAGTCGATGTTGCCTTCGAGGCCGTAGGAGTCGGCGGTTTCCTTCTTGCCCTCGGCGCGCCATTCCTGGAGCGACTTCAGCGCGGCGTCGTACTGCTCGTCCGCGACGAGGAACTGCGTGTACATGTACTTGAGCTGGAAGTAGGTGTCGTTCGGCATTACACCGATATCGAGCGCCTGCTTCAGCGTGGTGATGGCGCCCTTCACGTCGCCATCGTTGTACTTCATGTTCGCGATGCCCTGGAGGGCGAGCGCCTGAGCGTACTTGCTGCTGGTGGCCGAACCGTCGGCCAGCGGCTGCAGAAGCTGCAGAGCCTTGTCCTTCTCGCCGTTGTTCGCGGCATCGAGACCTTCGTTGAGCGCCTTCTGGTCCTTCTCGCTCTTGAGATCGAGCTTGGGTTCCGTGCGAGTGGCATTCGGATACAGCGCTTCTTTCTTGTCCTTGGGAGCCGTGTCGCGCGCGACGGCGGCACCGCTGGCCAGGGAAAGTGCGATCGCGGTAGCGAGCGCCAACTTGATGAAGGAACCCTGTTTCATTGACAGACCTCTGTTGAAGGAGTCGGCGCACAAGGCGGCTCTCCGGGGGACTACAGAGGTTAACCCGATTCGATTCCTAAGAACAAGTCGCAGTGCAAGAAAAAAGCAGAGTCAAAACAATGACTTGTTAGAAGAATGTTGGCGCTTACCGATTTGTAGGCCAAAGGTTGCCTTGAAAACGCCATTTTCATCCACGTCACTTCGGGCTGTGACGTGGAACACGAAAACGCCCGGCCGTCGCCAGCCGGGCGTCTATTTCGTGGTTCAACCGTCGGGGCGATGGATCACACGTCCAGATTGGCCACCTTCAGTGCGTTGGATTCGATGAATTCACGACGCGGTTCCACCGCTTCGCCCATCAGCATCGAGAACATCTGGTCGGCCGCCACGGCGTCCTCGATACCCACCTGCAGCATGCGCCGGGTCTCCGGGTTCACCGTGGTTTCCCAGAGCTGCTCGGGGTTCATTTCGCCCAAGCCCTTGAAGCGCTGGATCGTACGACCCTTCTTGGCTTCGTCGAGCAACCAGTTGCGCACATCGGCAAAGTTGAGCACGCCACGCGAGGCGTTACCGCGACGAACCACCGCCCCAGGCTGCAGGCCCAGTTCCGCCAGCTGCTGCGAAATGGACTGGATAGCGCGGAATTCCAGACCGCCGAAGAACGCCTGCGGCATGATCCAGGTGTGGCTGAGGCCGTGCTGCTTGCGCTCCACTTCGATCGCAGCGCCCTGCTCGTTCAGTGCCGGGCGGAAGCGCAGCGTATAGCTCGGCTTGCCCAGGCCGCTGGCGGTGAGGCGCGTAGCGATGCCGTCCAGCCAGGCCTGCATACGTGCTTCGTCGGTCCAGAGATCCTCGCCGAGCGGCGTGTGTTCGATCAGCGCAGTGAGCACCGCCGTGTCGAAGCGGTGGCTGAGGCGCTCGATCTGGTCCAGGGCAACCTGGTAATCGCGCAGCAGCTTCTCCAGTGCCACGCCGTCGATGGCGGGTGCGCTCTCTTCCGGCACCAAGGACGCGTTATCCACGGCGCTGGCGATCAGGTACTCGTTCAGGACGTTGTCGTCCTTGATGTACATCTCCTGCTTGCCCTGCTTCACCTTGTACAGCGGCGGCAGGCCAATGTAGACGTGCCCGCGCTCGATCAGCTCGGGCATCTGGCGGTAGAAGAAGGTCAGCAGCAGCGTACGGATGTGCGAGCCGTCCACGTCCGCGTCGGTCATGATGATGATGCGGTGGTAGCGCAGCTTGTCCGGGTTGTATTCCTCCTTGCCGATGCCCGTGCCCAGCGCGGTAATCAGCGTGCCAACCTCGGCAGAGGAAATCATCTTGTCGAAGCGGGCCTTCTCCACGTTGAGGATCTTGCCCTTCAACGGCAGCACTGCCTGGGTACGGCGATTGCGGCCCTGCTTGGCGGAGCCGCCTGCGGAGTCACCCTCGACCAGGAACAGTTCGGAAAGCGCGGGATCCTTCTCCTGGCAGTCCGCCAGCTTGCCCGGCAGCCCGGCGATATCGAGCGCGCCCTTGCGGCGGGTCATTTCGCGGGCCTTACGGGCGGCCTCGCGGGCACGGGCGGCGTCCACGGCCTTGGAAGCGATGGCCTTGCTTTCCGCCGGATGCTCCAACAGGAATTCGGCGAGCTTGTCGTTGACGACCTGCTCCACCGCTGTTTTCACCTCGCTGGAAACGAGCTTGTCCTTGGTCTGCGACGAGAACTTCGGATCCGGCACCTTTACCGAGAGGACCGCGATCATGCCTTCGCGCATGTCGTCGCCCGACAGCCCGACCTTGGCGTTCTTGGCCAGGCCTTCCTTCTCGATGTAGTTCTGCAGCGTACGCGTCAGCGCCGCGCGGAAACCCGTGAGATGGGTGCCGCCGTCACGCTGGGGAATGTTGTTGGTGAAGCAGAACATCGTTTCCTGGTACGCATCCGTCCACTGCATGGCCAGTTCGACAGTGATGCCCTCGGACTGCGAGCTGAAGCTGATGACCGTGGGGTGCAGCGCCGTCTTCAACTCGGCCAGGTGCTGCACGAAGGACTTGATGCCGCCCTCGTAAGCGAAGATGTCCTTTCGCTCATTTCGCTCGTCGACCAGTTCGATGGTGACGCCCGAATTCAGGAAGGCCAGCTCACGCAGGCGCTTCGCCAGGATGTCGTAATGGAAATCGATGTTGTTGGTGAACGTGGCCGGGCTGGGCAGGAACCGCACCATGGTGCCGCGGCGGTTGGTGTCTCCCGTCACGGCAATGGGCGCCACAGGCTCGCCATGGGCGTATTCCTGGCGGTGTTCCTTGCCTTCGCGCCAGATGGTCAGCCAGAGCTTCTCGCTCAGGGCGTTGACCACGGACACACCCACGCCGTGCAGGCCGCCGGACACCTTGTATGAATTGGCGTCGAACTTACCGCCGGCATGGAGCACCGTCATCACGACTTCGGCCGTGGAGCGGCCCTCCTCCGGGTGGATATCTACCGGAATGCCGCGGCCGTTGTCGGCCACGCTGGCCGAACCGTCCTGATGGATGGTGACCGTCACGTAGTCGCAGTAACCGGCAAGGGCTTCGTCGATGGCGTTATCGACAACCTCGAAGACCATGTGGTGCAGGCCCGTACCATCGTCAGTGTCGCCGATGTACATGCCCGGACGCTTGCGGACGGCTTCCAGGCCCTTGAGGACCTTGATGCTGCCCGAGTCGTAGGTATTCGAGTTCGTCGGATCGAGAGGTTCGTTCATGCGATGCCCGGTGATGGCGCCAGAATGCGGTCCCGAGGCGGCGCGTAAAGGCGTCGGGACAGTCGGTCGATTATAGCAAAGCCGTGACGGCACCCTGTTCCACGTGGAACACCGTCACAGGACGTTCCACGAGGGCGGAGGGGATTTCGGTGCCGGTAACGAAGACCTGGACGTCGCGCCCCAGAAGTTGGGCTACGACCCACTCTTGATGGGTGCGATCCAGCTCGGATGCAAGGTCGTCGAGGCAGACGACAGGCCACTCGCCGCGGATCTCAGCGTGCAGGGAGGCCTGCCCCAGCAGGCACGCGAGAGCACATAGTTTCTCCTGGCCTCGGGAGAGATGCTCACGTAACGGAGCATGCTCGAAGGCGATGGAAAAGTCGGCACGATGTGGGCCTACCGTAGTATGACCACGTGCCATATCCCGCAGCCGCCGGGATACCAAGGTGGCCGCCAAATCCTCCGTCTCGTCCCAGCCTGGACGGTAGCGGAGGGAAAACACGCCTAGCTCCGGCAGCACGTTGTTCATGAAACTGCGCACGTGAGGAAGTAGTCGATCCAGGTAGTTCCGGCGGTACGCGGTTATGTCTTCACCCGCGCTGGCTAGCTCGGCCTCCCAGGGCGCTAGAGACGCATCATCCACCGCTGCCCCGCCGGCACGCAGCAGCGAGTTCCGCTGCTTGAGAGCCCGCTGGTAGCGACGCCATCGCCCCATGAACTCATGTTCCACGTGGAACAGACCCCAATCGATGAAACGCCGCCGCTCGTCAGACGCGCCGGCGATCAGATCATGCGATCCGGGCTCAAAGCAGACGACGGCGCACTCCTGTACCAAAGCACCCAAGGATGCGGCTTGATCGCCATCGATCCGGGCCTGCCACCGCGAACCATCGCGGCCCAGCCCGATCCGGCGCATGCGGCCATCTGCCGTTCGGACCTCGGCAAACACCGAAAGCGACGTAGCGCCGCGCTTCAAGAGGACATCGCGCGATCCGGCTCGGAACGATCGCCCGTGGGAGAGCAGATATGCCGCTTCCAGCACGCTGGTTTTCCCAGCGCCATTGGAACCGACGAAAACGTTGATGCCCGGCGATGGGGTAACAGCGACGCCGTCCAGACAGCGCAGTCCGGCGATCCGCAACGATTCGAACTTCATCCCACGCCATCCCCTTCCAAAACGAAAAGCGCCGGGGTGTCGAAGACATCCCCGGCGCCTTGGCCGACCGCCACGCGACTTGGCGTAAAAACGGTCAGAGACGAAGCGGCATCACCACGTGCCGCGCCTCGTCGTTGCCCTCTTCCTGCAAGAGGCAGCTCGACTGCGCATCGCGCAGGTTGATCCGCACCTTGTCGCCACGAAGCGCACCTAGCGCATCGAGCAGATAGCCCACGTTGAAGCCGACCGCCAGATCATCGACAACCGTCTCGGCTTCCACTTCTTCTTGAGCTTCTTCCTGCTCCGGGTTGTGCGCCACGATCTTGATCCGCCCCGGGGTCAGTTCGAGCTTTACGCCGCGGTACTTCTCGTTGGACAGGATGGCGGCGCGCTGCAGCGCGCTGCGCAGCACGTCGCGCTCGATCGTCGCCGACTTGTCCGCCCCGAGCGGAATGACCGCCTCGTAATCCGGGAACCGGCCATCGATCAGCTTGGACGTGAATACGACACCGCCGCGGCGTACGCGCAGGTGATTACGGCCGAATTCCAGTTCGACCGAGCCCTCGCCCGATTCGAACAGGCCAATCAGTTCGTTGACGCCCTTGCGCGGGATGATGATCTGCCGCCGTGCGGAAACCGAGCTTTCCAGCTTCGTTTCCTTGAGCGCGAGGCGATGGCCGTCAGTAGCGACGCAACGGAGCGTGTGCTCCTGCAGATCCAGCAACATGCCGTTGAGGTAGTAGCGCACGTCCTGGTTCGCCATGGCGAATGCCGTGCGGTCCATCAGGTCGCGCAGTACTTCCTCGGGAAGCGTGACGCGTTCGACCAGCTCGATTTCGTCGATGGTCGGAAATTCACTGGATGGGAGCGTGGCAAGCGTGAAACGGCTGCGACCGGCATTCAGCGCAATGCGCTCTCCGTTCAACTTGATGTCGATGCGTGCGCCATCGGGAAGCGCGCGAACGATGTCGAACAGTTTGCGCGCCGGAATCGTGATCTCGCCTTCCTGCACGCCCTCGGCGGCGGTCGTGGCGATCATCTCTACTTCGAGATCGGTACCGGTAAACGAAACCTCGCTACCGGAGGCGCGAACCAGGAGGTTGGCCAGCACGGGCAGCGTCTGGCGGCGTTCCACGACGCCCACCACCTGCTGCAGGGGTTTGAGCAGTACTTCCCTCTGGATGCTGAATTGCATGCGTCCCCTACTCCTGCTTTTAAGTTTTTAAGATTTTATAGTGGTAGTTGTTGGGCCGGTGGATATCTTGAAAAGCCCGAAAACTTTTATTTGTTCAACGAGTTATAACTAGATATCGACTGGCTTGAACATGCGGATTCGTGTGGGTGCCTTGTGGATAACTTCAGGCGTCGAAACCGTCCTCCATCCATCCACCTATTATCCACAGGTTCTCAGCCCGTCAATATGCGGATGAGCTGCTCCCAGTCCTGGCGCATGCGTACGTCTTTCTCGCAGAAACCGCGGATGGTGCGGCAGGCGTGGAGCACCGTCGTGTGGTCACGGCCGCCGAACGCCTCACCGATCTCAGGAAGGCTGTGCTCGGTCAGTTCCTTGGACAGGGCCATGGCGACCTGCCGGGGGCGCGCCAGCGAGCGTACGCGGCGCTTGGAGAGCAGGTCGGACAGGCGCACCTGGTAGTAGTCGGCCACGGTCTTCTGGATGTTCGGCACGGTCACCGCTTGCGCATGCGTGTTCAGCAGGTCGCGCAGCGTTTCCTCGGCGAAGTCCGTCGTGATCGGCTTGCGGTAGAAGTTGGCGCGCGCTGCGAGCGTATTGAGCGCTCCTTCGAGATCGCGGACGTTCGAGCGGATGCGCTTGGCAAGCAACATCGCCACATCCTCCGACACCTCCATGTCCTTTTCGGCCGCTTTGGACAGCAGGATCGCTGCGCGTGTCTCGAAGTCCGGCGGCTCGATCGCCACGGAGAGACCCCAGCCCAGGCGCGACTTCAGCCGCGGCTCGAGCTTGTCCAGTTCCTTCGGATAGCGGTCGCAGGTCAGGATGATCTGCTGCTTCGCCTCGAACAGCGCATTGAACGTGTGGAAGAACTCTTCTTGGGTCGTGTCCTTACCGGCGAAGAACTGGATGTCGTCGATCAGCAGCGCATCCACCGAGCGGAAGCGTCGCTTGAAGTCGTCCATGTTCTTCTGCTGCAGGGCTTTCACCATGCCGCTGACGAACTGCTCCGAGCGCAGGTAGAGCACCTTCGCGCCGGGGTTGTTCTGCATCAGAAGGTTGCCGGCCGCATGCATCAAGTGGGTCTTGCCCAAGCCGGTGCCGCCGTACAGCAGCAGCGGGTTGTAGGCCCGACCGGGATTCATGGCGACCTGCATGGCCGCCGCCTTGCCCAGTTGGTTCGATTTGCCTTCCACGAAGGTCTCGAACGTGTAGTGCGGATCGAGGTTGTGCACGTGCGGCGGCTCGTGCGCGGGCTCCGGTGCGCGCGGCGCCGCATGGGCTGGCGCGCTGGACGGAGCCGACGCAGGCCGGCCCGGCGCCGGACGGCCGCCGGAGGAACCGACTTCCAGCCGCACGGGCATGGCCCGGCCGCTGATGTGCTCGACGATCGTGCGGATCTTGTCCAGGTACTGCTCGCGTACCGTATCCAGCGAATACGGGTTCGGCGCGTAGAGGAACAGGCCGTGGCCGTCCTCCCTGGCCTGCAACGGCATAAGCCAGGTATGGACGTCCTCTGACGTCAATTCGCCTTCAAGACGCTCGAGGCAGCGTCTCCACAGTTCACTCATCGGGTATTCTTGCCACAGAAGGGGCGCATGCGCGCGGGGTGGACGTCGAAGTCTAACAGCGTTCCGCCTGCTCCTCGGCCTGTGCGTCACCGGGCCACCACCGTCGCCCTGCATCCAAGCGGTTGACAGTCTTACGGAATGTCCCGCATACTTTCAGGCCTTTTTCCATCTTCACCCGGATGTAAGCGCCATGAAGCGTACTTACCAGCCCAGCAAGCTCAAGCGTGCCCGCACGCACGGCTTCCGTGCCCGCATGGCCACGGCCGACGGCCGCAAGATCATCAACGCCCGTCGCGCCAAGGGTCGTAAGCGCCTGATCCCGTAAGCGGTTCGCCTGTCGTGCGTGCCGCCGCCCTGCCGCGCGATGCGCGGCTACGCAGCGCCGCCGACTTCGCAGCGTTGCGAACTGTCAGCGGTCGCCTCGGCGGCCGCTGTTTTCTTTTGCGCTTCGGAAACAACACCGCTGGTACGGCGCGCCTCGGGCTCGCCATTTCCAAGCGTTGTTCGAAACGCGCCGTCGATCGCAACCGCATCAAGCGCCTCGCTCGCGAGGCGTTTCGTCGCGCGCGTCCGGATCTCCCCCAGGTCGACATCCTGGTCATGGCGCGTGATACCGCCCTTAAAGAGACCGGCGCCACCCTCCTGGCGGAACTCGACGGGCTCTTCCGCCGTATCCGGCCGTTGAAGCCTGAGGGTGCCGACGGCACAATCGCGCGTTGACCTCACGTCCACCCCGCCCCTTCCGGCCAGTCGGCCGTGGCGCCATTCGGATCTGGCCTAAGCAATGAATCAAACGCGCACGCTTCTCTTCTTCGCGCTCATGTTCGTGGCGTACCTGCTGTGGACGGAATGGGAAAAGGACTATGGTCCCCACCCGGTCGCTCCCACGCCTGCGGCTCAGACCGATAGCGGCAAGCCGGCCGCCGATGGCAGCATTCCTGGCGCAGCTGCCCCGGCCAATGTGCCAAGCGAGGCCGCGGCGCCCGCCGATGGCAAGGGCCAGCTCATTACGCTGTCGAACGACGTGCTGCGTCTTACCATCGACACGCGTGGCGGCAGCATCGTCCGTTCGGAGCTGCTTGCATATCCGGACGAGCCGGTCACCAAGAAGAACCCGAGTCCGCCGCCGGCACGTCTGCTCGACGATCAGCCGGAGCACTTCTTCGCCGCGCAGGATGGCCTGGTCAGCAACAATGGCCCGGCGCCCGACCACCGCGCGCTGTTCCACAGCGAGACCTCGGAAGCCAAGCTCGCCGATGGCCAGAAGACCGTCAGCGTGGATCTCACCTGGACCGATCCTTCGGGCCTCAAGGTCGTCAAGCGCTATACGTTGAAGCGCACCGACTACGTCGTCGAGCTCGATCAGCGCGTGGAGAACGGCACGGGCACCCCGTGGACGGGTAACGCGTACCAGCAGTTGCAGCGCGTGCCCGCCGCCAAGGTGAACTGGTTCAAGGCCTACACGGACCCCGCGCAGCACAGTTTCTTCGGCGCCGCGTGGTACAGCCCGGAAAACAAGTTCGAATCGCTGCCCTTCCTCGACTTTGCGAAGAAGCCGCTGAACCGCCAGATCACCGGCGGCTGGATCAGCATGCTGCAGCATTACTTCTTTGTGGCCTGGATTCCGCCGGCCGACCAGAGCGTGACTTACAGCAGCACCATCGTCGATCCGAACTCCGCGACGCCGCGCTATCTCGTGCGCGCGTTCGGTCCCGCGATCCAGGTAGCGCCGGGTCAGGCTGCCGACAGCGTTGCTCGACTCTACGTCGGTCCGAAGCTGCAAGGCACACTGGACGTCATCGCGCCTGGCCTCGAACTCACCAGCAACTACGGCTGGCTCACGATCATCGCCCAGCCGCTGCACTGGCTGCTTTCACAGTTGCACGCGATCAGTGGTAACTGGGGTGTGGCGATCATCCTGCTCGTGCTGCTCATCAAGGCCGCTCTGTTCAAGCTCACCGATGCGCAGTTCCGCTCGGGTGCGCGCATGCGCAAGCTGCAGCCGCGGGTCGCCGCGCTCAAGGAGCGTTACGGCGACGACCGCATGAAGATGCAGCAGGCGATGATGGAGCTGTACAAGAAGGAGAAGGTGAATCCGATGGCGGGCTGCCTGCCCATCCTCATCACCTTCCCCATCTTCATCGGCCTACTTCGCGTGCTCTCCGAATCGATCGAACTGCGCCATGCGCCGTTCTTCGGCTGGATCCACGATCTGTCGGCGCCCGATCCGTTCTATGTGCTGCCGGTGCTCTACTTCCTCGTGACGCTGCTCACGCAGCGCATGATGCCTACGGCAGGTATGGATCCGACCCAGGCCAAGATGATGAAGGTGATGCCGCTGATCTTCGGTGTCTTCTTCGCCTTCTTCCCGTCGGGCCTCGTGCTCTACTGGACGGTGAACGGTGCGACCAGCCTGCTGCAGCAGTGGTGGATCAACCGCAGCGTCGATCGCGCCGACATCAAGGCAAAGACGGCTTAAACCCCCAAGCGGCGCGTCGAACGACGCGCCGCTTCGCCATAGCAGGTTCACCATGACCCACGGCGACGACACCATCGCGGCCATCGCCACCGGCGCCGGCGCAGCTGGCGTCGGCGCCGTTCGCGTCTCCGGGTCACTGGCGCCACAGATAGCGCGTGCGGTTCTTGGGCGCGAACCGACGCCCCGGCATGCGCACTTCACGGCATTCCGCGACGCGCATGGCGATCTGATCGATCGCGGCATCCTGCTCTACTTTCCTGGGCCTGCGTCGTACACCGGCGAACATGTGCTGGAGCTGCAAGGCCACGGTAGTCCGGTATTGCTCGATGCCTTGCTTCGTCGCTGTATCGCACTCGGTGCGCGGCTCGCGCGGCCTGGCGAATTCACCGAGCGCGCCTTCCTCAACGGCAAACTCGATCTCGCGCAGGCCGAAGCCGTTGCCGATGTCGTGGCCGCCACGTCGGAAGCCGGTGCGCGAGCCGCGCTGCGTTCGATGGAAGGTGTGTTCTCCGCGCGCGTCGACGATCTGCTCGCTGAACTGATCGCACTGCGCGTGCATATCGAAGCCGCGATCGATTTTCCGGAAGAAGAAATCGACTTCCTCGCCGATCCGGTCATCGGTGAACAGCTCACGGCGTTGCGCGCCCATCTCGACGCATTGCTCATCGAAACACGGCGCGGTGTTCGCCTCAACGATGGGATCTCCGTCGCCATTGTCGGCCGTCCAAACGCCGGCAAGTCGAGCCTGTTGAATGCGCTCGCCGGTCAGGAGCGCGCCATCGTCACGGACATTCCGGGCACCACACGCGATGTATTGCGCGAGTCCGTCCTCATCGACGGCGCCACCCTGGAACTGGCCGACACCGCAGGATTGCGCGATAGCGACGACGTGGTCGAACGCGAAGGCATCCGACGTGCGCGCGCGCAGCTCGAACGCTGCGACGTCGCTCTCCTGGTCACCGATGAAACCCACGCCGACGCCGATCTCGCCTTCTTCGAAGGCGCTCCAATGCATGCCACGCGACTCGTCGTCATCAACAAGATCGACCTATCGCATGCCGACGCACGCAGCGAACGGCGCGACGGCAATGACACGCTATGGCTCTCGGCGAAAACGGGCGAAGGGCTGAATACGCTGCGCGAGATGCTGCGCAAACTCGCGACAGCCGGCGCTGGCGACGGCGCATTCAGTGCGCGTCGTCGTCACGTCATCGCGCTGGAAGCCGTGCGCGATCACCTGACCCGCACAGACGCCGCATTACGCGACAGCCGAGCCGGCGAACTCGCCGCGGAAGAACTGCGTCACGCGCAGCATGCCCTCGGCGAAATTACGGGCACCTATTCCTCGGACGATCTGCTCGGCGCGATCTTCGGGTCGTTTTGCATCGGGAAGTGAGACGGAATCATGGCGTCCGAGCATGGACAGTTATGCTGAGAGATCACCTGCGAGCTACATGTTCGTGGACAACACAAGCACTACTGATCCGTTTTCTTCAACTGCTTCTTCTTGGCCAACTCAAGTTGCCGGATGCTGCTGTCTGGCACAGGCAGTCTTTCCGGCATGTTTCCACCCGCTCTTCAATAGTCTGGCGGACTTTTCTGCCCACATCGAAGTGCGTCTTGTTGGCCTGCGCTTTACCGCGCACCTGATCACGGCGCAATTTTTCTTCCGCCTGGGTGGCGCGGAACAGGTTGGCCGCTAACTCAGTGCTGCCCATGTGGTCGAGAATTTTCTGGCTCTTCTTCAGTTTCTTGCGAGCGTGAATATCCTTGGCGCCGAGCCCACCATACAGGCCCTTGTAGCCATGGTCTTGAAAGATGGCATAGTCCTGAGGGCTGTCCACACCTGAATCCTTTGCGGCAGCGGCAAGGTATTTGTTATGTGCGGCTAGCTCGTTGCGGATGGCGAGGCGTTTCTCGTCTTCAGATAGCCGAGCAAAGTTATGGTCGTCAGCCAGTTCTTGCCGGCGCGTCTGGAGGGCAAAGTAGGTCTGACCGTTGGCAATAACAGGCTTGGATGGATCACCATTCTGCACGATCAGGTAACAGGCGTAGCGCGATATGCGCACGTCTTCCACTTCGCGATGGGCTCCTGATCCAATCTCCACCATTTTGCGCATGTCCGCAAAATGGTCTTCCACCAACTGACCGCTGGCGCGGCAGGCCGAGCGGGCTCTTTCCAGCACCGTCAGAAAGTTGCGCCACTGTGGGTACTCCAGTAGTGGCGATAGTTCGCGCGCCAGCCAGTACTCGCTGCCCGCTTCGTCGAGATGACGGATACCTTCGAAGGTGGCGTGGTGCTGTGCTTCGATCTTTCTTCCACTCATGTCACGTCTCCTTGTGGGCGAATGCTCGTGCCAACGGTGTCTTTGGCACCTATTGCGTAGCGCCGCTAGCAACCTCGCACAATTTCTTCCGTGAGCCAATAAGGGCGTGTGTTAGCGGAGCTTTCAGGCGATGGGGCACTTTGAGCGGGTTAGATGGCGAAGGTAGCCGAACAGCCCCCAGGCCACCGCAGAATGCTTTCCTATCAGCAGGCCTCTGCAGCGGCCACCCTGCTGCGGTCGCCAGCGACTGACGTAGCCCAGATTGCCAGTCCGGCCAGAGCAAGCAAGCTCCCGACCCACCCCGGCGACGTCCAGCCGTAGCCATGCGCGATCGCTAGCCCTCCGAGAAACGGGCCGAGTGCGTTCGCCGTATTGAAGGCGGAGTGATTCAGTGCGGCGGCGAGACCTTGGGCGTCGCCCGCGACGTCCATCAAACGCGTTTGCAAGATCGTGCCCAACGCACCACCGATGCCGATGAAGAACACGTCGATGCTGAGCGTCCATACGTTGCCCGCAGCGAACGGGAAGAGCGCGAGCATGACGATGCTCCACACCAGCAGACCGCCGGCCGTGCGCATCAGTGCGCGATCGGCGAATGCGGGCACGATCATGTTGCCGGCGGTGAGCCCGATGCCGAAGACGCCGATGATCCAAGGCACCGTGTGTAGCGGCATCTGCGTGACCTGGACGAGAATGTCCGCGAGATAGGTATAGACGGCAAACAGACCGCCAAAGCCGATAGCGCCGATGGCGAGCGTGAGCCAGACCTGCGGGCGCTTCAGCGCACCCAGTTCGCGCAGCGGGCTCGCATCGCGATCCGGGGCCACTTCAGGCGCGAATACGGCGATCGCCGAGATTGTCGCGATTCCCAGCATCGCGACGAGCGCGAAGGCCCAGCGCCAACCCACAGCCTGACCCAGCCAGCTCGCCAACGGCACGCCCACGACGGTAGCAACGGTCAGGCCGAGGAACATCTGGCCGACCGCGCGCGTGCGGCGATCTGCCGGTACGAGCGACGAGGCGACCAATGCAGCGACACCGAAATAAGCACCATGCGGCAGTCCGGCAAGGAACCGGAACACAAGCATCCAGTGATAGTTCGGCGACAAGCCGGTCAATCCGTTGAACAGCGTGAACATCGCCATGAGGATGAGCAGGAGGCGACGACGAGGCACGCGCGCACCCAGCACCGTCATGATCGGCGCACCGACGACCACACCCAGCGCATAGGCGCTGATGACGTGCCCGGCCGTCGGTGCGTCGATGCCCAGCCCCTGCGCAAACAGGGGCAGCATGCTCATCGAGGCGAACTCGGTTGTACCAATGGCAAAGCCGCCCACTGCGAGGGCGAGGATCACCAGGCCCACATGGCGAGAACGAGGGGGCGGCGCGCCTGGCGCGCGCGCGTGGGATGGCTGGCTCATGGGATTGGCTCGGTAACGGGGATGCGGGGATGCGGGCATGCTGCGTCGCAGCAACCGGTAGCATACGACGCAGGCAGATCATCGAGCTACCCGGTCACGTCGGGGGCAACCCAGCGGTGCTCGCGCACGAATTCGACGAAGGCCCGCAGCGCCGAGGTCACCCGTCGTTGCCGCGGGTAATACAGCATGAAGCCCGGATACGGTGGACACCAGTCTTCAAGCACTTTCACCAGTCGCCCTTCTGCAACGAGCGAGCGCACCTGGTCATCCAGCACCAGCGTGAAGCCCATGCCGGCGAGCGATGCATCGAGCGCCAGGCGAAGATCGCCCAGGGTAAGCCGGCCGCGCACATCGAGTTCGAGTTTCTTGGCGCCTTGCTCGAACTCCCACTTGTAAAGCCGGCCGCTGGGAAAACGAAAGCGGATGCAGTCGTGCTGGAAGAGATCGTTCGGATGCAGTGGTACGCCGTGTCTTGCCACGTACTCGGGTGACGCGACACAGGCACCGCGTTGTTGTCCGCTGATCGGCACAGCGATCATGTCCTCGGGTACCTGCTCCAGGAAGCGGATACCCGCGTCGAAGCCCGAGGCGACGATGTCGATGAGACCATCGTTGTCTACCGCCTCGAACTGGATGTCGGGATAGCGCTCGAGGAACTGGGGCAGCAACGCCGGCAGCAGCAACTGCGCGGTGACGCGTGGCATGTTGATGCGCAACGTACCCGCGGGCGTGGCGCGGAAGTTGTTCATTTCCTCCAGCGCTTCACTGACGTCGAACAACGCCGGTTCCAGTCGCTCCAGCAGTCGCTGCCCCGCTTCGGTGAGCGACACGCTGCGTGTCGTTCGGTGGAACAGCATCACGCCGAGGCGTTCTTCCAGGTTGCGGATGGCGTAGCTGATGGCCGAGGTCGTCAGGGTCAGCTCCGCCCCCGCCTTGCGGAAGCTGGCGTGCCGTGCAACCGCGGCGAAGGCGGCGAGATGGGAGAGGTTGTCGGGGCGCATGATTATCAAGAATAACTCAACGATTCATCAGATAATCCGCGCTGGCGCGTCGAATTGTTGAGCACTTATCGTTACCGGCCAACGAATGCCCCCCATGAAGAGGATGCTCCCATGTTCGAAGTCCGCGGATTCGCCGCCCATGACGCCACGACGCCCCTCGTCCCCTTCACCGTGCCCCGCCGCGATGTTGGCGCGCACGATATCCATATCGAGATCCTGTACAGCGGCGTCTGCCATTCCGACCTGCACCAGGCCCAGAACGACTGGGGCAACGCCATCTACCCGATGGTCCCCGGCCATGAAATCGTCGGGCGTGTGAAGGCCGTCGGTTCGGCCGTGAAGAAGTTCAAGGTCGGCGATTATGCCGGCGTCGGCTGCATGGTGGACTCCTGCCGCGAGTGCGAGTCGTGCAAGCGCGATCTGGAACAGTACTGCCTCACCCACACCAGCTTCACCTACAACGGCACGGAGCAGGACAAGGCGACGCCCACCTATGGCGGCTACTCGACCGACATCGTGGTGCAGGAGCGCTTCGCGGTGAAGATTTCCGACAAGCTCGACCTCAAGGCCACCGCGCCGCTGCTGTGCGCCGGCATCACCACCTACTCGCCGCTGCGTCACTGGAACGTGGGACCGGGTCAGAAGGTTGGCGTGATCGGCCTCGGCGGCCTCGGCCACATGGGCGTGAAGTTCGCCAAGGCGATGGGCGCGCACGTCACCATGATCACCACATCCGCCTCGAAGGGCGAGGACGCCAAGCGTCTCGGTGCCGACGCTGTGCTGCTCTCCACCGATGCGGAAGCGATGAAGGCGCAGGCGGCCAGCTTCGACTTCCTGCTCAACACGGTGCCGGTGTCGCATGACCTGAACCCGTACATCAACCTGCTGAAGCTCGACGGCACGATGGTGCTGGTGGGTGTGCTCACGCCGATCGACGGCATGATCGGTGGTGCGCTGATGCTTCCCCGCCGCACGATCGCCGGTTCCGCCATCGGCGGCATGGCTGAGACGCAGGAGATGATGGATTTCTGCGCCGAGCACGGCATCGTGTCCGACATCGAACTGGTCGACATGGCTT
>Ga0209148_1001007_pt1 | contig 17825 bp, 13 predicted proteins | sample AraplaCol_mMF_r2_2_FD_184288 | JGI IMG/M metagenome (GOLD analysis project Ga0209148, IMG submission 184288) | Arabidopsis root microbial communities from North Carolina, USA - plate scrape CL_Col_mMF_r2 (SPAdes) (version 2) | ecosystem: Host-associated > Plants > Roots > Endosphere | place...
GCCTGACAAGGTATCCGGGATCGCCCTGCCGGATGATGCGACGATCGGCCGTTGGGTGCAGGACTTCCAGATCGAGGATGAGAAGGCCTCGGCGACGCATTACATCGGTCGCTTCACCTTCCGCTTCGCCGCCCAGCCGATCCGCGATTTCCTGGCCGAGAAGGGCATCGATTTTGCCCAGGCGCCCGCCAAGAAAATGCTGGTGGTGCCGATCTTCACTGATGAGACCGGCACCAGCGTGCTATGGAGTCCGAACAATCAGTGGCTGCATGCCTGGACGACCCGTCCCTCGGCGGATGGCTTGGTGCCGATCGTGGCGCCCAATGGCGATCTCGATGACAGCAATGCCATCACCGCGACACAGGCACTGGCCGGCGACCAGGGCCGCCTTTCCGCTTTGGCGCAGCGTTACGGCGCCGGCGATATTCTCGTCACCGAGGCAAAGCTCTCGGCGGCTGGCGCCGATGGCAAGCGCAATCTCAGCATCGCCGTGACCCAATACAGTGTCGATGGCACCAAGACCTACAAGGATTCCATCACCGGCGATGCCAATTCCGTGGACCAGCTGCTGGCGGAGGGTGTCGACCATGTCTCCGGCCTGGTGGGGCAATCCTGGAAATCGCAGAACCTGCTCAATCCCAACCAGCAGAATGAGCTGACCCTCGAAGTGCCGCTCGACAATCTCAAGCAGTGGATCGAGGTGAAGAAGCGGCTGGCCGGCGTCAATCTGCTGCGGGGCGTTCGGCTGGTCAGCCTGAAGCCCTCAGAGGCGGTGCTCGACATCACCTATCTCGGTGCTGCCGACCAGCTGACGCGCAGTCTGGCGCAGAACGGCCTGACGCTGACCGATACCGGCAGCGATACGGGCACGCTCTCTCTGGCGACAGGCACTGCGCCGGCGGCGGATCAGCAGCAACCAGCGCCCGATGCAGCGACACCAGGCGCGCCGGCTCCGGCGGCACCGGCACCGGGCGATCAGCCGGCAGTCTCCGACCAACCGGCGGTTCCGCAGTGACGACCAGTCAGCAGCTGCGGATCTGGCTCGTCACTTTTGCTGCTTTCATCGTCCTGCTGGTCCTGCTGCGCGGGATCCTGCTGCCTTTCGTTGTCGGCATGGCGATCGCCTATTTCCTCGATCCGGTCTGCGACATGCTGGAGCGCTGGGGCTTGTCGCGGCAGTGGGCGACGGCGGTCGTCACGTTGCTCTTCGTGGTGCTGGTCGTCGTCGTCCTTGTCTCGATCGTCCCGGTCCTGCTGCAGGAACTGACGGATTTCCTCTCCAGCCTGCCTGACCTGTTGAAACAGGCGCAGAAGCGCCTCATTCCCCTCTATCAGTCGCTGCGCTGGCGCCTGCATCTGCCGGCACTGGCGGAACTCAACAACATGATTCAGGACCGGCTCGGCAGCGCGGTGACCTGGCTTGCCCAGGCCTTGCAGGAGCTGCTCGGCCGCAGTCTTGCTTTGGCCAGCCTCCTCTCCCTGGTCTTCATCACCCCGGTGGTGACCTTCTATCTGTTGCGCGACTGGGACCTGCTGGTCGGCCGCGTTGACAGCCTGTTGCCGCGGCCGCATGCGGAAACGATCCGGGCCCAGATGGTCGAGGTCGACCGCACACTGGCCGGCTTTGCCCGCGGTCAGGCCATGGTCTGTCTCATTCTGGCGGTCTATTACGCCAGCGCGCTTGCGGCGATCGGATTGCCTTTCGGTGTGGTGGTGGGCGTGGCATCGGGGCTCCTGACCTTCATCCCTTATGTTGGCGCGACAACCGGTGCCGTGATCAGCATCGCCATCGCGCTGGCGCAGTTCGAGGATTGGACCCAGACCTTCATCGTCATCGGCGTGTACCTGCTTGGCTCGGTGCTGGAAGGCAATGTGCTGACGCCGAAACTGGTCGGCGACCGCGTCGGCCTGCATCCGGTCTGGATCATCTTCGCCTTGCTGGCCGGCGGCACCTTGTTCGGTTTCCTGGGCCTGCTCCTGGCCGTGCCGATGGCGGCGGCACTCGGCGTGCTGGTGCGCTTTGCCATCCGCAACTATCTCGGCAGCAGCCTTTATCACGGCGTGCCCGGCGACCCGGATGTGGCACCGCCGCCGAGCAACGACTGAGCACGGCCACCCATGGCACAATTGGCCCTCGATCTGCAATTCCGGCCGGCCCTCGGTCGCAACGATTTCGTCGTCTCCGACAGCAATCGCGACGCCGTCACCTGGCTCGATCGCTGGCCGGATTGGCCGGGCCGTGTCCTGGCGATCCACGGTCCCGCTGGTTGCGGCAAGACCCATCTTGCCCATGTCTGGCAGACCCGGTCGGGAGCCCGCTTCGTGACCGAGATCGACGCCGCGCAACTGGAAGCGGGCGCGACGGTCATCCTCGACGAACCGGCGGTGACGGCACCGGCCACCGATCGCCCGGATGACCGGCAAACCGCCTTGTTCCATTTCCTCAACCGGCTGCGGGAGTTGCAGGGATCGCTGCTGCTGCTGCATCGCGAGGCACCGGCGCGCTGGCCGGTGCAACTGCCGGATCTTGCCTCGCGCCTGGCGGCGATTCCGGCCATCGCTGTGGCAGAGCCCGATGACACGCTGCTGGCCGCCGTGCTGAACAAGCATTTTGCCGACCGGCAGCTGGCGGTCGGTGATGACGTGATCGATTTTCTGGTGCGGCATATCGAGCGCGATTTTGCCGCTGCGGCGACGGCCGTTGCCACGATCGATCAGGCGGCCCTGTCCAGCCGCCGTCGCATCACCTTGCCGCTGGTCCGCCAGGTTCTGGCCGAGCGACCATCTGAAGACTGATCGCGCCGTCTAATTCGATCCGGCTCTAGCGCCGAAAACCGTAACGGTCGATGATGAAGTCGGCGATGGTGCCGATATCGTTGAGATCGATCACCGGCAAAGCGATTTCCGGCACCGGGCCATCCGACAGGATGGCGACGAAACTGGGGTCTTCGGCGGAGAGCAGCGGCTTGCCGAGATCGCGGCGGAAGATCTCCAGCTTGTCGTGGGGCTCCCGCTTGAAGCCTTCGATCAGCAGCAGATCTACCGGTGTCATATGCCGCATCAGATCGGCGGCGCTGGGCTCTTCTTCCTCCCGCAGCTCATGCATCAAGGCCCAGCGATGGGCCGAGGCGACCAGCACCTCGGTGGCACCGGCCTCGCGATGGCGATAGGAGTCCTTGCCCGGCTTGTCGACGTCGAAGGCATGATGCGCGTGCTTGATGGTCGAGACCTTAAGGCCGCGTCCCACCAGTTCAGGAATCAGCTTGACGATCAGCGTCGTCTTGCCGGCACCGCTCCAACCGGCCAGGCCGAGGATTTTCATGACCGATGGTTCTGACTCATGCACCACGTCGGTCGTCGGCGGCCATATGCTTCAGGCCGACGAGGAGATAGTCGTAGCCGGTGATCAAGGTGAGTGCGGCGGCGATCCAGATCAGGATGCGGCCGAGCAGAGGACAATCGATCGCTGTCGGGCCGGCATCGCCGATGATGAGAAAGCCGAGCGCCACCATCTGCACCATGGTCTTCCATTTCGCCAGCACGCTGACCGGCACGCCGACGCGCAATTCGGCGAGGAACTCCCGCAACCCGCTGACCAGGATTTCCCGGCACAGGATGATCAGGGCGGCGAGGGTGGTCCAGCCAATAATGTGATGGGTGGCGACCAGGACCAGGATGATGGCGGCGACGAGCAGCTTGTCGGCGATCGGGTCGAGGAAGCGGCCGAGGGCGGAGACCCGCTCCATGCGCCGCGCGATATAGCCGTCGAAATAGTCGGTGATACAGGCCAGCGCATAGAGGATGAAAGCGGCCCAGGACCAGAACGGCGAACTGAGGTAAAGGAACCCGACGATAAGGGGGATCGCGGCGATCCGCGACATGGTCAGGATATTCGGCAAACTCATCATGATCGGCAGGGCCCTTCGGCAAACGTGGCGGCACCATAGCAGGAACCCGGTGCGCCATGAAAGGGGCGGGGCGTCACATCTTCGCCAGCAACCGGCGGTGCTGCACCGCGGTCGTCAATTACCGTGGAAATGGTCATAAATCTTGCGAGCAACCGCTTCGCTGATGCCGTCGACGGCGGTCAGGTCGACGAGGCCGGCGCGGGCTACTTCGCGGGCCGAGCCGAAATGCAGCAGAAGCGCTTTTTTGCGCTTGGCGCCGATCCCGGGCACCTCATCCAGCAGCGACTGGCCGATCTGTTTCGACCGTTTGGCGCGATGGGTGCCGATGACAAAGCGGTGGGATTCGTCCCGCAGCCGCTGCAGGTAGTAGAGAACCGGATCCTTGTGATCGAGGCTGAACGGCGGCTTGTCGGGCAGGAAAAACCGCTCGCGTCCGGCATTGCGGTCCGGCCCCTTGGCGATGGCGGCCACCGCCAGATCGGTGATGCCGAGTTCGGCGAAGACATCCAGGGCCGCCTGCAACTGGCCCTGGCCGCCATCGATCAGCACGAGGTCCGGCCAGGCGCCGCGCGAGCGGTCGGGGTCTTCCTTCAGGGCACGGCCGAAACGCCGCATCAGCACCTGGCGCATCATGCCGTAATCGTCGCCGGCGACGAGATCGCTGTTGAGGCCGGGGACGGCTCCGGGGATGGCCCCAGGGGCGGCCGTAGAGGCAACGGCGGGCGGTGCGGCGGTGAAATCCACCGGGGCCTCGGCCGCCTCGCGCAATGACGTATCCGCCTGCGGCTCATCGGCGGTCACTTCCGGCGTCGCGGCTGTAATCGCCTCGATTTCCTCGGCCACGCTTTCGTCTTTGCCAGTGGCCGCATTGTCATTGCCGGCACCGCGCCGGATGGCGAATTTACGGTACTGGTTCTTCATGAAGCCCTCGGGCCCGGCGACGATCATGGCGCCATAGGCATTGGTGCCCGAGATATGGCTGTTGTCATAGACCTCGATGCGGCCCGGCGGGTTTTCCAGCCCGAAGACATCGGCGACGCCGCGCATCAGTTTGGCCTGGCTGCTGCTCTCGGCATTGCGGCGGGCAAGGGCCTCCTTGGCATTGAGCAAAGCATGTTCCACCGGCTTGCGCTTATCGCCGCGTTTCGGCTCGACGATTTCCACCTTGCGCTCGGCGCGCAGCGTCAGGGCTTCGGTGAGAAGCTCGAACTCGGCTGGTATCTCGCTTACCAGGATCAGACGCGGTGGCGTCTTGTTCTCGTAGAACTGGCCCATGAAGGCGGCCAGAATCTCTGCCGTGCTCGCACCCTTGTCATGCGACGGGAAATAGGCCCGGCTGCCGTAATTGCTGCCATTGCGGAAGAAGAAGACCTGGATGCAGCTCTGGCCGCCTTCCTGCACGATGGCGATGACATCGGCCTCGTCGATATCGATCAGGTTGATGTCCTGGCGCGACTGGATCTGGGTCAGGGCCTGGATGCGGTCGCGCAGTTTCGCCGCCCGCTCGAATTCCAGCGCATCGCTGGCGGCCTGCATTTCCGCCGCCAGATGGACCTGGATGTCGCGGCTCTCGCCGGTCAGGAAATCCCGCGCCTCACGCACCAGTTCGGCATAGTCCTCTTCGCTGATCCGCTTCACGCAGGGCGCCGAACAGCGCTTGATCTGGTATTGCAGGCAGGGCCGGGTGCGGCTGGCGAAAATACTGTCCGAACAGGGGCGCAGCAAAAAGGCGCGCTGTAGGGCGACGATGGTGCGGTTGACGGCCCCGGCCGAGGCGAAGGGACCGAAATATTCGCCGGGCCGGTTGCGGCTGCCGCGATGTTTGGTGATCTGCGGTGCCGGATGGTCGGCGGTGATCAGGATATAGGGGAAGCTCTTGTCGTCGCGCAGCAGCACATTGTAGCGCGGCATGTAGCGCTTGATGAGATTGGCTTCCAGCAGAAGCGCTTCCACCTCGGTATGGGTGGTCACGAATTCCATGGTCGCCGTCTCGGCGATCATCCGTTGGATGCGGATCGGCTGCCGGTAGGGCTGGGTATAGGCCGTGACCCGCTTCTTCAGGTCCTTGGCCTTGCCGACATAGAGCACATCGCCGCGGCTGTTCAACATACGATAGCAGCCGGGCGCGCCGGGCAGGGTACGGACCTTCTCCTTGATGACGTCGACGCCCTGGGCCAGCCGCCCGACCGGCAGCGGATCCGGGCCTTCGGCATCTTCCGCCAGTTCCTCACCCGGCTGGTCGTCGTCCGCCTCGTCCTTACCCGTCAGCGCCTCATTGGCCAATTCGTCACCGTCCTGGCTGGCGTCGACCCGATCCAACTCTGCAGCCGATATCCGGGCGGTGCCACTGGTGGCATTTTCGTCAGCGGTCCCGGCCAGGGACTGATTGGGGGAGGCGTGATCCGGCGCGGCTGGTTCAGCCGAGGACGGATCCGGCCGGCGGGGCGGCAAATGGATACTCATTTCACACCACTCCCGCCCGCCAAGAGTGCCTGTTTGGCAAGGGCAGACCGCCGCGTCCTCCATTCCGGAGCACGCGCAATCCAACGCGGCAGGTGAAAATTCTCGGGGTGCATGGGCTGTTGTAGCCGTCTTTCTTGGTCCAAACCTCAGGGGGAAATTAAGGATACCGCGCCTCTTGGACAACTGCCCAGATATCCACGAAACCTGTGGATAAATCTGTCGGTAACATCCGGGGCAAATTGCCGATTGGCCGGAAAACCGCCATTTCCTCTCATTGCCTAAAATTTAGGCGCAAAATTCTAAGCCATTGATTTATATCAGTATATATTGACGGGACGGAAAAGAAAGAGTCACAAAGCGAATCGGCCTTGACTCTCTTAAGCAGTTCGGACTCGGGCAAATGCCGGTGTGAACAACTTTGCTCAGGAAGCGCAGCAAGGCTGCTGATAGGATTGGATTTTTGCAGTGCCGCGACAGGACAATGATGAATCGGCGGGCCGAGCCATTAACGACTCGGCCACCGTACTGATTGCGGCTCAGCGCAGATGACGCTGCCGCTCGATCTCGACGCCCACCGCTTCCGCCTCCGGGAAGACGTCGAGCTTCTCGACGCGCACCTTGGCCTGGTGCACCCGGTAGTCCTGCAGGCAAAGGCCAGCGATCCGCTCGGCCAGGGTCTCGACCAGATTGATATGTTCGCCGGCGATCAGCTGTTTGATCTCGGTAATGATTTGGTCGTAGCAAACGACATTGACATGCTCGTCATTGATCGCCGGATGTTCGGCGCAGACCAGCTCCAGGTTGATGCGAACCCGCTGGGTGCCCAGCTTCTCATGGCTATAGACGCCGATGCGGCAAGGCAGCACGAGATCGCGCACGAAGACCTTCAGGGCGCGCTGGCTGGCGGCCGCGGGCAAGGCGGTGATTTTCTCGACATGGCTCATCTGCTGAGGCCCTCCTCAGGCCTGACGAAGATGCCGCACCCTGGGGCAGATTGCCGGGCCGCACTCTGGGGCCCGTCGGGACCGGCGACCGCAGCTCTGGGCTTCGCGGCTGGCCGGAAAGGGATTGTCATATACCGCCTGACTATTACCGGCAAGAGACCGGCGAAGCGCGCTTCGCCTGACTCTTTGGCCCTACTCTTTTGGCAGGTATCCCTTGCTGGGAACCTGCCAGCCGAGATGCTCGCCACCATCCAGTGCAATCATCTGGCCGGTCATCGACGGTGCAGACAGGATATAAAGAACCGCCCCGGCGATTTCCTCTGCCGTAGCGCCATGACCTAGCGGCATTGCGGCAGATTGCGCCTGGAACTGCTCGTCGCTCTGCCGCGGGCTAGGGAGGGTCGGGCCTGGGCCGATGCCATTGACGCGGATGCGCGGCGCCAGCCCCAGAGCCAGTGTCCGGGTCAGGGTCCAAAGACCCATTTTCGCTATGGTGTAGCTAAGGAAGTAAGGGGTCAGTTTCCAGACCCGCTGGTCGAGAAGATTGATGATATTGCCCTGCGCTCCGTCTGGCAGCTGCCGGGAAAAAGCCTGCGACAAGACCAGGGGGGCCCGCAGATTGGTCTCAATGTGACGGTCCCAGCTGTCACGCGTCACGGTGTCGATCTTGTCCATCTCGAAGACCGAGGCGTTGTTGACCAGGCAGCTCAGCGGTCCCAGCGCCGCGCCGATTGCGGGAATGATCTGTTCGACGTCGCTTTCGCGGCCGAGATCGGCCTGAACCAGATAACAGCGGCGGCCCTTTGCCCGAATGTCGTGGGCGGTCTTCTCCGCCTCTTTCGCCGAGCGGTGATAGTGCAGCGCAATATCCCAGCCCTGGTCGGCCAGCGCTAAAGCAATGGCCCGGCCAAGCCGTTTCGCGGCCCCGGTGACAAGCGCGGTTTTAATCGGGGCGCTTTTGGGAGAATCGGTCGTCGACATAGCGGCATCCTGAAGATAAGGGGCTGAGGGCGCAAGCTTTGGTGCGTCGGAATATCTCCCGGCGACGCCTGTCAGAGGTGGGAACGGAACTATCCGGACTAATCAGGCAGGGGAAAATAGTCGACGGGCGAATATCCGAACTGTCAGCATACTGACATATAATTCCTGGATGAGGACAGCTTGTGCAGGCTGTGACTGGGCGCTACCCATCGCTATAAGAAGCAACCAAACTTGCCGCCGACGCGCCAGCGCCTTATCTGATGCGGCTGAATACAGTGATCAAGTGCAATGGGAAGATGAATTGATGGCCAGCTATACCCGGTGCGCTATCTCCGGTGCGGTGTGCCGACCGCTGTCACGCTCGGCAGCGGTACACCGCCCCGCGACATCGTGGTGCTGTTCGGTGGGCTGCCGGTCCCTGCAGCGTGATCTCGTGGGGCGCTGACGAGATGGATCGTCCCACCAATCCGGAGCAACTGCGCAGCCTGTCGCAAGGCGGCCCGATCGCGCGTTGGCGGCCGATCGTGTCCCGGGTGGCGGTGCCGTTGCTTGCCGTCGGACTCTTCGCCCTGGCGCTCTGGACTATTCATCACAGCGTTTCGGCGATCCGCTTTTCCCAGGTCCGGCACGAGATCGTCGCCATTCCCGGCAACCTGCTGCTGCTGGCGCTGGGATTGACGGCATCCAGTTTCCTGGCGCTCGCCTTCCAGGACTATGTCGCGCTGTGGTCGACCGGGAAGCGCATCTCTTTCCTGCGTGCCGCACTGGGATCTTTCATCGCCCAATCGGTGGCTCATTCGACCGGCTTCTCGATCCTGATCGGCGGCGCCTTGCGCTGCCGTTACTACATGTCCGAAGGGCTGAGTTTCGCCGATACGATGAAGGTGCAGCTTTCCTTCAGCGGCACCTTCGGCATGGCGACCTGCATCCTGCTGGGCCTGTCCTTCCTGCTCGATCCCAGCCTGGCGGCGGCACAGACCGCGCTGCTCAGCCTGGTTGGAAGCCATGCGACGACGCTACCCGAATGGACGATCCAGACGCTGGGGGGAGTTTTATTGCTGGGGCCAGCGGCGATCTTTATCTGGCGCAGCGTCCATGTCGGCCCGTTGCGCTTGCTTGGCCGCCAGATCGACATGCCGGATACCCGGCACCTGCTGCCGCAGACCCTGCTGTCGCTGACCGATGTCTCCTGCATGGGTGCTGTGCTCTATGTCTTCCTGCCGCCGGATCTCCATATCAGCTACCTAGCGTTGATCGGCCTCTTCGCCATCGCCATGACCATCGGCGTTGCTAGCCACGTGCCGGGTGGGCTCGGTGTCTTCGAGGCAACGATCTTGCTCTCGATCTCGCCGCCGCCAGAATTGTTGCCGGCACTCGTGAGTGCGCTGGTGATGTTCCGTTTCATTTATTATTTCGTACCCCTGGTGCTGGGCGGCCTGACTGTTGCCGTCACCGAAGCCGCCCGTCATCGCGGCCGCTTGCGGGCGCTGAGTGAAAGCGTCGAACGTGGTGGATCACCGGTGGTGCCGATGGTCTTCGCCATGCTGGCCTTCGTGACCGGCACCCTCCAGCTGGCATCGAGTGCCTTGCCCAGCACGCAATGGCGCATGACCTTCCTCAACAATTTCCTGTCGGATGGCATCGTCGAGGCCTCGCACCTGGCATCGGCGGTCGCCGGCACCATGCTGCTGCTGCTCGGCCGGGCCCTGTCGCGGCGCCTGCGGCAGGCCTGGTGGCTGACGGAGATCCTGCTTGCCCTCGGCGCCATCCTGGCATTGACCAAGGGCCTGGATTATGAAGTCGCCGCCCTGTCGGCTGTGCTCTTCCTCGCTCTGCTTCCTTGCAAGCCGCAATTCTATCGTGGTGGCCGTCTGATCGATCAGCGCCTGACGCCGATCTGGCTGATGGGCATCGTCACCGTCGTGCTCGGCATGTGTTGGCTGCTGGCCTTCGCCTATCATCACCTCAATTACGACCAGACCGCCTTGCTGCAGTTCGATCTGCATCGTCATGCGCCGCGGTCATTGCGTGCCGTCGTCATCATGCTGGTGACCCTTGCCGGTGCCCTGATCTGGCAAAGCCTGCGGGCCATTCAGCCGCGCACCGCCATCAGCGGTGATATCGATTACCGGCGCCTGGCGCGGCTGGTGCGGCAAGCGCGACGCAGCACATCGCATCTGGCCCTGACCGGTGACAAGTCCCTGCTGTGGAGCGCGGAGCAGGATGCCGGGCTGAGCTACGCCGTCCATGGCCACAGTCTCATCGGCATCGGCGATCCGGTCGGGCCGCGGGAGAGATGGGCCGACCTCATCTGGGATTTGCGCGATCTGGCGGATCGCCGCGGTGGACGGGCGGTCTTTTTCGATACTGCCAGCGAGGAGATGACGATCTATCTCGATCTCGGCCTGCAGGCGATGCAACTCGGCTTGCGCTCTTATCTCTCGCTCCCGGAAGTCGAGCCGGCAGCCTGGCTCGCGACAGCGGCGCCGGGTGCGGCTTTGCCGACTATCGCTTCAGCCGGGGGGGAAGGTGATCTTGTCTTTGCCGTCTGCCAGGGCGAAGAAACCGACCGCATCATGAGCGAGATCGCCGCCATCTCCGATGCTTGGCTGGAAGCGCATGGGTTGCGTGAGAAGCATGTCATCCATGGACATTTCTCCCGCGATTATGTGGCGCGCTGCCCGGTCGCCATCCTGCGCCATCAGGGGACGATCCGCGCCTTCGCGGTGCTGTGGTGTGGTGCCGGGAAGAGCGACTGCGAGATTGATCTGCTGCGCTGGTCGCCTACGGCGCCCGCCGGCACGGCGGCGCAATTGCTGGCAGGCATTCTGGCCTGGGCCAAGGCGGAAGGGATCCGGCGCCTCAGCCTCGGCTTGCAGCCGGCGATCGATGAAGTCGATCCGCGGATCATCGCCTTCTGGCATGCTGTTCAGCCGAATGCGGAGCAGCATCTGACCCCGGCTGCCCTGATCATCGAGGGCCAGCCGGATCTGCCGCTCTCCAGCGAGGCCTCCTATCTGTTCCATCCCCTTGGCGAATTGGCGCAGAGCCTGCGTGATCTTGCCGATCTCGCCACGGGGCCGCGCCCGGGCGGCTGATGCTTTGCTGCGACAGCTAGCTCACTGCAATCATCGGTGCCTTGCCTGCCTGTTGCTGGCGGATCCATTGCTCCAGCCAGGTACGGAAAGCCTCTGCCAAGGGTGAGGCAGGGCGATCCGGCAGTTGTGCCAGGATGACACGCTGTGGCGCCAGCTTCTCGCGCAGGGGCCGGCAGACGAAACGCTTGCCGTCATAGCTGCGATCGCCCTTGGGCCGGGTGCAGGAGAGGGCGACGCCATGACCGTGGGCGACCAGGCCGCGCTGAGTCTCGAAGGTCTGGGTATATTGGCTGATGCGCGGTCGCAGCCCTTGGGCCCAGAACAGCGACATAAAATATTCCCGCGACTGCGCCATGTCCTCGAGGATCAACGGCTGCTGCGCCAGGGCGGCGAGCGAGACCTTCGCCTGGCGGGCCAGCGGATGATCCGCCGGCAGCAAGGCATAGGGCGGCAATTCCGCCAGGGCCAGGCTTTGCACATCGGCCTCCATGCCAAGCTCATAGGTGATGGCGAGCTCGACCCGGCCCGCCTGCAGGGCTTCGCGGACACCAGCGAAATCCGCCTCGATGAGATGCAGGCTGATCGCCGGATAGCGGCCGCGGAACGCTGCCATCAGGCGCGGCAGGATGTAGGGGGCGAGGTCCTGGAAGCAGGCGATGGCGAGACGGCCTTCCAGCGGCGTGTCCGCTGCCTGGCCGCGAGCGATCTGCTGTGCCAGGGCCATGAGGGCACGGCTCTGCGCCAGCACCCGGTGTCCTTCCGGCGTCAGGCTAAGACCATGGCCGGGCCGTCGGTGAAACAGCTTGGTGCCGAGCAGGTTTTCCAGCTGGGCGATCGCCATCGACATGGCCGGTTGAGCGATATGCCGGGCCCGCGCCGCCTCGCTGATATTGCCGTGCTCGGCAATGGCGATGAAATAATCGAGCTGGCGGAAGGTGAATGGTATCATGGATACCTTATGCCTTAGTATAAGCATCATATATTTCTCATGATGCCAGGGTCGTGGCAAGACTATCCGTCATAGAGGCAAGCCGTGCGGCTGCCGGACCACCGGATGAGGACCAGGATGCAATACGTAACCGCCGAGCAGGCTGCCGATTACCAGCGCCAGGGCGCGCTCGTCCTGCGCGGCGCTTTCCGTGACTGGGTGGAGACCCTGCGGGCTGGTTGTGCCCGCAACATGGCGGAGCCCGGCCCGTATGGAACGGAGAACGTCCGCCCCGGCGATGGCGGCGGCAGCTTCTTCGACGATTACTGCAACTGGCAGCGCATCGCCGAATTCGGCGATTTCATGCGCAACTCACCGGCCGCGGCGATCGCCGGTGAGTTGATGGGCAGCGCCTCGTCGCAGATCTTCCACGATCACCTGCTGGTCAAGGAGCCGGGAACAGCGAAGAAGACGCCCTGGCACCAGGACATGCCCTATTACTGCGTCGATGGCATGCAGACGGGAAGCTACTGGATCCCGCTCGATCCTGTCAGCGAGGAGAACACGCTGCGCTTGGTTCTCGGCTCGCATCTCTGGCCGAAGCTGGTGCGACCGAAGCGCTGGGCCGGCGGCGAGGATTTCTATGCCAATGAGGCGGATTTCATGGATCTCCCGGATGTCGATGACGGCAGCTTCGAGATCCTCGCCCCGGCTTTGGAGCCGGGCGACGCCATCATCTTCAATTACAGGACCGTGCATGGTGCCCGGGGCAACGAAGGCGCCAACCGCCGCCGCGCCTTCTCGGCCCGCTTCCTGGGTGACGATGCCGTCTATATCCAGCGCCCCGGCCGCACCTCCCCGCCCTTCCCGGGCATAGATCAACGGAATGGCGAGAAACTGCGCGAGGACTGGTTCCCGACGGTGTGGCGGGCGGCGTAAAGGCTGCTTCTAAGACACAATCGGCTTAGCAAGTGCAGAGAGGACGTCAACAATATCGTGTGGTGCAAGGCGCACCTGCAAGCCGCGCTGTCCGCCATTGACGTAGACGTAGTCATTTTCGAGCGCTGTTTGCTCGATGACAGTACGCACCTTCTTCATCTGACCGAACGGGCTGATGCCGCCGACCTTGTAGCCGGTGATGCGCTCGGCATCGGCCGGCTTCATCATTTCGGCTGATTTGCCGCCGAGGGCCGCTGCCAGCTTCTTCATCGCCACTTCGCGATCGGAGGGCAGGATGACGCAAGCCGGCTTGCCATCGACCAGCGCCATCAGGGTTTTGAGCACGCGACCCGGCTCTTCGCCGAGGGCTGCCGCAGCCTGCAGGCCGATGCTGTCGGCATCGGGGTCATAGTCATAAGAATGAACCGAGAAGGACACGCGGGCTTTCTCAAGCGCTTGTGTGGCGCGTGTTACCTTCGACATGGAGCCTTCTTCGTAATTGGATGCGCCGTCACGATCACCGCCGCTTCTTCGGCCCCTTCTTGCCGGCATTGGAGCCGGCGCGGCCACCGACGGAGCGGCCGCGCACGGTGTTGCCCATGGAGGGTTTGCCCGGCTTGTCGCGGTTGTTATAGGGAGCCCCCGGCGCCGAGAGATTGCTGCCGGTGTTGTATTCGACCGGAATGCCGAGATCGATCGCCTCCAGACGCTTGATCTCGTCGCGCAGGCGGGCTGCTTCCTCGAATTCCAGTTCCGCCGCCGCCGTGCGCATCTTCTTCTCGAGATCGGCGAGGGTGGCCTTGAGATTGTGGCCGATGAGATGCGATTCGCCGGCAAGGCCGGTATCGACCGTCACATGGTCGCTCTCATAGACCGATGACAGGATATCGCCGATCTGCTTCTTCACTGATTCCGGCGTGATGCCATGGGCGGTGTTATAGGCCTGCTGCTTCTCGCGCCGGCGATTGGTCTCGTCGATCGCATATTGCAGGCTCTCCGTCATGTTATCGGCATAGAGCAGCACCCGGCCGTCGACGTTACGCGCGGCGCGGCCGATCGTCTGCACCAGCGAGGTCTTCGAGCGCAGGAAGCCTTCCTTGTCGGCATCGAGGATGCAGACCAGGGCGCATTCCGGAATGTCGAGGCCTTCGCGCAGCAGGTTGATGCCGATCAGCACATCGAAAGCACCGAGACGCAGGTCGCGGATGATCTCGATACGCTCCAGCGTCTCCACGTCGGAGTGGATATAGCGGACGCGGACACCGGCCTCATGCATGTATTCGGTCAAGTCCTCGGCCATGCGCTTGGTCAGCGTGGTGATGAGCACGCGCTCGCCCTTGGCCGCCGCTTCCTTGCATTCGGCGATCACGTCATCGACCTGAAATTCGGTCGGGCGGATGATGCAGACGGGATCGATCAGGCCGGTGGGGCGGATCACCTGCTCGGCGAAGACACCGCCGGTCTGGTTCATCTCCCAGGGACCGGGCGTTGCCGAGACATGTACCGTCTGTGGCCGCATGCGCTCCCATTCCTCGAATTTGAGCGGGCGATTGTCGCAGCAAGAGGGCAGGCGGAAGCCATATTCGGCCAAGGTCGATTTGCGTGCATAGTCGCCTTTGAACATGCCGCCGATCTGCGGCACGGTCACATGACTCTCATCGGTGAAGAGCAGGGCGTCCTGCGGCAGATATTCGAACAAGGTCGGCGGCGGCTCGCCGGGATTGCGTCCGGTCAAATAGCGTGAATAGTTCTCGATACCGGCGCAGCTGCCCGTCGCTTCCAGCATCTCCATGTCGAAATTGACCCGCTGCTCCAGGCGCTGGGCTTCCAAGAGCTTGTTCTGGGTGTTGAGATCGGCGAGGCGGATCTTCAGCTCCTCGCGGATATGCTTGATCGCCTGGTGCAGGGTCGGCTTCGGCGTCACATAATGGCTGTTCGCATAGATCTTGATCTCGGCGAGATCGGCGGCCTTCTCGCCGGTCAGTGGATCGAATTCATAGATCGCCTCGATCTCGTCGCCGAACAAGGAGAGGCGCCAGGCGCGGTCCTCGAAGTGGGCCGGGAAGAGTTCGATGCTGTCGCCCTTGACGCGGAAGGTACCGCGATAGAAGGCGGCCTCGTTGCGCTTGTATTGCAGCTCGACCAGGCGGCGCAGGAACTCGTTGCGATCGAGGCTGTCGCCGACCTTCAGCGTCACCGTCATGGTCGAATAGGTTTCCGGCGAACCGATGCCGTAGATGCAGGAGACCGAGGCGACGATGATGACGTCACGGCGCTCGAACAGCGACCGGGTCGCCGCATGGCGCATGCGGTCGATCTGCTCGTTCAGCGAGGATTCCTTTTCGATATAGGTATCCGTCCGCGGTACATAGGCTTCCGGCTGGTAGTAGTCGTAATAGGAGACGAAATACTCGACCGCATTTTCCGGGAAGAAGCTTTTCATCTCGCCATAGAGCTGGGCGGCCAGGGTCTTGTTCGGCGCCATCACCAGAGCCGGGCGCTGCACCTGCTGAATGACATGCGCCATGGTGAAGGTCTTGCCGGAACCGGTGACGCCGAGCAGGACCTGGTCGCGTTCGTGCTCATTGACGCCTGCGACCAACTCGGCAATCGCCTGCGGCTGGTCGCCGGCCGGCTGATAATCGGAGACCAGCTTGAAGGGAATGCCGCCGGTCGGCTGGACGACCGTCACGGGGCGTTCTTCGATCACGGGGTCGGTGTGGAGGGACTGTTTCATGGCACCTTATATAGCCTGCCAAGGGGGCCGCTTAAAGACGCTGGAAGGATCGGTTGTTCCGCATTCCTGACATGGCTCCTGCCAGGCATGCCGCCCGCAAGGACCGCGAGACGATGGCATATGGCCGGCGAGCCTATCCTCGCTTGTCATCTGATCCGGCGCAGAAAGACGACGCGCAGCTAAAGAGAGAAATTTATGCGCGAGTATCTGAGGGCCGCGACTCTCCATCACGATATCATCCTTTAGATCAAGTTCATTGATTTTCCTTATTAGAAAAGGATTTTTTCCGTCCGACCGCTCGGGGTGCGCCGCGTCTGGGGTTTTCTTTCATGCTATTTTTAAGCGTCCAGCAATCGCAAAAATTCAAGGCGGGGAAGCCTGGACAACCCTTGTCGATATCCCAGGCTCATAAAAAAGGAGGCGCAAGTGAAGACTTTGTTGCTTTCATCCGTTGCTGCGGTGGCTATCGCGACCGTGGCGATAGCGGCCGGCGCAATGGTCGCAGGAACGGCCCTGACAAATGTTGCCCATGCCCAATCGACGGCGCCGGCGGCGCCTTCTGATAACATGCAGAAACTGGAGAATATGCAGTCGACTGGCACCGGCATGGCGGCCTTCCAGCCCGTGCCGCAAACCGGCGATTATGCGGAACAACTGAAAAAGAACCTCCAGCGCATCAAGGTGCCCGACGGCTTCAAGATCAGCCTTTATGCCGTCGTGCCCGATGCCCGCCATATGGCGGTCGGCCCGCAAGGCGTCGTTACTTTTGTCGGTACCCGCAAGGATGCGGTCTGGGCGGTGACTGACCGGAATAAGGATGGCGTTGCGGACGAGGTCAAGCGGTTCGCACCGTCGCTCACTTTCGTCATCCCGAACGGCGTCTGTTTTTCCAAGGACGGGTTTTTGTATGTCGCCGAGCGTAACCGCATCCGGGTCTTCGCGGCGGCGGAATTCTTCTATGAAAGCCCGGATGTCGCCGCCGGTGACGTGGTGAAGGACGGCGATCTCATTCCCGGTGCCGATGAAAGCTATAATCACACCGCCCGCGTCTGTGCCGTTGGCCCGGACAAGAAGCTCTATGTGCAGATGGGGCAGCCTTATAACGTGCCGCCGCCGGAGAAGCTCGATACGTTCAAGAAATACGGCATTGGCGGTATCATCCGCATGAATCAGGACGGCTCCGATCGCGAAGTCTTCGTCGATGGCCTGCGCAATGCGGTCGGCTTCGATTTCGATCCCAAGACGGGCGATCTGTGGACCAATGACAACCAGGTCGACGGCATGGGTGACGATATCCCGCCGGGTGAGCTCAACCATGTCACCAAACAGGGGCAGAGTTTCGGCTTCCCCTGGTACGGCGGCGGCCATGTCCGTACGAATGAATACAAGAGCAGCGAGCCGCCGGCCGATGTCGTCTTCCCGGTGGTGGAAACGGTCGCCCATGCCGCCGATCTCGGCCTGCTCTTTTATACCGGCAGCAAATTTCCGGAGCGCTACAAGCACGGTATCTTCACCACCCAGCATGGCTCTTGGAACCGCACGGTTCCGGTCGGCGCGCGGGTGCTGTTCACGCCGCTCAATGATGACGGCACAGCCGGCAAGCAGGAAGAATTCGCCGCCGGTTGGCTGACGGGAGACGGCGAATATATCGGTCGCCCGGTCGGCCTCGCCCAATTACGCGACGGCTCGATCCTGGTTTCCGACGATTTCGCCGGGGCGATCTACCGCATCTCCTACGAGAAGTAGCGGCCGGCAGAGCGTGCCAACATGAGCAAAAACGAGTTCTCGCCGAGCGGGTCATTGATATGACCCGCTCGTCCCATTGAC
>Ga0209148_1001008_pt1 | contig 17817 bp, 17 predicted proteins | sample AraplaCol_mMF_r2_2_FD_184288 | JGI IMG/M metagenome (GOLD analysis project Ga0209148, IMG submission 184288) | Arabidopsis root microbial communities from North Carolina, USA - plate scrape CL_Col_mMF_r2 (SPAdes) (version 2) | ecosystem: Host-associated > Plants > Roots > Endosphere | place...
GCGGAACAGCAGGTCGTTGAGGCAATGGCCGATCTTGGACACCATGATCAGCACGCGCGGCTTGGCGCCGGCGTCATGCAGCGCGCCCTCGGCACCCAGGTCGGCGCACAGCGAGCCGAAGCCGGCGCGCAGCAATTCGTCGGACATCGCGTCGTCTTCCAGCGCAAAATGGACGCGCATGAAGAACAGTTTCGATTCCGGATCGCCGAACTGGGCCGAGTCGATGATGTTGCAGCCGTGTTCGGCCAAAAAACCGGACACGCGCAGCACGATGCCGCGGTGATCCAGACAGGACAAGGTCAGGATATATTCTGGATACATTGCTAAATACTTCAGAATGGTTGAGGTTGACTGAGCCCGGCCATTGTCGCACGGATTGCCAATCCGCCATTTCCCCAAACCGGGGTCAGAGCCCGATTTAAAGAAATTGCCAAAAACCGGGCTCTGACCCCGGTTACACAAAGGAGGCCCGCATGAACCCGATTAACCGGCAATTCCGCCTCGCCGCGCGCCCTGTCGGCCTGCCGAAGGCCACCGACTGGCAACTGACGGCCGAACCGCTCGCCCCGCTCGAGGACGGCGAGGTGCGCGTGCGCGTGCTGTACCTGTCGCTCGATCCGGCCATGCGCGGCTGGATGAACGAAGGTAAGTCGTACATCCGGCCCGTGGCCATCGGCGAGGTGATGCGCGCCGGCGGCGTTGGCATCGTCGAAGCGTCCAACTCGCCGCACGTCGCCGTCGGCGACCACCTGAGCGGTATCTTCGGCGTGCAAGAGTACTGGACGGGTCCCGTCGACGCGAAGGCGGCCTCGGCCATGAAGATCGATCCCGCGCTCGCCCCGCTGCCGGCCTGGCTGAACGTGTTGGGCATGCCCGGCATGACGGCCTACTTCGGCCTCACCGACGTCGGCCGGCCGCAAGCGGGAGACACGGTCGTCGTATCGGCGGCCGCGGGCGCCGTCGGCGCGACGGTGGGCCAGGTGGCGAAGCAGTTGGGATGCCGCGTGGTCGGCATCGCCGGCGGCCCCGATAAATGCCGCTACGTCGTCCAGGACCTGGGCTTCGACGCCTGCATCGACTACAAGGCCGGCCCCGTCCCGGCGGGACTCAAGGAACATTGTCCCGAGGGTGTCGACGTCTATTTCGACAATGTGGGCGGCGACATCCTCGACGCCGTGCTGGCCCGCATCAACCTCAAGGCCCGCATCGTGATCTGCGGCGCCATCTCGCAATACAACAACACGGCGCCCGTGCGCGGGCCGGCCAACTACCTGGCGCTGCTCGTGAACCGCGCCCGCATGGAAGGCATGGTGGTCTTCGACTACGCGCCGCGCTATCCGGAAGGCGTGCAGCGCCTCGGCGCCTGGCTGCGCGACGGGGCGATCAAGAGCCGCGAGCACGTCGTCGACGGCCTCGAACATTTCCCCGACGCCTTGACGATGCTGTTCGAAGGGAAGAACTTCGGAAAACTGGTGCTCAAGATCGCCGACGACGTCCGCTAACATCCACCGCATGCCGCCGGAACCATTTCATTTCCCGCCTCTCTAAACTCACGAGCGCATCCATAGACGCTCGCTTTGATTGTTCAGGCACAAGGAGATCGATATGGCGACAAGCAAGGATGGCGGCAACAAGGGCGCTGCCGACTCCGGCGGCAATGCGCAGAAAAGCCAGCCGGCCAAGCGCGGTTTCGCTGCGATGGACCAGAACCAGCAGCGTCAAATCGCCAGCAAGGGCGGCCAGGCCGCCCACCAGAAGGGCACGGCGCACGAATTCGATTCGGAGGAAGCGCGCCGTGCGGGCCAGAAAGGCGGGGAAGTGGTCAGCCGCAACCGCGCCCACATGGCCGATATCGGACGCAAGGGCGGGGAAAGCCGGCAATCGGCCAACCGCGCCGCGGCAGCCGCGAAAGCGGGCAACCGCCAGGGCGGCAAGGAGCAATGACGTCCGGGGTCCGGCCTGCGCCCTGGCCGGCCCCCTCACGAAGCGCGCAAGCGCCGACCGCGCCGCCGTGCCGGACGCGGTCGCCCATCGCATCATCGCATCATCCCAACATCCCCATCGGCTGACGTGGAGACATGGACGTGCTACAGTGCCGCCCTTATGTCTTCTCCCTCCCGCCTGAAATACCTGAGCGCCTATCCCGCGCACGTGCTGTCCCAGGTCGAGCGCCTGATCGCCGACGACCGCCTGGCCGACCATCTGCGCCAGCGCTACCCCGACGCGCACGACGTCCGCACGGACAAGGCCCTGTATGGCTACGTGCAGGAGTTGAAAGACGAATACCTGCGCAATGCCGAGCCCGTCGCGAAGGTCGCCTACGACAGCAAGATCGGCATCGTCCAGCAGGCGCTGGGCCTGCACACGGCGATCTCGCGCGTGCAGGGCGGCCGCCTGAAGGCCAAGCACGAGATCCGCATCGGCACCGTGTTCCGCGACGCGCCGCCCGCGTTCCTGCGCATGATCGCCGTGCACGAACTGGCGCACCTGAAGGAAAAAGACCACGACAAGGCCTTCTACAAACTGTGCTGCTGGATGGAGCCGGATTACCACCAGTTCGAGTTCGACCTGCGCCTCTACCTCACGCAACTGGACCTCGGCGGTGGCCGATTATGGGGCAATCCCTCGTTGCCGTAGCGCAACAAAAATATTGAACAATGGCGGGCAGCGGCCAAAAACCAGTCGACTTTCGCGTATCCACAGATTACAGTCGAGTTCCGCCGCCCGGCGCCCGCGTCCTGTCACTCTTGCAGGCTGATGTGAATCTCCGGCCGTGCTGGTCCCGTGCGCAATCTGCCGGTCCAGGCGGCCCATCCGTCGACTCAAATGCAGCAACAACGCCTCGCTCAGTTCATCTTACTTTCCCTGTTCGGCCTCGTCCTGTCCAGTGCCGCCCGCGCCCAGGACGAGCCCGCCCGCGCGCCGGACTGGCGCATCTCCGGTTTCGGCACGCTGGGGGCCGCGCGTGCCAGCGAACGCGACGCGGACTACACGTCGTCCGTATTCAAGGCCAGCGGCACCGGCGCCACGCGCCGCTGGAGCACCGACGTCGACACCCGCCTCGGCATCCAGCTCGACGCCACGCTCGCGCGTCGCTGGTCGGCCGTGCTGCAGATCGTGAGCGAACAGGGGCTCGACAACACCTACCGTCCGCGCATCGAATGGGCCAACGTCAAATACCAGGCGACGCCCGAACTGGCGCTGCGCGCCGGCCGCATCGCGCTGCCCGTGTTCCTGACGGCGGACTACCGCAAGGTCGGCTATGCGTATCCGTGGATACGTCCGCCCGTCGAAGGCTATAGCGTGCTGCCCGTCACCAGCAGCGACGGCATCGACGCCACCCTGCGCTGGACCGTGGGCCCCGTGCGCAATGCGTCGCAGGTCTTCTACGGCCACAGCACCGTGCCGCTGGTCGGATCGCTGCACGTGTACGGGCGCGGCGGCTTCGGCATATCGAACACGAGCGACTGGGGCGCGTTGAGCGTGCACGCCAACGTGGTCAGCGCCGAGATCTCGAGCAACATCGGCGCCGAGCTGTTCGACGCCTTCAACGCCTTCGGCCCGGCCGGCCAGGCCCTGACCCGGCGTTATGCGATGGACCACAAGCGCATGATGATCGCCAATATCGGCGTGAACTACGACCCGGGCACCTGGTTCGTGATGGCGGAAGCGGGCCGCACGTCCGGTCATTCCTTCCTCGGCGCCACGCGCAACGTCTACGTCAGCGCCGGCTGGCGCTGGAAGTCGCTGACGCCGTACGCGACGTGGGCGCGCGTGCGGGCCGTGGGGACCACGCTGGATCCGGGCCTGCCGCTGGCCGCCCTGTCCCCGGCGCTGGCGCCGACGGCGGCCATGCTGAACGCCGGGCTGAATACCCTCTTGATGCGGATCCCGCAGCAGACGTCCGCGGCGGCCGGCCTGCGCTGGGACGTGCATACCAATATGGCGCTCAAGGTGCAATACGACCGCGTCACCCCGCACGACGGGTCGATCGGCACCTTCATCAACCCGACGCCGCGCTTTACGTCCGAGCGCACGAGCCACGTGGCCAGCGTCGCCCTCGACTTCGTGTACTAGCATGGCGACGCTCAAGTATTCCCGGTTCCTGGGCTCGGCCCTGCTGCTCGCCTGCCTCGCCGGCGCGCCCGTCCGCGCGGCCGAACTCGTCGTGATCGTCTCCGCGCGCAATCCCGTCGCCACCTTGCGCGCCGACCAGGTGGCCGCGATCTTCCTCGGCCAGGCCGCGCGCTTCCCCGACGGCGTCGAGGCGGTGCCGTACGACCTGCGCCTCGGCGCCCCGGTGCGCGACGAATTCTATGCGCGCGTGACGAGCAAGACGCCGGCCCTGCTGAAGGCGCACTGGTCGAAGCTGGTGTTCACGGGCCGCGGCCAGCCGCCCGCCGAACTGCCGGACAGCGCGGCCGTGCGGCGCAAGGTCGCGGACGATCCGGAAGCGATCGGCTATATCGAACGGGGCGCGCTCGACGGCAGCGTGCACGCCGTCCTCGTGGTGCAATGATGACCACGGCCTCCACGCCCGCCCGGCGCCGCCCGCGCTGGCTCGCGCGCGCCCTCGAAACGCATATCGCGCTGCCGCTGTTCGCCCTGCTGCCGCTGGTGGCCATCTGGGTCGCGACCTTCCACTTCATCGAGACCGAACGTCTCGCCGCCGTCGCCGCCGCCCACGATTCCGCGCGCGAGCAGCTCGACACGTACGAGGCGCAGGTCGCGCGCAACCTGAACGCGATCGACCAGACCCTCAAGGTCATCAAGTACGCGGTCGAACTGAACGGCCCGCGCGGCGCCCTGCCGGCGCTGCGCGCCCAGGGCCTGCTGCCGCCCGGCCTCGTGTTCGAAATCAGCATCGCGGACCGCGACGGCCGCATCGTCGACAGCAATCCACCGATGCCGGCGCAGGACGTGTCGCGCGCCCCCTATTTCACCATCCACGCGAACGACGGTGCCAACGCGGTCTTCGTCAGCCAGACCGCCGGCGATCCGATCCGGCGCGAGCCGCACCTGCATTTCACCCGCCGCATCGACGACGCCGCGGGCCGCTTCGCCGGCGTGGCCATCGTCGAAGTGGACCCCGCCTATTTCACCAGCTCGTACGAGCGCTCGCGCGCCGGAGAACTCGGCCTGCTCGCGCTCGTGGGCAGCGACGGCGTCGCGCGCGCCGCGCGCATCGGCGACGACGTCTCGTGGGGCCAGCCGATCGCGCTCGACGGCATCAAGGAAGAAGCCGTGGCGCCGCAGCCGACGGCGCCCGACGGCGTCGAGCGCTACGCCGGCGCGCGCCGCCTGGCCGGGTTCCCGCTCACGGTCGTCGTCGGCCTGGCCGCACGCGAACAGATGGCGCGGTACGAACAGCACTACGGCACCTACCTGGTGGGCGCCACGGCCGCGAGCTCGCTGCTGGTGGCCGTCGTGGCGCTGATCAGCGCCTGGTCGTGGCAGGTGGCCAAGGCGCGCCGGCGCGAGCGCCAGGCCCAGCAAACCTATGCGGCGGCCTCCGAGGCGAGCCCGGACGCCTTCTTCGTGCTGCGCAGCGTGGCCGGCATGGACGGCGCCATCGTCGATTTCCTGGTGGAGGACTCCAACAGCCGCGCCGCGCTGTTCACGGGCATCGCCAACGAGGCCCTGCGCGGCCAGCTTCTGGGCGACGTGCTGCCCTACTACCGTACGAACGGCATGTACGACCATCTCGTCCAGGTGGTCACCGAACAGCGCGTCATCGAAGCCGAGTGGCAGGCCAACGCCGGCCCGGCCGCCGGCCGCTGGCTGCAGCGCCAGATCGTGCCCGTCGAAGGAGGCGCCGTGGCGATGGTGCGCGACATCACCGAGCGCAAGCTGGCCGAGGACCGCATCCGCCACATGGCCCACCACGACGAGCTGACCGGGCTCCCGAACCGCAGCCTGATCCGCGACCGCCTGGAGCAGGCCGTGCGCAACGCCCAGCGCAACGGCGGCCACCTGGCCCTCGCCTTCGTCGACCTGGACGGCTTCAAGCTCGTCAACGATGGCCTGGGCCACAACGCCGGCGACGAATTGCTGAAGGTGGTCGGCGGCCGCATGGAGGCCTGCCTGCGCCGCACGGATACGCTCGGCCGCCTGGGCGGCGACGAATTCGTGATCCTGCTGCCGGACGCCGGCGAGTGCCCGCTGGTGCTGACGCCCGTGCTGGAAAAGATCCGCCAGGCCGTGACGGAGCCGGTGCAGATCGGCGACCAGGCCGTGCGCGTCAGTTGCAGCATGGGCGTCGTCGTCTACCCGCGCGACGGCGACGACCCGAAGACCCTCATGATGAACGCCGACGCCGCGATGTACCGCGCCAAGGACCTGGGCAGCAACAACTTCCAGTTCTACACGCGCGAGATGAACGCCAGCGTCGAGGAAAAACTCATGCTGCTGGAGGGCCTGCGCGGGGCCCTGGACGCCACGCTGGCGGACGACGCGCCGGACACGCAGGGCGCCGACGCGCCGGCGCCGGGATCATCGACTGCCGGAGCGCCGGCCGCCGGTTCGCCGGCCGCAGGATCGCCGGCCGGACGTTTCTACCTCCTGTACCAGCCGAAGGTGGACCTGCGCACGGGACGGGTGTTCGGCGTCGAGGCGCTGATCCGCTGGCGCCATCCGGAGCACGGCATCGTGCCGCCGATGCGCTTCATCGGGCTCGCGGAAGAATCGGGCCTGATCGTCGGCCTGGGAGAATGGGTCGTGCGCACGGCCTGCCGCCAGGCCCAGTTGTGGCGCGCGGCGGGGCTGGACGCGCTCACGGTGTCGGTGAACGTGTCGGCCCGCCAGTTCGAGGAAAAGCGCCTCGTCGAACGCATCGCCGGCGCCCTGCGCGACAGCGGCCTGCCGCCGTCCTCGCTGGACCTGGAAGTGACGGAGAGTCTCCTGATGCGCGACCTGAACCAGGCCATCGAACGCATGCGCGAACTGAAGGAGATGGGCGTGACGTTGTCGATCGACGATTTCGGCACCGGCTATTCGAGCCTGTCCGCGCTGAAATCGTTCCCGATCTCGACGCTCAAGATCGACAAGTCGTTCGTGCGCGACCTGGCCTCCAGTTCCGACGACCAGGCCATCGCGCTGGCCGTGATCTCGCTGGGCCACCGCCTGAACCTGCGCGTGATCGCCGAGGGCGTCGAGACGGACGAGCAGCGCGACTTCCTGCGCGCCAACGACTGCGACGAGATGCAGGGCTATCTGTTCAGCCCACCGGTGCCGGCCGAGCGCATCACGGAGATGCTGCAGGCGCAGGCCCAGCAACGGCGCCTCGGGAGTTCCGAAACCGTACCGGGATAAGCGTTGGCTGCAGGGCGCGGGCGTCAGCCGGCGCTGGGTGCGGCCTGCCGCAGGCGGCGGATCAGCGCATCCGGATCGGCATCGAGCGTCATCAGTGCGGCGTGCGCGGGACGCACGAAGCCTGTGGCGACGAGGTGGCCGACGAAGGACGCCAGGCCATCATAGAAGCCGTTCACGTTGAGCAGGCCGATCGGCTTGGCGTGGATGCCCAGCTGGGCCCACGTGACCATCTCGAACAGTTCTTCCAGCGTGCCCATCCCGCCGGGCATGGCGATGAAGCCCCCGGCCAGGTCGGACATCATCGCCTTCCGTTCGTGCATGTCCTTCACGACGAACAGGCGCGTGAGGCCGGCGTGGCCGACCTCGCGCTCGACGAGGTGCTTGGGGATCACGCCCGTCGCGTCGCCGCCGAGGCGCAGCACTTCGTCGGCGATCACGCCCATCAGCCCCACCTTGCCGCCGCCGTAGACGAGGCCGATGTTGTGCTCGACGAGGGCACGCGCCAGGCCGCGCGCGGCGTCGGCGTACACGGGATCGGCGCCCAGCGAGGCGCCGCAGTAGACGGCAATGGATTTCATGGTGTCTTCAAGGTTCCGGCGGCAGCTTGGCGAGGAAGTCGTCGGACAGGCGCTGGAACAGCGCGAGCGTCTCGCCGCGCAGGTAGGGCCCAAGCATCGACAACACCTGGTAGCAGCCGCGCGCCAGTGCGTCGGCGATGGCCTGCTGCTCGCTGTACTTGCGCGGATTGCGCACGTATTCGTACGACAGCCAGTACGTGGCGACGACCACCATGTTCGTGGCCATCGCGCCGATCTGGGCGTCGCCCGCTTCGAGCGCGCCTTCGCTGCGCAAGCCGTCGCACAACTGGCGCGCGACCTTGATCTTGTGGGCGAGGATCGCCTTGAAGTGCAGTTCCAGCTTGCGGTTGCGCGACAGGAGGTCGTTCAGGTCGCGATAGAAGAACCGGTATTTCCAGATCAACTCGAACATGAGGTGCAGGTACAGCCACACGTCTTCCATGTTCGAGCGGCGGCCGGCCGGCACGGTCAGCATGCGCTCGATCTCCGCCTCGAACTGGACGAAGATCGAATTCACGATGTCGTCCTTGTTGCGGAAGTGGTAATACAGGTTCCCCGGCGAGATGTTCATCTCGTCGGCGATCACGGTCGTCGTGATGTTCGGCTCGCCGAATTCGTTGAACAGCCGCAGCGACAGCTCGAGGATGCGTTCGCGGGTTCGGCGCGGGGCTTTTTGTTGCATGGAAACAAATATGGGTGGACTCACCCGCAAGGATATCATCGACCGGACGGCGCGGCCACAGCCGCCGTCCCTTATGCCACGGCAAGCCGCAGTTCGCGCAGTACGCGCAACACCTCGGCCAGCACGCGTGGGTTGCTGCCCAGCGCCACGTGCCCGACGCCGCCGAACGCCACGTTGCGCGCGCCCGGCAGCACGCTCGAATCCTGCGGGGCGACGATGTTGTCATGGTGCGTATAGAGCGAGACGATGCGCGCGCGCACGTCCGGGGTCTCGCTTTCGGCCAGCGCGCGCAGCCACGGGCTGTCCCGGCGCATCTGGACGGCGTTCGCCCCCGGGCCGAAACGCGCCAGCGCCGTGCCATGGTGCGGCGTGCCGAGCGTGATCAGTCTTGCCACGCGCGCGCTTCCCGCGCCCCCGTAGGCGCGCATCCACGCGCGCGCGGCCAGCCCGCCCATGCTGTGCGCGACGATGGCGATGCGCGCGGCGCCCGTCGCGGCGCACAATTCGCGCACGCGCGCCTCGATCAGCGGCGCGTAATCGTCGATGCTGCCGGCAACCGGCTCCAGGTCGACGCCGGCGTGGCTGATGCCCTCGCGGTCGAGCAGCGGCGCCAGGTGCGCCCAATACCCGCTGTTGCAGCCGTAGCCGTGCACGAGCAGCACGGGCGGGTAGGCGCTGTCCGGGTGAATCGTCATGCGCGCGCAGCCGCGCGGCACGTGCCAGGACGTCACCAGCATGCTGGCGCGGAATTCTTCCGCCAGCATGCGCAGGCGCGCCATGGGGCCGAGCCGGTACTCGGGCGGCGTGGCGCTCGCGGCCCATCCCGCCATCACGAAGTTGTTCATGTTGATGACGAGGCGGACCAGCGCCACGGCCCCGACGCCGCCAGCGCGCCCCACGCCGGCACGCCGCCGCGCAGCAGCGCCCACGCGACCAGCAGCGCGGCGCCGGCCTGCACGAGCAGCACGAGGCGCAGCAGCGTGCGGGCGCTGGCGACCTTCATGACGTCAAGCCTGCGCCTGCGGCCGCGCGGCCGGCCGTCCCGTCAGCGCCTGCGCCAGGTCGCTGGCCAGGCGCGCCGTGATGCCGTAGATCGACAGCTGCGGATTGGCGCCGATCGACGTCGGGAACAGCGAGCCGTCGTGCACGGACACGTTCGCGAGGCCCCGGTAGCGGCCGTCCGGATACGTGACGCCGGGGTGGCCGGCACCGGCCATCGCGCAGCCGCCCATCACGTGGGCCGATACGACGCGCGTCAGGTGCGGTTCGAACGGCAGCGCGGCGATGCCCGCCTTCGCCTCGTTCCAGCTGGCGTAGCGCGGCGCCCGCTCGTGCGCCACCTGCACGCCGCTGGCGCCGGCCGCGAACTGGATCTCGGCCATCGCCAGCAGCGCGCGCCGGGCGCCGTCCCAGATCGGATCGTTCAGCGGGTAATCGAGGACGGCGGCGCCGTCCCCGTGCAGGCCCACGATGCCGCCGCGCGACTCGGGATTGAAACCGTCGCGCAGCAGCGCCAGCATGCCCTGCAGGTACGGAAACCGGCGCATCATCTCCGCGTGCTCGCGGCCGAAGCCCTGCATCGTCGTGGCCAGCAGCACGGGATGCAGCGGCGGGGCCTCCAGCTTGAAGCCGAGCGGGCCGTCGATCGCCTGCGTGTGCATGAAGTGGTCGGAATAGACCGTCTGCGGCGCGCCGGCATAGCCGTCCACGCGCTGCGGGAACAGCGCGGCCGAGACGAGCGTCGGATGCAGGAACGTACGCTTGCCCAGCTGACCGGCGGGATCCGGCGCGTTCGACCGCAGCAGCAGTGCCGGCGTGTTGATGGCGCCGCCGGCCAGCACGTAGTGGCGGGCGCGCACGCGCAGCCGGTGGCCCGTCGGACGCAGGCCAGCCGCGTCCAGCAGCGTGCAATCGAGGCCGTCGACCTGGTCGCCCTTGAGCACGAGCTTCTCCGCGCGGGCCCGCGTGACGAGCGTCGCGCCATGGTCCAGCGCGGACGGGATCGTCGTCACGAGCATCGACTGCTTCGCGTTCGTCGGGCAGCCCATGCCGCAGTAGCCGAGGTTCCAGCAGCCGTTGACGTTGCGGCGGATGAGGCCCGTCGGGATGCCGAGTTGCGCGGCGCCGCGCCGCAGCAGGTCGTTGTTCTCGTTCGGCGCGCCGGGCCAGTCGGCCACGTGCAGGCGCGCCTCCATCAGCGCGAACCACGGCGCCAGCGCGGCCTCGTTGTACGTCGCGAGGCCGAAGTGCCGCTGCCAGAACGCGAGCGTCGTCGGCGGCGTGCGGAAGCTCGACGTCCAGTTCACCGTCGTCGAACCGCCCACCGTGCGGCCCTGCAGGATGTTGATGCCCTTGTCGCGCGTCTTGCGCGCGGCCGATTCCTGGTACAGCGTCGGATAGGCGTCGGCCTCGCGCATCTTGAAATCGTGCGACGACTTGAGCGCGCCCTCTTCCACGACGATGACGGCGAGGCCCGACAGCGCGAGGATCTCCGCCGTCACGCCGCCGCCGGCGCCGCTGCCGACGATGACCACGTCGGCGGACAGGTCGCGGTCCGCGGTGGCGCGCGCGCCGTCGATCACCTTCCAGCCGCGCGCGAGACCGGCGCGGATCGGATCCGGAATCACGGATTCGGCACTCATGCAAGCTCCTTCAGCGGCCCCGGATAACCGATGGCGTCCCAGTGCGCGGGATCGCTGTACCAGCCGCCGAGCACGAGATCGTGCAGGGCCGCGTACGCCGTGCGCAACAGCGCGAGGCGATGCACGCGCCAGTCCTGCAGGAACGCGGCGACTTCAACGTCCCGCGCATCGGCCCAGCCGTGCGGGATGCCCGTCATCAGGCGCCGCGCCGGCGCCAGCGCGAGCAGGCCGAACAAATCCTGCACGTCCTGCTGGGCGGCGAGCGGCAGGCCCAGGATGGTCGCGTGCACGCGCCCGGTCGTCGCGGCGATGGCGCGGGCCCTGTCGTCCGGTGCATCCGGCAAGGCGCCGGCCAGGATCGCGGGGACAATGGCATCGAGCGCGGCGCGCGCCTCGCCGTCGAGCACGAAACCGCGCGCCGGCGCCGGATGGGTGACGCGATACCAGCCGCCGCCCACGGCCAGCAACGCGCCCGACAGCAGGCCGGCCTTCAGGAAGGTTCTGCGGGTTGTCTCCATGCCTACCCTTTTATAAGTGTTTTTAAAAGTGTAAGCGAAACGACCCGCCCTAAAACTAGAGCATGGCGTCTAAGCCGGCTAACCGAATCCCGGGCACAATTGCCTAAAACCGGGCTCTGACCCCGAATTGTCGACCCCGTTGTCGACCCCGTTGTCGACCTGCGAATTAGTCGTGGCCGGCGTCGGCGTCGTTGGCCGGCGCGGCTTTCAGGATCTGGCGGGCGATGCCGCGCAGGATGTTGACTTCTTCCGTCTCAAGCTGCGTGCGCGCGAACAGGCGTTTCAGGCGCGGCATCAGCTTTTTCGGGTTGGTGGCGTTGAGGAAGCCGATCGCCACCAGCGCTTCTTCCAGGTGCGCGTACATCCCCTCGACCTGCGCCACGCTCGCGGCCTCGCCCTGGAAGCCGACGCCTTCCTGCGTGCGGTTCTCGCCCTGCGCGGCCAGGCGGCACTCGTACGCGAGCACCTGCGCGGCCTGCGACAGGTTCAGCGACGAATAATCCGGATTGGCCGGAATGTTGATCAGCACATTGCACTGCTCGACGATCTGGTTCGGCAGGCCGAAGCGCTCGTTGCCCAGGATGAGCACCGGGCGCACATCCGCCGTCCCGGCCGCGTGCGCGGAAAATTCGCGCGGACTCCACACCGGCGGCGAGAACTCGCGCAGCCGGGCCGATACGGCCGCCGCGAAATTGCAGCCGTCGAGGGCGGCGCCGATGCTGTCCACGATGCGCGCACCTTCCAGCACGTCGATGGCGCCGCTGGCGAAGGCAACCGCCTCCGGGTCGTGCAGCGGATCGGCGCAGCGCGGAGAAACGAGCACGAGGTCGGAAAAGCCCATCGTTTTCATGGCGCGCGCCACCGAGCCGACGTTGCCGGCGCGGCTCGTTTCCACGAGCACAAAACGCAGGCGTTTGAAAAGAGAAGAGACAGTTTCGGTCGGGTTCATTTAAAATAACGGCATCGCGCGGTGACGAGCGTTGAAATGCGGACAAGAAGTTCGCGATTTTAACGGCTTCGGCACCGCTTTGCTCTTTAATTATTTCTCGTTCAGATCGTTCACGGCGCCAGCGCGCGGTGGGCGTCAGCATTTTTTACGGATAGCTTATGCACCCCATGCTCAATACGGCCATCAAGGCCGCCCGCCGCGCCGCGACCGTCATCAATCGCGCCTCCTTCGACCTCGACCGCATTACCGTCAGCGAAAAAAGCCACAACAACTTCGTCACCGACATCGACCAGGCTTCGGAACAGGCGATCGTCGAAACGCTGCTGAAAGCCTACCCCGACCACGCCATCCTCGGCGAAGAATCGGGCGCCACCGCGAACCTGAACGACGAGAGCGAATACGTCTGGATCATCGATCCGATCGACGGCACCACCAACTTCCTGCACGGCTACCCGAACTACTGCATCTCGATCGCGCTGCAACAGCGCGGCGTGATCACGCAGGGCGTCATCTACGACCCGGTCCGCAACGACCTGTTCACCGCCACCAAGGGCGCCGGCGCCTACCTGAACGACAAGCGCATCCGCGTGCGCAATCCGGACCGCATCAACAAGGCGCTGATCGGCTCCGGCCACGGCCCGGAACCGCGCGACCTCGCCGAATACCTCCGTATGTACGAAGTGGTCGCCCCGCGCTGCCACGGCCTGCGCTCGAGCGGCTCGGCCGCGCTGGAACTGGCCAACGTGGCCGCCGGCCGCGTCGACGGTTACTTCGAAAAGAACCTCAAAATCTGGGACATCGCCGCCGGTTCGCTGCTGGTGACCGAGGCGGGCGGCATTGTCGGCGAGTTCAGCGGCGAATCCGAATACCTGAACAAGGGCGACGTCATCGCCGCCGGCCCGAAGGTCTTCGCCGGCATGGTCGCGCTGCTGAAACCGTTCGCCTGAGCGGCTACCGGCCGTTTCGCGTAAAATACGGATCGTGTAAGTCCGGGGAATGCTGCGGGCCTTGCTGGCCGCGCGGCTTTCCCAGCAGCAGGCGAGCATTGTCGACGCCTGCAACCATGCCTCCGGCACCCACGAGGTGTCGCGCTCCCGCTTCCACCGGCCCTGTCTCAATTCGGCATAGGCTGCGCTAAAATTTCCATAGCGAAACATTTTTAACTATATAATGTCGCGTGACCGTTGACGTTTGCGTCTGCGTTCACGTCTTGGCGTACCGGCACCAGTACCGGTTGCCCTGTTGTGTAATCCGATCGGCTGGACTGGCGTTTCCGCTGCAAAAAGGCGTGGAAACGACGGGCCGATCCCTACCAGATAACTATGTCATTCAATTCTCTCGGTCTGTCCGACGCCATCGTGCGCGCCGTCACTGAAGCGGGCTATACCGCACCGACCCCGATCCAGGCCAAGGCGATTCCCGCCGTGCTTGGCGGTGGCGACCTGCTGGCCGGCGCCCAGACCGGCACCGGCAAGACGGCCGGCTTCACGCTGCCCGTGCTGCACCGCCTGTCGACCGACAAGGTGGGCACGGCCCTGACCAACAAATCTTCCAAACGCCCGATCCGCGCCCTCGTGCTGGCACCGACCCGCGAACTCGCGGCCCAGGTCGAAGAAAACGTCCGCACCTACGCCAAGCACACGAACCTGAACTCGGCCGTGATCTTCGGCGGCGTCGGCATCCACCCGCAGATCAAGATGCTGGCCAATGGCGTCGACATCCTCGTCGCCACGCCGGGCCGCCTGCTCGACCACGTGGGCCAGGGCACGATCAAGCTCGACAAGATCGAGATCCTGATCCTGGACGAAGCCGACCGCATGCTGGACATGGGCTTCATCCACGACATCCGCAAAGTGCTGGCCGTGCTGCCGCCGAAGCGCCAGAACCTGCTGTTCTCGGCCACGTTCTCGGACGAGATCAAGGGCCTGGCCGACCGCCTGCTGGACAACCCGGCCATGATCGAAGTGGCGCCGCGCAACTCGACCGTCGAAGTCATCGCCCAGAAAATCCACCCGGTCGACCGCGACAAGAAACACCCGATGCTGGCGCACCTGATCAAGACCCATGGCTGGAAACAGGTGCTCGTGTTCACCCGCACCAAGCACGGCGCCAACAAGCTCGTCGAGCAACTCGGCAAGGACGGCATCGGCGCGATGGCGATCCACGGCAACAAGAGCCAGTCGGCACGCACCAAGGCGCTGGCCGAGTTCAAGGACGGCAGCCTGACGGCGCTCGTCGCCACCGACATCGCGGCGCGCGGCATCGACATCGACCAGCTGCCGCACGTGGTCAACTACGACCTGCCGAACGTGCCGGAAGACTACGTGCACCGCATCGGCCGCACGGGCCGCGCCGGCGCCACGGGCGAGGCCGTGTCGCTCGTCTGCGTCGACGAGCACCAGATGCTCAAGGACATCGAAAAGCTCATCAAGCAGACGCTGCCCCGCCAGGTGATCGCGGGCTTCGAACCGGATCCGACCGCGAAGCCGCAGCCGATCCAGCTGCGCAGCGGCGCGCCGGGCCATCCGGGCCGCGGCCGTCCGGGCGGCAACCGCGGTGCCGGCAACGGCGCGGGCGCTGTCGCCGGCGCCAAGCCGCGCACGCAAGCCGCGCCGGCCACAGGCCAGCGCAATGGCGGCAACGGCGGCGGCACCAGCGGCGCGCGCACCGGCCAGCCGGGCAACCGCAATGGCGGTGGCGGTGGCGGCAATGGCGGCGGTCGTGGCCGCGGCCCGCGTCCAGCGGCCGCACGCTCCGGCGGCGACCGCTGACGCACACGGGCGCCGACGCCCCAGCGTCCACCCACATCGAAGGCCGGGACATCGTTCCCGGTCTTTTTTTTGCCTATCAAAATTCGGCCGCGACAACGTTCCCGGTTTTTTGTGGCTAGCCATGATATTTGCGCACTCAAGTACTTGCAAACAGTTGAAAGCCCACTTATACTTGATGAATCAAGTAACAGTCCAGCACCCGGAGCCCCCATGACCTCGACCGACGCCCCAGACACCCCAGACGCCCCCGGCAACCTCACCACCGAATTCTGCCTGCGCCTCTCGCGCGCCTGGGCCACGCTCGTGCGCCGCCTCGACAGCGCCCTCGGTGGCCACCACGGCATCAGCTTTGCCGACTACCAGCTGCTGCTGCACCTGCAGCGCGCGCCGGGCGGACGCCTGCGCCGCGTCGACCTGGCCGACAAGCTGGGACTGACCGCATCCGGCGTCACGCGCTCCCTGCTGCCGCTGGAAAAAATTGGCCTCGTCACACGCCAGAGCGACCCGCGCGACGCCCGCGTCGGCTACGCCCTGATCACGCCGACGGGCAGCGAACTGGTGACGAACGCGACGACCGTCGTCGACAACATCAGCCGCGCCATGCTCGGCGGCCCGGCGCGCGAACAACTGCAGGCGACGTCGGACCTGCTCGCGCACATCGCCGGCATCGGACGCTGACGCCCTGATCCGCCGCGCCTGAACGGCCGCGGCTTTTCACAACCGCAACCACAACCACGATGGCGCGCATGCCAGGCCGGCGCACGCCCGTACGACGACAAGGAGCTTGCATGAACAGACTATCCCAACCGTTGCTGCGCGACCGCAACTTCGTCTGGCTGATGAGCGGCGGGGCCATCTCCGCCCTCGGCGACCAGTTCACCCTGATCGCCCTGCCCTGGCTCGTGCTCAAGCTGACGGGCGATCCCGTCGCGCTGGGCATGTCCGTCGCGCTGATGGGCATCCCGCGTGCGATCCTGATCCTGTTCGGCGGCGCGCTCGTCGACCGCCACGCACCCAAGCGGATCCTGATGCTCACCAAGCACGTCAACACCGTGCTGCTGGCCGTGCTCGCCATCCTCGTCTACAGCGGCCGCGCGCACCTGCCCGTCGTGCTCGCGCTGGCGCTGGGCCTCTCGCTCGCGTCGGCGTTCAGCATCCCGGCCGGCACGTCGATGCTGCCGCACGCCGTCGCGCCGCAGCACCTGCAGGCCGCGAACGGCATGATGATGGGGCTGCGCCAGCTGACGATGCTGGCCGGGCCGCTGCTCGCGGGCCTGCTGTTCGCGCTCGCCGGCGACGGCAGCGACGGTCCCCTCCACATGCACGGCCTGGCGCTGGCGTTCGGCGTCGACTGCCTCAGCTTCGCCGTGTCCGCCTGGACCTTGGCGAACGTCGCGCCGCGGCCGTTCGCGCCGCCGCCACCGCAACCGGTGCTGCGTGCCGTCGCGGATGGTCTCGCGGCCGTGTGGCGCGACGCCTTGCTGCGCACCTGCTTCCTGTACTGGGGCCTGTGCGCCTGCGTGATCGGCGGCGTGATGCAGGTCGCGCTGCCCTTGCTGGCCAGCAGCCGCCTGCACGGCGCGTCCGCGCTCGGCCTGCTGATGGGGGCGCATGGCGCGGGCGCCCTTCTGGGCATGGCGGCGAGCGGCATCGCCGGGCGCCGGCGCGCGGGGAATCTCGGCATGACGCTGCTGCTGATCGACGGCATCGTCGGCCTGCTGCTCGTGCCGTTGGGTACGATTACCGCCAGCTGGCAGGGCATGCTGATCAACGTCGTCATCGGCGTACTGGGCGGCTTCGTGCAGGTGGCGGTGTTCACCTGGATCCAGCAACGCGTGCCGCGCGAACGGCTGGGCCGCACGATGAGCCTGTTCATGTTCGTCTTCATGGGCCTCGCGCCGCTGGCCGCCGCGCTGGCCGGGTGGATCGCCAGCCGCGTCGCGCTGCCGGCGCTGTTCGGCGGCGCCGGCCTGTGCCTCGCGGGCGCGGCGCTGCTGGCCTGGCTGTTCACGCCGATGCGCGCACTGCGCGACGCGCCCGCCACGGTGTAGCAGAAGGTTTGGCGCAAGGGCTGTAACATAGGGGGTTATCCCACCGCAAAGGAATCCGCATGCCCCGCTTCGCCGCCAACCTGAGCCTGATGTTCAACGAGCTCGGCTTCCTGGAACGCTTTGGCGCCGCACGCGCGGCCGGCTTCGACGGCGTCGAGTTCCTGTTTCCGTACGCCTTCGACGCCGAGCAGATCGCCGGCCGCCTGCAGCGCTATCAGCTAGAACTGGCGCTGCATAATTTTCCAGCCGGAGATTGGGCGGCGGGCGAGCGGGGCCTGGCCTGCGATCCGCGCCGCGCCGGCGAATTCCAGGACA
>Ga0209148_1001010_pt1 | contig 17789 bp, 12 predicted proteins | sample AraplaCol_mMF_r2_2_FD_184288 | JGI IMG/M metagenome (GOLD analysis project Ga0209148, IMG submission 184288) | Arabidopsis root microbial communities from North Carolina, USA - plate scrape CL_Col_mMF_r2 (SPAdes) (version 2) | ecosystem: Host-associated > Plants > Roots > Endosphere | place...
CGATACGGCGTTTGCACTCTCCCACCACCGGTTCACGCAGCTTGGCATCGACATCGTGCGTCGCGGCGCGCCGGATGCCGTCGTGCGTATCGACCGCTACAAGGCGCTGCAAATCCTGCTCAATCTTCTCACCAACGCCGCCGATGCCTTGCGGATGGTGCCGGCTGCGCAGCGGCTGTTGGTTGTCGCCGGCGAACGGCATGGAACATCTGTGCGCGTCACGGTACGCGACACTGGCGGCGGCATCGAACCGCGTCATCTCTCCAATCTGTTCAGCCAGGGCTTCACGACCAAGGGCAGCGGGCATGGCTATGGCTTGCACTTGTCCGCCTTGTGGGCGCGTGAATGCGGCGGCACGCTCCACGGCCACAGCGACGGTCCGGGCAGCGGCGCGACATTTATCCTCGAATTGCCTGCGCCCCCTGCGCATCACGATGAAACTGCGGTACTTGCCGCCATTCCGGCGGCCATTTGAGAAAGGAATGACATGGACGCTGTCGCCCTTCAACCCGTATTGACCGGTACGAGCATCATCGCGTCCGGCAAGCGCGCCGCCCGTATCCTCGTCATCGACGACAATGTTTCCATTCTCGAAGTCTTTCGCAAGATCCTGTCGCCGGCGACGACATCCGCCGACCGGTATCGGCAACTGAAATCGAGCTTATTCGGCGCGCATGACGAGACCACGACCCGCTGTCCCGATTTTCAAGTCGATCTGACCATCAGCGGCGAAGCCGGATGCCGTCTCGCCGCGCAAGCTTGCGCCAGCGGCTGGCCGTATGCAGCGGCCTTCGTCGACATGCGCATGCCCGAGCAGGACGGCATGGCCACGATCGAGGCGCTGTGGAAAATCGATCCGGAGGTGCAGGTGGTGATTTGCACCGCCTACAGCGACCACACCTGGGGCGACGTGGCGGAACGGTTCGGTTGTTCCGACCGCTGGCTGGTCCTCAAAAAACCGTTCGATCCGATCGAGGTGCTGCAACTGGCCACGGCCCTGTCCGTCAAATGGCGATTGCAGCGCGAGCAACGCTTGCGCCTCGATATGCTCGAGCAGAGGGATGAAGCGCGCCTGCAGGAACTGCAACGGGCCAACCGGACCCTCTGGATCATGACGCGCTGCCACGACGCCCTGGTTCGCAGCGCGAGCGAACAAGCGTTGCTGGACAGCGTATGCGCACGTCTGGTCGAGGACGGCGATTACGCGCTGGCCTGGGTCGGTTTCGCCCAGCACGATGATGCGAGGACGATCAAGCCGGCGGCCCATGCCGGCATCGACGACGGTTACGTCGACTTTCTGTGCCTGTCGTGGGCCGACACGGAGCGCGGGAGAGGTCCCTGCGGCTACGCGATTCGGGAAGGTCGGCCGGCCGTCGCACGCAACATCGATAGCGACCCGCAGTTTGTCCTGTGGCGCGACGAGGCGCTGCAGCGCGGCTTCGCGTCCGCCATTGCGCTGCCCTTGCGTATCCGCGAAGTGGTGCTCGGCAACCTCGGCATCTATTCGCACGTACCGGATGCATTCGACGACGATGAAGTCGCCTTGCTGCAGGAACTGGCCGACGACATCGCGCACGGCATCATGAGCCTGCGCGATGCCGCCGCGCGCGCGCAGGCGGAGCGCGAACTGACGTACCACGCCAATTACGACGCCATCACTAAACTTCCCAACCGGAACCTGTTTCGCGACCGGTTGCGGCAGGCCATCGCATACGCCACACGCGACGAGCGGCTGGTCGCGACGCTCGTGTTGAGGCTGGACCGTTTCCAGCCGATCCGGGAAGCGTTTGGCGACGATGCTGGCAATGGCGTGCTGCGTGCAATCGGCGAACGTCTCGCCGCCTGCTTGCGTGCAGGCGATACGGTCGCCTATCTGACCGGCGACGCCTTCGCCATTGCCATAGGCGATCTCGGCAATGCGGACGATGTCACGGGCATGGCTTGCAAGCTGATGCAGGCGGTCGCACAGCCGGTCGGCGTCGGCGATCAGAAAGTCTTTGTGACCGCGACCGTCGGCATCAGCGTGTCGTCCGGCGGCGCCGGCGACGTCGATACGTTGTTGCGCAACGCCGCGTCGGCGACGCATTGTGCCCAGGCGGAAGGCGGCAATAGTTTCCGCTTTTACGCGCCCGCAATGAATGAGCGCACCGAGGCAAGGCTCGCGCTGGAAGCAGATCTGCACCGTGCCTTGCGCGCCGGCGAACTCGTTCTCCATTATCAACCCAAAGTCAGCCTGGCCAACGGCGAGTTGTCCGGCGCAGAAGCCTTGTTGCGCTGGCAGCATCCGTCGCTCGGCATGGTGATGCCGGCCGATTTCATTCCCCAGGCGGAGGAATCGGGCGTGATCCTGCCGATGGGGCAATGGGTGATCGAAGCGGTATGCCGCCAACTCCGATCCTGGCGCGATGCCGGCATAGCTGTCGCGCCAGTCGCCGTCAACGTCTCGGCCAAGCAGTTCCGGCAGAAGAATCTCGTGGACATCCTGCGGCAAGCGTTGGCATCGCACCAGATCGATCCCGCGCTGATCGAGCTCGAGATCACGGAGAGCGCCTTGATGCACAACATCGTGACCGCCGCTGCGATGTTGAGGGAGTTGAAGGCCGTCGGCGTCAAGCTGACCCTGGACGATTTCGGTACCGGTTATTCTTCGCTCAGCTATCTGCAACATTTCCCGGTCGATCATGTCAAAATTGATCAGGCATTCGTACGGGAGGTGACCGTCAATCCGGTCAATGCAGCGATCTGCCGCTCGGTGATCGATCTGGCGCACGCCCTGAAGCTGCGCGTCGTCGGCGAAGGTGCCGAAACCGAGGGGCAACTGACCTTCCTGCATCGGCATCGCTGCGACCACGTGCAGGGCTATTACTTCAGCCGGCCGCTTGCGGCCGCCGACTACGAAGCCATGCTGCGGTCCCGGCCGGTCTTCCACTTGCCGGAGGCAAGCGCCGCGCAGGATCGGACCCTGCTGATCGTCGACGACGAACTGCATATCTTGTCGACGCTGAAACGCCTCTTCCATCATGAAGGTTGGAAAACACTCACGGCAGACAATGCGCGCGACGGCCTGGAACTGCTGGCCGAGAACGCAGTCCAAGTCGTGCTGTCGGACCAGCGCATGCCGACCATGAACGGCACCGAATTCCTGGAGCGCGTGCGCGTGCTGTACCCGGAGACGATCCGCATCATCCTGTCCGGTTACACGGACCTCGCAACCGTAGTGGACGCCATCAACCGCGGCACGCTGTTCAAGTTCCTGATCAAGCCGTGGGACGACGATGCCTTGCGCGAGCATGTGCGCGAGGCTTTCCAATACCATGAGTTACGGGCGGGAGCGTCCGACGCGGTGGCTTAATTTTGGTTCTTCACGGATTTCCGGGAAACGCGGCTTTGATCCTGGAGAAGAAGACACCGTCGCGGTAACCGTAAGCCACGCGCTTCATGACCTTGATGCGGTTGTTGATGCCTTCTACCAGGCCGGGATTTCAGCAGGTTCAGCACGTGGCCGGCCGTCTGCAGATGCCCGGCGGCGTCTTCCATGGCCTTTTGCGACGCTTCCTCGGCTGCTCGCCGGGCTTGCTTCCCGTATTGATCGGCCAGGTGGATGAACGCCTTGATCAAGTTGAACCGATTCCGCGGCCTGCTGATCCGTTGGCCGAAGAATGCGAGCGATTCGCTTGCCTCCATCTGGTGCGGCATCATCGCCTGGCACTCAACAGGTCGACTGGGACAGGCTCTTGGTGCGGCGGGTCAGTGAGCCTCCTCCCAATTGCTCCCCACACCCGTCTCGGCCACGAGCGGCACCTTCAGCGTGGCCACGCCGCCCATCAGTTCCGGCAGCTTCCGCTTGACCAGCTCGAGTTCCTCGTGCGGCACTTCCAGCACCAGTTCGTCGTGCACCTGCATCACCATGCGGGTGCGCAGCGCATCCTTCTCGATCCAGTCCTGCACGGCGATCATGGCGAGCTTGATCAGGTCCGCGGCCGTGCCCTGCATCGGCGCGTTGATCGCGGCGCGTTCGGCGCCGGCACGGCGCGGGCCGTTCGGCGAATTGATCTCGGGGAGCCACAGGCGGCGGCCGAACACCGTCTCGACAAAGCCGCGCTCCTTCGCCAGCAGGCGGGTCTCGTCCATGTAGCGCTTGACGCCCGCGAAGCGCTGGAAGTAGCGCTCGATGTAGTTGCCGGCAGCGCCCCGTTCGATGCCCAGGTTCTGCGCGAGGCCGAACGCGCTCATCCCGTAGATCAGGCCGAAGTTGATGACCTTCGCGTAGCGCCGCTGCTCGCTCTGCACCTCGTCCGGGGCCACGCCGAAGATCTCGGCGGCGGTGGCGCGGTGGATGTCCTCGCCGGCCGCGAACGCGCGCAGCATCGCCTCGTCTTCCGAGATGTGGGCCATGATGCGCAGCTCGATCTGCGAATAGTCGGCCGACACGATGCTGCTCCCCGCCGGCGCGACGAAGGCCTCGCGGATGCGCCGTCCCTCGCCCGTGCGCACGGGGATGTTCTGCAGGTTCGGATCGTTCGACGCGAGGCGGCCCGTGATGGCGACGGCCTGCGCGTAGTTCGTGTGCACGCGGCCCGTCTTCGGGTTGACCATCTTCGGCAGTTTATCCGTGTACGTCGACTTCAATTTCGACAGGCCGCGGTGCTCCAGCAGGATCTTCGGCAGCGGATAATCTTCCGCCAGCTTCTGCAGCACTTCCTCGTCGGTGGACGGCGCGCCGGTCGCCGTCTTCTTGATGACGGGGAGCTGCAGCTTGCCGAAGAAGATCTCGCCGATCTGCTTGGGCGAACCGAGGTTGAACGGGCCGCCCGCCAGTTCGTAGGCCTGCTGCTCCAGTTCCATGATGCGCACGGCCAGTTCGTTCGACTGCGCCGCCAGTTTATCGGCGTCGATCAGCACGCCGTTGCGCTCGATCTTCTGCAGCACGACGGACGTGGGCAGCTCGATCTTGCGGTAGATATGGTTCAGGCCGTCGTCGCTCTCGACGTGGCCGATCATCGCGTGGTGCAGGCGCAGCGTGATGTCGGAATCTTCCGCCGCGTACTCGGTCGCGCGGCCCAGTTCCACCTGGTCGAAACAGATCTGGTTCGCGCCCTTGCCGCACACGTCGACGAAGGGAATCGTCGTGTAGCCGAGGTGGCGCAGCGCCATCGTGTCCATGTCGTGCGGCTTGTGCGATTCGAACACGTACGATTGCAGCAAGGTGTCGTGGACGATGCCGCGCAGTTTCACGCCGTGGTTTTCGAAGATGTGGCTGTCGTACTTGAGGTTCTGGCCCAGTTTCGGCTTGTCCGGGTTTTCCAGCCACGGCTTCATGCGCGCCAGGACGTCCTCGCGGTTCAGCTGCTCGGGCACGCCGGCGTAGCGGTGCGCGAGCGGGATGTACGCGCCCTTGCCCGCTTCGACGGACAGCGAGATGCCCACCATCTCCGCCGTCATCGGGTCGAGCGACGTCGTCTCCGTGTCGACCGACGTCAGTGCCGCCTTGTCGATCAGGGCCAGCCAGCGCTCGAACGCTTCCATCGTCGTGACGGTCTCGTATTCGCCCTTGATGATCGGCATGCCGGGCTGGGTGCCGCCCGCGCCTTCCGGCGAATTGAACGCGGGCGCCGGCGCGCCGGGGGCGCCGTACTTGGCCGCGTTGCCGGCGCCGATCTCGCGCAGCATGGACTTGAAGCCGTAGCGCTGGAAGAAGTCGCGCAGCGCGTCCTTGTCCTCGGGGCGGCCGACGAGGGTCTCTTCAATCGACACGATGTGGCCCACGAGGTCGCAATCCGTCTTCACGGTGATCAGTTCGCGGCCTTTCGGCAGCCATTCGAGGGCGGCGCGCAGGTTCTCGCCGACGGCGCCCGTGATGCTGTGGGCGTTTTCGATCACGCCGTCCAGCGAACCGTGCAGGGTCAGCCACTTCACGGCCGTCTTCGGGCCGCACTTGGTGACGCCTGGGACGTTGTCGACGGTGTCGCCGATGAGGGTCAGGTAGTCGATGATGCGGTTCGGCGCCACGCCGAACTTCGCCAGCACGCCCGCTTCGTCGAGCTTCTCGTTGCTCATCGTGTTGATCAGCATGACCTTGTCGTTCACGAGCTGGGCGAGGTCCTTGTCGCCCGTCGAGACGACGGTGCTCAGGCCGCGCGCCGTCGCCTGCGCCGCGAGGGTGCCGATGACGTCGTCCGCTTCGACGCCCTCCACCATCAGGATCGGCCATCCCATGTGGCGCACGACTTCGTGGATCGGCTCGATCTGCTTGGCCAGGTCTTCCGGCATCGAGGCGCGCGTCGCCTTGTATTCCGGATAGAGGTCGTCGCGGAACGTCTTGCCCTTGGCGTCGAACACGCAGGCGATGTACGCGGCCGGGAAGTCGGCACGGAGGCGGCGCAACATATTGACCATGCCGTGCATCGCGCCGGTCGGGTAGCCGTCCGGGCTGCGTAGGTCGGGCAGCGCGTGGAACGCGCGATAAAGATAACTGGAACCGTCGACGAGAAGCAGGGTGTTGTCCATAGGGGCAGAATCGAAAGTGGGCCGCGGCGGGCACGGCGAAACGTGCGCCATTATCGCAGAATCGGGGGTGGAGAAAAGCTGGGCAGGCGATGTCATCCAGATGGAGACGAAGCCACACTTTTCACAGAGAACTGGCGCTGTTTGTTACAATGGACTAAACGACAAAGGTGACCATCATGCCGCGTACCCCTTCCCGCCTCGCCATTCTCGCGCTGTTCCTGGCCACCCAGGCCGGATGGGCCGCGGCCCAGCAGTCGGCGCAACAACCGGCCACGCAGCCGGTGCCCAGCGAGGCGCCGCCGAAGCTCGACCGCATCGAACCGGGTAGCGACGTTCCCGCGACCAATATTCCGCCGAAACGCGGCACCCAGATCAAGGAAACCCGCGACGGCGGCCAGGTCACCGAAGTCGAAGTCACCACGCCCGGTGGCAGCCATTACTACATGAAACCGAACGCCCAGCCCGGCAACGCGCAGACGAATTCGATCCGCGCGCCGCAGTGGAAGGTGGGTGAGTTCGACCTGTCGGGCAAGCGGAAAACCACGAGCGAATCCGGCACCAATGCCCCGACGACGGCCGACGCGCCGCCTCCTCCTCCCATGCCGGCTACCACCGCGCCTGAGAAGAAGTAGCAAGCCGTCAACATGACCGGCCACCGTGCGTGGCCGCTACAGCGACTTTTCTTTCTTACACAATGGCAGTCTTCACCCCGGTCACGCTGGATGACCTCTCCCAGTGGATCAAGCAGTTTCCTCTTGGCAAAGCCCTCGCGCTCAAAGGGATCGCGAGCGGTATCGAAAACAGTAATTTCTTCCTGACGACGGAGCGCGGCGAGTACGTCCTCACCATCTTCGAAAACCTCGACTTCGAGCAACTGCCCTTCTACGTGCAGCTGATGCGCCACCTGGCCGAGCGCGGCGTCCCCGTGCCGGCGCCGGTGCCGAACGCGACGGGCGAGCTGGTGGTGGCGCTGCACGGCAAGCCGGCCGCCATCGTCAGCAAGCTCGACGGCAGCTCGCAGATGGACCCGCAGCCGGTCCATTGCGCCGAAGTGGGCGCGATACTGGCGCAGATGCACCTGGCCGGCCGTGACTTCCCGCTGCACCAGCCGAATCTGCGCGGCCTGGACTGGTGGGTGGAGACGGTGCCCAAGGTCCTGCCCTACCTCGACGCGGACACGGCCGCGCTGCTGCAGTCGGAACTGGCGTTCCAGCGCGAGTTCGCGGCCGGCACGACGTATGGGCAGCTCGACCGCGGCCCCGTCCACGCCGACCTGTTCCGCAACAACGTGATGTTCGTCGGCGAACGCCTGTCCGGCTGCTTCGATTTCTACTTTGCCGGCTGGGACACCTGGCTGTTCGACCTGGCCGTCACCGTCAACGACTGGTGCATCGACCTGGACAGCGGCCGCCTCGACAATGCACGGGTGCTCGCGCTGACGCGCGCCTACCACGCGGTCCGTCCGTTCACGGCAGCCGAGCAGGCGGCGTGGGTGCCGATGCTGCGCGCGGCGGCGCTGCGCTTCTGGCTGTCGCGCCTGTACGACTTCTACCGTCCGCGCGAGGCCGAAATGCTGACCCCGCACGATCCGACCCACTTCGAACGCGTCCTGCGCGAACGCATCGCCACCGGCGCCCCCCACCTCACAGCATGAACGATATACCCGCACGTACCGGATGGGAGTGGCTGAAGCAAGGCGTCGGCCTGTTCCGCAAACAGCCCGCCGCGCTGACGACGCTCCTCTTCGCCAACATCCTGTTCAGCATTGTCGTCTCGATCGTGCCGATCCTGGGTTCGGTACTTGCGATCGTGCTCATTCCGTCGTTCTCGATGGCCTTCATGCAGGCCTGCCTGATGATCGAGAACGGCGACCGGGTCACCCCGGCCGTGCTGCTGACGGGCTTCCGCCGGCCGGCGCTGGCCGCGCTGTGCAAGCTGGGGCTCGTCTACCTGGGCGTGTCGCTGCTGATGATGGCGATCACGCGCGTGGCGATCCCGCCCGAGGTGCTCATGCAGATGATGCCCCGGCCCGGCGCCAAGACCCCGCCGGACATCCAGGCGTCGCACTTGCTGGCCCTGTTCGGCGTGTTCCTGCTGGACGTGGCCGTGCTGGTGACGCTGTGCTTCGCCGCCCCGCTCACCTACTGGAAGCACATGGGGCCGGGCAAGGCGACGTTCTACAGCTTCTTCGCCGTCATCCGCACGGCGCGGCCGTTCCTCGTGCTGCTGGCGGCCTGGTTCGGCATCTTCTTCGGCGTGTGCATCGTGGCCGCCCTGCTGTTCGGCGACGCCGCGGTGGGGCGGGTCGTGCTCATGTGGCTGATCTTCCTGTTCGTGCTGCTGCTGCAGTGCGCGATGTACGCGGGATATCGCACCATTTTCGGCAAGCCGGTCGATAAATCGCCACAACCCGCATAACCGCATAACCGCGGTTTTCCGTTGGGTGGGCACGGGGTGCCCACCCAACGGCTGGTTATCGTCCCACTCGTTCCAATTTGGCAACGGACAGATCCAGCACCTTCATGCCCGCCGCGCCAAAATTGATCTGCGCGCGCGCACTGCCGGCGCCGCCTTCGATGTTGACGATCACGCCTTCGCCGAACCGCGCGTGACTCACCGACTCGCCGATGCGCCATCCGGTCCCGTTGGCGCTGCTGGACTTCTGCGCGATCTGCCTGGCGATCTGGTTGTCGACGCCCCCTTCGCGGAAATCGGCATCGTCCCAGGCCGTCGCCGACTTGCGGCCGGCGAACCAGCTCGTCTGCACGCGCGGCGTCAGCCATTTCAGCGCGTGTTCCGGCAGCTCGTCGAAGAAGCGCGACTTCATGTTGAAGCGCGTCTGGCCGTGCAGCATGCGCTGCTGCGTAAAACTCATGTACAGGCGCTGGCGCGCGCGCGTGATCGCCACGTACATCAGCCGGCGTTCCTCGTCGACGCCATCCATCTCGCGCGCACTGCTCTCGTGCGGGAACAGCCCCTCTTCCAGGCCGGTGATGAACACGGCGTCGAATTCGAGGCCCTTGGCCGAGTGCACGGTCATCAGTTGCATCGCTTCCTGGCCGGCCTGCGCCTGGGCATCGCCCGCTTCCAGCGACGCGTGCGCGAGGAAGGCGGACAGCGGTGACATCACGGTCGACAGCGGCGCATCCGCATCGAGCACGTCGATGCCATCGCCGTCCACGATCGCCGTGCCGCTAGCGGCCAGCGCCTGCGGGCCGAGGTGCGCCGGCGTCTGCGTGCCGAAGCCTTCTTCCTGCACGAACTGGGTGGCGGCGCCGACCATCTGCTGCAAGTTCTCGATGCGCTCCTGGCCCTCTTTTTCGTTGGCGTAGTGCGCCAGCAAGGTGCTGCGTTCGAGCACGACGCGCACCATCTCCGGCAGCGGCAGTTGCTGGGTCTCGAAGCGCGCGCCCTCGATCAGCTTGACGAAGTTGCCAAGCGCCGTGCCGGCCTTGCCCGTCATGTAGGGCACGGCCGCGTACAGCGACACGCGATAGCTTTCCGCCGCCATTTGCAGTTGCTCGATCGAACGGGCGCCGATGCCGCGCGTCGGGAAATTCACGACGCGCATGAACGCGGAATCGTTGTGCGGATTGTCCATCAGCTGCAAATAGGCGATGGCATGCTTGACCTCGGCGCGCTGGAAGTAGCGCAGGCCGCCGTAGACGGTGTACGGCAGGCCGGCCGCGAACAGCGCATGCTCGATCACGCGGCTTTGCGCGTTGGAGCGGTACAGCACGGCGATCTCGCTCTTGGACACGCCTTCCGCCATCAGGCTCTTGGCCTCGTCGATGATCCACTGCGCCTCTTCCAGGTCGGACGACGCTTCGTAGATGCGCACCGGCTCGCCCTGGCCCGCGTCCGTGCGGAGGTTCTTGCCGAGGCGTTTCGCATTGTTCGAGATGAGGTGGTTGGCGCTGTCGAGGATGTTGCCGTGCGAGCGGTAGTTCTGCTCCAGCTTGATCAGGTTTTTCACTTCGAAGTCGCGCTCGAACGCCTGCATATTGCCCACGTTGGCGCCGCGGAACGCATAAATGCTCTGGTCGTCGTCGCCGACGGCGAAGATGGCGCCGCCGCGCGGCTCGCCGTGGCCGGCCAGCAGTTTCAGCAGGTTGTACTGCAGATCGTTGGTGTCCTGGAACTCGTCGACGAGGATGTGGCGGAAGCGCATTTGATAACTGGCGCAGCGGATGGTTGCGCTGCAGCAGTTCGTAGGAACGCAGCAGCAGCTCGGCGAAGTCGACGACGCCTTCGCGCTGGCATTGCTGGTCATAGAAATCGTACAGCTCGGCCATGCGCCTCTGCACATGGTCGTATGCCTCGACCTCGTGCGCGCGCTGGCCGCGGTCCTTGGCGTTGTTGATGAAGTACATCAGGTCCTTGGCCGGGTACTTCTCGTCGTCCACGTTCAGCGCCTTGAGCATGCGCTTGATCATCGACAGCTGATCCTGCGAATCGAGGATCTGGAACGTCTGCGGCAGCGCGGCGTCGCGGTGGTGCGTGCGCAGCAGGCGGTTGCACAGGCCGTGGAAGGTGCCGATCCACATGCCGCGCGTGTTCACCGGCAGCATCGCCGACAGGCGCGTGAGCATCTCCTTGGCGGCCTTGTTGGTGAAGGTCACGGCCATGATGCCGGCCGGGGACACCTGCCCGGTCTGGATCAGCCAGGCGATGCGGGTCGTCAGCACCCGCGTCTTGCCGGACCCGGCGCCCGCGAGAATAAGGGCGCTCTGGGACGGCAGCGTGACGGCCGCCAGTTGTTCGGGGTTCAGATTGTCGAGGAGATTCATGCGGGCATTATAACGTCGTGACCCGCCCTCGGTATCGCTGCGGCGGCATTTTTACTGATGATATATACAGTATCACAACAGCGTCGCTGCGCCAACATGGCGGCGCCGTCGATGTTTCCACACGGCTCGCGGGCGCCATGATGATCGATTTTCACGTAATTTTGACGACAGATGGGGTTCTTCATCGGTCCAGCCTTTGTCGGGCGTGGGCCACTTTTGTGTATCGCAAGCGAACGCTCTTGGCATAAGGAGGTAAAAATGCTGAACCGTGTAGTGACGGTCGCCGCGCTGGCCGTCGGCGGCATGATGCTGTCGAAAAAAATGAAAGCAAATAAATCGGGCATGGACTCGTCGATCCTCGAAACCATCGAGGTCAACGTCCCCGTGCGTACCGCCTACAACCAATGGACCCAGTTCGAGGATTTTCCGCAGTTCATGGGCAGTGTCCATGAAGTCCGCCAACTGGACGACAAGCGCCTGCACTGGAAGGCCAATGTGGCCGGCGAGGACAAGGAATGGGATGCCGAGATCACGGAGCAGATTCCGGACAAGCGCATCGCCTGGCGCAGCACCAGCGGCGTGCCGAACGGCGGCGTCGTGACCTTCCACAAGCTGTCCGACGACGTCACCCGCGTCACGCTGCAGATGGATTACCAGCCTGAGGGACCGGCCGAGAAGATCGGCGACGCCCTCGGCGCCGTGCGCCTGGAAGCCCGCGGCAACCTGCAGAAGTTCAAGGACTTGCTCGAGAAACGCGGCAAGGAAACGGGCGCCTGGCGCGGCAGCATCTCGCAGCACTGAGCCCCATCCGCCGCACGAACGCCGCCCGCGAGGCGGCGTTTTTTTTGGGGAAGCGGGCGTTGCTGTAACGAGACCCTGCGTGCGTTACCGAACATGCTGCATGGGTGACCGGGGAGTAGGATGAAACCCTGACGGCATATCGGAATATGCCGCTCAACCGTTGAGGAGAGTTCCCATGGCAACCACAGACGACCCTGCACGGCCGGCCCCGCATGCCGCGTTCCCTGCCGACAATCCGGTCCAGGCCCTGCTGCGCGACCACGACATGGTCCGCAAGCTCGCAGACAAATACCAGAACACGCACAGCGCCGACGTCAGGAAGCAGGCGGCGACCCAGCTGATCCAGGCCATCCACACGCACTCGCGCCTCGAGGAAGGCGTCTTCTATCCGGGCGTACGCCGCGTCGACCCGAACCTCGTCGCCCGCTTCGAGGAAGACCACCTCGCCGTCGACGACCTGCTGGCCACGCTGCAAGGCATGTCCATGGACGAGGCCCGCGCCGAGCCATTGGTACGCGAACTGATCGACGCCGTCCTGAGCCACATCCGCCAGGAGGAAACCCAGCTGTTCCCGGAACTCAAGCAGGCGGCGCTCGACCTGACGTCGATCGGCCTGCAGATGCAGGCCTTCGAAGCCAACCTCGTGCACATGCAGGCGCAGCTCAGCGACCGGGAGGCGCGCCCCGAATTTTCCCGATCCCAAAAGACTGCGCGGCCCGTATGAATCGGCCCATAAAGTTGGAAAAGTAAATTCTCCGAGCGGCGCAGGGCTGGGCCTCTACCGCACTGGACTCAGCCCATTCAAATTGCGCATTTAAGCGCGGATACTTGACGTACCGCTTCGACGTGATTTAGTGGAAATAGAAAAAGCGGCTACTCGACTCATAACAACGTTACCAGTCGCGCGCCGCATTCCGTCACGTCCCCATCATAGGCATACGGCTTACCTTCATGTCGCGCGCCGGCGCCATCCGGCTTGATCGCAAAGTTGCCCTTGCACTTGGGGCAATACGTCATGTCGTCCTGAAGTGCCGCGACGACGCCCATCACGGTGGTGCCTGAGCTTGCGCTGATGACGTGACCGCCATGGTCGGTTTTATCGTTGAGGCGAATGACGCCGCGTCCCTGATGCTTCATCGTTTGTCCCGTTCATTCGGAGTAGAGTTCGCGATTCCAACGTCACTGGCCTGTGGCGGCGATGCCGGTTTTACCCGAAGGCAGATAGTACGAACCTTCCGGGGCGCCGGGCACCTTGACGCGGAATTTCAGGCCGGAGAGCAGTTTGTCCCACAGCGCGACAGCCTCGTCGTCGCTGAGCGATGCGGCCTTGGCGGCACCGACGGTGTTGTGCTCGACCTTGGTGAACATGGCGGCGCCAAATTCGGACGGGTTGGCGACATCTTTCGGCGTACCCACGAAACCCCATTCGAAATCGTGGGTGCCATCGGGCCTGCGGATGAGGGATTCTTCGCCGTGCCAATGTTGCACATTCCGCGTCCCTTCACGCAGGAGGGTGCGGTCCGGATAGTTGCTGCCCTGTTGTTCCTGTGCCTGGCGGATGCGCGCCAGCAGGGACAGCTCTTCCACTTTCATTCGCGCAAATTCTTCCTTGGGATAGTCGGAATAGGCGTCCTTGTTCGAACTGATCGAAAAGGTCACGTCGGGCAAGCTGGGAAGGTAGATGCCGGCACTGATCATTTCCTGGTCGCCATAAAAGGAACTGGCCATGAAGCCGTGTTCGATGCAATAGCCTTCTTCGGATGGGATGTCGTCTTCCGTTCGCAGGCGCAGGCTCTTTGCTCGGATGGTTTCTTGCGCTGCTGCCTGCTCCTCGGTTTCGTCTTTTTCTACGCCCCCCCCGAGAAGAAAGATCAAATCCCCTTTGTTGACGTAAGTATTAAAAAAATGGAGGTGAAATCTCTTGGATGCGTCATCTTCATAATAGCGAAACTGCCAACTATCTGCGATTGGTCCTGGGCTGCTGTTGGTGATGTCCGCAGTTTTATCAGCACGTTTTATCTTAGCAATATCTTTATCAACAATATCCTTGAGTATTTCCCGACTTCCCAAGAGAATATCGATTCTGGAAGGAAAAGAAGTCTCGCCCCATATCACTTGTGCTTCCTTTGGGACGGCGAGTGCATAGCGGCCAAAGCATACAAGCTTGGTTTCCTTGAAGATGTTATTCAATCTAGGGCTTAATGCGACGGTTTCAGGCACGGCATTCTCCTTATACGTGAATTTCTTCGAGCAAGCGGCAAGCGGCGCCACTAGTATCAAAGCGAAACAGCATCCCGCCAACACGGTCCGGTTGTTTTCACGCATATTCAACTCCATTTCGCAGTCGCAGCAATTTTTACGATGGAGTGCAGCATCGACATCAGCACGTGCGGATGAGCGTAGCTGTTCTGGTGTTCATAACCGCTTCCTTTGGCTTTCCCATGCGAGAATAACATGCCGGTTATCTTTTGCGCCGAGCGTTCCGCCGGCACCGTCTCGTCGCCGGCCGCATCCCCTGACTGCAGTTTCAGCGTCAACACTCTTTTCCCAGCCTGTACCGTTAACATTCCCTTTTTATCGTCAGTCAACAGTTTCCAAGTATCGGCTGGTGGCAAGGTAATTGCCCGGCTATCCCATACTTCGGGGTTTATGACCTTGAATACCAAACTGCCATAGCTTTTATGCTCATCCGATGCGCAGTAGCTGGCATAACATTGTGTCGGATGAAATGTCTTTTCGATGGAGCTGAGGAAAGCATTTGCATTGACCAACCGTCTCAAGACTCGCTCTACCCCCCCTCCATTCTTAACTGGAACATTGCCAGGATTCACCCAATCTGGATTAATAAGGCGCCACCAGTTATTCTGCGGCTGAAGGTAAATGCTATCGAGCGCCGTCTCATCGCCTTGGGGCCAACTGCGGATCGTCCTGCCGCACCCGTCCACCACCTTCAGCCAATCCTTCCCATAAGCGGCAGCAGGCAACAATTCCAGCGGGCCTGGCGTGTTGGCAAGAATCGCCGTCGCATGCTGACCATCGATAGCGATAATCTCGGCAAAGTATTCCGCCTTGATCCCTTCTTTTTCCAGGAATCCGAAACGCATGCGCCGGTAGGCGGCGGCAGCGCCCAATGTCGGCATGACACTGTGGTACATTCCCAGCACTTTCACTGTTTTGTCGTTCAATAGCTTTCCGTAATCCGGATGGATCAGTGCACGCGCGAGGATGCCTCCCATACTGTGCGTAACGATAATAACTTCATCACATTTGAAGCCGCGCTTCTGGTATCCGCGAACCAGTCCACGGATCCGATCGGCTATGACAACGGCTGACTCTCCGTTGCTCTTCAGGAAGTTGTATCCCATCGCATGTACCGGATACCAGCAATTGCAGATTTTTTTTATGTCCGCCTCTGTGATTGCCGCACCTGAAGTCGCCCCAAAGTTTTTGGGATCAGCGAGGGCTGACGACCATGTCGGGTTTAGTTGTCCTTTGATGATCATATTATTAAGCAGCAGCTCAGCTGTTTTCAACATCTGGCCGTAAGCCCCGGCAAAAAGCACTTCGCTCCAACCGCGCCAACGAGCAATCTGGGCCGGCATTTGGCGCTTTTTTATTGGGACAGAACTTGGTTTGCCCTGCGACATTGATGGGATAAGGCGATAACCCATCAGCGGCGCAATTGGTACGAGGCTGTCGGGAACATTCTGATGGCGCGCATCCGCCTCTTGTGTCTCTTTTCCTTCAGGATCAAAACGGTCTTTGCTTTCGGTGTAATGGTAATATTCCACTTCTGTATTATCAGGGTCGAAGTCAAGTTGGCGCTGCGCCGGCGATGCGTTTCTGAACCACCCGCCCATGCCTATTTTTCTAGCGACCTCGTAGTTGCCGGACAGGTCCATTAAATCGTCAGGACGCCATGCCCGGTTATCCGGACGTTTCAATTGATCTTGTCTCTTTTTACTCATGCGCAAATTGCTTCCCATTACACCCGGCAGGAAAATGACGGGTATTATTTTTCCGGGAGGAACGGTGACATCGTGGCGGGCCTTATCAGCCGTTTCTGTCATATGAACCGTATATTCCGCCCAGCCACCGACGCCTTGAGTAAATTCCCCCTGATGGTTGCCGCGCTCATTGAGATTGCTGTTATCGCTCATGGCAGTTCACCTTTCCATCGAATCGTATAACTATCCATTCCAGGCCCTTTTTGCAGTCCGGTGCTGCCGCTGGCTTCAGTCTTGCCGCCCTTGGCCGTTTCGTCGTCTCTTACCAGTTCATAGGAAATGTTTTCCGCCGGCTTGCCATCCATCTGGAGGAAATTCACCTCTTGGTCGAAGTGATAACCGGTCGGTTTTTCGTTGAAAGCTTGTGAAACAGTCTTCGGCGCCAGCGTTTCCAGATTGCCGTGAAAGAGAACTGGCGATGACGTGAAGAATTGCGTCTGGTCGCTGATCTCGACCATGTGGCTGCCACCATGCAGCCGCACCCCTTTCTTGCCCCGGATGTCGACCCAGTCCGATTCGCTCAGGAGCCTCAGCACCTTGTTGGCGATGATCTCAACGTCATCGTCCTGTGCCTGCACGGTTACCTTGCCGGCGGCAGCGATCAACTTCATGCCGGCCTTGTGCACGAATAGCCGGAAGGTTTTACCGATACTGGCAAACAGGCCGTCCACGCTGGCGATCGACAGGCTTTTGCCGCTGGTGATGGCGGTATGGCGGTTGCTGGCGATATGGGTGGATTGCGCCGAGCTGAGCTCGATGCCGGCAGGGCTCGCGACAACCAGGTGCGGCTCGGCCAATTCCGGAAACTCCTTTTTGCCGCTCCCACGGATGCCCTGGTTCTGGGATTTGATGTCCTCGACGGCATCCGCTTGCTGGGGTTCCTGCTTATCCTGGGCGCCATAGTGCTGAGCCATCGCGACCAACTGCTCCTGCAGGTCAGCGGCTGTGGACAGCCGCTGGATCGTCTCGCCCAGGTCCTTGATCTGGGAAGCAGCGTTCGGCCGCGATTCAGTGGTGATAAGCATGCCTTGGCCGGCACGGGCCACGCCGTGCCCGTCAGTCCGCAACTCCCACCCTTCGCCACGCTGGTCCTTGCGGCCGGCGTTGTCTTCGATACGGCTGATATGGCCAAGCGACAGCTGGCTGCACTGATGATCGCTTTTCAACTGCGCCTGAATTTTGCCCTCGGTGTCGTCAAGGATCAGGTGATTGCCGCGTCTACTACCGTCGCCCGACTGTAGTTCGCGGCTCCGCAAACCGCTCAAAGCCTGCTGTCCGGGCAATTGCCACGGCGGCATATGGGTGTAGTTATATAGCGCGCCCAGAATCACCGGATGGTCGATGTTCCCGTCGAGATAAACGACCGCCACTTCCTCACCGACCCGCGGCAAGCGGATTTCCCCGAACTGACTGCCTGCACCGGGCGACATGACGCGCAGCCATGGCGAACTGTTCTCGTCGTAGTTGCCCAGCCGGTCCCAGTGGAACTGCACCTTGACCCGGCCATAGCCATCGGTATGGATCTCGGCGCCGGCAGGCCCGACCACGATGGCCGTCTGGATACCGGGGTAGGTGCAGGGCTGGCTGTTGTAGTTGCGCCCGGGAAGCCAGGGGATGTTCTTGCGCACGCACAGGAACGTGTTCTCGTAATGCGACGGCGCGCCCGGCCCGGCTTGATAATTGT
>Ga0209148_1001012_pt1 | contig 17728 bp, 16 predicted proteins | sample AraplaCol_mMF_r2_2_FD_184288 | JGI IMG/M metagenome (GOLD analysis project Ga0209148, IMG submission 184288) | Arabidopsis root microbial communities from North Carolina, USA - plate scrape CL_Col_mMF_r2 (SPAdes) (version 2) | ecosystem: Host-associated > Plants > Roots > Endosphere | place...
CACCCAGGATCTCCAGGGCCGGGTTGACCGGCAACGCCGTCCCGCCCCCCGCCTGCCAGGCATTGCTCGGCATGCCGGGCTGGACCAGCAGTGCCATCGGCAAGGCGGCGGCGCCCAGGGCCGGCAGCTCCGAGGCATGCTCCGCCCGCATCAGCCGCGGCAGGGTGCCATGGCGGTGGATCATGCTGGGCAGCAGCGGTGTGGTCGCCGCGATCAGGCCCTCCATCAGTTCTGCCGGCAGGCCGCCGCCGATCACCACCGTGTCGGGATCGAAGATCGCCTCGACATTGCGGATGGCGATCTTCAAGTACTGGCCGGCCTCCTGCTGCCAGGCGAGGAGCCGCGGATCGCCATCGCGGAGATAGCTGACCAGTTCCTCCACCGGCACTTCATCCGGCGTCCGGGTCGGGCCACACACTGCCTCGGCGGCAGCATAAAGCGAGACATATTGCTCGAGGCAACCGCGGCTGCCGCAGGGACACGGCCGCCCGCCGGGCTTGACGATCATATGGCCGATCTCGCCCGCACCACCGAAGGCACCGCGGTAATGATGGCCGTCGAGCACCAGCCCGCCGCCGATGCCGAGATTGAAATGGAGGTAGAAAAAGCTCGCCGCCACGCGGCCCACGCCATAGATGCGCTCGCCGATCGCCGCAACCGTGGCGTCATTCTCGGCAAAGACCCGGAGCCCTGTCATGCGCTCCAGTTCCGGCGCCAGCGGGAACTTGGTCCATTCATCCGCCTCCTGCACCTTGTCGTACCAGAAGGCGCCGTTCTCCACCGTGCCCGGCACGCTGCAGCCCACCCCCCAGACCTCGCCGCGCTCGACGTTGGACACGGCGAGCAGGGTCTCCGTTAAACCATGCAGGGCCTCGGCAGTCGCGCGGGGTTCTCGCACCTGCAAGGCGCGCTCCGACTGGCAGACAAGATTGCCGGCAAGATCGACCAGCACGCCCATGACCCGCTGATAAGCGAGGCTGAGGCCGATCGTGTAGCCGCCCGTCGGATTGACCGAGAGCTCGACCGCCGGCTGGCCGCGCTGGCCCAGCCGCTTGCCTTCCTGGCGGACCAGCCCAGCCTCTTCCAGCTCGGCGGAAATATTGGAAATCCCCTGCACAGTGAGACCGATCCGGCGGGCCAGTTCGGCGCGGGTGATGGGGCCGTGGCGGCGGACGGCATCGAACACGGCGCGCCGGTTGATGGCCCTGGTCTGCTCCAGATTGGCGCCTTGCAGGCCGCCATTGCGACCGCCCCGCCTCACCATGATGTCACCATGAACGTTCTCCAGAAGAGCGGTGCGGGAAAATTTCCGCTCGACGCTTAATCCAATCCCGTATAATTAAACACTGTTTCATTAATCGTGCTACCTCGGCTCGGACCGGGGCCCGGCCCAAAGGAATCGACCTGATGCTGATAGGCAACTATATCCGCGAACAATCGTCCATTCTGGCCGAACTTCCCGCAAAGGTTGCTTCTGAACTGGCCGGGATGGCCGCCCTGGCCGAAATGCCCCAGCGCATCATCCTGCTCGGCACCGGCTCTTCGATGAACGCCCTGCTGGCCGGCGCCGAGGCTTTGGAGATCGCCACGGGCGCCACGGTCCTTGCCAAGGAACCGGAAGCCTTCCTGCGTTTGCCGCCGCGCCAGAACGGCCAGCGCACCTTAGTGCTTGCCGCCTCGCAATCCGGTATGAGCACCTATTCGGTGGAAGCGGTGAAGCGCGCGGTCGATGACGGCTTCCCGACACTGGTCATCACCGGCGATGGTGACAGCAAGATCGCCAAGGTCGGTGCCGATGTGATGGTGATGCCGATCGGCGAGGAGACCGTCGGCCCGAAGACCAAGGGCTATAGCGCCACGGTCCTTTCCGTCTTCGCCGTTGCCGCGGCACTCGGCAAGCGCAAGCTCGACACCGCCTGGCTCAAGGCACAATTGCCGACGACGATCGAAACCGGGCGCGCCGCCGCCAAGGAACTGCTGAACCAATACGGCGTGCCGGACTATATCCTGCTCGCCGGCCAGGCACAGCATCTCGGCACCGCGCTGGAAACCGGGCTGAAGATCGCCGAGATCAGCGGCGTACCGACCGCCAGCTTCGATACCGAGGAAGCGCTGCACGGTCATTGCTATGGCACCACGGCAAAGAGCCTCGTCATCGTCATCGCCCAGACGGACACGGACGCGAAAGTTGCCGCCAATCTCGGCGAAGCACTCACCCCGCTGGGACCACGGCTTGCCGTCTGCAATCTCTCGCCGTATGCCACCCGCTTCGACCTTCCCGTCACCTGGCCCATCTCGGCCGGCCTCGACTGGATCGCGGCCTGCTGGGCACCGATCCCATTGCAATGGTATGCCTGCGAGTTGGCGATTGCGCGCGGTGTCGATCCCGACAAGATGATCTATCCCAATCTCGGATCGAAACTGAACATTCGCACCAGGAAGGTGGCGTGATGCCAGGTGGTGACAAGGCCGTTGCCATTGGCATCGATATCGGCGGCACTGCGATCAAGCTCGGGGCAGTCGATCAAGACGGCAAGGTCCTGGCGCGCGGGCGGGTACCGGTCTATCGCGAAATCCCGTTCCAGGATTTTCTCGCCGGGCTCCATGCCGCCGTTGATGACCTCATCCATCAGGTCGGCAAAATTGCCGCGATCGGCATCGGTGTGCCGGGCGTGCCGGATCCCGCAACCGGCAGGCTGCGCGGCCGCTGCCCGGCCTTGCCCTCGCTGATGGAAGGTTCGCTCTCCGACATCCTGGAGCAGCGTTACGGCGTTCCCGCCAAAGTGCGGAATGATGCCGTTGGCGCCACCTACGGCGAGATGCGCCATGGCGCCGGCCGCCCCTTCCAGCGCTTCGCCGTTTTCACGCTCGGCACCGGCATCGGTGGCGCCCTGGTGATCGACGGCAAGGTGATCGATGGCCCCGATGGACTCTCGCCGCAATTCGGCTGCATGTCGATGGACCCCGCCCGCACCGATATCGCCAATCCGGTCCCCGGCATGCTGGAGAATCTCGCCAGCGCCAGTGCCGTGGTGCGGCGCTACCGGGCGCTCAATCCCGACGCCGAGACGCCCGATGCCAAGACTGTCTGCGACCGCGCCAAGGCTGGCGAGAAGATTGCCCTGCAGGTGGTCGACGAGACGGCGAAATGGCTTGGCCAGGCGATCGGCATCATGTCCAACATCCTGAATATCGAAGCAGCCATTATCGGTGGCGGCCTGTCGCTGGCCGGGCCTTTCCTGATCGACCAGATCGCCCACTACACCTATGGTTTCGTGCTACCTTTGCCCGGCCGGCCGCCGAAAATCCTGCAGGCGGAGACCGGCAATGATGCCGGCATGATTGGCGCCAGCGTCTTGGCCCTCGATCTGCTGGCCGAGACGACGAGAGGGAGCTGACTGGCATCATGGCCAATGTGTCGCTGCGCCAGGTGGCGAAATCCTTCCAGAACTTCCCCGTGGTCCACAGCCTTGATCTCGACATCAATGACGGCGAGTTCGTCGTGCTGGTGGGACCGTCCGGCTGCGGCAAATCCACCACGCTGCGCATGATCGCCGGCCTGGAAAAGCTCACCTCCGGTGAGATCCGCATCGGCGACCGCCTGGTCAATGACGTGCCGGCCCGCGACCGCGATATCGCCATGGTGTTCCAGAGCTATGCGCTCTATCCGCACATGACCGTGGCGGAGAACATGGCCTATGGCCTGAAGCTGCGGAAGACGCCGGAAGCCGAGATCAAGAAGCGGGTCGACATTGCCGCCGCCATGCTGGACCTCGAGGCGCTGATGCAGCGCCGCCCGCAGGCACTTTCCGGCGGCCAGCGCCAGCGCGTCGCCATGGGCCGCGCCATGGTGCGGGAGCCGAAGGTCTTCCTGTTCGATGAACCTTTGTCCAATCTCGATGCGAAATTGCGCGTGCGCATGCGGGCCGAGATCAAGCGTCTGCATCAGATTGCCCGGACCACCACGATCTATGTGACCCATGACCAGATCGAAGCGATGACGCTTGCCAGTCGGGTCGTCGTCATGAACCAGGGCCGCATCGAACAGGTCGGACCACCGCAGGAGCTCTACCGCGCCCCGGCGACCAAATTCGTTGCCGGTTTCATCGGCAGCCCGGCGATGAATTTCATCCCCTGCCGCCTTGAAAGCCATGAGAGCAGGCTGCTGGTGGTCTTCAATGATGCGACCGCGCTGGTGGTACCGGCGGCTTTCGCCGCGCGCTATGCGCCGTATATCGGCCGGCAGCTTGAATTCGGCCTCAGGCCGGAGCATCTGACCGAGCAGCGTAACCGCGACGACACGGTTGATCTCCGCGTCACGGTCGAGGTGGTGGAACCGATGGGCATGGAGGCGCTACTTTATGTGCGCATTGCCGGCAGCGAGGCGGTCGCCCGCATCGATCCGACGCTTCTGCCCGGCCCCGGCGATGAGATCGTACTGTCAGCGCATCTCAATCATATGCACCTGATCGATCCAGAGACCGGGCTGGTGCTGTAAGCAGTTTCCGCTTGCCCCCTGACCCTGTCCCTCTCCCGCGAGGGGAGAGGGAACGCTGTCGCAGTCGTCCAGGATCCTGAATTGGCTGTGGATTTGCCGTGACGTCAGATCGGGACTCGCTGAGCTCCCTCGCCCCTCGCGGGAGAGGGTTGGGGTGAGGGGGGTTACAGCCGAGATATACCCATCTAGCGCTCATCCTCCCGCCCGGTCTCCCCACCAAGCTCGACACCGGCACCGATAAGGATCTGCGAGGTGGCGCCGAGATGACTGGCCAGGAGCGCGACGGCGAGGTCGGCGTCGCGGTTCAAAGCGGCATCGAGGATATCCTGGTGCTCTTGCCCGACATTGCGCTCGGTGGTGCCGAGCGGGATCGACAACCGGCGATAGCGTTCACTCTGGGCATAGAGCTGGGCATGCAGCCGCAACAGCCAGGGACTGTCACCGCCCGCCACCAGGGCAGCATGAAAGGCAGCATGGGCGTCGGCCCATTCGTCGTCCGCCCGCATCGGGTCGGACGCGACGCGCTCCGGCATCCGTGAGAGGCGATGGAAAGCCGCCACCAGATGTGCTTCCCAATCGACGGTACCGACGGCAATGGCCCGGCGCAGGCAGAGGCTCTCCACCTCGACCCGCACCATGGTGAGGTCCTTCAGTTCTGCCATCGAGATCGGTGCCGCGCGAAAGCCCCGCTGTGGCTCCGCCACCACCAGACCTTCCGAGGTCAGGCGCGACAAGGCCTCGCGAATGGCCCCCAAGCTGACCTCGAAGCGGCTGCAGAGATCCTGAATCTTCAACCGGCTGCCCGGTAGGATGCGGCAGGCGAGCAGGTCCGCCCGCAGCCCTTCATAGGCCCCTTGCGTGAGGTTCTTCTGCGCCGAATTCTGTGCACCATCCCGAGCCATCACCACCCCGCCCCGACGGGATTCCGCCCGCGCCTCAGCCGACGGTTGATCCCTTCAATATATTATAACCTATTTAAATAGATTATAGTCATAAAATATATTTTTGTTTGACAAATATAATCCATCTGCGAAGCTTAATGAAAGCGGAACGGTGGCGAGAACGAGTTACGGCGATGATCAACGTGCGTGGCGTGACGAAATCTTTTCCGACCCGGGATGCGGGACGCGGCATTGCCGCCGTCCATGCCTTGCGCGAAGTTGACGTCCTGATCGGCAGCCATGAATTCTTCACGCTCCTCGGTCCGTCCGGCTGCGGCAAGACCACCTTGCTGCGCTTGATTGGCGGCTTCGAGATGCCGAGTTCCGGCGCCATCTTGATCGACGGCAAGGATGTCGCGGCGCTGCCGCCGCAAAAGCGGCCGGTCAATACTGTGTTCCAGAACTACGCCCTGTTCCCGCATATGACGGTGGCGGAGAACGTCGCCTTCGGTCTCGAGATGTGCAACTGGGCGCCGGCCGATATTGAAACGCGAGTGAAGGTGACGCTAGAGATGGTGCGCCTCACCAGCTTCGCCAACCGAAAGCCGAACCAGATGTCGGGCGGCCAGCAGCAGCGCGTTGCCTTGGCCCGCGCCTTGGCGCCGAAGCCAAGCGTCTTGCTGCTCGACGAGCCGCTTTCAGCACTTGATCTCAAGCTCCGCAAGGAGATGCAGGCGGAACTCAAACGCCTGCAACGGGAGACCGGCATCACCTTCGTCCTCGTCACCCATGACCAGGAGGAGGCGCTGGCGATGTCCGACCGCATCGCCGTCATGCGCGATGGCAAGATCCTGCAGATCGGCAGTCCGGCCGATATCTATGACAATCCGAATTGCCGCTTCGTCGCCGATTTCATCGGCGAGGCCAATCTCATTCCAGGCGAAGTCCTCGGCCGTTCCGGTGCCCTGACCGTCGCTGTCCGGCCGGAGCGCGTCTCCCTGGCGGCCCCCGGCGATGTCAGCGACTTCCGCAGCAGCGGCACGGTCGCCGCCGTTACCTTTCTCGGCCTCGATACGCTTTATGAGGTGACGCTGAAATCGGAAATCAAGCTGCGGGTCCGCAGCCGCGACCGCCAGGCGATGTTCCAGCCCGGCGATGCCGTGGCGGTCGGCTGGCCGCAACATGTCGAACGCGAATTGCAGCAGTAAAGCCGGAGATGATGCGCCTCAAGAACTCATACCTGCTGATTTCACCGGCCATCCTCACCATCGGCATCTTCATGATGATTCCGATGTGCATCGCCTTTGTCTATTCCTTCATGACCGCCAATCCGTATGGCGGGGTGGAATGGCCAACCACCTTCGATGCCTATATCCAGTTCTTCTATCAGCGCGATTTCGACGACAGCCTGGTCTTCGCGCCGGATTACATCTTCATCATCCTGCGCTCGATCTATCTGGCAGTCGCCACCACAGCGATCTGCCTGGTGCTGGGCCTGCCGGTCGCCTGGTATATCGTCTGCCAGAACGAAGAACGCCGACGCCTGCTGCTCTTCTTCATCACGCTCCCCTTCTGGATCAATACCCTGATCCGCACCTATTGCTGGATCCTGATCCTGCGCGACGAAGGCCTCGCCAATAACGCCTTGCGTTGGCTTGGTGTCATCAAGGACCCCCTGCCACTGCTCTATAATGACGGCTCGATCCTGTTGGGCCTTGTCTATACCTTCCTGCCTTTCATGGTGCTGCCGATCTATTCCACCCTGGAACGGATCGATCCGCGCCTGATCGAGGCCGCCCACGATCTCTATGCCAGCCGCGTCTCGGTCTTCCGCCGCATCGTCTGGCCGCTGGCGAAACCCGGTGCGCTGGCTGGCGCTACATTGGTCTTCGCGCCGGCCCTCGGCTCGTTCCTGGCGCCCGATTTGCTCGGCGGCGGCAAGAAGCTGCTGATCGGCAGCCTGATCCAGATGCAGTTCACGTCCTCACGCAACTGGCCCTTCGGTGCCGCGCTTTCGATCGCCATCACGGCCGTCATCCTGCTGGTCATGATGTTGCGTGCCTGGAAAGCACCTGTACGGGAGAGCCGGGCATGAGCGACACCGTCTTGAGTCCCGTCAATATGAGCCGCACGACCCGCACCTTCGATTGGCGTCGCACCCCGGGCCTGCCGACCTTCACGGCGGCGATCCTGGTCTTCCTCTATGCGCCGCTGCTGATCCTTGTCATCTACGCATTCAACGGCAGCCGCATGGTGACGATCTGGCAGGGCTTCAGCCTGCAATGGTTCGTTGCCATCGCCCATAACGCCGATATCCGCGATGCAGCCTTGAACAGCCTGATCATCGCTGTCGTCGCGACCATCGCCTCGACCCTGATCTCGGTCGCCGGTGCGCTCGCTTTGGAACGCGGCAATCTGCGACTGGTGCGGGGCATCGCCGCCGGGCTCGTCTCCATGCCGTTGGTTGTGCCGGAGATCGTCGTCGCCATCACGACACTGGTCTTCTTCTCCTCGCTCGGCATGCATTACGGCCTCCTGAACCTGATGATCGCCCATACGGTCTTCTGCATTCCCTTCGCCATTCTGCCGATCCAGGCGCGCTTGCGCGACATGGGCGGCAGCCTGGAGGAAGCCGGACGCGACCTCTATGCCGATGAATGGCGGCTTTTCTACCGCATTACCCTGCCCTTGCTGGCGCCCGCTGTCGGCGCCGGCGCCATCATGGCCTTCGTCATCTCGCTCGACGATTTCCTCATCAGCATGATGGTGTCGAGCGCCGGCTCCACCACCTTGCCGGTCTATGTTTACGGCATGATGCGCCTTGGCGTGACGCCGGAGGTCAATGCCATTTCCACCATTCTTTTGGTCATCTCGACCCTGTTCGTCGCGATGGCCTTGTTCCTCGGGCGCCGCCAGAAGCGCCCGGTCGTGAACTGATGCATACCGAGCTGACCAAAGACCAGAAAAACGAAAACATAAAATCGTGTGGAGGAGGATGACATGCGTAACTGGGCAAAAATCGCTTTAGGCGTCACGCTGGCCAGCACAAGTCTGGCGGCCAGCGTCACCGCATTGCCGCGTCAGGCTGCGGCTGACGGCGGCGAGTTGCATATCTATAACTGGACCGATTACACATCGGACGAGATGGTGAAGAAGTTCGAGGCCGAGACCGGCATCAAGGTCACCATCGATACCTACGATTCGAATGAGACGGCACTCGCCAAGCTGAAATCCGGCGCCACCGGCTATGACGTGATGATCATCAGCAACGACTTCGTGCCGATCTTCGTCAAGCAGGGCCTGTTCCAGGAAGTCGACCCTGGCAAGATGCCCAACTTCAAGAACGTCGATCCACGCTGGCAGAAGCGCCCCTGGGATCCGGATGCCAAATATACCGTTCCCTGGGTCTGGGGCACGACGTCCTATTCCGTCGACACCGCCGTCTATAAGGGGCCTGCCGACAGCCTGAAGGATCTCTTCGAACCCTCGGCGGATCTCAAGGGCAAGATCGGCATGTTCGGTTCGCCTTCGGAGGTCATCTCCCTGGCGCTGGTTTATATGAACAAGCCGCAATGCAACACCAATCCCGCCGATCTGAAGGCGCTCAATGCCCTGCTGCAGGCACAGAAGCCCTTCGTGAAGGTCTATAACTCCGACGGCACGGTCGAGCGCCAGGTCGCCGGTGAGACTATCATGCACGAGCAATGGTCGGGCAAGGCGTTGAACACCCGCCAGCAGAAGGCGAGCTTCAAATACGTCTACCCGAAGGAAGGCGTGGTCGGCTGGATGGATAACGTTGCCGTCCCGGCGAAGGCGCCCGATCTGGAGAACGCCAAGAAGTTCCTGAACTTCCTGATGGACCCACAGAACATCGCTCTGCAGCAGAAGTCGACCGGCTATCAGAGTGCCATCACCGGCTCGAATGCTTTCCTGCCGCCGGATATCGGCAACTCGCCGGAGTTTAATCCGCCGGCTAACCTGAAGATTGAATTCGCCCCGTCCTGCTCGGAAAAGGCGACGCGGGCCTATGACAAGATCTGGACCGGCCTGCGGCAGTGATGACCCGTCACCGCTTCCTGTCTGACTGACTTGTCTATCTGAGCGTCTCCCTGAGGGGATGGCACCTGGTCGCTTCGTGCCATCCCCTGTCTTTTCTGTCATTGGTTTTGTCATGGGCGCACAACCGGCTTCGGCTTTGCAACTGACACAGGATCTGATCCGGCGACGCTCGATCAATCCACCGGGTGGCGAGGATGCCTGCGCCCATCTCCTGGCCACCATTCTCGGCGATGCCGGCTTCATGGTGCGGAGTTACAGTTTCGCCGAAACCCGCACCAGCATTGTCGCCACCTTGCCGGCCGTCTCCGACCGCGAGCCGATCTGTTTCACCGGCCACCTCGATACCGTGCCGCTCGGTGCTGCCCCGTGGTCACGCGACCCGCTTGCGGCCGAAATCGACGGCGATCGTCTCTATGGCCGCGGCTCCAGCGACATGAAAAGCGGTGTCGCCGCCATGGTGATGGCAGCCCTGGACCTGGCGCGACTGCCGCAACGCAAGGCCGGGCTGGTGCTGATCTTCACGGCCGGCGAGGAAACCGGCTGTGACGGCGCCCGTTATCTCACCACCCTGCCGCAGGTCGTGCCGAAGGCCGGTGCCCTGCTTGTCGGCGAGCCGACCGGCAATGAGCCGCTGATCGGCCACAAGGGCGCGCTATGGCTGAAGGCCGGTTTCCACGGCGTCACCGCCCATGGCTCGATGCCCGAACTCGGCGACAATGCGGTGCTGAAGGCCGCCCGCAGCGTGCTGCGCCTCGCCGATCATCAGTTCGACACGACAGCGCATCACCATCTCGGCCGGCCCAGCCTCAATGTCGGCTCGCTGCATGGCGGGCTTAACGTCAATTCCGTGCCGGACCAGGCCGAGGTGCAGATCGATATCCGAACCGTGCCCGGCCAGTCGAACGAGCGCATCCGTGCCGACATCGCCGGTTTGCTGGAGGATGGCGCGACGCTTGCCCATATGGTCGATGTCGGCGCCGTCGCCAGCAATCCGCAGAATGAATGGATCAGCAGCGTCTTTGATCTGCATGAGCGCATCTATGGCGGCCGCATCGACCCCCGCGGCGCGCCGTTCTTCACCGATGCCTCGGTGCTGACTCCGGCAATGGGCGGCGTGCCGACCCTGATCCTTGGCCCTGGCGAAACCGCCATGGCACATAAGACTGATGAATATTGCCTGATCCCGAAGATTGAGGCCGCGGTCGATCTCTATCGTGAGATCGGCCGGCACTGGATCGAGGCGTGATGTTGCGCGCCGCGAATCCGGAAGACGATCACTTGCGGGCGGCCCGCCGGCGGGCCGGAGTCTCCCCGAGCGCCGCGGAGAGCAGGATATCCGTCGTCACCTTGAGATGCTTGGAAAGCAGTTCCACCGCCTTGTCGGCATTGCGGGCCAGTACCGCGTCGAGGATCTTCTGATGCTCGTCGCCGATATCGCGCCGTCGCGGCGCCACCGAAACGGAAAGGCGGCGATAGCGTTCGCTCTGGTCATAGAGCTGATTATGCAGCCGCATCAGCCAGGGGCTGTTGCAGCCTTCGACCAGCGCCCGATGGAAGGCGGCATGCGCCTCCGCCCATTCATCCGTGGTGCTGCCGGGATCATTGACGTTATGCGCCGGGGTGCGCGATAGGCGATGATAGGCGGCAACCAATCGCGCCTCCCAATCGACATCGCCGCGCGCGACCGCCTGACGCAGGCAGAGGCTGTCGATTTCAATGCGCACCGTGGTGAGGTCGCGCAAATCTTCGGGCGAGATGGGGGCAGCGCGGAAGCCGCGTTGCGGTTCCGCCACCACCAGGCCTTCCGATGTCAGGCGCGACAGAGCTTCGCGAATGGCACCGAGGCTGACCGAGAGACGGGTGCAGAGATCCTGGATCTTCAGCCGCGTCCCCGGCTGGATGCGGCAGGAAAGAAGATCTGCCCGCAACTTTTCATACGCCCCTTGGGTCAAATTGACGGGGGAGGTCAGGTTGACGGTACTTTCTCCGATCGCCGCCTGGCGCATGGACTCGGATCCCTGATGGTCATGAGCTGAGTTCTATCTACAGCAAGAAACCTTGTCGAAATAAAATATATTATTTTGACAAATATATATGATGGCGCCAAACTAGCCTTATCGATACCGGCGAGAACGATAAGGAAGGATTTCATCGTGCGTTTTGCTGCCTATCAGTCGCAGGCGGGCCGCGGCCTAGCCATCCAACTGCCCAACGGCGAATTGCGTGGCCTACCGGAATCGGCGGACAAGTTTCCCGGTCGCCTGGAACGGTTGATCGCTGTGGGCGGTGATGCGCTGACGAGCGCGGGCAAGCGTCTTACCGAAGCGCTGGTGCTCGATCCCGCCGGCCTCGCCTGGTTGCCGCCCCTCTCAGTGCCGACCAAAGTGGTCTGCGTCGGTCTCAATTACGTGGATCATTCGCTGGAAAGCGGCTTCACCCCGCCCAGCTATCCGACGATCTTCGCCCGCTTCAATTCCAGCCTGATCGGCCACAACGCCGCAATCCGCCGGCCGGCCGTCTCCGTACAGCTCGATTACGAAGGCGAGATGGTGGCGGTGATCGGCAAAGGCGGGCGGCATATCGCCAAGAGCCGCGCCCTTGACCATGTGATCGGCTATTCGGTCTTCAACGACACCTCGATCCGCGACTACCAGACGAAATCGCCGCAATGGACGGTGGGCAAGAACTTTGACGCGACCGGGGCGTTTGGTCCGCTATTGGTGACCGCGGATGAAGTGCCGGCCGGCGGCAAGGGCCTCAAGATCCAGACTCGCCTCAACGGCCAGGTGGTACAGAACGCCAGCACGGATGACATGATCTTCGATGTCGCCAGCCTGATTTCGATCCTCAGCGAGGCGATCACGCTGGAGCCTGGCGATATCATCGTCAGCGGCACGCCGTCCGGTGTCGGTATGGCGCGCAAGCCACAGCTCTTCATGAAACATGGCGATGTCTGCGAAGTTGAGCTTGAGGGGATCGGCCTCTTGCGCAACCCTGTCGAGGACGATGTCGCCGCGCCCGCTTTGGCGGCCGCCAAGTAGGATCCGTTCAAAAAGAATCGGCCGTAAACGGCTTTCGCGATCTCAAGGAGGACTATCATGAGCCGAGTCTTGTTCCGTAATGCCATGGTCTTTGATGGCAGTGGTGCCGAGCAATTTCCTGCTGACGTCCTGGTCGAGGGCAATCGTATCCGCACCATCGCCCGCACACCGGGCCAGCTCTCGGCCGATGGCTGCACCGTCATCGACGCCCATGGCCGCACCCTGATGCCGGGCCTGGTCGAGGGCCATGCCCATATCTCCTTCGGCGGCGCGGTCAATGACAAGGATCTCGGCGATATTCCGCCCGAGGAACATGTCCTCCTCACCATGCGCAATGCCAAGACCCTGCTCGATCACGGATTCACCAGCGCCTATAGCGCGGCGACTTCGAAGCTGCGGCTTGATGTCGTCATTCGCAACGAGGTCAATGCCGGCCGCCTGCCGGGACCGCGCATCCGCGCCGCCAGCCCGGAGATCACCGTCACCGCCGGCCTCGGCGACGAGCGCAAGAACCATATGCATTACGAGAGCTTCGGCATGATCGCCGATGGCGAGGTCGAGATGGCCCGGGCCGTGCGCCTGTGCTGCCGTGAAGGTGTTGACAATATCAAGATCAACATCTCTGGCGACGATCTCGGTCCCCTCGCCCGCGGTGGCATCACCACTATGCGCGAGAGCGAGGTGCGCACCGCTGTCGAAGTCGCCAAGGATTTCGGCAAGAAGGTCAACTGCCATGCCCGTGCCGCCAATTCGGTCAAACGCGCGGTCAAATGCGGCGTCGACGTGATCTATCACTGCGAATCCGCCGATGCGGAAGCGCTCGACATGGTGGAATCGGTGAAAGACAAGGTCTTCGTCGGTCCGGCCATCGGCATCATCTGGGGCACGATCCATCAGGGCGAGCCCTGGTTCTCCAAGGAATTCGCCCTCGAGATCGGCATGCAGCGCGTCATCGATGACAGCCTCAAGGTCTATAGCGAGTTCCGCAAGCGCGGTGTCCGCGCCCTGATCGGCGGCGATTACGGCTTCATCCAGTCGCCCCAGGGTGACAATGCCCGCGACCTGAAGCATTTCGTCGATCTCCTCGGCTACTCGCCGAGCGAGGCCCTGGTCTGCGGTACCAAATATGGCGGCCAGGTGATGGAGATGGGCCACGAGCTTGGTCTCATCAAGGAAGGCTACCTCGCCGATCTACTGCTGGTTGGCGCCGACCCCATCAAGCATATCGAGAAGATGGTCGATGAAGACAACCTGCATGTCATCATGAAGGACGGCGCCCTCTATAAGGATATCTCCAAGGCCGCCTTGCAGCAGGAAAAGGCGGCGTAACAAGGAAAAAAGGGGAGCCGTGGCGATGGCGCGTCCGGAAGTCGATATCGATGTCGATCCAGAAACCGGTATCTGGCGCACCGATGGACTGCCGATGCTCTATCTGCCGCGGCACTTCATGGTCAACAACCACGTCGCGGTCGAGGAGGCGCTGGGGCTCGATACCTATCGCGCCATCCTGCGGATAGCGACCGATAAATCTGCGGTCCATTGGTGCAAGTCGACGGCGAAGACTCTGAACCTCACGCCGGTCGAAACCTTCCACCGCTATTTCAAGCGCCTCTCCCAGCGTGGCTGGGGCCAGTTCACGGTCGATAATATCGATCTCGCCAACAAACGCGGCGCAATCTCTTTGCGCAACTCGATTTTTGCCCTCGAGCAACAGGGTGCCGACCGCGCTGTCTGCTATATGTTCGAAGGCTTCATGACCGGCGCGCTCCGCTACCTGCTGGATGCCGAGACCTCTGCCGATATCGGATGCAACGAGGAAGCCTGCGCCGCGGCCGGTCACACGGCCTGCCGGTTTTCCTTTTCGGCGGTTTGACACCGGCAGGACCGGGGCACGGCGCCCAATGAGCTAAGCGGTTCCTTATCGTCCCCGTTGCTTCATTGCCATACAGACCGCCTGCCCCATGCCCCGCGTGGTGGCAGTACCGCCGAGATCCGGCGTCAGGTCGGCCTTGGCAGCGATGACGGCATCGACAGCCGTCGAGATCAGCTCCGCTGCCTTCTCCGCCTTGAGCTCCTGTTTCGCCCGGCCCAGCCAGGCGAGCAGCATCTGACCGGACATGATCATGGCATAGGGATTAGCGATGCCGCGGCCGGCGATGTCCGGCGCCGAGCCATGCGTCGCCTGGGCCATCGCCCAGCGTGGCCCGACGCAAAGCCCCGGCGCCAGACCCAGGCCGCCGACCAGGCCCGCCGCTTCATCAGAAAGAATGTCGCCGAACATATTGGTGGTGACAACGACGTCATAGTCCTGTGGCCGCATGACCAGGCGCATGGCGAAAGTGTCGACCATGGATTCCTGATAGGCGACATCGGGAAATTCCGCCGCGAGCTTGCGGCACTCCTCGGCGAACATGCCGCAGCCCAGCTTGAACACCGTGTCCTTATGGACAGCAGTCAATTTTCTGCGCCGGCTCCGCGCCAGCTCAAAGGCCGCCCGTGCTACCTTTGAGGAACCCTGGCGCGTGATGACGCGGACCGAGATCGTCATATCGTTGCTGGGGCGAAATTCCCCGGATCCTGCGACGACATTGCGGTCCGGCTGAAAGCCTTCATTGTTCTCCCGCACGATAACCAGATCGACATCCTGATGCACGCTGGGCAGGGTCGGATAAGACCGCGCCGGACGGATATTGGCATAGAGGTCGAAATGCTTGCGCAGGATCGGATGCGGGTTGATCGCCTGCGGCACTTTCGGATAGGCCTGATGACCGATCGGCCCCAGGACCCAGCCATCCAAGGCCTCCAGTCGCGGCAGGGTATCCTCCGGCATGGTGGTGCCGAGCTCATCCAGCGCCTTGCGACCGATCGGCAGGTGATGCCAGTCGATCTCCAGGCCGGCCGATTCGGCGGCCGCTTTCATGACGCCGATGGTTTCGGGAACGATCTCGTGGCCGATATCGTCCCCATTCAACACACCAATGGACAGCATGGGCTTACTCCGCTGTCTGCAGGCGGCGTTCACTCATGGAAGCGCGGGCAATCTCCGCCGCATCGGCAAGATCGACGATGCCCCAGGCAAGCTGCAGCAGGCGCTTGGTGGCTGGTGCACCGATGACGGTCTCGGTCAAACCGCGGAACTTTGCTTCCAGGCCCTCATTGCTCAAGGGGCGTTCCAAGCTGCCGACGGCGTGATCGACGTGCTTCTCCAGCTTGCGCCCGTCATTGAGCGTGACGGTGATATAGGCCTCGTCCTCGCGGATACCCTTCTCTGCTGTGGCAGTAACCCGGCCGCGCAGGGCGATGACCCGGGCATCCTGGACCACCGCATCGGCATATTCCGTCTCGCCGCCGGCACCATAAATGACGGCAACGGCCGCCGAATGATAGACGCTGAACTTACCTTCGAGACCCGTCTTCGGTGTCTTCTTACCGGTCAGCTCGAGTACCAGCGGATGCACCCGAAGGCTGATCGACGCAATATCCTCTGCCTTCAGCTTATGTTCGTTGCGCAATTGGGCGCAGCCGTCGATGGTCGGGTGGATGACGATGCCGCAGGCGAAGGGCTTGTAGGTATTGAGGGCAATCTCGAAGCGCTCACCGAGGCCTTCGGTGATCTCGGCAAAGTCGCGCTTGGTCGACATCACATGAGCAAAGCCGCGCGGCGCTTCCAGCACCCGGTCGGAACTGGTGAAGTCCTGCTTGGCCAGCATCGCAGCCGTGAGGCCGTTCTGCGCCGCCCGGCCCGGATGGAGGCTCTTGCACATGGTGCCGAACATCTCGCGGAAGCCGGAAGACTGCGTGCCGGCGATGCCGAGTGCCCAGACCATCTGCTGCTCGCTGAGGCCGAGCAGCTTGCCGGCAGCGGCAGCCGCGCCGAAGACACCGGCCGTGCCCGTGATATGCCAGCCGATATCGTAATGTTCGGGATAGACAGCGTTACCGATCCGGCATTCGACCTCGACGCCGAGGATGAAGGCATGCAGCAAGTCGGCACCACTGACCGGCTGATGCTCGGCCAGGGCCAGGACCGCAGAAGCGACCGGACCGGCCGGATGGATGATGGTCTTCAGATGAGTGTCATCGAAATCGAAGACATGGCTGGAGATGCCGTTGATCAGCGCCGCATGCAGGATATCCAGCCGGTCCTTGCGGCCGAGCACGCTGGCCTGGCCGGGGCCGGCAAAGGGCCGCAAGGCTGCGAGCGCGCGATCAACCGTCGGATGGATCGATCCACCAACGGCGCAACCAAGCCAGTTCAGGAACGAGCGTACCGCTTCCTGCTGCACGATGGGCGGGATATCCGCGAGGCGGGATTGAACCACATAGCGCGCGAGGATCCGCGTGACTTCAGTCATGAAACTTTCCTTCTTGGAGAGGCGATAATGAGAGGCTGGCAGGCGGTCATGGCATGAAGACGCCGCCATTGGCATGGATGGTCTGGCCGGTCATATACCGGGCCTTGGATCCGGCGAGAAAGACGACGAGATCGGCGATCTCCTGCGGCGTGCCGCGGCGACCGATCAGGGGCTGATGCTGCGCATGATGATTAGGCTTTGCCGCAGCGCTGCCGCCGCGCACCGTGTCGATCATCCCCGGCACCACGCAATTGACGGTGATATTCTGTGGTGCCAGATCGTGCGCCAGGGCCCGCGTCAGACCGACCAGGCCTGACTTGGCCGCCACCACATGCGCCCGATGGGCCGCACCGGTATGGGCCGACATGCCGCCGATATTGATGATGGATCCGGCACCCGATTTCACAAGATAGAGCAAGGCTGCCTGTGAGACCAGGAAGGCGCCATCGAGAATGATCGACACCACCTCGCGCCATTCAGCGAAGCTCATCTCGGCAAACGGCGTCTCGCGGCGGATGGCGGCGTTGTTGACGACACAATCAAGACCGCCGAATGCATCGATCGCCGCCTTGACCAAGGCCGCAGCAGCCTTGGGATCAGTCACATCGGCGAGCTGCGCCACAGCCTGTCCACCAGCGGCCTTGATCTCATCGGCAACCGCCTGCGCTTCCGCCTGCGAGCGATTGGCATTGACGACAACCGCCGCGCCCTCCGCCGCCAAGGCCATGGCGATCGAGCGGCCTATATTGCGGGCGCTGCCGGTGACAATGCAGACCTTGCCGGTGAGATCACCATCGCTCATTGGCGATACTCCTTGAGAGCGGCGAGATCGGCGGCGCGGAACAGGCCGCGGGAGAGCTCGAGGAAACGTGCCGCAGTCGCTCTACTCCAGCC
>Ga0209148_1001015_pt1 | contig 17704 bp, 18 predicted proteins | sample AraplaCol_mMF_r2_2_FD_184288 | JGI IMG/M metagenome (GOLD analysis project Ga0209148, IMG submission 184288) | Arabidopsis root microbial communities from North Carolina, USA - plate scrape CL_Col_mMF_r2 (SPAdes) (version 2) | ecosystem: Host-associated > Plants > Roots > Endosphere | place...
CTCGAACTCGATGACGGCACGGTCTGGCGCAAGCTGCAGCTCGTCGACACAGTTGCCGGCGGCCGCGGCGACGAGACCGGGCTGGTCGAATTCCGTGCGTCGTACCGCGACGCTGATCGCACCGCCGGCGTGCTGCACGAGCGCAGCCGCTTCGAGCGGGTCGATGGGCGCTGGGCGTACCTCGACGGCGACCTTCTGACCTGAGATTCGGGGTCACGGGCGTAGCGTCGACGTCATGAGCGATGCGCGACGAGAGCGGGCGACCTCGTTCGGCAAGGTGGCCGGAGTCTACGACCAGGCCCGGCCGGAGTATCCCCGCGAGGCGGTGGAGTGGATGCTCGACGGCGCGGGCCGCGAGGTGCTCGATGTGGGTGCCGGAACCGGCAAGCTGAGCCGCGCCGTTCTCGCGACCGGCCGCACCGTGGTCGCCGTGGATCCGGACGCCGACATGCTCGCCGAGCTCACGGCTCGCGAACCGGGCGTGCGCACGGTGGTCGGGTCGGCCGAGAGCCTGCCCCTTCCCGATGAGTCCGCCGACGCGGTCGTGTTCGGACAGGCGTGGCACTGGGTGCAGCCGGCCGCGGCGTCGCGCGAGATCGGCCGGGTGCTGCGACCGGGCGGGGTGCTGGGGCTGATCTGGAACATCCGCGACACCCGCGAGCCGTGGGTCGCGGAACTGGCCGGCATCATGGAGGCCAGCGCGGCCGAGACCCTGGTGCTCGGCGACGGCCCTCGGGTCGAGGCGCCGTTCACCGGACTCGAGACGCGCGCCTTCCCGTGGACCAGAACGCTCAGCGGCGAGCAGCTCGCCCAGCTGGCGATGTCGCGCAGCACGATGATCGCCGCGTCGCCGGCGGATCGGTCGGTCGTGCTCGCCGAGATCAACGAGCTGGCCGGCCGCGTCGCCGACGGTCACGGCATGCTGCGGATGCCGTATGTCACGCACGCGTACCGCGCAGAAAAGCCTGCTGGTCGCTGACCGCCTACGGCATGATATGAGCCGGGGGAGCGACCCAAGGAGCGCTGATGACGACCAGGCACGTGCGTGTCGCGATCATCGGCTCCGGCTTCTCGGGGCTCGGGATGGCGGCGCAGCTCACGCGGCACGGCATCCGCGACTTCCTCGTGGTGGAGCGCGCGCCCGAGGTGGGCGGCACCTGGCGCGACAACACCTATCCGGGAGCGGCCTGCGACATCCGCAGCGACCTGTACTCCTTCTCGTTCGCGCCGAACCCCGGCTGGACGCACCGCTACGGGCGCCAGCGCGAGATTCTCGAGTACCTCAAGGGCGTCGCCGATCGCTTCGAGCTGCGGCCGCGGATCCTGTTCGGCGCCGAGCTGCGGCGGGCCGACTGGGATGACGACGCGGCCGTCTGGCGCATCACGACCAGCGTCGAGACCTTCACCGCCGACGTGCTGGTCAGTGGCAACGGCCCGCTGATCGATCCGAAATGGCCGGCGATCCCCGGGATCGAGACCTTCACCGGGCCGCGCTTCCACTCGGCGCGCTGGCGACACGACACCTATCTCGCGGGCAAGCGCATCGCGGTGATCGGCACCGGCGCCTCGGCGATCCAGTTCGTGCCCGAACTGCAGAAGATCGCCGGACGGTTGACGATCTTCCAGCGCACGCCACCGTGGATCATCCCGCGCGCCGACGGCGCGACGAGCGGCGGCCGCAGACGGTGGTTCGCGCGCCTGCCGGTCGTGCAGCGCCTAGCCCGCACGGCCATCTTCTGGTCGGCCGAGGCGCGGTTCCTGGGGTTCCGGTTCAAGCCGATCGGCCGGGTGTTCGAGGCCGTTTCACGACGGTACCTGCGCTCCCAGGTCGCCGACCCGGTGCTGCGCGCCAAGCTGACGCCCGACTACCGGATCGGCTGCAAGCGCATCCTGATCTCGAGCGACTACTACGCGACGCTGACGAAGCCGTGCGTCGAGCTGGTGACGGATGCCATCGCGTCCATCGAGGGCCACGAGATCGTGACAGCAGACGGCACCCGACGTCGGTTCGATGTGCTCATCAGCGGCACGGGCTTCGATGCGACGCATCCCTCGATCGCGCCCCTGGTGCACGGCCGCGACGGCGTCTCGCTGGCCGAGGCGTGGTCGCCGCACATGTCGGCGCTGCGCGGCACGACGGTGCACGGCTTTCCCAACCTGTTCCTGCTGGTCGGGCCGAACACCGCCCTCGGTCACAACAGCATGATCTATGTGATCGAGGCGCAGCTCGGCTATGTGCTGCAGGCGCTGCGATTCATGGATGCCACCAGCACCCGCGTCATCGAACCGCGGGCCGCGGCGCAGGCGGCCTACAACGAGCGCATCCAGCACGAACTGAGCGACTCGGTGTGGACCACGGGCGGATGCCGCAGCTACTACCTCGACGACGGCGGCCGCAACACCACGCTGTGGCCGCGTCGCGCGGGGTCGTTCCGGGCGGCGGTGCGCCGTTTCGACCCGACCGAGTACGAGCTGAGCGGCGCGGCCCCTGCACGGGCGCCAGTCCGTCAGCCCGCCCTCTCCTAGGATCGCCCTCTCGTAGGATCGAGACGTGCCTGAACTCCTCGCCGTCTGCGTCGTTCACGAGTTGCACGCCGACTCCGGGATGATCGGCGTCACGGCCATCGACAAGCGCGCGGTCGACCACGCGGTGCCGATCGGGCGCTACGGCGCCCGCGCCGATGTGCAGGCCGACCGCAAGAGTCACGGCGGGCTGGATGCGGCGCTCTACGCCTACGCCGACGAGGACGCCGCGTGGTGGGCCGACCAGTTGCTCGAACGGCTGGGGGAGCGCGCGCCGATGGAGCTCGAGCCGGGCTGGTTTGGCGAGAACCTGCGCACCCGCGGCATCGACGTCAGCGGCGCTCGGATCGGCGAACGCTGGCGCATCGGCACGGGAGAGCACGCGGTGGAGGTCGAGGTGACGTCTCCGCGTCGCCCGTGCCAGACCTTCGCGCGCTGGGTGGCGCGCCAGTACGGTTCCGAGCTGGAGCGCGGTTGGGTCAAGGGATTCCAGGATGCCGGCCGGCCGGGAACGTACCTGCGCGTGCTGCGCAACGGCCGCATCAGCGCCGGAGACGCGATCGAGATCCTGTCGCGGCCCGACGATGCGCCGACCATCGCCGAGGTGTACCGCGACGGCGAAGTCGCGCGCACGATCAGGAATTGACCGCGTGAGCCCGCTGGAGCTTGCGACGCGGCTGCTGCGTCCGTTCGAGCCGCTGTTCCTGCGCCTCGATCGCCTCGGCGGTGGCCGGATCGCGGGGCGGCGGGTCGACCTGGCGCAGCATCCGAAGACCCGGCGCGGCTTCGACGGCATCCTGTGGATCCTCGCCGCCGAGATCGTGGTCGGCGTGGCAGCGATCATCGTCGCGATCGTGCTCACCGCGAACGGGATGCCGCAGCCGTGGGCGGTTTGGTTCCGCGGCATCGCCGTGCTCGCGATCACGGCGACGCTGCTCTACTTCGCCTGGCGCGCCTCGCTGGGCTGGTACTGGGCGTACTCGCGGTTGCGGCTGTTCAGCAGGATCTTCCCCGTCGTCACGCTGGTGATCGCCGCGATCCCGGGCCTGTACCCGCTCTGGATGACGATCGAGCAGATCGTCTTCAGCCTGCTGCTGATCGGGGTGGGCGACATCCTGACCGGGGATGCGATGCGCGAGGCGTTCCCGCGCCCGGCCAAGTCGGGCGGCGCCGTGAACTCGGATGGCGCGTGACCCGGTAACATGGCTACTCGTGCCGGTTCGCCGGCGCAGCCACGGGCTGTGGCGCAGCTTGGTAGCGCACCTGACTGGGGGTCAGGGGGTCGCAAGTTCAAATCTTGTCAGCCCGACCAAACATTTCCGCCTAACGCTGAGTACCGAGTGCCGACGGGTTGGAATCAGTCGTCTACGAGTGGATACATTTCGTTGATCTTGGCGACAGCAGCCCGCGGGAACTCTGCAAGGACCACGACCACCCGTTCGGGATTGCCTGCGGTGCGCCCCTCGATCTCGAACCACTGCTGGTCCGACTCGCCAATGTCCATCAGTGCACTGAAACGGAATGGTTCGTCGGGAGTCTGCGGCTCGATGCCACCTACGTTCTCTGCCCACAGCCGGACCACCTGGCCGCTGACCAACGTGACCTCCCACTCGTCGGGCGTGTGTACGAACCACATGGGGCCACCCTACGCGCGCGATCCGCATCCGAAGCGCTGATCACGGCCTACGCCGTAGCCACCGGCCGCCCGACCACCATCGACTGCAGCAGCTCGGGCGCGAACGCGTGGGCGGTCTCGACATCCAGCTGGGCGCCGAGGCCGTCCAAAACGCGGGTGAAGAACGATCGAGCAGCGACGGCGTAGACGATGTTGGCGATATCCGCGTCCGACAGGCCGCGGGCGCGCACGGCATCGACATCCGACTGCTGGATCGAGCTCGCATCGGTGGCGACCCGGGTCGCGAAATCGAACACCGCGCGATCCTGCGGGCTGAGACTCGCGCCGCTCGGGTCGTCGGCGATCCGGTGCAGCGTCGCCTCGTCGTCGCAGACATCGCGGAGGAACTTGGAGTGCGCCGCGGTGCAGTAGGTGGAGTGCAGGGCGCGAGCGGCCGCGATCGTGGCGAGCTCGAACAGCCGGCGGTCCATGCCGCCGCGGATCGCCAGGTTGAGCTGGTTCCAGGCCTGCGCGACGTCCGGTCGGCTGCCGAATGCGAGCGCGTAGTTGGGCAGGAAGCCCCACGACTCGCGCTGGTGGCGGTAGTAGTCGGCGACCGCGCCAGTGGCCGCATCCTCGGGAATCGTCTCAATGAACATCGGGCTCAGGCCCTCGCTTTCTGCGGTGTGAACAGGGTCGGGATTCCGTCCAGAGCAGAGTAGGCCGATGCAGTCGGCGCTGCCTACGCGGTTATTCCGACCGACCGCTCTTCGGCCGCCGCAACCCGATCAGCAACAACACCATCCCGACGAAGGCGACGCCCAACCCGATGTAGAACCAGGTGCGGTCGCCGGTCATGAAGCTGCCGGGAATCACGCCGAGCCCTTGACCGCCCCAGACGATCCCCACGAGCAGGGCGATCACGCCGATCACGATCATCACGGTTCGAACTGCACGACTCATGTAGCCACCGTAGCTGGCAATGTGGGTCACCTGGGAAGGAGACGACATGACCTTGGCGGTCAGCTTCTACGACGAGATCGGCCCGGGCGGCATGGCGCACGCACAGCAGGTGTATCCGCGGCACGTGGCCTACCTCGAACAGTTCAACGTCGACGGCGAGGTGCTGATGATCGGAACCTTCGCCGATCCGGCGACGGACGGCTCGATGGCGGTGTTCCGCAGCCGGGAGGCGGCCGAGCGCTTCATCGCGGGCGACCCGTTCGTCACCCAGGGTGTGGTCACAGGCTGGCGCGTGCTCGACTGGAACGGCGACGCACCGGCGACGAACCGTTCGGCGCCGCTCGGTCCGGTCATCCCGGTGCTGAGCTACGCCGATGTGCAGGCCGCGACCGACTGGCTGGTCGACGTGCTCGGCTTCCAGGTTCGCGTGCTGATCGGCCCGGGTCACCGCGCGCAGTTGACCTTCGCCGACGGATCGCTGATCGTGGCCGACGACGGGTCGGACCGTGTGGCGCCCTCCCCGGGCGCGGTGACGGCATCCGTCATGCTGCGGGTCGACGACGTGAACGCGGTGTGCGAGAAGGTGCGCCAGGCCGGAGGGGTGATCCTCTCCGAGCCGCAGACCTACCCGTACGGGGAGCGCCAGGGCACCTTCCGGGATCCGGGCGGACACGTCTGGACGCTCACGCAGACCCTCACCAACACGCCTCCCGGCGACTGGACCGGCGTCGCGGCGACCCCCTAAGCGACGCGGTAGTCGACGAGAAGGTATCCCGTCGGCGAGACGACGGTTCGCACATGCTCGAGCCTGAGGGCCGGGAGTCCCTCGAGAAGGCGGATACCGCGCCCGACGATCGTCGGCGCGATCACCAGTCGGAGCTCATCGACGACCCCGGCGGCAAGCAGCGCGCGGGCGACCGAGATGCTGGCATGGACCCCGATGTCTCCGCCCGGCTGACTCTTCAGGTCGCGCACGAACTCGACGAGGTCGCCCTCGATGACGGTCGTGTTGATCCACTCCCGTCCCAGGGGAGTCGACGTCGCGACATACTTCGCGACCGGATTGATGAAATCGGAGAACGGCTGGATGTCTTTTCCCGGCCAGTAGGCCGACCAGTCGTCGTAGCTGCGGCGACCGAGGATCACCGCGTCCTGCGAGCCGATCACCTCGCCGAGGCGCGCATCCATCTCGTCGTCCCAGTCGCTGAAGAACTGGTCGGGGGATTCGGCCACTCCGTCGAGCGACAGCAACTCATACACGACGACCTGGCGCATCAGACCGGCTCCCACGGTGCGTTGCAGCGCCAGCACGGCACACCGCGCGACCCCTCGATGAGCGCGCCGCAGTTGTCGCAGACCCGGCCGAGCCAGCAGGCAGCATCGCCGCCCTCGTCGTCGGGCACAACGACGGGCAGCGATGGGGGCCGCTGCTCGAGCGGGTTTTCAGCGTCAGCCGGCATGCCCCCAGGCTAAGCCGATCCGACGGGATTTAGCCGCGGCCCGGCGACGGGATGCAGTGGCTCCCGTCAGTCCGGATCGCTCGGATCCAGCGGCGCGTGGTGGTCGAGGTTGACGATTCCGCGCCGCCAGTAGCCGCTCGCCGAGACCTGCTCGGCCGGCAGCAGCAGTTCGTGGCGCAGGTAGCGCCGCAGCGGGACCAGGATGTCGGCCTCGCCGGCCATGAACACGAACGTTCCCGGGTCGATCCTGCCGAGGGAGCGCAGCGACTCCTCGAGCTGCGAGTGGCCGTCGGCGTGGGTGATCCATTCGGCATCGAGGCGGGCGGCGACCGCCTCGTCGAAGTAGCCCTCGACGCGCTCGTCGACGACGTGGAACAGGGCGGTCACGGGGATGTCGGCCGGAAGCAGCTCGAGCCAGCGCCCGGTCGCCGGCAGCGCCGTCTCATCGGCCACGACGAGGAGGCGCTCGATGCCCTGCGGCACGAGGCGGGAGCCGCGCGGGCCCGCGAGCCCGAGTCCGTCACCCACCGTCGCGAGCTCGGCCCACGCGGACGCCGGACCCTCGGTGCCGTGGGTGACCAGGTCCAGGTCCAGTTCGGTGGCGCCATTCGGTCGGATCCGGACCGCGCGCGGGGTGTAGTCACGCGAGATGACGACGCCCTCGGCTCCGCGTCGCATGCCATCCGGCCCGACCTCGGGCAGCGTCAGGATGCCCGTCGACGGATCGGGGAAGAACACCTTCATGTGGTCGCTCGGCCCGCTGCTCACGAAGCCGCTGAGCTCGGCGCCGGTCAGGGTGACGCGCACGATATTCGGCACGACACGGTGCACCGCGGCGACCTCGGCCCGGCGCAGAACCAGGGGATGACGGACATGTTCGCGTGTGAAGGCCACGTCTCCACGGTAGCGTGGCGCGCGATGAGCACGCCGGATCCGCAGCCGATCGATTCCACGGGATCGAACGAGTCCACCGCGGTCGACGCCGGCCGCACCATGTGGGCCCGCAGCCTGTCCGCGCAGCTGGCGACCTTCCTGCGCACCGAGTCGGGCAGCTCGGGTGTGCTGCTGTTCGCGATCGTCGCGGCACTGGTCTGGGCGAACGTGAACCTCGCCAGCTACAACGCGGTCTGGACGACCGATCTGTCGATCCACATCGGCTCCCTGCATCTCGGCATGGACTTGCGCGCCTGGGTGGGATCGGGCCTGATGACCCTGTTCTTCCTGGTGGTCGGGCTCGAGGCGCGCCGCGAACTCGACCTGGGCGAGTTGCGCGACCGACGCCGGCTCGTCATCCCGTTCGCCGCCGGGTTGCTGGGCATGGCGATCCCCGTTCTGATCTTCGTCGCGGTGAACGCGGGCGGGCCGGGATTGCGCGGTTGGGGCGTCGCGATGTCGACCGACACCGCGCTCGCACTCGGCCTGCTCACCTTGCTGGGTCGGCGCCTGCCCGAGCGGCTGCGCGGCTTCATCGTGACGCTGTTCATCGTGGACGACGTGGTCGCTCTGATCGTCATCGCCGTCGTCTACAGCAGCAACATCCAGTGGATCCCGTTGGTTGTCGCAGTGCTGGCCGTCGCGGTGTTCCCGATCGCCATCCGCTTCACGCGGCTGCCCGCGCCGTTCTACGTCGCCGTGGGATTGGTGGCCTGGGGCTCCTTGCTCTTCAGCGGCGTGGATGCGGTCGTCGCCGGTCTCGCGATCGGCCTGGTCGCGCCCGCGTACACCCCGGGTCGTGACAACCTCGAGGCGGCGGCGGGACTGTTCCGCCGGTTCCGCGAGCAGCCGACGCCGCAGCTGGCCCGCTCGGCCGGCGCCGGTCTCATCGGCGCACTGTCGCCCAACGAGCGCCTGCAGACGCTCTACCACCCGTGGACGAGCTACCTGATCGTTCCGCTGTTCGCGCTGGCCAACGCAGGCATCAAGATCGACGGACGCTTTCTCGCGACCGCGTATGTGTCGCCAATCACGCTGGGGGTGATCGTCGCCTACGTCGTCGGCAAGCCGGTCGCGGTGACGGGCACCTCCTGGCTGATCGCCAAGCTCAGCAGAGGGAGGTTCACTCCTCCGGTCGGGTGGGCCGCGGTGGCAGGAGCCGGCACGATCGCCGGCGTCGGATTCACCGTGGCGGTGCTGATCGCGACGCTGGCGTTCCGCGGCGAGGCGCTCGCGCAGGCCAAGCTCGGCATCCTGACCGCGGCGGTGTTGTCGTCGCTGATCACCTGGATCCTGTTCCGGATCGCCGGCGCACTGCCCGCCAGGGTGCGCGCTCGGGCGCTGCTCGGCGATGTGGCGCAGCTGGTCGACCTGACGATGCCGGTCGACCCGGCCCGCGATCACATCCGGGGTCCCGAGGATGCCGTGGTCACCGTCGTCGAATACGGCGACTTCCAGTGCCCGTACTGCGGCCGCGCCGAGCCGTCGGTTCGCAAGCTGCTGGCCGACGTCGACGTGCGGTTCGTCTGGCGGCACCTGCCGTTAACCGAGGTACACCCGCAGGCGCAGCTCGCCGCGGAGGCTGCCGAGGCGGCCGCCACCCAGGGGGCCTTCTGGGAGGTGCACGACGCGATGCTGGCCCACCAGGACCAGCTCGAAGAGCCCGATCTCGTCGGGTTGGCGACCTCGCTCGGGCTCGACGCCGACGCCCTGGTCGAGGCGCTGCATTCGCGTCGGTTCGCGGCGCGCGTCGAAGAAGATGTGCGCACCGCCGACGCGAGCGGGGTCGCCGGGACCCCGACGTTCTTCATCAACGGGCAGCGCCACTACGGCCGCTACGACATCGACAGTCTCAAGGCGGCGGTCGCTGCCGCGCACGAGCAGGCCCTGGTCGGAAAGAGCACTCGCCGCTCCTCGTGACCTCGTCCTCACGGAGGGATAGCCTGAGCCATCCCTTACCCGAGAGGTGCAGGCCATGGCTCCATCCGCATCCCACTCCACCCCTTCCGACGAGGACGTCTTCGCCGGACCGCAGGCCCTGCGCCGGGCGCCGAAGACGCACTTCCCGGCACACGCGCAACCGCCGCGCGAGATCTACCAGCTCATCCATGACGAGCTGCTGCTCGACGGGGTGGCTCGCATGAACCTGGCCACCTTCTGCACCACCTGGGTCGAGCCCGAGGTGCAGCAGTTGATGGCTGAGACACTCGACAAGAACATCGTCGACAAAGACGAGTACCCGCAGACGGCGGAGCTGGAGGCGCGCTGCGTGCGGATGTTCGCCGACCTGCTGCACGCGCCCGACCCGAAGACGACGCTCGGCACCTCGACCACCGGCTCGAGCGAGGCCGCGATGCTCGGCGGTCTCGCGGCCAAGTGGCGCTGGCGGGCCAAGCGCCAGGCCGCGGGGCTCGACACGGCCCGTCCGAACCTGGTCTGCGGCCCGGTGCAGGTCTGCTGGGAGAAGTTCTGCCGCTACTTCGACGTCGAGATCCGCGAGGTGAAGATGGGCCCGGGTCACGTCATGACGCCGGAGGATGCCATCGCGGCCTGCGACGAGAACACGATCGTCGTCGTCGCCACCATGGGTCAGACCTTCACGGGCAAGTACGAGGATGTCGCCGCCATCAGCGCGGCGCTCGACGCTTTCCAGGAGGAGACCGGCCTCGACATCCCGCTCCATGTGGATGCCGCGAGCGGCGGCTTCGTCGCCCCGTTCTGCGCGCCCGAGCTGGACTGGGACTTCCGCCTGCCGCGCGTGAAGTCGATCAACGCCTCGGGGCACAAGACCGGACTCGCGCCGCTCGGGAGCGGCTGGGCGATCTGGCGTGAGGCCTCCGACCTGCCCGAGGAGTTGATCTTCAACGTCAACTACCTCGGCGGCCACATGCCGACCTTCAACCTCAACTTCTCGCGGCCCGGCGGCCAGGTCGTGGCCTCGTACTACAACTTCCTGCGGCTGGGGCGCGAGGGCTACACCGCCGTCCAGTCCGCGACGTACACCGTGGCCGCCTACCTCGCGGAGCACCTGGGCAAGATGGGGGAGTTCGACATCCTGTTCGACGGCGACCCGCACCGCGGCATCCCGGCCGTGACCTGGAAGCTCCAGAACGACGACGGGCCGTACACCGTGTTCGACCTGGCCGAAGAGCTGCGCGGCCGCGGCTGGCTGGTGCCGGCCTACACGCTGCCGTCCACTCAGGATGCCGTGGCGGTGCAGCGCATCATCGTACGCCACGGGCTCAGCCTCGATATGGCCGACCTGCTGCTGGCCGACTTCCGCCGCGCCATCGAGGCGCTGAAGAACGGACCGCGCGGTCGCCGCCTCGAGGCCGGAGACGCCCCGAGCTTCACGCACGACGCGACGCCGGCGCTGGCGGTGGTGGCGCCCTAGGCGGTGGTGGCTCGCGCAGCGGTGCTCTGGCTCGCCCGCACCCGCGCGATCGCGTCGGCGGCGCGCACCAGCGCGAGGTGCGACAGTGCCTGCGGCGTGTTGCCGACGTGGCGCTGATCACCGACGTCGTATTCCTCGCTGAGCATGCCCACGTCGTTGCAGAGCGAGACGAGCCGATCCATCAGTGTCGTCGCGTCGTCGAGTCGGCCGGATTCGGCGTACTGCTGCACCAGCCAGAACGAGCAGGCCAGGAACGGGTGCTCGTCGCCGACGAGACCGTCGACTCCGGTGGATGCCTCGTAGCGCATCACGAGCCCGTCACGCATGAGGCTGCGCTCGATCGCGGCGACGGTGCCCAGCATCCGCGGATCGTCGGCGGGCAGGAAGCCCAGCTGCGGCAGGATCAGCAACGAGGCGTCGACCTCGGTCGCGCCGTAATACTGCACGAAGCTGTTGAGGTCGGGGTCGAATCCGCTGGTCTCGATCTCGGTGCGGAGCTGGTCGCGCAGCGCGCGCCAACGCTCGGCCGGGCCTTGCATGCCGCGCTGCTCGACCGCGCGGATCCCGCAGTCGAACGCGGCCCACATCATCGCGCGCGAGTGGGTGAAGCGGTGCAGCGGACCGCGGATCTCCCAGATGCCGTGGTCGTCGCGGTCCATCACCTGCTCGACATGATCGAGCAACGCGAGTTGCAGCGACCACGAGGTGCGGTCCTCGGCGACGCCGCGTTCGCGCGTCTGCTGCAGGGCCAGCATGACCTCGCCGAAGACATCGCCCTGGAACTGCAGCGCCCCGTTGCCGACGCGGACCGGCGACGCGCCCCGGTAGCCGGGGAGCGACTCGACCTCCCACTCCACGAGTCGGCGCTCGCCGGCCAGGCCGTACATGATCTGCACATCCGCCGGGTCGCCGGCGATCGCGCGCAGCAGCCAGTTGCGCCAGTCGAGGGCTTCGGTGTCGAATCCGTGCTCGAGCAGCGCCTGCAGGGTGAGCGCCGCGTCGCGCAGCCAGACGTAGCGGTAGTCCCAGTTGCGATGGCCGCCGAATGCCTCGGGCAGGCTGGTGGTGGCCGCGGCGACGATGCCTCCGGTGTCCTCGTGCGTGAGCGCGCGCAGCAGCAGCAAGGATCGCCGGACCGCATGCGCGTAGGGGCCGGTGGCGTCGATGCGGGCCGCCCAGGTGCGCCACCATTTCTCGGTCTCGCGGATGCGGCGACTCGCCTTCAGCGGCGGGGGTGGCTCGCGATGCGATGGGTACCAGGTCATTGCGATGTCCACCGTCTCGCCTGCCGAGACCTCGAAGTGCGCGCGGTGCACCATGCCGTCGGGCTCCAGCCGCGGGCCGCGCACGATCACTGAGTCCGGCCCGGCGACGGCGATCAGGGCGTGCTGGTCGCGGCCGGGTCCGTCGTGCTCGGGCGCCTGACGCATCCACGGGACAGCTGCGGCGTAGTCGAAGCGGATGCGCAGCGACTGCTCCATGGCCACCGTGCCCCGGATGCCGCGCACCTGCCTGATCAGGTCCGCTCGCCGATCGCCGTGCGGCATGACGTCGACGACCTCGACCTCGCCGTCGTCGGTCACCCAGTGGGTGACCAGCACGAAGCTGTCGTCGCGGTACTCGCGGGACGTGGCGAGAGTCGCCCCGGCCGGGGCCAGCCGCCAGTGCCCCTGTTCGGCGTCGCCGAGCAGAGCACCGAAGGTGCTGGGGGAGTCGAAGCGCGGCAGGCACAGCCAGTCGATGTTGCCATCGAGGCCGACCAGCGCGCCCGTGTGGCAGTCGCCGATCAGCGCATAGTTCTCGATGGCGAGTGGCACGAGCACATCCTCTCAGGCGAATCCTGGATCGGAGCAGGACTCAGCGGGGATCCGTCAAGCGCTCCAGCGCGGGCAGCGCGGCGGCGATGCTCGCGGCATCGGCCTCGCTGAGGGTCGAGAGCAGTTCGGCGATCACGTGCGCGCGGGCATTGCGGGCATCCATGATCGCGGCCGTCCCCGCGTCGGCGGCGGCGATCAGCGCGGCTCGCCCGTCGACCGGGTCGGGGCTGCGGACGACGTAGCCGCGAGCCTCGAGGTCGGCGACCGTGCGCGTCATGCTCGGTGCCGACACGCCCTCGAGCTGGGCGAGCTCCGAGAGCCGCAGCGGACCGCGCTTCGTGATGACCGCCAGGGCGGACAGCAACCCGTGGCTGAGTCCGCCCGTTGCGGCCTGCAGCCGCCGGTTGAGCCGGCCCGTCACCAGAGCGAGGCGCTCGGCGTCGGTGCTGGGCGTGCGGCCGACGTCAGACATCGCTCAGCGCGTCGGCCGTCTGCTCGTCGGCGGTGGGCCCCGAGAGGGTCACGGCCGCCGTGTCGGCGTGGATGTACCTGCCGCCCATGACGACCGAGGCGATCGCCCCGATCACCGACATGATCGCCGCGGCCACGAACACGATGACCAGGCCCGAGTGGAACGGGTCCGAGATCAGCTGCGGGAAGAAGGTCTTGCCGGTCAGCACCGCCAGATCGTTCGGCGGCACCGCACCGGTCACGTGCAACTGATGCAGCAGCGACGAGATCGGGTTGTAGCCGAGGAACGCCGCGAACAGATTGCCCACCGGCGGGATCTGCGAGGCCGCCTGCACGGCGGCCTGCGGCACGTGGTGGGCGGCCAACCCCGAGCTCAGGGCTTTCGGCAGGGTCGCGGCGAGTCCGGTGATCATCAGCGAGAAGAAGATCCCGATCGACAGCGAGTTGCCCGCGTTCTGGAAGGTGCCGGTCATCCCGGATGCGGCCCCTCGCTGATTCGCCGGAACGCTGTTCATGATCGCGGTGCGGTTCGGTGCCGCGAACATGCCGGAGCCGACCCCGTTGAGGAAGGTGATGATCGCGAAGATCCAGTACTCGAAGTTCACCGGGATCAGCAGCAGCGCCACGAAGGTCGCGGCGACCAGCAGCAGGCCCGCCGTGGCGAAGGTGCGCGCCCCGAAGCGGTCGGACAGGATGCCCGAAACCGGCCCCGACGCCAGGAACCCGACGGTGAGCGGCAACAGGTAGATGCCCGCCCAGAACGGGGTGGACTCGTAGCTGTAGCCGTGCAGCGGCAGCCAGATGCCCTGCAGCCAGATGATCAACATGAACTGCAGGCCGCCGCGCCCGACCGAGGCGAGCAAGCCGGCCAGGTTGCCCCACACGAACGCCCGGATGCGGAACAGCTTCAGGTTGAACATCGGGTACGCGACCCGCTGCTCGATGAACACGAACACGACGAGCAGGGCGACGCCTCCGATGATCCCGGCGAGCACCCACGGATTGCCCCAGCCGGTGCTCGAGTCGCCATAGGGCTGGATGCCGTAGGTGATACCCGCGAGCAGCGCGGTCAGCCCCACGGCGAAGACGATGTTGCCCGGCCAGTCGACCTTGCCCTCGCTGCGGCCGGAGACCTCGTGCAGCGACTTGTACGACCAGATCGTGCCGAGCACGCCGAACGGCACGCTCACGATGAAGATCGCGTGCCAGTCGATCGAGGCGAGCACGCCTCCGATGATCAGACCGAGGAAGGTTCCGGCGATCGCGGCGATCTGGTTGACCCCGATGGCGAAGCCGCGCCGGTTGGGCGGGAAGGCATCCGTCAAGATCGCGGTCGAGTTGGCGAACAGCATCGCGCCGCCGACGGCCTGGACAACGCGCCATCCGATCAGCCAGAGCGCGCCTCCGCCGCCGGTCAGCGGGTCGAAGACCAGGGCGATGGCGGCCACGGTGAAGACCGCGAATCCGAGGTTGTAGATGCGCACCCGGCCGTAGATGTCACCGAGACGGCCGAAGCTGACCACCAGCACGGCGGTGACGAGGATGTAGCCCATCAGCATCCACAGCAGGTAGCTGACATTGCCGGGCTGCAGCGGGTCGAGCTTGATGCCGGTGAAGATCGCCGGCAGCGAGATCAGCACGATCGAGCCGTTGATGGTGGCCATGAGCATGCCGAGCGTGGTGTTGCTGAGGGCGATCCACTTGTAGTTGGGGTGGTCGCGGTGGAACATGCCCGACCGCTCGCGCGCGGGCTTCGACGTCACTGACACGGGACTTCTCTCTGGGCTCGCGCCCGAGTGGTGGTCACTCGCCGTTGAGTCGACCCTATTCGTTACTTGTCGAATGCTAACTATATAGCGCGAGGCGTCGGCGTTACCAGCCAGAGCGGATGGATAACATGCGCTCATGCCGGTAACCGTCTCCGATATCTCGCTGCCCGACGTCGAGGGCGGCAGCGCCGGACTGACCGGGGTGCTCGCCGTCCCCGAGGGCACGGGCCCGTGGCCGGGCGTCATGCTCGTGCACGAGGCGTACGGGGTGAACGAGCTGATGCGGCGGCAGGTGATGCGCATGGCCGAGGCCGGATACCTGGCGCTCATGCCCGACCTGTTCTCGCAGGGCGGGGCTCGACGCTGCCTGGGTGCGACCTTCCGCGCGCTGCGTTCCGGTGAGGGGCGTGCCTTCATCGACATCGAGAGCGCCCGCGCCTATCTGGCCGCGAGATCCGACTCGACCGGCGTCACCGGCGTGCTCGGCTTCTGCATGGGAGGCGGGTTCGCGCTCGCCGCGGCCTCTGATCGCGGCTTCGACGCGGCATCCGCCAATTACGGGATGCTGCCACGCGACCTCGACACGCTCGAGCACGCGTGCCCGATCGTCGGCAGCTATGGCGCGCGAGACCACTCGCTGACTGGCGCCGCCGACAAGCTGTCCGCCACCCTGACCCGGTACGGCGTGCCGCACGACGTCAAGGAGTATCCGGATGCCGGCCACTCCTTCCTGAACGACGCCGAGTCCGGACCGATCGCGGTTCGACTGCTGACCAAGCGCATCCTCGGAGCCGGCCCGAACCCGGAGGCCGCCGCCGATGCCTGGCGCCGCATCGAGGCGTTCTTCGGCGAGTACCTGGGCCGGGCAGACTAGGGGAATGATCTACGAATCCCGCGTCTACACCGCGCTTCCCGGCCGACTGCCTGCCTTGCTCGACCGCTTCGAGAACGTGACGCTCGGGTTCTGGGCCAAGTACGGCATCCGCCAGGTCGGGTTCTTCACGACCACCATCGGGCCAAACAGCCAGGACCTCACCTACCTGCTGGCCTGGGAGTCGCTGGCCGAGCGGGAGCAGAAATGGGGCGCGTTCCAGTCAGACCAGGACTGGATCGCGGCGCGCACCGCGAGCGAGTCCGACGGCCAGATCGTCGCCAACATCGCCAGCGTGATCCTGACGCCGACGAAGTTCTCGGCGCTGACGTAGCTCGGTGCTGACCCACCGCGGCGTTGACGCAGCTCGGCGTCAGCCCATCGACGGCTTCACGTCGCGCACGATCGACTCCAGGATCCGCGCGTTGAAGTCGACGCCCAGCTGGTTCGGCACGGTGACCAGCACGGTGTCCGCGGCCTGGACCGCGGCATCCTGAGCCAGCTCGGCCGCGATCACGTCGGGCTCGCCGATGTAGCTGCGGCCGAAGCGGGCGTTGCCGCCGTCGAGCCAGCCGACCTGGTCCTGCGAGTCGGCCTGGGCGCGCAGTCCGAAGTAGTGGCGGGTCTCGTCATCGATCAGGGGAAGGATGCTGCGGCTCACCGACACCCGCGGCTCGCGCTCATGTCCCGCGGCCTTCCAGGCGTCGCGGTAGAGCTGGATCTGCTCGGCCTGGAGTTCGTCAAAGGGAACGCCGGTGTCTTCGGTCAGCAGGGTCGAGCTCATCAGGTTCATGCCCTGCTCGGCGGTCCAGACCGCGGTCTTGCGGGTTCCGGCACCCCACCAGATCCGATCGGGTAGGCCGGGGGAGCGGGGCTCGATCGCGAGCGGCTGACTGACGCCGGTCATCTGCGGGTTCGACATGGCGACGCCGGCGCCGGCGATCGCGGCGCGGAAGATCTCGGTGTGCTGGCGGGCCAGGTCGGCATCCGTCTCGCCGTCGGCGGGCAGGTACCCGAATGACTGGGAGCCGTTCAACGCGGTCTCGGGTGAGCCGCGGCTGACGCCGAGTTGCAGGCGGCCGCCGCTGATGAGGTCGGCCGCGGCGGCATCCTCGGCCATGTAGAGCGGGTTCTCGTAGCGCATGTCGATGACCGCGGTGCCGATCTCGATGGTCTTCGTCCTGGCGCCGATCGCGGCGAGCAGCGGAAACGGCGAGGCGAGCTGGCGGGCGAAGTGGTGCACGCGCACGAACGCGCCATCGGCACCGACCTCCTCGGCTGCGACCGCCAGCTCGATGGTCTGCAGGAGGGCGTCGGATGCCGTGCGCACCTGCGATCCGGGCACGGCCTGCCAGTGGCCGAAGGAGAGGAAGCCGATCTTGGTGGTCATGTCCATACGAACGTATCGGGATGGACAGGGATTCCCCGTGGATGCTGGTTGCTCAGTGGATGGGTGTGGTGGAGGTGGCGCCGGCGAGGGCGAAGCCGAAGCTGTTGCTGCCGGCGATCTGGACGGTGAGGTATTTGCCGGCGTCGGCGGTGGTGGCGACGTAGGTGAGGGCGTTGGCTCCGCTGATCGCGGTGCAGCCGGCGGGGACTGTGGTGAATGGTGTGGTGATGGGTTGGTTGCACCGCAGCCAGAACGGGGCGAGTGTCGGGGCCGGGTTGCCGGTCCAGGTGCCGGGGTTGACCGTCCAGGTGGATCCGACGGTGGTCGAACCCGACACGGTTGGCGCGACGGTGTTGGTCGGCACCGAGCTCTGGATGGGTGTGGTGGAGGTGGCGCCGGCGAGGGCGAAGCCGAAGCTGTTGCTGCCGGCGATCTGGACGGTGAGGTATTTGCCGGCGTCGGCGGTGGTGGCGACGTAGGTGAGGGCGTTGGCTCCGC
>Ga0209148_1001016_pt1 | contig 17684 bp, 14 predicted proteins | sample AraplaCol_mMF_r2_2_FD_184288 | JGI IMG/M metagenome (GOLD analysis project Ga0209148, IMG submission 184288) | Arabidopsis root microbial communities from North Carolina, USA - plate scrape CL_Col_mMF_r2 (SPAdes) (version 2) | ecosystem: Host-associated > Plants > Roots > Endosphere | place...
CCGTCCAGAGGATCGCGATCCGATGCTTGTCCCACAAAGCCGCTTCTACGAATCCCACGGCCTGCGGCTGCATTATGCCGATTGGGGCAATGAGAGCGCGTCGCCCCTCATCCTGGTGCATGGCGGCCGCGATCATTGCCGGAGCTGGGACGCCATCGCCCGCTCGCTGCAACCGCATTTTCATGTGATCGCGCCCGACCTGCGCGGCCACGGCGATTCCGACTGGACCAGGGGCGGCAGCTACGCGCTGACCGAGTACGTTTACGATCTCATCCAGCTCGTCCGCAGCATTGCAGCGCCTCGCGTGACGCTGATCGGCCATTCGATGGGCGGCATGGTGAGCCTGATCTTCTCGGGGGCGTTCCCCGAACTGGTCGACAAGCTTGTCGTGCTCGACGGCGTGACGATGCTGCCCGATTCACCGAAAGCTCCGACACACGAACGCATCGGCAAATGGGCCAGCCAGCTCGACAGTCTGCACGACCGCACACCGCGCCGGTATGCGACGCTCGAAGATGCAGCCGCTCAGATGGTGCTGCACAACAAGCGCCTCACCCGCGACCTCGCGCTGCATCTTGCCACGCATGGCGCGCGACGGAACGAGGACGGCAGCTATAGCTGGAAGTTCGATCCCTATCAGCGCGTCTCCGCGCCGCACCGGCTGTGGCCGGACGATCACGTTGCGCTGTGGTCGCGCATCGCGTGTCCGACGCTGCTGCTCAATGCCGGGGAAAGCTTCCTCGCTGGCGCGCGCTCTGCTGGCCTGGAGCGCTATTTCCAGCAGGCGCGCATCGCCACCATCGCCGGTGCCGGGCACTGGTTGCAGCACGACAAGCCGGAAGAGGTGCTGGGTGAGATCAGAAAATTTCTGGAGCTTGGCGAACTGCCGTAGGGTGGGCAAAGGCGCCCTTGCGCCGTGCCCACCATCTCTCTCGATCGCAAAAAATGCGTGGGCACGCTTCGCTTTGCCCACCCTACGAGACCGCTGCCGGGGAAATACTTAGCTCAACGTCCCCGCATGCACCCACCAGCCGGGGTGATCGTTGCGGATCTTCTCCGCGGCCGAGTGCGCCTCCGCGGACGCACCGTAGATCGCAAAGCAGGTCGCGCCGGAGCCGGACATGCGCGCCAGCCTGACGCCGGCGGAAGAGCGCAGGGCACTGAGCACATCACCGATGACGGGCTCGATGCGGAGCGCAGGGGCTTCGAGATCGTTGGCGACCGATTCGAGAACGTCGACCCAATCCGCAATCGAGGCGCCCGCCTCCGGCCAAGCCGGCGACTCGAGCACATCGGTCGCGCCGACCAGGAGCTCACCGTTGCGCAGGCCCAGGGCCTGGAACACATCCTTGGTCGCAACCGCCACGCGCGGATTGACCATCACGCAGGGCATGCTCGGCAACGCCAGTGGCAGCAACTGCTCGCCGACGCCGGTCATGTCGCAGGCGCGCGAGAGCAGGCACACCGGCACGTCGGCGCCAGTCGCAAGTGCGACCTTCTGAAGGCGCGCATCATCCAACGGCAGGTTGTTGAGGCGCGCGAGCAGGCGCAGCGCGGCCGCAGCATCCGCCGAGCCGCCGCCGATACCGGCCGCGACCGGCAGGACCTTGTCGAGCGAAAAGGCGCCGAGCTTCAGATTCGGCACCGCTTCGGCCAGCAGCTTGGCGGCCTTGAACACGAGATTGTCCGACGTCTCGCCGCAGGCCGCCGCGAGCGGCCCCGTGGTCGCAAGCCTGAGCTCACCGCCCGGCTCCAGCGTCAGCCGGTCGGCGCAATCCGCAAACGCAACCACGCTTTCGAGATCATGGTAGCCGTCAGCGCGACGGCCGATCACGCGAAGGCTTAAGTTGACCTTCGCGCGCCCTTCTTCAATCAACGCCGGCATCGGCGATACGCCCCCACTCACGCAGCCTAGCCGCCCTTGTCGTCGTCTTTCTTCTTATCCGCTTGCGCGGCCGAAGAGTTCGAATTGTCCTCGGTCATGCCGTTGGCGATCTTGGCTTCGATCTTCGGCAGATCGTCCGGCTCGGGCTTGAGGTCGCGGGCATGCGCCCACTGGAATTTGGCTTCCAGCGTGCGGCCGACGCGCCAATAGGCGTCGCCGAGATGGTCGTTGATGGTGGGATCCTCGGGCTTGAGGTCGATCGCGCGCTCGAGGTTCTTCACCGCTTCTTCGTAGTTGCCGATGCGGTAATAGGCCCAGCCGAGGGAGTCGACGATATAGCCGTCGTCGGGACGCTGCTCGACGGCACGCTTGATCATCTTCATGCCTTCGTCGAGGTTCACGCCCTGGTCGATCCAGGAATAGCCGAGATAGTTGAGGACATGCGGCTGGTCGGGCTGCAGCTCGAGCGCCTTCTTCATGTCGGCTTCGGCCTTGCCCCACTGCTTGGAGCGCTCCTCGCAGATGCCGCGATAATAGTACCAGACGCTGTTGGCCTTGTCGCTGCCTGCGGGCAGCACGTCGATGCCTTGCGAATAGGTCGCACCGCAATCGCCGAACTTCTTGCGGCCGCGCTCGAGATTGCCAAGCGCCATGATCGCTTCGATGTCCTTGGAGTCCTCCGAGATCACGCCCTTTAGGATCTTGATCGCCTCGTCGCTGCGGTCGGCGGAATCCAGGTCGATGGCGAGCTGGATCTGCGCGTTGCGCTTCAACGGAGAGGACGACGGCACGCGCTCGTAGATCTTGATCGCCATCTGCGGGCGCTTCACCGATTCATAGAGGTCGGCGAGCGAGAGCAGGGCCAGCGGATGGCTGGGCTGCAGATAGAGCGCGAGCTGGAGATAGACCAGCGCCAGATCCTCACCGCCGCGGCGGGTCAGCGTCGCGCCGATGCCGTAGAGCGCCTCGGCTGCACCGGCCTGCGCGGAATCGACCAGCGACGGCATCTTCTTGCCGGCCTTGGTCTCGCGCAGACCTTCCACGATCAGCGGATGACGGGCGAGCTTCTTGTCGAAGGCTTCATAGACCGCGGTCGCCGAGGCCGCGTCCTTGTTGCGCGACAGCCAGCGCGCATAGGCTTCCGTCACGCGCAGCATGGAATCGTCGAGCTTGTAGGCGCGCTCGAAGCGGGCGCCGGCGTCCTTTTCCTTGCCGCCGTTCTCGAGGATCATGCCGGCATGCAGGTCCTTGAACAGCGGATACCATTCCGGACCCGCCAGCTTGTCGATGGTGGCAACCGCGCCCTTGGCATCGCCGGCACCATAGGCGGCCCAGCCGGACAGCAGTGTGGCGACCAGATCGGTGATGGGTCCGCGAATCGACTGATTGATGTTGCTCTGCGCGCTCGGATATTTCTTCAGCTTCAGGTCATGCACGCCGACCACGAGGCGCGCGACGCGGTTGGTCTTGTCGATGGTGAGGATGCGCTCGGCGAGCTTGACCGCCTCCTCGATATCGCCGTCGTCGACCGAGGAGATGAAGGCGCGGTCGAGCAGTTCGTTGTTCTTGGGGTCGGTCCGCAGCGCGGAGCGGTAGAAGGCTGCGGCGGAGGTCGCATCGCGCTCGACGCTGGCGTGGCGGGCGGCGAGATAGCTGCCGGCGGTGGTGAGCGACTTCAGATCGTTTCGGGTCGGAAACTGCGCCGCCGTGTCGGCCGGATGGTCCGGCGTCTGCGCCAGCACCGCGCCGGGGACCGCCACGATCGCGGAGCCGGCAAGAGCGATGGCAGCAGCAGTCCAGCGGTTGAAACGATTTGAAAACATCAGGGCTCGCCTTGAGTTGGTAGTGCCTGGGTTTGAAGCAAAAGGCCGTCTCGCGCGCGAACGCGGCCGGCGACATGGCACCCGGAACCGTCGGGTCCGGACAATGCCGCTTTTGGCGCGTTACCGCAAGGATTCGGACCGGGCGATCCCCCCGCACGCCCCAAATCGGCCAAGTAACCGTTCGAGAGAGCCCCAAGACGCCGGTACTATGGCCTTATCGTGGCCGGGCGCCCCCGTGGTGCTCCCGGGTACACCCATGGTGCTCCCGATCTCACGCGAACGTGCGCACCATCACCCTTCTGGCCCTTTGGCCGTCTGGCGCGTCCCTACATCGCCTCATAATTCGGGCCGCCGCCGCCCTCCGGGGGAACCCAGGTGATGTTGCCGTTGGGGTCCTTCACGTCGCAGGTTTTGCAGTGGACGCAGTTCTGCGCGTTGATCTGGTAGCGCGGGCTAGCGCCCTCCTCGACCCATTCGTAGACGCCGGCCGGGCAATAGCGGTTCGAGGGACCGGCGAAGACGTCGTGTTCGGAGGCCTTCTGCAAGTTCATGTCGGCGACCCTGAGATGGACCGGCTGGTCCTCCTCGTGATTGGTATTCGACAGGAATACCGAGGACAGCTTGTCGAACGAAATCTTGCCGTCCGGCTTCGGATAGTTTCTGGGCGCGTGCTGCTTGGCCGGATCGAGCGTCGAGCGATCGGGCTTGGCGTGCGACTGCGTGCCGAACAGAGAGGTGCCGAACAGCGTGTTGAACCACATGTCGAATCCGCCGAGCGCGACGCCGAGCACGGTGCCGAACTTCGACCACAGCGGCTTGACGTTGCGGACCAGGAACAGGTCCTTGCCGACCGACGAGGACCGCCAGGCGTTTTCGTAATCGACGACCTCGTCGTTGGCGCGATCGGCGGCAAGCGCCGCCGCGACATGCTCGGCTGCCAGCATGCCCGTTCCCATCGCGTTGTGCACGCCCTTGATGCGCGGCACGTTGACGAAGCCGGCCGCGCAGCCGACCAGCGCGCCACCGGGGAAGGTCAGTTTCGGCACCGACTGGTAGCCGCCTTCGGTGATGGCACGCGCGCCATAGGCGAGACGCTTGGCGCCGTCGAATGTGCCGCGGATCGAGGGATGAGTCTTGAAGCGCTGGAATTCGTCGAACGGCGACAGATACGGATCGTCGTAGTTCAAATGCACGACGAAGCCGACCGCGACGAGATTGTCGTCATAGTGATAGAGGAACGAGCCGCCCCCGGTCTTCAAATCGAGCGGCCAGCCGAACGAATGCTGGATCAAGCCCTTCTGGTGCTTGGCGGGATCAATCTGCCAGACTTCCTTCAGGCCAATGCCAAACTTCGGCGGCTCGCTCTTGGCATCGAGCGCGAACTTCGCGATCAATTGCTTGGTGAGGCTGCCGCGCGCACCTTCCGCGAACAGCGTGTACTTGCCGAGCAGCTCCATGCCGCGGGTGAAGGAGTCCTTCGGCTTGCCGTCGCGGCCGATGCCCATGTCGCCGGTGGCGATGCCCTTCACCGCGCCCTTCTCATCATAGAGCACTTCGGCGGCGGCAAAGCCCGGATAGATCTCGACGCCGAGCGCTTCGGCCCTGCGCGCCAGCCAGCGGCAGACATTGCCGAGCGAGCCGATATAGCAGTGATGATTGTCCATCAGCGGCGGCATCATGAAGTTCGGCAGCTTGATCGCGCCGCTGGTCGTCATCCAATAGAAGCGGTCATCCTTGACCTGCGTTTTCAGCGGACAATCCGAGTCCTCGCGCCAGTCCGGGATCAGCTTGTCGAGCCCGGCCGGATCGATCACGGCGCCGGAGAGAATATGCGCACCGACCTCGGAGCCCTTCTCCACCACGACCACGTTGAGATCGGCATTGATCTGCTTCAGCCGGATCGCCGCGGCGAGGCCCGAGGGGCCGGCGCCAACGATGACGACGTCGAATTCCATGGATTCGCGCGGGGGAAGTTCTTCGGTGCTCATTTGATCTCAGCCCTTGAGACGGTTCCTTGTCATTTGCGCCCCCTTGTTTCCGATTTTTCCGGGTAGGACAACCACGGAAATGCGTTCCGCTGGGATGCGAGGCGGCTTAAGATGAACTAATAGTCTGACTTTCCCAATGATCCCCGAGCCCGCACCCACCGTCCGAGAGCTTCTCGCCTTCTATCTGGAGGCCGGTGTCGATTGCGCGCTCGCGGAGGAACCGGTCGACCGCCTGGCGGAATTAGACGCCCCGCCACCAGCCCCGCGCGTAGCGCCGGTCGAAGCGCCGCGGCCTGTCGCTGCGCCTGCGGTGATGCGCGGCGAGGCGGCACCCGCGCCCGATGTTGCGATCGCGTCAGCGCGCGAGGCCGCGCGCACGGCGCCGACGCTCGAGGCACTCCGCGAGCTGATGCAGAACTTCGAAGGTTGCGCACTCAAGCACACCGCGACGCGGCTGGTGTTCGCCGACGGCAATCCGCAGGCGCGCATCATGTTCGTCGGCGAGGCGCCGGGCCGCGACGAGGACATCGAGGGGCTGCCGTTCGTGGGACGCAGCGGCAAGCTGCTCGATCTGATGATCGGCGCAATAGGTCTCAACCGCACGACGGCCTACATCACCAACGTCATCCCCTGGCGGCCACCGGGCAATCGCACGCCGACGCCGCAGGAGACGCAGATCTGCCTGCCCTTCATCCAGCGCCATATCGAGTTGGTGAACCCGGACGTGCTGGTGACGCTCGGCAATCCCTCGACGCAGACGCTGTTATCGACGCGCGAAGGCATCATGCGCACGCGCGGGCGCTGGTTTGAGTACGAGACCGGTCAGCGCAGCATCCGCGCGCTGCCAACCTTCCACCCGGCCTATCTGTTGCGCTCGCCATCCTACAAGCGACTGGCCTGGCAGGATCTGCGGGCGATCGCGAAGGCGCTGGCGGGCTAGCGAACTCTCGTACTCACGCCCCCTTCGGCCGCACGATGGCCCAGCCGATGCGCAACAATCCCTGACGGCCATTGATCAGCCATTCGAAGGCGCGCGGCACTTCGGGGACGATGCCCGGGAAGCGCGCGAGGATTTCGGGCGGCGGCGTGCCGGCGGTATCAGACGCGCGCCAGACCACGACGCCGCCGCTCTCGCTGAATTTCGCCTGCGACAGCCACGGCGTGCGCCCCGGATCGGCATCGATGAAGAGGTGTGGCCGGCCGGAATGCAGCGCGATCAGGCTTGCAAGCTGCGTCTCGCCGGCGACCGCACGCAGGCGATGGTTGGTGCGGCGGGCAAAGCTCTCGTCAAAGAAATCCGCGATCGCGTGCGCCGGCATCGAGGTCGCAATCTCGCCGGTGCCGGTCCAGGGCATGAACAACACCGCCAGCACGACGCCAGCGGCGGGGGCGACAACGGCCGCGGCCCATACCGTGCGCAACATCCGCGCGCGGCGCATGGCAATGAGATCGCCCGCCATCACGACCATGGCAAGGCCCGACACGACCAGCACGACGCCGGCGCCGCCGACGACGGTCTCGAACCCGAACAGTCCAGAGATCAGGACGGCACCGAGCGCCGGCGCGAGCGCGAAGAAATAGACGAAGTTGCGCGCGAGCGGCTCGACCGGCGGCCGGTAGATGATCGGCGCCTCCTCGCTCTTGCCGGCAAACAGCTGTGTATTGAGGAAGCTCAGCACCGGGACCGCAATGGCGCCAAACACGAGCCCGCCGAGCAGCCAGACGGCGTGGATCGCGCGGGCGCTGAGGTCGGCCACTTGCGGCAAGGCGGGCAGCACAAGCGTTTGGGCGCGCATCAGCCAGACGGCATAGGGCAGCGCCAGCACGGCGACGACGACGAGCGCGAACAGCGGATCGAGCGCGCGCAAGGTCCGGCGGCCGCCGGCGGTCGACAGCGCGAAGATGACGAGCAGCGCGAGCAGGAAGATCGCAGCCGGCGTGGTCAAGAGCAGGAGGCCCGCCTCGATCGACCAGGCGAACCAGGCATTGCCGCGACGCTGGCCGATGATCTGCCAGGAATGCAGCAGCAACAGCGCCCAGAGCGGCCGGGCGAGGATCAGGGGGCCGAAATCGAGCGCGGACGAAGAGAAGGCCAGCACCGTCATGGTCAGGAGCACGGCGAGCACCGCCTGCTGGGTGCCAACCACGGCCCGCGACAGATGATAGAGCGTGATGAAGGTCGCGATCTCGCAGAGCTCGGCAAGGACGTAGACGCCGAACACGTGGCCGCCTGCGGCGCGATAGGCAATGTCCGCGAGCCAGAGCGACAGCGGCGGGCCGAGATCAGTGCCGACCTGATATTCCCGGCCGAAGGCCAGCAGGGTCGCAAGGCCGCCGGGCGGGCTGCGGTAGAACAGCATCGCCACCAGCAGCCACATCGCGGCCTGCAGCAGCACGGCAATCCAGACGATCAGCCGCGGCCGGGCGCGAATGAGCTCGATGACCAGGGAGGTAAACCGCATGCAACGCCCGCAAGATGCAGCCAACCCGTCCAGCCGGCCCTATTCGCTCACATCTGTTTTGATAAAGGGCGCCACGCCTTGTGGCAACTTCGCTCTGCCCTAGAGGCCCGCTGAAGCCTCGATTTCAACCGAGGTCTCGACCTCGGTGACGGAGAACAGATCCTGCACCGGCTCGACGGTCCAGGGCATGTGCTTGGCGCGGGCGGCAGCGACGGGAGCGAAGAAGCTGCGGTGGTGGACGGTGGGGCCGAGACGGTTGAGCGCATCGAGATGCTCGGGCACGCCATAGCCCTTGTGCTGCTCGAAGCCGTAGCCCGGGCAATCCTGCGCCAGCGCGCACATCAGCCGGTCGCGCGTGACCTTGGCGACGATGGAGGCGGCCGCGATCGACAGCACGATGCCGTCGCCGCCGATCACCGCCTCGCAGTCGCAACACGTATCGAGCCGGTCACGGCCGTCGACGAAGACGTGCTTTGGCTGCTCGGGCAATGCGACCACCGCGCGCTTCAGCGCCCAGAGCGAGGCGCGCAGGATGTTGTCGCGGTCGATCCGTGCCGGCGAAGCAACGGCGACCGAGACCTGGGCAGTCGCGCAGATCCTGTCGAACAGCTTTTCGCGCTCTTCCGCCGTCAGCCGCTTGGAATCGTCGATGCCGCGCGGGATGCGATCGGGGTCGAGAATCACCGCGGCCGCCACCACGGGGCCGGCAAGCGGCCCGCGGCCGGCTTCGTCGCAGCCCGCGACCGGCCAGATGCCGCGCTTGATCAGCGCGCGCTCGCGGCGGAAGCTCGCCTTGGCGGGCGCAGCCTTCTTCTTTTCAGCGGCCTTCTCTGGCGCATCCTTCGCCGGCTTCTTGGCGGACTTGTCCCGAATCATGGCCGGGATCGTGCGCAAGCCGCCCAGCCGGCGCAACCGGGAACCCCACGCAATTCCCGTTATTCAGACAAGCTGCCCTAGTCTGCCAGATGCACCCGCCGGTCGTCGCCGACCTCGATGCCCGGCGCGACGACGACCTCCCAGGGATGGCCGTCGGGGTCGGCGAAATAGCCGGAATAGCCGCCATAATCGGTCTCATGCGCGGCCTTCAGCAGCACGGCACCCTTGCCAAGCGCAAACGTCAGCACGGTATCGACCTCCTCGCGCGTCGCGCAGTTCCAGGCGAGCGTGACGCCGCGAAAGGTCGTCGGCCTCGGCTGGTCCGGCAGCCTGGCGTCATCGGCGAGCTGGTCCCAGGGAAACAGGCCGAGCACCGGGCCGCCGGTGTCGAAGAAGGCCACGGCCTCGCCTGTTACCTTCAGCCGGCGCGAAAAGCCGAGCGCGCCGTAGAAGGCGATGCTGGCGCGGATGTCGCTGACGCCGAGCGTGATCACGGTGAGCCGCGGGATCGGAGCCGGCAATTCCCTACTCATCACACACCTCGTTCGCTCCGCCCCTCAGAACAGGCTGAGCTGCTCGCCGTTCTGCTTCGGCCGCGCAAAATGATCCGTCGTCAGCTTCGAGCGGCGCTTGTTCAGGCCGAGCCGGTCGCAGGCAATCTCGAAGCGGCGGCCGATGGTCCAGGCCATCGGACCGGTGCCCTTCATCCGCTCGCCCCATTTCGAATCGTAGTCACGGCCTCCGCGCATGTCGCGGATCAGGGTGAAGACGTGGCGATAGCGGTCCGGATAGTTCGCCATCAGCCATTCGCGGAAGAGATCGCGCACCTCCAGCGGCAGCCGCAGCAGCACGTAGGAGGCCTCCTTGACGCCGGCATGGGCGGCGGCATCGAGGATGCGCTCGATCTCGGAATCGTTCAGCGCGGGGATCACGGGCGCAACCATCACGGTGGTGGGAATGCCGGCGTCGGAGAGCTGCTTCAGCGCCTCCAGCCGCTTCGGCGGCGTCGCGGCGCGCGGCTCCATGGTGCGCGCGAGTTTCGGGTCGAGCGAGGTCACCGAGATCGCGACCTTGGCAAGGTTGCGCTTGGCCATGCGCGCGAGAATGTCGATGTCGCGCACGACCAGCGCCGACTTGGTGACGATGCCGACGGGATGGCCGGTGCGCTCCAGCACCTCCAGAATGCCGCGCATGATTTTGCGCTCGCGCTCGATCGGCTGATAGGGATCGGTGTTGGTGCCGATCGCGATCATCCGCGGCTCGTAGCCTGAGGCCGCAAGCTCCTTCTCGAGCAGAACAGGCGCCTCGGGCTTTACGAACAGCTTCGACTCGAAGTCGAGCCCCGGCGACAGGCCGAGATAGGCGTGCGTCGGCCGCGCGAAGCAATAGACGCAGCCGTGCTCGCAGCCGCGATACGGATTGATCGAGCGGTCGAAACCGATATCGGGGGAGTCATTGCGGGTGATCACCTTGCGCGAGGTGTCGATGCCGACCGTCGTCTTGAACGGCGGCAGATCTTCCAGGCTCTGCCAGCCATCGTCGAAGGCGACGCGCGCCTCGGCTTCAAAGCGACCGCTGGCGTTGGATTGGGCACCCCGCCCTCGCCTGCGCTGGCGGTCGATGGCGACAGCCAGTTCAGGGAAGTCGGCAGCAACATGAGAAGGCGCACCCGCCGGCTCGGAGGGCGCCGTGACCGGCGGGTGCTTGAGAGCAGAAGAAGAAGCTGGACTCATGCCATCAAGATAACACGAGACCAGAACAAATCAAGAACAAGAATCAAAACCGCGAAAACAACCCCATGCACAGTAGCGCTGCCCAAACTTCGCGCGCCGACTTTTGACCTCACGCAACATCGCGTGAGCCTGATCCCATTTGATGCCGCAGACGGATCGATCTCGCCGGAACCCGGTTGATGACGATCCCGGGTGAAGGTCGGCATGATCATGACATTTCAACAACAATCGTCCGCTGCAAGCAGCGACCTCGATCTCCTCGATCGCTACTGGCGCGCTGCGAACTATCTCTCCGTCGGGCAAATCTATCTGCTCGACAACCCACTGCTGCGCGAGCCCTTGCGGCCCGAGCAGATCAAGCCGCGCCTGCTCGGCCATTGGGGCACGACGCCGGGGCTGAACTTCATCTACGCGCACCTCAACCGCGTCATCCGCGCGCTGGACCTGAGCGTGCTCTATGTCTGCGGCCCTGGACATGGCGGCCCGGGCATGGTCGCGAACACTTATCTCGAAGGCAGCTACAGCGAGATCTATCCTGACATCCCGCGCAATGCGGAGGGATTGCGCAAGCTGTTCAGGCAGTTCTCCTTTCCCGGCGGCATTCCGAGCCACGCAGCGCCGGAAACGCCGGGCTCGATACACGAAGGCGGCGAACTCGGCTACGCGCTGGTGCATGCCTATGGCGCGGCCTTCGACAATCCTGACCTGATCGTCGCCTGTGTCGTCGGCGACGGCGAGGCCGAGACCGGGCCGCTGGCGGCGTCCTGGCACTCCAACAAGTTCCTCAACCCTGGACATGACGGCGCGGTGCTGCCGATCCTGCATCTCAACGGCTACAAGATCGCCAATCCGACCGTGCTCGGCCGGATGCCTGACAGCGAGATCCGCGATCTGTTCCGCGGGTTCGGCCACGAGCCGTTATTCGTCGAAGGCGACGATCCAAAATTGATGCATCAGGCGATGGCCGATGCGCTCGACCTCGCGATCGCCAGCATCCACTCGATCCAGCAGCACGCCCGCGACGGACGCAAGACCATCGAGCGACCGCGCTGGCCGATGATCGTGCTCCGCAGCCCGAAGGGCTGGACCGGCCCGAAGGAGGTCGACGGCAAGAAGGTCGAGGGTTTTTGGCGCGCGCATCAGGTGCCCGTCGCAAACTGCCGCGAGAACCCGGCTCACTTGAAGATTCTCGAGGACTGGATGCGCAGCTACGAGCCGGACAAACTGTTCGACAAGAACGGCGCGCTCATTCCCGAGCTTCAGGCCCTCGCGCCCCAAGGCAACAGACGCATGGGCGCCAACCCGCACGCCAATGGAGGGCTGCTGAAGAAGGAATTGAAGCTGCCCGACTTCCGCGAATTCGCCGTCGACGTGCCGCAGCCCGGCGGCGTGACCGGGGAAGCCACCCGCGAGCTCGGCAAATTCCTGCGCGATGTCATCCGCCTCAACGCCAAGGAGCGCAATTTCCGCATCATGGGTCCTGACGAGACCGCGTCAAACCGGCTCGATGCCGTGTTCGATGCGACCGAACGCGTCTGGATGGAGCCGATCGAATCTTACGATGTGCATCTCGCACAGGACGGCCGCGTGATGGAGGTCTTGAGCGAGCATCTCTGCCAGGGCTGGCTCGAGGGCTATCTGCTGACCGGGCGGCACGGCTTCTTCTCCTGCTACGAGGCCTTCATCCACATCGTGGATTCCATGTTCAACCAGCACGCCAAATGGCTGAAGGTGACGCGGCACCTGCCATGGCGGCGGCCGATCGCTTCGCTGAACTATCTGCTGACCTCGCATGTCTGGCGCCAGGATCATAACGGCTTCAGCCATCAGGACCCTGGTTTCGTCGATCTCGTCGCCAACAAGAAAGCCGATATCGTCCGCATCTACTTCCCGCCTGACGCCAACACGCTGTTGTGGATCGCTGACCATTGCCTGCGCACCTACAACCGCGTCAACGTCATCGTCGCCGGCAAGCAGCCGGCGCCGCAATGGCTGTCGATGCAGGAGGCCGCGACGCATTGCGATGCCGGCATCGGCATCTGGACCTGGGCCGGCACCGAGGACGCTGACGGGGAGCCCGACGTGGTGATGGCCTGCGCCGGCGACGTGCCCACGCTGGAGACGCTCGCCGCCGTCGATCTTCTGCGCAAGGCGCTGCCGGACTTGAAGATCCGCGTCGTCAACGTCGTCGACCTCATGACGCTGCAGCCTAGGGAGCAGCATCCGCATGGTCTGTCCGACCGCGACTTCGACAGCCTGTTCACGAAGGACAAGCCTGTCATCTTCGCCTATCACGGCTATCCCTACCTCATCCACCGCCTCACCTATAACCGCACCAACCATGCCGGCCTGCATGTGCGCGGCTTTGCCGAGGAAGGCACCACGACGACGCCGTTCGACATGGTCGTGCTCAACGAGCTCGACCGTTACCACCTCGCCATCGAGGCGATCGAGCGCGTGCCTGATCTGGCCACCAAGGCCGCGCAGGTGAAGCAGCAGTTCCGCGACGCGCTGATCGAGCATTCGCGTTACGTGCGCGAGCACGGCGAGGACATGCCCGTGATCCGCGACTGGGTCTGGCCGGGCAAGGCGGCATGACAGCGTCGGTCCTCGTCCTCAACGCCGGCTCGTCGAGCATCAAATTCGGACTGTTCGATATTTCGGCAAGCGAGCCTGCTCTGCTCTGCAAGGGCCTGCTCGACGAGCACGAGGCGAAGCCGCGGCTGGTGGCCAGGAGCCCGTCGGGCGAGACTCTGTTCGAGACACAACGGGAGGCGTCGGATGCGGATGGCGGCCATTTGTTCGCAGACGTGCTCGGCTTCATCGCGGACCGCTTTGGCGACCATCGTCTGCGCGCCGTCGGTCACCGCATTGTTCATGGTGGTCCTGAATATTCAGGCCCGATCGAACTGAACGACGCGGTCTACGCCAAGCTGCAGGCGCTGACGCCACTGGCGCCACTGCATCAGCCCCGGTGCCTCGCACCGGTCCATCCGGTCAGGACGATCCGCCCTGCGCTGACGCAGATCGCCTGTTTCGACACCGCATTTCATCATACTCTGGCGCCGCCGGCGAACCGCTTCGCGATCCCGAAGCGCTACGAGGCACACGGCCTGCGGCGGTACGGCTTTCACGGTCTCTCGTTCGAATTTGTCGCGGGCCGGCTGGTCGAGATCGCGCCCGAGCTTGCAGCCAAGCGCGTTGTCATCGCCCATCTCGGTAATGGCGCGAGCCTCTGCGCGTTGCGCGACGGCCGCAGTGTCGACACCACGATGGGACTGACACCGCTCGACGGTCTCGTGATGGGGACGCGCTGCGGCACGATCGATCCAGGCTTGCTGCTCTATTTGCTTGCGCAAGAGAAGATGACGACCGGGGATTTGCAGCATTTGCTCTATCACGAGTCCGGTCTGCTCGGCGTCTCGGGCCTCTCCGCCGATATGCGGACGCTGCTGGCGAGCCGCGAGGCGTCGGCACGCGAGGCGGTCGATCTCTTCGTCTTCCGGGCTGCGCAGGAGATCGCAGTGATGGCGAACACGCTCGGCGGGCTTGATGGTCTCGTCTTCACCGGCGGCATTGGCGAGCACGCGAATGAGATCCGCAGCGCCATCGGCGAGCGCCTTGCCTGGCTCGGCGTGCGCATCGATGCAGCGGCGAATGACGCGGGCCGCGAGCGGATCAATGGCGACAACAGCGCCGTCGATGTCTTCGTCATTCCAACTAACGAAGAACTGATGATTGCACGGCACTGCGTTGGCGTGCTGCAAGCTACGGGGATTGTCTCGTAGGGTGGGCAAAGCGGAGCGTGCCCACGACTTTTTGTCATATGCGATAGGTGGTGGGCACGGCGCAAGGGCGCCTTTGCCCACCCTACGGTAGCTGAGCTCGCGGAGACATGAGACGCGACAACGCGCAGCTCAGCATTCAATGAGTTCCAGCAAAAATCTGAATGCACCCGATCACGACCTCGATCACGATCAGCACCACCACCGCGATTTCGAGCCGCAGGGAGCGCTGGGTGTCGATGATGTCGGTGAGCGCATCGGCGGTCTCGGCGACGACCTTGAGCTTCCGCTCCAGCGTGTCGAGACGCTCCTTCAGCTCGTACTCGTCTTCGAGACGCGCATAGAGCCGGTCGAGCTGGGGCTTTTCCCAGAGCGCGTCGGGCTTCTCGGCGACAGCGACGCGGCCGGCGACGCGTTGCTGCACCAGCAGCGCATTGCCGATCAGCTGCAGGATGCCCTTGCGCCGCCGCGACGTCCGGCCCTTCTCGGCCAGCTCCCGCGCGAACGGCTCGATGACATCGAAGACCGCAGCGACACGCCGCTCGTCGCGCGCCAGCGACGTGCTCTTGGCGAGCGCGTCCGCGATCAGCAGCAGCCGCTCGTCGGAGAATTTCGAGAGGTTGATCGGCCCGCCCGGCTGGATCGCCTCGGCGTTCTCGTCCTTGCAGAGCTGCGCCTGGGCGGTCTCCTCCTCAATCGGGCTCAGCTCGCCTGTTACGCGCGACTTCAGGCTGTCGAGCAGCACCTTCTCCTCCGAAGGGAGGAGGCCGATCAGCACCACAACGCCGTAGCGGAAGATCACGGCGAGGCCGGCATGGACGCGAAAAGCCGCCGGTGTCGAGGAGACGGGAGAACCGATCTCGAGCCCCGATGGATTGATGCGCTCGCCGAGCATCACGGCGCGGATCCGCAAGGTCGGCGCGGGGTCCGGCTTCGACAATGTTGACGGCGCGCCAACGGCAAGTTGATCGGCATTCATTGGGCACATCTCGCTCAGCGCATCAGCGATACCAGTTTTTCCCATCAGCAAGGATACCGATGCAGCCTTGCGGAAGAATAAGGCTCTCGCCCGATATCGGCCGAGAAAAACCCCATTGGAGCTCACGACCCCGGAGCTCGCCGAAACATTCGGCAAGATGACCACCCTGCGCGCGACACATTCGGCTGCGAGGGACCAGCAGTGATTTACCATCGCACGGCGAAACGCCGCCGGAAAGTTGCACTCGGCATGGCCGCGTGTTTATGACAATATCATAACGAGTTACGCTTCTCCCGAAGTGCTGATATCGAAGCCTCAATCATGCTGAGCGTCATCATACCGACTGAAGGCGTCGAGCAGACGGCGGTCGCAACGCTGGCCGCGCTGGTACCCGGCGCCGCGGCGGGCATCATCAAGGAAGTTCTGCTGGTCGACGGCACCCGCAACGGCGTCATCGAGCGCGTTGCCGACGTCGCCGGCTGCCGTTTCATCGGCTACGAAGGAACTTCGCAGGGCGCAGCGCTGGCCGCCGGCGCGCTCCATGCCCGTTCGCCATGGCTGATGTTTCTGCCGGCCGGCGCGGTGCTGGACACCGGCTGGATCGAGGAGACGACCCAATTCATTCAAGCCGTGGCGGCCAGCGGCCGCGACCGCGCAGCCGTGTTCCGCTACGCCCGTTCGCCCTACGCAGATACCGGATTCCGTGACCTCCTGTGGTCCGTGGCGCGCAAGTTGGTCGGACCGCTCGGCGATCAGGGGCTTTTGATCGCGCGCGACCATTACGACCGGATCGGCGGCTATCCGCCCCAGGCCCGCCGTTCCGAGGCCCGGCTGCTGCGGCGGCTCGGCCGTTCCTCCCGGACGCTGCTGCGCAGCCGGATCGTCATGGTCGGGTGAGGCCACCAAATACTTGCCAAAGTCAAATAATTATTTGACAATGGCAATTATTGAGGTGTCCCATGCCAATCAACGGTGTCGACGACCAGATCGCCGCGGTTCGCGCCTTCAACCGCTTCTATACCCGCAAGCTCGGTGTGCTCGACCAGCATTTGGGCCAGAGCCCGTTTTCGCTGAGCGAAGCCCGCGTGCTCTACGAGCTCGCGCATCGCGACGACCTTGCGGCAAAAGAGATCGGCAATGAGCTCGGTCTCGACCCCGGCTATCTCAGCCGCATCGTCCAGAGTTTTGACGAAAAGGGGCTGATCACGCGCACGCCCCTGCCCACAGATCGCAGGCAATACCAGCTCAGCCTCACCGCCAAGGGCCGCCAGACCTTCGCCAAGCTGAACCTGGGCTCGCAGAATGAGGTCGCCGCGATGCTGGCCCGGCTTTCGGCCGGCGATGCCACGCGGCTCACGCAGGCGATGGCGACGATCGAGACCGTGCTGGAGCAACGCCAGAGCCAGCCCGCGTCTGTCGTGCTGCGCAGCCATCGCGTCGGTGACATGGGCTGGGTCATCTCCAAGCAGGCGGCCGCCTATGCCGCTGACTACAACTGGGACATCAGCTACGAGGCGCTGGTCGCCGAGATCTGCGCACAATTCATCAAGAGCTATGATCCCGCGCGCGAGCATTGCTGGATCGCGGAAGTCGGCGGCGAGCCGGTCGGCTCGATCTTTCTGGTCAAGGCCACGGACGAGCTCGCCAAGCTCCGCCTGTTGCAGGTGGAAAAGAAGGCACGCGGCCTCGGCGTCGGCCGCGCGCTGGTCGAGCAATGCCTGCAGGGCGCGCGCGAGCGGGGCTACAAAAGGATGACGCTGTGGACGCAGAGCATCCTGGTCGCCGCCCGCAGCATCTACAAGAGCGCCGGCTTCGAGCTGGTCGCGACCAAGCCGCATCACAGTTTTGGTCACGATCTGGTAGGGGAGACCTGGGAGATGGATCTGTAGCGATATCGCCACGAGTGAGGTCTCGTAGGGTGGGCAAAGCCGCACTTGCGCCGTGCCCACGATCTTTCTCAATCGACAAAAGTCGTGGGCACGCTGTCGCTTTGCCCACCCTCATATGGGGCATTTTGAGTCAAGGCTCTTGTGTAGGTCGGGGTTAGGGGTTGACGTTGGGAGGGCGGCGCGCGGAGCCATGCGTAGCGCAGCGCGACGACCGGGCCCCGGGCGAGGATTGGCTTCCATTGATTGCAGCTGTTCACTGCATCA
>Ga0209148_1001018_pt1 | contig 17629 bp, 20 predicted proteins | sample AraplaCol_mMF_r2_2_FD_184288 | JGI IMG/M metagenome (GOLD analysis project Ga0209148, IMG submission 184288) | Arabidopsis root microbial communities from North Carolina, USA - plate scrape CL_Col_mMF_r2 (SPAdes) (version 2) | ecosystem: Host-associated > Plants > Roots > Endosphere | place...
CACCACGGTACGCACGGCCGTGCGCCAGTTGAACCGCGTCATCGATCTCAACTTCTATCCGATCGCCACGGCCCGTACGGCCAACATGAAATGGCGCCCGGTGGGCCTCGGCGTGATGGGCTTGCAGGACGTCTTCTTCAAGCTGCGTCTCCCGTTCGACTCCGACGCAGCACGCGAGATATCCACGCGCATCGCAGAAGAGATCTATTTCCACGCCCTGTCGATGTCCAACGAGATCGCCGAGCGCGACGGCGCGCATCCGGGCTTTGCGGAAACGCGTGCCGCCAATGGCGAGCTGCAGTTCGACTACTGGCCCGCGGCCACGCCGACCGGGCGCGATGCACGCTGGGCCGCGTTGCGCGAGAAGATCAAGGCCACCGGCCTGCGCAACTCCCTGCTGATCGCGATCGCACCGACGGCAACCATCGCCTCCATCGCCGGTTGCTACGAGTGCATCGAGCCGCAAGTGTCGAACCTCTTCAAACGCGAGACGCTGTCCGGCGATTTCCTCGTCGTGAATCGCTACCTCGTCGAGGAGCTGAAGACCCTCGGACTGTGGACCGCCGAAGTGCGCGATCAGATCAAGCTCGCCGAGGGTTCGGTGCAGGGCATCGCCGCCATTCCGGCCGAACTGCGTGCGATCTACCGCACCACCTGGGAGCTGCCGCAGAAGGCGCTGATCGATCTCGCCGCTGCGCGCGGTGCCTACATCGACCAGAGCCAGTCGTTGAACCTGTTCATGGAGAACCCGAACATCGGACAGCTTTCGTCGATGTACATGTACGCCTGGAAGGCCGGCATCAAGACGACTTATTACCTGCGCTCGCGCCCGGCCACCCGCATTGCGAAGACCACGGTCAGCGCGGCTGCGGCCGCACCGGCCACCCCTGTCGTGGACGCGCAGGAACAGGCGACGGCTGCCGTGTTCTGCTCGCTCGAAAACCCCGAATACTGCGAAGCCTGCCAGTAACCGGCCCGCGGAGCGGCACCTGCCGCTCCGCACCCCTTCTCGACGCTGGCGCGCCACGGCGCGCCGCTCGTTCCCATTGAGGCACCCGATGTCCGCCACCCCGATCACTCGCGACTCCCACATCCTCGACCCCGGCTTCGAACTCACCCTGCGGCCGATGAAGTACCCGCAGTTCTATGAGATGTACCGCGCCGCCATCCGCAATACGTGGACCGTGGAGGAAGTGGATTTCTCGCTCGACGTCACCGACCTCAAGTCGAAGATGTCCGATGCCGACCGGCACCTCATCCATCGCCTGGTCGCCTTCTTCGCCACGGGCGACACGATCGTGTCGAACAACCTCGTGCTGAACCTCTACCAGCACGTGAACTCGCCCGAAGCGCGCATGTTCCTGTCGCGCCAGTTGTACGAGGAAGCGCTGCATGTGCAGTTCTATCTCACGTTGCTGGACACCTATATCCCCGAACCTGCGGAGCGGAACAAGGCGTTCGCCGCGATCGAGAGCATCCCGTCGATCCGGCAGAAGGGCGAGTTCTGCTTCAAGTGGATCGAGTCGATCCAGGACCTGAATCGCCTGGAGACGCGCGAGCACCGCCGGCAGTTCCTGCTCAACCTGATCTGCTTCGCCGCCTGCATCGAAGGACTGTTCTTCTTTGCCGCTTTTGCCTACGTCTACTACCTGCGTTCGCGCGGTCTTCTGCACGGCCTGGCGTCGGGCACCAACTGGGTCTTCCGGGACGAGTCGGGCCACATGGCTTTCGCCTTCGAAGTGGTGCGCACCGTACGCGAGCAGGAACCGGACCTTTTCGACGACGAGATGCGCGAGCAGGTGGAAACGATGCTGGAAGACGCCATCGCCTGCGAGACGCAGTTCGCCCAGGACGTGCTCTCCGGCGGCGTGGCCGGGCTGTCGGTAAACGACATGCGTCAGTACCTCGAGTACTGCGCCGACCAGCGCCTGGCCCAGCTCGACATGCCGAAGAAGTATGGCGCTAAGAACCCGTTCGACTTCATGGACCTGCAGGACGTGCAGGAGCTGACCAACTTCTTCGAGCGCCGCGTGTCGTCGTACCAGGTCGGCGTGCAGGGCGAAGTGGCCTTCGATCAGTCGTTCTAAGCGCCGGAGATTGGCGACTCAGTCGCGTAGCGTGCCACGCGAATAGCGTAAACAGGCCCTACAATGGCGGCACCATGAATGACGGTGCCGCCATGATTCCCATCGCCCGACCCACGGAGGCTCGCCTCCTGGAGATCGTCTTCCCGGATCACACCAACCACCTGGGCACGCTGTTCGGCGGCCAGGCGCTGGCCTGGATGGACAAGGCAGCGTTCATCGCCGCCTCGCGTTACGCCCGCAAGGTGGTGGTCACGGCACGATCGGAGCAGGTGGACTTCCACGTGCCCGTGCGCAAGGGCCAGATGGTGGAACTGATCGCCACCATCGTCTCGGTCGGCCGCACCTCGATGAAGGTGGACGTGGCCATGTACACCGAAGACCTGATCACCGGCGAACGCGAGCTGTGCACGCGCGGCACCTTCACGATGATCGCGCTCGACAGCGACCTGAAGCCCACGCCGGTCGATAGCCCGGCATAACCCGATCGGCCGCCGAAGGGCGGCCCGTCAGGGCTTGACCTAGAGCGCACTCGAAGGCGTAGGCTTCTCGAATGCCTCAATCCCTGACCATCGCCGAGGCCGCCCAGGCCACCGGTCTCACCGTCCACACGCTGCGCTACTACGAGCAGATCGGTCTCATCGATCCAGTGCCGCGGCGCAACGGGCAGCGCGTCTACGGCGAGCCCGAGATGCGCTTCATCCAGTTCGTACTCAAACTCCGCTCTACCGGCATGTCCATGCGGGACATCCAGGAATACGTGCGGCTGCGCCGCCTCGGCGAAACCGAGGAAAGCATCCGCGAGCGCGGCGACCTCCTCGCGCGGCATGCCACAAAGCTGCGCAGCGAACTGGTCGAATTGACCGAGACCATTGCGCGCCTCGACGAGAAGATCGCGCTCTATCGCTCGCTTTATCCCCAGGAAGCCCTCCCCACGGAGCCGCCGCTCGACGCGGCGACGCCGGGCATCCCCTCGCATCGAAGGAGACACGCATGATCACCCGCAAGCTCGGCAAGCACGGCCCCGACGTCTCGACCCTCGGCCTCGGCTGCATGGGCATGAGCGAATTCTACGGCGCTGGCGACGAAAAGGAATCGATCGCCACCCTGGAACGCGCCCTGGACCTCGGCATCACCTTCTGGGACACCTCCGACGCCTACGGCCCGCACACCAACGAGGAACTGATCGGTCGCACGCTTGCCGGACGTCGCGACAAGGTATTTCTCGCCACCAAGTTCGGCATCGTCCGCGACCCGAACGACCCGAACAAGCGCGGCATCGACGGCCGGCCCGAGTACGTGCGGCTGTCGGTGGAAGGTAGCCTGCGCCGCCTGAAGACGGATCACATCGACCTCTATTACCAGCACCGCGTCGATCGCAACGTACCGATCGAAGAAACCGTCGGCGCCATGGCGCGGCTGGTGGAGGAAGGCAAGGTGCGTTACCTGGGCCTGTCGGAAGCCTCGGCCGCATCGATCCGCAAGGCAGCAGCGGTCCATCCCATCGCGGCGCTTCAGAGCGAATACTCGCTATGGACGCGCGATCCGGAGACCACCGGTACGCTGGCTGCCTGTCGCGAGCACGGGATCGCGCTGGTGGCGTATAGCCCGCTCGGCCGTGGCTTCCTCACCGGGGCGATCACCAAGCCGGAGGATTTCGCCGAGGACGACTACCGCCGCATCAATCCGCGCTTCACGGGGGACAACTTCGCCAAGAACCTGGCAATCGTGGAAAAGGTGCGCAAGTTCGCCGCGACCAAGGGCTGCACGCCGGGCCAGCTTGCCCTGGCGTGGGTGCTCGCCAAGGGCGACGACATCGTGCCGATCCCGGGCACCAAGCGCGTGAAGTACCTGGAAGAGAACGCCGGAGCGGTACAGGTGACGCTGAGTACTGCCGAGGTGGCCGAGATCGATGCGGTGTTCCCGCCGGACACGGCAGCCGGCGATCGCTACGCGTCCAACATGATGGGCTCCATCAACGCCTGAACGCTGGGCCGAGCGGTAACGGTGGGGCTCGGCCCGAGCCCCTATAATGGCGGTTTGTTTCCGCAGCAAACCGCCATGTCGTCCCCCGAACACTCGCCGCTGGGCAAGGCCACCGTCTACGCCGACCGCTACGACGCCAGCCTGCTCTTTCCCATCCCGCGCCAGGGCAAGCGCGACGAGATCGGCGTCTCCGGCGCCGATCTGCCGTTCCATGGCGTGGACCTCTGGAACGGGTACGAGCTGTCGTGGCTGGATGCGCGCGGCAAGCCGATGGTGGCGGTGGCGGAGTTCCGTTTCCCGGCTACCACGCCGAATATCGTCGAATCGAAGTCCTTCAAGCTGTACCTCAACAGCTTCGCCCAAGAGCGGCTCCCGGACGCGGCCGAGGTGCGCGAGCGCCTGGTACGCGATCTGTCGGCGGCCTCGGGCGGCCCGGTGAGCGTGGTGCTGCATGCGCCGAACGAACTCGACGGTACGCCGCTGGGCGAACCGGAGGGCACGCTGCTCGACGATCAGGCGCTGGATTTCGACTGCTATGGTCCGCCGCGCCCCGACTACCTCACCGCCACCGCGGGCGACGTCCGCGAGACGCTCGTCTCGCACTTGCTGCGCTCGAACTGCCCGGTGACCGGCCAGCCAGACTGGGGCAGCGTCCAGATCGCCTATGCAGGTGCGCCCATCGATCACGCCGGGCTGCTGCGCTACCTCGTCTCGTTCCGCAGCCACACCGAGTTTCACGAGCAGTGCGTGGAGCGGATTTTTACGGACATCCAGGCGCATTGCGCGCCGCGCGAGCTGTCGGTTTACGCGCGTTACACGCGCCGTGGCGGGCTCGACATCAATCCGTTCCGCAGCACCGACCCGACCGCCGCGCCGGGAAATCCGCGCGGTGCCCGCCAATGATGAACGCATCATTCATGCGCTCTTCATTGGACTTGCCTTTAGTTGTGTAGCCTGTACCCTGCGGCGGCTACGGCTCTGCCCTGACGCCCATTCGTTTTCGAACCTGATAGCCATTCTCGGAATCCAGACATGAAGCTTTCGTTCCGCTCGTCCGTTCTCGGCACGGCCACCGTTGCCGGCCTGCTGGTCCTCACCGCTTGCGGCAAGAAGGAAGAGCAGCAGAACGCGCCAGCTCCGGCCGCTACCGCCCCGGCTGCGCCTGCGCCGACCCCGGCCCCGTCGGCAAGCGCTCCGGCCGCTGCCACCACCGCCGCGCAGGCGCCCGCCCCGGCAGCCCAGCCGGCTCCCGCCCCGGCTGCGCCCGCCGCCGCTGAATCGCTGAAGGTCAGCTCGGTCACCCTCGGCAATGCCGTGGGCAGCGACAAGAAGGTTGCCAAGGCCAAGAACACGTTCGCACCGAACGACAAGACCATCTACGCGTCGGTCGCAACGGACGGCACCACGGCAGGCGCCACGCTCAACGCCAAGTGGACCTACCAGGACGGTGAAACCACGACGACGGTCAGCGACATCAGCCAGTCGATCAGCACCGAAGGTCCGGCGGTCACCACGTTCAAGATCCAGAATCCGAACGAATGGCCGGAAGGCAAGTACAAGGTCACCGTCTCGCTCAACGGCCAGGCCGTGGGCAACGAAGCCTTCGAGATCAAGAAGAAGTAAGCACCTGTCCAAGGGTGCCCCAAAGAGCGCGACGAGAGTCGCGCTCTTTTTTTATCTGTCGAAAGCACCCGTGCCTTTGCGCGGGCGTGCGTCAGCGCGGTTGCACCGGCATGTATTCGCCTTTCTCTCCCCAGCGCTTGCCCTTGGTGTCGACACGGGCGCACAGCCTTCCGTCGCAGAGCGTGACGTCGGCGCGGTTATAGGCCTTGAGCAAGTCAGCCGATAGCTGGTTCTGCTCGATCACACGCATGTAGTGAGCGGAAAGCCACACCGCGGCGCCCAGCAGCACGATGCCGAGCACGCTTACGATCATCACGAATTGCCAGGCCCGTACGACGCGTGGCCGCAATGCGTCGTCGATGCGCGTGTCATGGTGCTCCAGGATCGACGCCATCTGCTCGCGGAACGTCGCCACCTCGCGCTCGCGCGTGGCGCGCAGGATGCGCTCGCTTTCCTTCGTCTCCTTCCTGATATCGACCAGCAGGTCTTCCACCTGCGCCGTGAGCATCAGCAGATGCTCGCTCGCGTTCCTTACGTCGTTCATGTCCTGACTCCTGTCAGCGCGCCATGCCATGGCTTTGGCTCTGCGCGCGCTCCTGTTGCAATGCCTGTTCCTGGACCTGCGCCTGGGTTTCGTGGGCCAGTTGCTGGAAGCTTCGGTCCAGTGGCTGCACCGCGGCAAGCGTGGGATCGACCGTGGCCGCCGGGGAAAACGGATCAGCGCCTCGATTCGCACAGGTCGCGACCAGTTCGCCGTTGGCATCCGGCGCGATGGCGTCGATGCTGCGCATGCGACGGCAGGTCGCCTCGAAGGCGATGGCACCCGCGATACGCTCCTTACCGGCTTCGTCGCGATATCTCGCCACGTCCGGGTCCAGGGTATCCAGATGATGCAGCGCCTGCTGGAACAGCGGATGCTCCCGGCCGGGCAACGCTTGCTGTCGATCCAGCATGTTTTGAGAAGCCTCGGCGCGCACTTCCTTGCCGACGTCCGACGCGGCGAACGTCTTGGCGATCGACCGCATCGCATCGCGATCGCCCGCTTTGGACGCTTCGCAGAACTGCTCGATCATCGCATCGCTGTAGATTTCGCGTTGCGTGCGCGGTGTGGCCGACAAGGGCTCGACAGCCGCCGTCACCGCCTCCGCGTGACGTCGATAGGCCGCTTCCAGTTCCACGTGACGATTGCCCTCGGCAACACGGTGACCATGCAGCAGATCCGGTGTGGTCCAGCGCGCGTCGTCGCCGCGCGTGTAGACGTGGCCGTCCGATGCCACCATGCGCTCGGGGTGCGCCAGTGCGTCGTCCACCGCCGCCGGCATCTCGCCATGGCGCGACCAGCCGAACTGGTCGTACGCCGCCTTGTAGTGGGCGGCCGTGCTCGCAGGCATCGCCTGGAGATTGGCCCCCACGATGGTCTGCGCCCGCATGTCCAACACGGCGGCTTGCTCGGGTGTCGCGGTTTCCACGTTGAAGCGCTGCATGCTGAGACCGACGCGGCTGTCCGTGACCTGTCGTGACCATTGCCCACTCACGGGCTCGCGCTGCCAGTCGCCTTCATAGACGTTATCGGGCCGATGGGTTTCGGGCGTGGATGGCACCACGAACGGATCACGCACCGGGGACGGTGTCGCCAGAGCCAGTTCCACCGCGCGGCTGGAGGCGAGGTAATTGAGCCGATCGGCCACTTCCGGTGACGCGACTACCGTGCGCTTGGCATAGACGGGGATGCCGCGATCGACCGTGGCCTGTCGATCCAGATCGCCGGTCACCGTGCGCGTCCAACCCTGTGTCGGTTGCGTGGGGTCGAACTGCCAGCGCCGACCGTCGCTGTCGGTCTGCTGGTGGATACGGCGGTGGTCGATCCAGGCAGCCAACCGGTCGCCTGCGACAGCGCCCGCGATGCCACCGAGCGCCGCGCCAACGAGCGCGCCGGGTCCGCTCTCCGCTGTGACGGCGGCACCCATCTTGGCGCCCAAGGCCACGCCGCCCCAGCCGCCGACGTTGCGCGACACGGCACCAACGATGCGCGACTGCGCGCCGGCGTCGTTGCCCTGGTCGTGAAGCTGCGCGGCGTGACGGACCGTGGTCACGCCGTCATGCAGCGATATGGCGGCACTCGCCACACCAAGCCCCTTGGCGGTGGCCTGGCCGATGTTGAAGCGCATGCTCGGCGCACGACGCACGGCTGCCGTGGGATCGGCCACGGGGGCAGGCAGCACACCGGCGCGAATCGCTTCCTCCGCATAGGCCGCCTGCACGCGCGCCAGCACCCCGTCCACGCCACGCTCCGCATACGTGGCGCGCAAGCTTTCCACCGGCACGCCGCCCAGGCTACGCACGTTCGGGTTATGCAACGCCGTGGGAATCTCCACCTGCGCAAACACGCGATACGGATTCGCACTCACGGAAATCACCTTCACGTCGCCGCTTAGCGACGAGGCGAAGTCGTGCGACGCCTCGCACCAAAGGCAATTGAAGATGCTGGTGTGGCTGTCGCGAGGTGCTTTGGCGTCGCCGTAGAGGAAGTCGTCGCGGAGCTTTTCGGCTAGGTCGCTGCCTGCGCCTTGAGACTCGAAGATTCTTTTCGCCGAAGTCTTTATAGCCAAAGCGATCTTTTCGTGCACAAGGAACAGGCCGCGTGGCGTGGTATCGATGATCGAAGAACGCGTAAGCCTGGCGTATTCAGCCGCATGTCTGTTGGCCGACGTTTTACCTACTGCCCCGCTGTAGAGCGTGGCACCGTTTCCGTACGCGTTGGCTGGATATTCGCGCACCACGGCCCGAATATCGTCCAACGTCCTCGCGTTATTGAGGCGATCGAGGTCGCGCTCGATCGCCATCAAACATCTTCCTCATCGTCCTTGAGCAAGGCCCAGCCGTCTCGAAAAGCGACCTCTCCCATGAAACGCGACTGGAACGACTCATATAAGAACGAAGGTCTATCTTCGAGCTTGAGCCAAGCCTTGATGGCCCCGCAGACCATCGCTTGGACTTCGGAGAGCTCGTCGAAACTGAACGCAGCACAGGAGCAGGGATCAGGCTCCGTGCCAACCCAGTCGTGAATCACCCATCCAAATGAGACGACTTCAAGGTTGTACCTGTTTCCGTCCGCCAAATATCGTTCGTCGATTTCGCCGTAGTAAACGCCACCTCGATATTCAACGGTGAACGTCTCGATCGGCGGCTCCTCCCTGCCTCGCTTACTCCCCGCGTATCTGACGCGCCCCTGCGGAAAATCGATCCATTCAAACGTCTTGCTGTAGTTACCCACGAGCCTGTTCCTTAGTTCTCATCCAACGCATATGCCTCGTCCATGGTCAGCCCCATCCGGCGGCGCGGCGATCATGCCAGAGCGCGAGCGCTACGTAGACCGTCCAGCTGCGCGCTCGCCGCAGAACCGCTACGCAGCTCACTCTTGCCATGTGGACCACTTATCGATTGCGGTTTTGGCGGCGGACGGCGTGTGAGATTTCCCGCATCAACATCCCGCCTACGCCGCCATGCTCGTCCCCGGCTAGAGCCTTAGGGGTAATGGGCCGTATAGCCGTCCCGGGCCATGCCCTGGCCGGCGCCTTAGGGAGCGGGCCGGGGCGATCCCGACCGTGTAGGACATGCATACGTGGGGTGAGTCGCGGCCTCACCGGTCACAGACATGGCATTCAACCTTCCGATGGTCGAATAGCGTCCGACCCTGGGGGCGATGGCCGTCCCCAGGCATCACACACCGATCGAGGTACCGCCATGAACGAAGACACCCTCAAGGGAAAATGGAAACAGCTCGAGGGCAAGATCAAGGAACAGTGGGGCAAGCTGACTGACGACGATTTCAAGGTCGCCGAAGGCAACAGCGAATACCTCGCAGGCAAAGTCCAGGAGCGCTATGGCGTGGCGAGGGACGAAGCGGAACGTCAGGTCAAGGATTTCCGCGACCGCATCGATCGGAACTATTAATCCAACTCATCGACTCGCCAGAGGAGAACATCATGCTGCATTGGGCTGTGATCTTTTTCGTGATCGCGCTTATCGCTGCGGTCTTCGGCTTCACCGGCATTGCTGCCGGCGCCGCCAGCATCGCCAAGATCCTTTTCGTGGTCTTCCTGATCCTGTTCATTCTTTCGCTGCTGTTCGGCGGTCTGCGTCGCGGTCCCCGGATATAAGTTCCTCGCAGTCTGAGCGTCACCAAAGCCCCGGCCCCAGACCGGGGCTTTTTTTTGCTTCGGCTAAGGAGACATCAGGGCAGAACAACGGTCGCGACCAACCCACCTCCATCGCGATGGGCGAGCGTGAGATTGCCGCCGATCGAAAGCATCAGCTGCGTGGCGATCGCAAGGCCCAGGCCCGCGCCTCCGGTATCGCGGCTGCGGGAGGCTTCCATCCGATAGAACGGTTGCAGCACCTCTTCAAGCTCGGTTTCCGGAATACCCGGACCGCGATCGGATACCGTGATGCACAGGCCACCACCCTCGGTACGGCATGCCGCTACCTCGGCCGCGCCACCGTATTTCACGGCGTTGTCGATGAGGTTCACCAGAACGCGGCGAAGCGCACGCGGCCGTACCGTTGCCACGCCCTCCACGGTGCCCGTCAGGCTCACCGGCTCGCCCACGTCCTGGTAATCGAAGACAAGGCTTTCGACGAAGGCCGTCGGGTCGATACGTACGGGCGCCTCGTCGCCACCGTGAGCACTGCGCGCGTATGCAACGCCTTCGCGGACGAGATGCTCCATTTCCCCGAGATCCGCCAGCAACCGATCGCGCTCGATGCCATCGTCCAACGACTCAGCCCGAAGCCGCATGCGCGTGATGGGCGTCTGCAGATCATGCGAGATCGAAGCCAGAATATGCAGGCGTTCCTTGAGGTACCGCGCGATACGCTCCTGCATGGCATTGAAGGCCAAGGCCGCGTTAGCCACCTCGATGGGGCCATCCTGAGGCAGACGCAGCGCCTCCCCGGCAGGATTCACCGCTTCGACCGCCTGGGCCAATGTCTTCAACGGTCGCGTGGCCAGGCGCACAGCGATCCATCCGCAGGCAAGCAGCAAGGCCACCTGGAGCACGAGAACGAGCGGAAGCCAATCCGCGACAGGTATGCCCTGCGGCGTCACCTCCATCGTGATGGGACTGCCATCGTGCAATGTCAGATGGATCTGGTAGCGCTCGGGAGTCACCGACACGGTATCGCCATGAACGCGGTACGCCTCACCGACTTCCGTCGCGATCATCGCCGTAAGCTCACGCGACCGGCTCGAGACGAGCGGGACGCCCTGCTCTCCCGGGCCAATGATGAAACGATAGTTGTCGCGTTGCAGGCGCTCCAGCCATGCCGGCCGCTCCGTGGCGGGCAGGCGATCGAGAATCGCCACCGACGTGCCGACCTCGCGCTCGATGGTGTCCAGCATGACCGAGACGGCCGTCGTGTAGCGCTCGTAATACATCAGCCCAACGGACAAGGCTTGGGCAAGCAACAGTCCGGCGAAGATGATGAGGTAGAGCCGCGCGGCCATGCTGCGCGGCCACAGGCGCCAGGCACGGACGCGCGGCGGCTCGGTCACGACACGTCTCCATGGACCGTTACCGACATGGCGAAGACATAGCCTTCGCTGCGCACCGTCTTGATGTATGCCGGCTCTTTCGCGTCGTCGCGCAGCCGTTGGCGCAACCGGCTCACCATCAGGTCGATGGATCGATCGAAGAGCTCGGCATCGCGACCTTGGGTGAGGTTGAGCAACTGATCGCGCGACAGCACGCGCTGCGGATGATCGAGAAAGACACGCAGCAAGCGGAACTCGGCACCGCTGAGCGCAACGACGGTGCCCTTGGCATCCAGCAGATGGCGCGCCGTCGTGTCGAGCTTCCATTGACCGAACGAGATCGTGTCGCCGGTTTCCGTGATGCGCAAGTTCGGTGGCAGCATCCGCGTGCGCCGGATCACTGCCTTGATCCGTGCAAGCAACTCGCGCGGCGAGAAAGGCTTGGTGACGTAGTCGTCTGCGCCCATCTCCAGGCCGACGATGCGGTCGGTCTCGTCGTCGCGCGCCGTCAATAAAAGCACGGGCAACGCGCGATGCTTGCCGCTGCGCAGGTTGCGGCAGAGCGCGAGGCCATCTTCTCCCGGCATCATGATATCCAGCACCACGAGATCGAACGCCGACGCGTCGAGCTGCGCCAGCATGTCCCGACCATCGGCGGCTGCCGTGGCACGCAGACCATTCTTGCGCAGGTAGTCGACGACGCCCGTGCGGATCCCGTGATCGTCGTCGACGACGAGAATGTGATCGATGTGGTCCATGTGTGTCGCCTCCCCGCTGGCCGTGTCGCCAGCGCGCTCACTTTGATTATCGCTTCCGGCCCACATCATGCCTTCCCCCGCCCGATGCGGTCGATAAGGTAGAGCGCGGGCCGGAAGCGATTGCCATAAGCGCCCCACGTCTGCAGCCCGTTGTCCGTCGCGATGGGCCAGGTGAAGCCGTAGCGATGGATGGCGGCCCGCACAGAGGCGTCGGCGACAAGACAAAAGGATTTCATAGGGCACCTCGGGAAGCAGGGAGGCGCGATGGTGGCTACCGCGCAGGATGCCTATGAAAAGCCTGCCGCTTGTCCCGCTCGTGTCCGCCGAGCCGGCTTTTTGTATCGCTTTGTACAAACCGGAAACAGCTCGTCCAAGGGCACACCGGTCCGCTTTGTATCGAAATGTATCGAGCGCCGCATCCGACACATTGCGATGCGTTTTGACGCTTGCCTCGACACAGGCGGGATACGCCGCTGCGGTCTCCTTTGCACACCCACCACTTACCACACCAAGGACTCATCTCATGATCCGCAAGCACACCGCATTCGCCGCCACCCTCGCCCTGAGCCTCGTCTCGCTCGCCTCCGTGGCGCACGCGGACGATGCCAAGAAGCCGATGGAGAAGTGCTACGGCGTGGCAAAGGCTGGGCAGAACGACTGCGCTGCTGGCCCGGGCACGAGTTGTGCCGCCACGGCGAAGAAAGACTACCAGGGCAACGCCTGGGTACTGGTGGAGAAAGGCACCTGCACCCGCATCAAGACGCCCAAGGGCCATGGCACGCCGGAGCCCCAGGCGTGAACGTCGGCGCCACGTCGCGGGTGCGACGCACGCTGCCGCCGATCGCGGCGTGGTGTTCGCGGCTGCCAGACGATCTGCTCCTGCTCGTCGCCCGACTGGGCATCGCCGCCGTGTTCTTTCTTTCGGGACGGACGAAGGTGGAAGGCTTCCTGAGCATCAAGCCATCCACCTATGACCTCTTCGCCTCGGAATACGCGTTGCCACTGCTCTCGCCACACGTGGCCGCGCATCTGGCGACCTACGCGGAGCACCTGTTCCCCGTGCTCCTGGTGCTCGGCCTGTTCACGCGCAGCGCGGCCTTCGCGTTGCTGGCGATGACTACGGTGATCGAGGTGTTCGTCTACCCCGATGCCTGGCCCACGCACCTCACCTGGGCGGGTCTGCTGCTTCCGCTGATCGCTCGCGGTGCCGGCAAGTGGTCGATCGACCGTCTTGTTCACCGCTGATGTCTCCATTCACGCACAACGCAGGGAATCCCATGCGCAAACTATTGACTCTCGCCATCACCACGATGGTTCTCGGCACAGCCATGGCCGGATTCGCCGCGGATGCGCCGCCTGGTGTAAAGAACATCGTCATCGTGCCCGGCGCGTTCGTCGATGGCTCGGGCTGGCGCGTCGTACACGACATCCTTGTCCACAAGGGCTACACCGTTAGCGTCGTGCAACCGAAGATCGAAACGCTCGCCAACGACATCGAGCAGACCCGCGAACAGATCCGCAAGCAGGACGGCCCCGTCGTACTCGTCGGACACAGCTATGGCGGCGCCGTGATCACTCAGGCCGGCAACCGCGACAAGGTGAAAGCCCTGGTCTACGTGGCCGCACTTGTCCCGGACGTGGGCGAGAGCGTCTCGCAACTCGTCGGCTCGATGCCTGCGCCAAGCAACGACGTCGTCCCCACGCGTGACGGCCATCTGTTCTTCGCGCAGGACAAGTTCGGTACCGACTTCGCAGGCGATCTGACCACGAATCGCACGGCCTTCATGGCGGTGTCGCAAGTGCCCGCGACTGCCGCGGCGTTCGGCGCCACGATGCAGGTCGCCGCATGGCACGACAAGCCCACGTGGGCCGTCGTCGCTACGCAGGATCGCGCCTTGAGCCCGGACCTGGAACGTTGGATGTACAAGCGCGCCAACGCCAAGGTCACCGAAATCAAAGCCAGCCATGTCGTCTACATCTCGCAGCCGGAAGCGGTGGCGAACGTGATCGAGGACGCCGCGCGCAACGCGCACTGACAACCGGTTGCAACCCACGGTCCCGACGGACCTCTTCCCAGGAGAACCCCATGAGCACACTCGCCACCTCGTCCCGCCCCCATTTCGCTGCTGCCGCAGCACTCGTCGCCCTCGCCGTCGCCTCGCTCGGCTCGCCTGTGCGCGCTGCCGACGGTACCGCACCGAAGGAAGAACCCGGTCGCTGCTACGGCATCAACACCTGCAAGGGCACCAGCCTCTGCGCCACGGCCAAGAACGATTGCAAGGGCCTCAATACCTGCAAGGGCCAGGGCGTGCTGGTGAAGACGCCGAGCGAATGCAAGGCTGCCGGCGGCACGCTGACCGAGCCGAAGTGATTCATCAAGGGCCGTCGACATCGACGGCCCTTTTCCCAGTGGAGACCCCACCATGCGCACGCCACCCCCGTCGTTCTCCGGCTATGGCCTCGGCCTGCGCAAGGAGCATTACCGCGACTTCCTCGACACCGACGTACCCGTCGATTTCGTCGAGGTCATCTCGGAGAACTTCATGGTCGATGGCGGCCAGCCACGCGACATCCTTCGCCGCGTTCGCGAGAAGCATCCTGTCGCACTGCATGGCGTGTCGCTGTCCATCGGCTCATCGGACGGACTGGACATGGCGTACCTGCGTCGGCTCAAGTCACTCGCCGACGACGTGCAACCGCTGTTCGTCTCCGACCACCTCAGCTGGTCGCGCATTGCCGGCTTCAATTCGCACGACCTTCTGCCCCTACCGTATACCGAGGAAGCGCTCGCGCTCGTCTGCCGCAACATCGAAACCGCACAGGACGTACTCGGGCGCGCCATGTTGTTCGAGAACCCGTCCAGCTACGTGGCCTTCGACGGCGCGACGATGAACGAGTGGGACTTTCTTGCCGAGATGTCGCGACGCACGGGCTGCGGTTTGCTGCTGGACGTGAATAACGTTTACGTGAGCGCAAACAACCACGGCTTCGACGCGCATGCTTTCCTTCGAGGCATTCCGGCCGATCGCGTGCGCCAGGTCCATCTTGCCGGTCACACGCAGGGTCCCGGCCTGCTCATCGACACGCACGATCACCCCGTATGCGACGACGTGTGGGCGCTGTATGCGACTGCGATGGCCGTCCTCGGGCCGGTCGCGACGATGATCGAGCGTGACGACGACATCCCTCCGCTACCCGAACTCCTGGCGGAACTGGATACGGCGAGATCGATCGGTACGCGCTCCGCGGATCATCGGGAGGTCGCATGAACCTCGCCGAGCTGCAACATCGCTTCGGCGACTGGCTGACGGATGCAACCGGAGAAGACGACAAGCCTTCCATCCCCAGCCAGGCGAATGCCGGCTTTGCCGTCTACTGCAACAACTACCGTGCGCAGTTGATCGGTTGCCTGGAGGCGAGCTATCCCCAGGTCGCTCGCTGGATCGGTGCCGATGCATTCCGCGAGGCCGCCATTCACCACATCGGAATCCATCCGCCACGCTCCTGGACACTCGACCAGTACGGCGTCGATTTTCCGGATACGGTGTTCGCCCTCTACCCGCGCAATCCTGATCTGTACGAACTTGCATGGATCGAATGGGCACTGGCCGAGGCGTTCGTTTCCGCCGATACGACACCACTGACGACCGAAGCGCTGGCGAACGTGGATTGGGATGCGGTGACGCTAACGCTCACGCCCAGCCTGCGCGTGCACGAGGCCACTACCACCGCCGACGACCTCTGGTTCGCACTCGACACCGAGGCTGAGGTACCCGAAGGCGAGATGCTCGATCAACCCGGAGGCTTCGTCATCTGGCGCAAGGGCTTCCGCTCCCAACTGAAACGCGTCGATGCTGCCGACTACGCTGCACTTCTCGCACTCCGGAGCGATGGTCGCTTCGCCGCGTGGTGCGACGTACTGGTCGAACGGCTGGGCGAGCACCACGGCATCGCCCGCGCCGGGACGCTGCTGGCGGAGTGGATCGGTGCCGGGATCGTGGTGGATGTGGAGATAGAAAACCAGGGCTCGTCCTGACCTATTTCAGCGCAGGCATCGAAAACACGCCGTGCCGCTCCATGCTGGGCACGAATCGTAGGGGACCCGCTGCGCGGCTTACGCAGCGGGTCGTCTGTCATTACTGCCCGCTCTTGCCGCTAGAGGCCTGAAGGCCCTTTACCGTCTTCACGAGTTCCGCCGCTGCTTTGACGTCATCAGCGATCTCGCTACTGCCCTGCGTGCCCTTTGCGGTGCCACCACATTGACCGAAGGTGATCGTGCGCGTCCCCTTGGTCACGCGCATGAGCTGGTTCCATCGGGGATCGGCAATGACGATGTCGAAGTCCTTGAAGTTTTGGACGTCGTGGTGCTGACGGGCACGTTCTTGCGGCGCCGCTCCTGTTGAGCCGGGCGGTGAAATCCAACCTGACGCTGCGATGACCTCATTTGCATGAGTTACCTGTAGTCGGACAGCGTGGCAAGCGGACGCTGGAATCCACGCTTCGTCGGGCGAACTGTTCGCGATGGCATCGGCCTCTGCCTGGCTAATGAGACCAGAGGTTCTGTCCGATCTAACGATGCCTAGCTTGCTGGCACTGGCACCGGGCTTACGCTCATCGAGCACGGGTGGCACAAGCTGCACCGTTGGATCGTTTACGAAGGCGCCATCCCTATCCGTCCAGTCGAGGACGCGGTACAGCCAATTTTGGTTCGTATATAACGCGTCCCCCTTCGGAAACCGATGCCAACACCCCGCATATTTTGGAAGATTGCCGGATGCATCGGAGGTGTCGTCCGAGGGAAGACTATTGTCTAGATCCATAGCGACGGGGAGCAGTAGCGCATTCTCCATTGGCTTCGGCTCTGTGGGGTCCTCGCCCTGGCAGACGTAGCCCTCGTTCACGGCGTCTTTCCACGTATGGCCACGGGACGCCAGATACATGCGTTCTTTGATACCACCTTTCGGCGCCGCGAGCCCACCCACTTCGCCGCCTATCACCACCACCGCCGCGCCAATGGGTCCAGCCGCGGCGTAGCCAAGAGCCGCTTCCGATCCGATCCTGGCAAGCATCGCCGCCGTCGTATTCGTCCATTTGGAGGTGACTGCCGTGACTTGGAGCGGATGCGTGCCCGTGGTCACATCCAGGTTTGTACCGCGAGCTTGCCGAACGGCGAAAACATAACTCATGTCGACGTGCGGCGCGGTCGCTGTTTGAACTCCTTCGAAGCAGGGCATCCAGCCCGCCTTGCTCTTATCCTCGCCCTTGTTCTTAGCATCACCACAAGGTACCAAGGGTGCGTTATTGCGCGACGTTACCTCCGTGAGCTTCATTGGTTCCGCTGGCGGAACAACCTGCGGCGCAGGCTCCTGCTTCTTGCCCTTGTCCTTACCGACTGCCTTGGTGTTCTCACCGTCGCCATTGGGACCGTGCGCCCCCTGCGCCGCCTGATTCATTCTGGCTTTCGCCACGGACTCTGGAAGCGACAAGACGACTGTCGACACCTGTTTCGCCATGGCGAACTCACCGTCCGCCGGGTCCGTAGGCTGTGTCGTGGCTGGGTCATCCACATGACCGGTGCCAGCCCTGACGATGCTGCTCTTCGTCGTCCCATCTGCCGGAAATGTCTTGTAGACCAGCGAGGGTGA
>Ga0209148_1001022_pt1 | contig 17599 bp, 13 predicted proteins | sample AraplaCol_mMF_r2_2_FD_184288 | JGI IMG/M metagenome (GOLD analysis project Ga0209148, IMG submission 184288) | Arabidopsis root microbial communities from North Carolina, USA - plate scrape CL_Col_mMF_r2 (SPAdes) (version 2) | ecosystem: Host-associated > Plants > Roots > Endosphere | place...
CGATGTCCGACGACGATGCCCAATCAATCTCAACATCAGTTGTCCGGTATTTCGAGGATTTCGCATAGGCCGACAAAACCGCTGACCCGTCAAGATTGGGAGGAACTCAGGCGATCTGGTTAGCTATGGACGGCATTTTCTTCCCAAGTCAGTGGCCCACTGAGCAGCGACGACAATAGGCCGCCCCCAAAAAGGTGCAGCCTTTTGTTATCGTCCTCTACGTTTAGGGGCAGTAAGTCAGACAATTCTTTCGAGCTGCGCACCAAGCGCGAAGAAGTCATCTCGAATGTCCATTGGTTTTGGTCACTGGGTAGACACGCCCACAGCGCTTTCGGCAAAGGGCAAGATATCCTGTATTGGTTTGGTAGCGCCTCGAACTGATTGATAAGCCGAGCTGCGACTTCGACCGAAGTTTCATACCCAGGTATTTCAACCAATTTCTTTTTAGCGGGCTCCGCTTGGTATTCTGCGCTCTGCAGCTCCATAGCGAGCGTGTCCAGAATGAACTCTAACAGTGGATAGTCGTCCACGTACGCCAAGAGGGTGTCATGGATCGGCCCACGCTGGGGTAGCGCGCGGTCCGCCATAAAGAGCCACATGACGCCTCCCGATGCTCGGTCGATGTACTTGCCGTGATTTACTTCGATCAACGGGAGCGCTCCCGCGATAAGCTCTGCAATTCTCGCTTTTGCGCTTGGATGGAGGTCGATGGCCACAGCTTTTCCCCGATGCAATTTCAAAGTTTGTACGGGCGGAGAGTTTATTCAGACGCGGGAGACCCGCAGGCGGAGTAGTCAGTTATGCAGAGCGAATTCTTAGGGAGCCAAAACCGGATGTTGCATTATCACTGAATGTACTCAATTCTCAAAAATTCGATACAGTTCAATGGGATAATCCTCGTGACTATCAATGAGACTCATCAAGGCATCGCGTAGCACTTCCTCGGCGCCACACAGTGGAGCGGACGAAAGCAGGTATATGCGCCCAAGGGTTATCGAGTTGATGTTCGCGCGGGGTGGAACGCCTCGTCCGCAACTCAATCGATCGACGAGGCAGATCGCACTCGCAAGAGAGGGCAACCGTCCTTGGATTCGCGACAGGCTTAGCCCCAAGGCGCGCGCCCCGGAATGACGGGGAGCGCGGGCCGTTCCCCCTTGAGCCCCACCCCGATTCGTGCGACCTCCGCCCCCAGCAAAACCCCTCATTTCGAGCCTTCGATGCACATTCTCCTGCTTGGTTCCGGCGGCCGCGAACATGCCCTGGCGTGGAAGATCGCAGCCTCTCCCCTGGTGACCAAATTCTGGTGCGCGCCCGGCAATGCCGGCATCGCGCGCGAGGCGGAATGCGTGGCGCTCGATGTCGCCGACCATGCCGCCGTGATCGACTTCTGCAAAAAGAACGCGGTCGAGCTGGTCGTGGTCGGGCCGGAGACGCCGCTGGCGGCCGGGATCGTCGATGATCTCACCGCCGCGGGCATCAAGGCGTTCGGGCCGAACAGGATCCCGGCCCAGCTCGAAAGCTCCAAGGGCTTTACCAAGGCGCTGTGCACCGAGTTCGGCATTCCGACCGGCGCCTACAAGCGCTTCACCAACGCCAATGATGCGCTCGCTTACGTGCACAGCCAGGGCGCGCCGATCGTGGTGAAGGCCGACGGCCTTGCCGCCGGCAAGGGCGTCGTCGTCGCGAAGTCAGTGCGCGAGGCCGAGGACGCCATCGCCATGATGTTCGAGGGCGCCTTTGGCGAGGCCGGCGCTGAAGTCGTGATCGAGGAATTTCTGCCGGGCCGCGAGATCAGCTTCTTTGCGCTCTGCGACGGCGAGACCGCGATCCCGCTCGCCTCCGCGCAGGACCACAAGCGCGTGTTCGACCACGACGTCGGCCCGAACACCGGCGGCATGGGCGCCTATTCGCCGACGCCCTTGGTGACGCCGGCGATCCACGACGCGATCATGGCAAAAATCATCCTGCCGACGGTCGCGGGCATGAAGCAGCGCGGCACGCCGTTCCGCGGCATCCTCTACGCCGGCATCATGCTGACGACGCAGGGCCCAAAACTGTTCGAGTTCAACGTCCGCTTCGGCGACCCTGAATGCCAGGTGCTGATGCTGCGCATGATGAGCGACATCGTGCCGGCGTTCCTGGCGTCAGTTGATGGCCAGCTGAAGAATTTTGATCTTCGCTGGTATCCGGAATCCGCGCTCACGGTGGTGATGGCGGCGAAGGGTTACCCCGGCGACTATCAGAAGGGCACGGAGATTAAGGGGCTCGACGACGCCGCCAAGGTCGACACCGTCGAGATCTTCCACGCCGGCACCGTTGCGAAGGACGGCGCCATCCTCGCCAATGGCGGCCGCGTGCTCAATGTCTGCGCGCTCGGCGCGACCGTCGCCGAGGCGCAGGCGCGCGCCTATCAGGCCGTCGACCTGATCCGCTGGCCGGAAGGCTTTTGCCGCCGCGACATCGGCTGGCAGGCGGTGGAAGCCGAGAAGGCGAAGGGTTAGCGCGCGTCATCGCGCCGCCACATCGTCACTTCAAGAATGCACAATCAGCAGACGGGGTTAGCCACCCCGCTGATAATACCGCTACTGTGCATGGGGTTGTTTTCGACTTTTGGTCGAGGTGCCCCGCGATTGACCAGATAAGGATGCAGAAGATGTCCGATCTCGCCGACCTCTATCCCGGCTTCGCCTCCGAATGGATCAACACCTCGTTCGGTCGCATCTTCGCCCGCGTCGGCGGCAAGGGGCCGCCGCTGCTGTTGCTGCACGGCTTCTCCGAGACGCATGTGATGTGGCACCGCGTCGCCCCTGCGCTTGCTGAGCAGTTCACGCTGATCATCGCCGACCTGCCGGGCTATGGCTGGTCCGACATGCCCGAGAGCGATGCGCTGCACATGCCCTACAGCAAGCGCGCGATGGCGCGGGCCATGGTCGAGGCGATGGAGCAGCTCGGCCACGTCCACTTCGCGCTGGCCGGCCACGACCGCGGCGGCCGCGTGTCGTATCGCCTGGCGCTCGATCATCCCGGGCGGCTGTCAAAACTCGCCGTGCTCGATATCTTGCCGACCTATAATTATTGGGAGCGGATGAACCGCGCCTACAGCTTAAAGATCTATCACTGGACCTTCCTGGCCCAGCCCGCGCCGATGCCGGAGACGCTGATCTCCGGGCAAGGCGAATTCTTCCTGCGCTTCAAGATGGCGAGCCAGACCAAGTCGAAGAATCTGGACGCGATCGATCCGCGCGCACTCGAACACTACATCGCCCCGTTCCGCGATCCCGCCCGCATCCATGCGATGTGCGAGGACTACCGCGCCGGCGCCTACATCGACTACGACCTCGACAAGGCCGATTTCGAGGCCGGCAAGAAGATCACCGTGCCCATGCTGGCGCTGTGGGGCGGCGCCGGCATCGCCCAGGCCGCCGCGACCCCGCTCGATGTCTGGAAGCAATGGGCGACCAACGTCGACGGCATGCCGGTCGATTCCGGCCACTTCCTCACCGAGGAGAACCCCGACATCACCGCGCAGGCGCTGCGCGCGTTCTTCGCTGGTGGTTAACGCCGCTCGCGAAAGAACTCCTTGAGCAGCCGCGCCGCCTCGCTCTCGCCGACGCCGGAATAGACATCAGGGGCGTGGTGGCAGGTCGGCGAGGCAAAGAACCGCACGCCCGACTCCACCGCGCCGCCCTTGGGGTCGGCCGCGCCGTAATAGAGCCGGCGGACCCTTGCAAAGGAGATCGCGCCCGCACACATGGTGCAGGGCTCCAGCGTCACGTAGAGGTCGCAGTCGACCAGGCGCTCGCTGCCGATCTTCTTGGCCGCCTCGCGCAGCGCAACGATCTCGGCGTGGCCGGTGGGGTCGTAATCGGTCAGCGTCCGGTTGGCGGCGGTGGCGATGACCTCGTAATTCCGGACCACGACGCACCCGATCGGAACTTCGCCCGCCTTTCCGGCATTTTCGGCCGTTTTGAGCGCCAAATCCATGAAAGAGGGGGCTTTCAAGCCTCGTATCATCCGAAGAAACCTGCTAGTAGCTGCGCCTTCAGCAGAAGTGCTTATCGATTTTGCCTGAGCATGCGGCTCTGAATGAGCGCGCGCAATGCTTTCCGGCCATCCCCTGAGTGAGATTATCCATGCCTCGCGACAGCGACAAAGACAACGATTCCCGCGGCCGGCGAGGCCCCCCCAAGGGGGGGCGCAGCGGCAAGCCGCGCGGCCCCGAGAAGAAATTCGCCAAGCGCGGCTTCGAGGGCAAGAGCGAGGGACGGGGCGACCGCGACAGCCGCCCGCCTCGTGGCGACCGCGATAGCCGCCCCTTCCGCCGCCGAGAGGAGGGCGATGCCCCGCGCCGCGATTTTTCCGACCGTCCCCGCTTCAAGCGCGACGATCGCGGTGGCGAAAGCCGCGGCGAGCGCAGCTTCAAGCCGCGCGGCGACCGCCCCTTCTCCGATCGCGGATCGCGCGATGGCGAGAAGCGCGCCTTCAAGCCGCGCGGTGAGCGCCCGTCCTATGGCCGCGACGACCGTCCGCCGCGCAGCCGCGATCGCGATGACGCGCGTCCCGCCGGTCGTTTCGGCGACAAGAAATTCGGCGACAAGCGGCCCTATGCGCCGCGTGGCGATCGCCCGGAACGCAAGTTCGACGGCGAGCGCAAGTTTTCGCGTGGGCCGCGCGAGGATCGCGGCGAGCGCAGCTTCAAACCGCGAGGCGACCGTCCGAATTTCGATCGCGGTGATCGTGCGCCGCGTGGTGAGCGCCCCGAACGCAAATTCGAGGATCGCAAGTTTTCGCGGGGTGGTGACCGTGGTGATCGCGGACCGCGCAAGGATTTCGGCGGTCGCGACCGCAGCGAGGACAAGCCCTGGCAGAAGCGCGACGACCGTCGCGACGGCGGCCGTGGCGAGGACCGTCCGCGCTTCTCGCGCTCGCGCGATGACCGTGCATCGGGCGATCGTCCGTTCCGCGACCGCCCGAAATTCGAGCGCCCGCGCGAGCGCTCGGAAGGCCGCTCTGACTGGCACGAACATCCGCGCAGCGAAGGCGGTTTCCGCGACCGTCCGCGCCGCGAAAACGAGGATGAGAGCAGGATTTTCGAAAAGCGACCGGCTTTCGGCGGCCGTGGCGCCTATCGCGCGCGCGAGCGCGATTTCGAAGGACGGCCGCGCCGCGAAGAGGCGCCGAAGCCGAAGAAGGAAGGCGAGCGCATCGCCAAGGCCCTGGCGCGTGCGGGCCTCGCTTCGCGCAGAGATGCCGAGGAGATGGTCACGCAAGGGCGCGTCACCGTCAACGGCCGGGTCATCAACTCGCCGGCGCTCGACATTACCAAGAACGACGTCGTTCTGGTCGACGGCAAGCCGTTGCCGGAGCGTGAGCGCACGCGGCTGTTCCTCTATCACAAGCCGCGCGGGCTGATGACGACGCATGACGATCCCGAGGGTCGTCCGACCGTGTTCGACAATCTGCCCGAAGGTCTGCCGCGCCTGATCTCGATCGGCCGGCTCGACTTCAACACCGAGGGATTGCTGCTGCTCACCAATGACGGCGGCCTCGCGCGCACGCTCGAGCTGCCCGACACCGGCTGGCTGCGCCGCTATCGTGTTCGCGCCCATGGCGATATCAGCCAGGCGCAGCTCGACCAGCTCAAGGACGGCATCGAGGTCGAGGGCGTGAAATACGGTCCGATCGAAGCGACGCTGGAGCGCGACCAGGGCGCCAATGTCTGGCTGGTGTTCGCGATCCGCGAAGGCAAGAATCGCGAGGTGCGCAACGTCTGCGCCCATCTCGGGCTCGAAGTGAACCGGCTGATCCGTGTCTCCTACGGTCCGTTCCAGCTCGGCGAAGTGCCTGAAGGCCAGGTCGAGGAGGTCCGCGCGCGCGTGCTGCGCGATCAGCTCGGCGACAAGGTGATCGAGAAGTCGGGCGCGCAGTTCGACGTGCCGAAGAAATCCTCGGGCGAGGGCGAGAAGACGTCCAAGCGCGACGTCATCGCCGACCGCAAGGGTCGCCGCGTGCTGGTGCAGCGCACGGGTAGCGACGAAGCGCGCCAGCGCAACGAGGACGAGGCCAACGGCTACGGCCCGCCGCGCCGTCCCAAGCGCGGCTATCACGGCAAGCGCGATCTGACGCCGCGGGAGGACTAGCTTGCGGGTCGTCGGCGGTCGCTTGAAGGGGCGCAATCTCGCTTCACCGTCCTCGCGCGACATCCGTCCCACGGCGGATCGCCTGCGCGAGTCCGTGTTCAACATTCTCGTGCATGCCTATGACGATCCGATCGAGGACGCGCGCGTGCTCGATCTCTTTGCCGGCACCGGGGCGCTCGGCATCGAGGCGTCCTCGCGTGGTGCGAAGTTCACGCTGTTCGTGGACAATGGCGCCGAGGCACGCGCATTATTACGCAATAATGTGGAGTCGCTTGGGCTCGGCGGGGTGACAAAAGTCTATCGCCGCGATGCGACCGATCTCGGCCCTGCGCATCCCGTCGAACCGTTCTCGCTGGTGTTCCTCGATCCGCCCTATGGCAAGGGTTTTGCGGAGAAGGCGCTCGCCTCGTTGCGTGATGGCGGCTGGCTGACGCCGGGGGCGCTGCTGGTGGTGGAAGAGGCGAAGGCCGCACAGTTCGCTGCGCCGGAAGGCTATGAGGAATTAGAGCGGCGGGCATATGACGATACCGAGTTCGTGTTTTTGAAGAAGCCGTAGTCTCGCTGCCGTAGGGCGGGCAAAGGCGCAAAGCGCCGTGCCCACCATCTTTTCGTGATGGCGAGAACTCGTGGGCACGCCTCGTTTTGCCCTCCCCTACGGCACCGTCATCGTCTTCCGAACAGCTTCTCCACGTCGCTCAGCTTCAGCTCGACATAGGTCGGCCGGCCGTGGTTGCACTGGCCGGAGTTCGGCGTCTCCTCCATCTCGCGCAGCAGTGCGTTCATCTCCTCGGGCCGCAGTCTGCGGCCGGCGCGCACCGAGCCGTGGCAGGCCATGGTAGCGGCGACATGCATCAGACGGCGTTCCAGTGGCAGCGCCTCGTCCCACTCGGCCATGTGCTCGGAGAGATCGCGGAGCAGCCCGCCAGCATTGGTCTTGCCAAGCAGCGACGGCGTCTCGCGCACCGCGACCGCACCGGGGCCGAAGGATTCGATCGCGAGACCGAAGGACGCGAGCTCTTCGCTGCGCTCGAGCAAACGCTCCACCGTGGCTTCGTCCATTTCGACGATCTCGGGGATCAAGAGGATCTGCCGCTGCACGCCGTTCTCGGCGAGCGAGGCCTTGAGCCGCTCATAGACGATGCGCTCATGCGCGGCGTGCTGATCCACGATGATCAGGCCATCGCGGGTCTGCGACACGATATAGGTCTCGTGCAGCTGCGTGCGCGCCGCACCGAGCGGGCGGTCGACGAGATCGGTGATGGGCTGCGGATCGAACCGCACGTCGGCGCTGGGCGCACCGACATCGAAGGCGGCCTGCGCGCGCTCGGCGAAAGCGGGGGCGGCTGCGCCGTCGAATGACGGCATCGGGGCAAACGGTGCGGAAGGCGAGGCCCGCCAGTCCCAGCTCGCCGGACGCGGCGGCGTAAAGGCTGGGCGGAACGATGACAGCGCGCTCTCGCCGCTATTGGCGGCGGTGCGACGGCCCTCGCGGGCAAGGCCTTCCTTGAGCCCATGCACGATCAGCGCACGGACGAGGCCGGCGTTGCGGAAACGCACCTCGGTCTTGGCCGGGTGCACATTGGCGTCAACCTCGCGCGGGTCGAGCGTCACGAACAACGCCAGTACCGGATGGCGGTCGCGCGGCAGATAGTCGGCATAGGCGCCGCGGACCGCGCCGAGGATCAGCTTGTCGCGCACCGGCCGGCCGTTGACGAAGAGATATTGCCCGAGCGCGTTGGCCTTCGTCAGCGCGGGCGCAGCGGCATAGCCGGCGACGACGACGCCCTCGCGCTCGGCATGGACCTCGAAGGCATGGCTGCGAAACTCCGCGCCCAGGATGTCGCCGAGCCGCGTCAGCCGCCCGGCGGCGCCGGGCAGCGCAGCGGCCCAGGTCACCGGTGCGCGCTCCTCGCCTGCGAGCATGAAGGCGATGTCGGGCCTTGCCATAGCAAGCCGCCGTACCACCTCGCGGATCGCCTCGGCCTCGGTGCGGTCGGTCTTCAGAAACTTCAGCCGTGCCGGCGTCGCGTAGAAGAGGTCGTTGACCTCGACGCGGGTGCCATGCGCCAGTGCGGCCGGCATGATCTCGGACTTCTCGCCGCCCTCGACAGTCAGCGCCCAGGCGTGCGGCTCGCTCGCATGCCGTGTCGTGATCGACAGGCGCGCGACGGAGCCGATCGAGGGCAGCGCCTCGCCGCGGAAGCCGAGGGTGCGGATCTGCAGCAAATCCTCGTCATCGAGCTTGGATGTGGCGTGGCGCTCGACGGCGAGCGCGAGATCCTTCGCGGTCATGCCGCTCCCGTCGTCGGTGATGCCGATCCGCCGCCGCCCGCCGCCATCGGTGAAGACGTCGATCCGGCTCGCGCCGGCATCAATGGCATTCTCGACGAGCTCCTTGACCACGCTCGCCGGGCGCTCGACCACCTCGCCGGCGGCGATGCGATTGACGACCTGTTCTGGAAGTTGGCGGACGGGCATGGCTCACTCGATGAATCTCGTCAATTTAGCGTCGCCGGGACGAAAATGCATGGGCGAATCCAGGCTGCCCACATGCCAATCCATGTTCCGCGCTGCCGCATATGCGGTGATCAATTCCGCGAAATGGCCCCGAAATCCTTAAACGATGACCACACGGGGTGGATTGCATGGCCATCGCGCCGTTCGCGCTCTTTCCGCGATGGCATGGCTCGGTGCCAGCGAACGGCGTGGAGACGCGCCGGGCCGTTCATCGCGACACAAATCCAGGAGAATTGGATGAAGTTGGTGAAGACCTCTGCGATCGCATGCGCTCTCGCGGCCCTCATTGCGACGCCCGTTTTTGCGCAAGGCGCGTCATCTGGCACCAAGCCTGGCAGCACCGTGCAAAGCAAACCCATGCAGGGGGGCGCGTCAGCCAGCGAAGATGAGGACCTCAGTACGCAGCAGGGAGCTGCGGGTGAGAAGGTGGGCATGAGGTCGACCAAGGGGACGAAGGGCGCTGTCGGCACAACGGGAAGCGCCGCGCATAAGAGCACCACCGATGGGTCGGCTCCGGGCGGGGCGACCACGAGCGGCAAGCGCAACTGAGCGCGAGATCCGAGTGAACGAACCTCCGGTCGCGTGGCGGCCGGAGGTTTCTTCAATCAATCGTCGAAGCGGCCGCCACGGCCGGCCTTGACGTCGCTGCGGCGTTTCTTGCCGTCGAGCCGGCGCTGCTTGGAGCCAAACGTCGGCTTGGTCGCGCGGCGCGGTGTTGGCCGGATCATCGCTTCGGTCAGGATCTCGACGAGGCGGTCGATGGCGTCCTGCCGGTTGCGTTCCTGGGTGCGGAAGCGCTGGGCATGGATTACGATCACGCCATCCTTGGTCATGCGCTGGCCGGCGATGCGGGCGAGCCGGATCGCCGCGTCTTCTGGAATGGTCAACTTGCGCGTGTCGAAGCGCAGCTGGGCCGCGGTCGACAATTTGTTGACGTTCTGCCCGCCCGGGCCTGAGGCGCGGACAAAGCCGATCTCGATGTCGTCCTCGTCGATGACGAGATCGCGGGATATCCGCAGCATGATGGCACCATTCGTGATGCCCCGACATATCGCGGAACGTCCATGTTCGGCAATGCCGGATGGCGGAAACGCAAATGGCCGGGGGTGAGCCCCGGCCATTTCAGGAAACGTCAGGAGACGTCAGTTCGACTTGGTCACCGGTGCCGCCGCCGGTTGCGCGGCAGCCTGCGGTGCGCGGCCGACGATGACAGTCAGGAGCCCCTGGCTCCATAGCCGCTTGGCCGCGGCCTTGGCATCGTCCAGGGTCACAGCATCGACGATGGCGTTGCGCTTCTCGATATAATCGATCGGCAGCTTGTCCTGCTGATATTGCAGCAGCGCCTGTGCGAGCTTGGAGGAGGTGTCGAGCACCAGCATCTGCGAGCCCTTGAGGTAGGACTTGGCCTCGTCGAGCTCCTTCTGGGTCGGGCCCTCGTCGGCGATACGGCGGACCTCTTTCTCGATGGCATCCATGGTGTCGCCCGCACGGTCGGCGCGGGTGCCGGTGTTGCCGATGAAGATTCCGGAATGTTCCATCCAGAGAAGTGATTCGAAGACCGAATAAGCGAGGCCACGCTTCTCGCGGACTTCTCGATAAAGCCGCGAGGACAGGCCGCCGCCACCGAGGATATGGTTGACGACATAGGCCGCCATGAAGTTCGGATCGTTGCGCATCACGCCGGGCCCGCCGAAGGTGATCACGGTCTGCGGCACGTCGAGCGGCACGAAGGCACGCTGCGGCGGCTTGGCAGCCTCGACGTCGGGAACCGGTGTCAGAGCGGCTTTGGCAGGCAAGCTGCCAAACGTGTGGTCGAGCAGTTTGCCCAGGGTCGCCGGATCGACGTCGCCGACCACCGCGATCTTCAGCGTGTCCCTGGCGAGGACATGGCCGACATAATCCTTCATGTCCGCGACCGTGATGGTCGGCACGCTCTCCAGCGTGCCGTTGGTTTGCCGCCCATAGGGATGATCGCCGAAGGTCATCTCCAGGAATTTCTTGCTCGCGAGCGAGGTCGGGTTGGTGGTGTCGCGGCGCAGGCCCGAGATGACCTGCGAGCGGATGCGCTCGACATCGGCCGTGTCGAAATGCGGCGAGGTCAGCGCCGACCGCAGCAGATCGAAGGCCTCGTCCTTGTTGTCGCGCAGCATGCGCAGGCTGCCGCGGAACGTATCGCGGGTGGCGCTGAAGGAGAGCTCGATGGCGCGGCGGTCGAGCCGCTCGTGGAACGTCTTGGAATCGAGATCCCCGGAGCCCTCATCGAGCAGGTCGCCGACGAGATTGGCAACGCCGGGCTTGTCCTTGGGATCCTGCGCCGAGCCGCCGGCAAAGGAATATTCCATGGCGATCAGCGGCACGGTCGCGTCCTGGACGAACCATGCCTCGATGCCACCCGGCGATACCAGGTGCTGGATCTTTGCTGCCGCCTGCGACGGCGAGACCGCGGCGAGCGCGAGCGCAGCGCCGGTGACGAAGGAGAGCGCGACGTGGCGCGCGCGAAGGAAGGGATAGGTCACGAACGCTTCTCCTCGCGCTTGGCCGCGGTGCTGGTGTCCTTGATCAGATAGCCGGTCACCGAGCGGTTCTTCTCGAACCATTTTTGCGCAGCTTCACGGACCTGCTCGGCGGTGACGGCGCGGATGCGGTCGGGCCAGCTCCTGATATCCTCGATCGACAGGCCCGTTGTCAGTGCGCCGCCATACCAGCGTGCCAACACCGCCTGATTGTCCTGGGCGTAGATCGCTTCGGCAATAAGCTGGGTCTTGACCCGCTCGAGATCCTCGGCGCGGATCGGGTTCTGCGCGACGTCGGCGATCACGCCGTCGATCGCCTGCTCGACCTCGGCAAAGCTGACACCTGATTTCGGCGAGGCCGAGATCGCGAACTGGGTTGGATCAAGCGAGATGCTGGAATAGCTGGCGCTGGCAGAAACCGCGAGCGGCTTGTCGACGACGAGCGCGCGGTAGAGATAGGAGTTGCTGCCGCTGCCAATCAACTGCGCGAGCACGTCGAGCGCGGCGCTCTCGCCGGCCGCGGCGGTCGTCGCCGAGGGCACCAGATAATAGCGGCGCAGGCTCGGCTGCTCGACGCGCGGATCGGACAGTGTCACGGTGCGCGGGGCCACCGGCTCCGGCTCCTGTGGGCGGATACGCCGTGCCGGGATCGCCGGCTGGGCCGGGATCGGGCCGAAATTGCGTTCGACCAGCGGACGGACATCGGCGGCCTCGACATCGCCGGCGATGACCAGGATCGCATTGTTCGGCGCGTAGAAGCGGCGATAGAAGGCCAGCGCGTCCTCGCGATTGAGCTTCTCGATCTCCTGGTGCCAGCCGATCACCGGCCGGCCGTAGGGATGGTTGAGATAGAGCGCGGCCATGATCTGTTCGTTGAGGCGCGCGTCGGGGCTGTTGGCAACGCGCATGTTGTACTCTTCGAGCACGACGTCGCGCTCGGGCAGCACGTTCTCGTCCTTGAGGACCAGCCCGGTCATGCGATCGGCCTCGAACTCCATCATGGTCGGGAGCTGGTCTTTCGTCACGCGCTGGTAGTAGTTGGTGTAGTCGACCGAGGTCGAAGCGTTTTCGTTGCCGCCGACGCGGAGCACGGTCTGCGAGAATTCGCCGACGGGATGCTTCGAAGTGCCCTTGAACATCAAATGTTCGAGGAAGTGGGCGAGCCCCGACTTGCCCGGCGTCTCGTCGGCCGAGCCGACCTTGTACCAGATCATCTCCGTGACCACGGGCGTGCGGTGATCCGGGATCACCACGACCTGGAGGCCGTTGGGAAGCGTGAAGCTGGCGGGCGGTGCAGACGTGACCGTCGTCTGGGCGAATGCGCTGCCGACGTCGAGGGCAGATGTCGAGAGCAGCGCGGCGAGGAGGCAGGCAATCGATCGGTGTGAGGACATCACGATCCTTGTGAAGGCCCGGACGCTGATGTCCGGGCGTGAAAGCACGGCATGCTACACCGCGCGGCTTTAGGCTTCGGGTCACGAAGCAGAGAACGCGGTCGAGTTGTACTTAAAAATAGGTCATCTGCCGCGCCCGGCCTACACCGGACGATTGCGGCATGTGCGCGCCCGTGTGCGACCGACAAGGAGCCTATTGCACCTTTTCCTTACCCGACTGGACGTCGAAATACGTCTTGCGCGTCGTGTCCTCCCCGGAGCCATAGGCGTAGTTCGGCGAAGGCGTCTGATATCCCGGCGGCGGCTCGACCAGCGATTCGCGCGGCGGCTCGCTCGTGAATGGCTTTGACTCGGGCTTGCTGCCCTTGAACATGTTCCACAGGCCGCCGGTATAACCGAGCTGGGCCGGGCTGAGCGTCGGGTTGGTGTTGTTGGTCCCGGGCTGGACCGGATCATTACTGGTGCGCTCGGGGGCGGCCGTCTTGTGGGCATCCAATTCCGCCGGAGACAGCGGCCGGGCATCTTTCGCGTATTGCGCGGCCTTGTTGCCCGACTGCTTCCGCCGGGCGATGGCCTCCTGACGACGCTTCTCGTCGGGATCCTTTGGCCAGTTCGGCGCGTTCTTGGCTTCCGTGCCGGCGGGCGGCGGAAGGTCGAGCTTGGGCGGCACCACCAGCGGCGATCGCTCGCGGTACTCGATGCCCTTCTTCTCCATGCTCTTGGCGCCGAGGCCGGACATCAGATTGTCGATGAGCTTCTCTTCGAAGGTCATGTCGTCTTCGTCATCGTCGTCGCCGGCGCGGACCGGGCCTGCCGACATCACGAGCCCAATACCGAGCGCGACGGCTGACAATTTCAGCGCCAGCCAAAGTCCCCGCCGGGAGTCTCGACCCATCAAACCGCTGGTCTCGAAGCTGCGCATACCTGTACCTGTTCCATAATGTGGCAGTCTTGGTTGTAGCAATTTTGCCGCGTCACACGCGACCACGCCTCGCCAAGCAAGGTTCCGCCTCCGGCCCGTATCAGCCGGGATCAGGGCGCTTTTACGGCGGGTACCCCAAGGAAGGAATCATACAATAGGGCCGCCACCCCAGCAACGATGGCTACGTCGGCGAGGTTGAAGACATACCAATTATAGGTATTTCCGGCGATTTCGGCGTGGAATAGGGCGAAATCGACCACGGCGCCATAGGCGAGGCGGTCGATGCCATTACCGATGGCGCCGCCGATGATCAGCCCCAGCGCGACAGTGGCGAGCCGGGTCTGCGACCGCGCCATCCAGATCGCCAGTGCGATCACCGCGACGACTTTTACCGCCATCAGTGCGATCTGCGCCGACTGGCTGTCATTCTGCAGCCAGCCGAAGCTGATCCCGATGTTCCAGGCCAGCACCAGGTCAAAGAACGGCGTCACCTTCACCACGCCCCGGCGGGCGAGGTCGAAGCCGTTCAGCAGCCAGAGTTTCGAGGCCTGATCGGCCACGAGCGTCACGACGGCCGCGATGATGCCGGCGCGGAGCGGGGTCATCGTCCGGATCAGAAGCTCGCGCCCAACGCCTTCCACTCGCGCAGCGCCTTGGCGTCGCGCGGGGTGACGTCGGGGTATTCAGCGTCCTCGCCCACCGTCGGCGAGATTTTCCAGGAGCGTGCACATTTGGTGCCGACCGCCTTCTCGACCACGACCGCGACGCCGGGGACGGCATCGAGACGGAATGCCGACGCCGGCGCCTCACCCTCGCGCACCTCGTAATTCGAGGTGATGCAGATCTCGGCGAGGTCCGCGTCGAACAATGTCGCCAGCATGTCGCGGTCGGCGACATAGATCACCGGCGAAGCCTCCAGCGACGAGCCGATGTTCTTGGCGGCACGCTCAAGCTCCAGCGCGCCGGTGACGACGCGGCGCACGTTGCGGATGGTCTCCCATTTCGCGGCGAGCTTGTCGTCGCGGAGCTTTTCGAGACCTTCCGGGAAAAGCGTCAGGTGCACCGACGGTTCGGCATCCGGCCTGTACATGCGCCAGCCCTCTTCCGCGGTGAAGCTCAGGATCGGCGCCAGCCATTTCAGGATCGAATTGCACAGCATGTCGATCGTGGTCAGCGCCGCCTTGCGCGTCAGCGAGGACGGCGGATCGCAATACAGCGTGTCCTTGCGGATATCGAAATAGAACGCCGAGAGCTCGCTGTTCATGAAGGCGGACAAGGTCGCGACCACACTCTTGTAGTCGAACGTCTCATAAGCCTTGCGGACCAGTTCTGCGCGGAGCGCGAGTTCATGCAGCATCAGCCGCTCGAGCTCGGGCATCTCGGCTGGCGCGACGGCGTCGGCGGGCTTGTAGTGATGCAGCGTGCCGAGCATCCAGCGCACGGTGTTGCGCAGCTTGCGGTAGGTCTCGACCGTATTCTTCAGGATCTCGGGGCCGATGCGCTGGTCGTCGGTGTAGTCGCAGGACGCGACCCAGAGCCGCAGGATATCGGCGCCGGATTCCTTGATGACGGCCTGCGGCTCGATGGTGTTGCCGAGCGACTTCGACATCTTGCGGCCGTCCTCGGCCTGGGTGAAGCCGTGGGTCAGCACGATGTCGTAGGGCGCGCGGCCGCGCGTGCCGCAGCTCTCCAGCAGCGAGGAGTGGAACCAGCCGCGGTGCTGGTCCGAGCCTTCGAGATACATCACGGTATCCGTGCCGCCGTCGACCTTGCGCTTGATGCCGGCAAGGCCGGGGAATTGCACGGGGTCTTCGAGCACGAAGGCGTGCGTCGAGCCGGAATCGAACCACACGTCGAGGATGTCGTCGACCTTCTGCCAGCCTTCGTTCGCGCGCGATCCGAGGAAGCGCTCGCGCGCACCCGTCGCGTACCAGGCGTCGGCGCCTTCCTTTTCGAAGGCATCGCCGATGCGGGTGTTGACGGCCTCGTCCTGGAGGATTTCGGCCGAGCCGTCGCCCTTCTCGCGGACGAACACGGCGATCGGCACGCCCCAGGCGCGCTGACGCGAGATCACCCAGTCGGGGCGCGCCTCGATCATGCCGTTGATGCGGTTCTCGCCTGATGGCGGCACCCATTGCGTCACCGAGATCGCGTGCAGCGCGCGGGCGCGCAGCGTGTCGCCGGACTTGGTCTTGCCGCCATCCGCGATATCCTTGTCCATCGCGATGAACCATTGCGGCGTGTTGCGGAAGATCACCGGCTTCTTCGAGCGCCAGGAATGCGGATATTGGTGCTTGAGGCGGCCGCGCGCGAGCAGCTTGCCGCCTTCGATCAGCGCCTTGATCACGGCCTCGTTGGCGTCGCCCTTCTCGCCCTTGTCGTTGATGACGCGCTTGCCCGTGAAGCCCGGCGCCTGGTCGGTATAGGCGCCGTTCTCGTCGACGGTGTAGGGGATCGCGCTGTTGATGCCGCGGGCGTCGAGCTCGCGGGTATTCGCCATCCAGACGTCGAAGTCCTCACGGCCGTGGCTCGGCGCGGTGTGCACGAAACCGGTGCCGGTGTCGTCGGTGACGTGGTCGCCGGACAAGAGCGGCACGGTGAATTCGTAACCGCCGGCGAGGCCCTTGAGCGGATGGGCGCATTCGATCGCGTCCATGGTATCGCCGGGGATGTCGCGGACCTTCTCGTAAGCGGTCACGCGCGCCTGCTTGAAGACTTCTGCGGCGAGCGCGTCGGCGAGGATCAGGAGGTCGCCGGTCTTGGCCCAGTTGTCCTCGGGCGCGTCCGTCACCTTGTAGAGGCCATAAGCGATCTTCGGCGAGAACGAGATGGCGCGGTTGCCGGGCAGCGTCCAGGGCGTGGTGGTCCAGATCACGACACTCGCGGAAGCCAGCGCACCATGAGCGGGGGAGGTCACCGGGAATTTCACCCAGACCATGTCGGACGTGTAGTCCTCGTACTCGACCTCGGCCTCGGCGAGTGCGGTCTTCTCGACCACGCTCCACATCACCGGCTTGGAGCCGCGATAGAGCGTGCCGTTGGCCGCGAACTTCATCAGTTCGCGGGCGATCTGGGCTTCGGCCGGATAATTCATGGTGGCGTAGGGATGCGCCCAATCGCCGATCACGCCGAGACGCTTGAACTCCTCGCGCTGCACGTTGAGCCAGTGCGTTGCGTAGGCGCGGCATTCCTTGCGGAAATCGATCATCGCCGCACTGTCGCGGAAGTCGGGCTTCTGCTTGCCCTTCTTGCGATAGTTCTCCTCTTCGACCTTCCACTCGATCGGCAGGCCGTGGCAGTCCCAGCCGGGCACGTAGTTGGAGTCGAAGCCGAGCATCTGCTGGCTCTTGGTGACGAGATCCTTGAGGATCTTGTTCAGCGCCGTGCCGATATGGATGTTGCCGTTGGCGTAGGGCGGCCCGTCATGCAGCACGAACTTGTCGCGGCCCTTCGCGCTCTCGCGCAGCTTCTCGTAGAGGCCGATCTCGTACCAGCGCTTGAGGATCTCCGGCTCGCGCTGGGGCAGGCCGGCGCGCATCGGGAATTCTGTCTGCGGCAGGAACAGGGTCTTGGAATAGTCTTTGGCTTCAGACTTGGCGGACTTTTGCGGCTTTTCGGACATGAGGCTGACTGGCTCGGAATGGCGCGGGAACGGATGGCGATGCGGAATCGCGGGGTGAAACGACAAAATCCCGGTCTTGCGCCGAGCCTTGAGGCTCAGGCGGAAGCCGGGCTGCTAATCCCTATGATGCGCCGCGCAAACATGGGCTCTCCATAGCAGCCGGGCGGGGGAAGCGCAAAGGTCCGGCGGGCCGGCTTCTAGGCCCTCAATCGACGGTCCCGAGCCGCGGAAATGCGTCCGGGGCGGCCGCCAGCATGGCGCGGGCGCGGGCGGAATCGTCGTCCATCTGGCGGATCAGGGCGTCGATACCGTCGAATTTGAGCTCCTCGCGGATGAAGCCGACAAAGGCGCAGTCCAGCGCCTGCCCGTAAAGGTCGCCCTTGAAGTCGAACAGGAAGATTTCCAGCAGCGGGGCGCCATTATCGAAGGTCGGGCGGCGGCCGAAGCTTGCGACCCCGTTCAGCCGCTCGGTGCCGCGGCCGACCCGCACG
>Ga0209148_1001023_pt1 | contig 17594 bp, 11 predicted proteins | sample AraplaCol_mMF_r2_2_FD_184288 | JGI IMG/M metagenome (GOLD analysis project Ga0209148, IMG submission 184288) | Arabidopsis root microbial communities from North Carolina, USA - plate scrape CL_Col_mMF_r2 (SPAdes) (version 2) | ecosystem: Host-associated > Plants > Roots > Endosphere | place...
CGATTTGAGCAGGAACCCTTCGATGCCGAGATCGATCAGGCGCGGCACGGCCGCAGCCGCCGTCTCGGTGTGCAGCGTCGTCAGCACGAGATGGCCGGTGAGCGCGGCATGGATCGCGATATGCGCGGTCTCGGCGTCGCGGACCTCGCCGACCATGATCACGTCGGGGTCCTGACGCACGAAGGAGCGCATGGCGGAGGCGAAGGTCAGACCGATCGACGGCTTGACCTGGGACTGGTTGATGCCGGGAATCTCGTACTCGACGGGGTCCTCGATCGTGAGGATCTTCCGCGTCGGCTCGTTGAGGATCGAGAGCATGGTGGCAAGCGTCGTGGTCTTGCCGCTGCCGGTCGGTCCGGTGATCACGATCATGCCGTGCGGCATCGCCAGCAGCCGGGTCATGACACTCTCGTCGCGCGCGCCGAGCCCGAGCTTGCTCATCTCGAGCAGCCCGCGGTCGCGCGGCAACAGGCGGATGACCGCGCTCTCGCCATGCTGCGTCGGCATGGTGGCGACGCGGACGTCGAGCTCGCTGCGTCCGACGCGCACGCGCGCCGCGCCGTCCTGCGGCAGGCGCCGCTCCGCGATGTTGAGGCTGGCAAGAATCTTGATGCGCGAGATCAGCGCCTGGGGCGGGATGCCATGCGGCGACGGCAGCGCGCGCAGGAGACCGTCGACGCGCATGCGCACTACCAGCCCGGCACGGAACGGCTCGACGTGAATGTCGCTGGCACGCAGGTCGACCGCGCGCTCCAGGAGATCGTTGAGGGCGCGAACCACCGGCGCGCCGCTGGCGAGATCGCGCAGGCTCTCGATGTCGTCGTCGGACTGCACCGCACGGCCGGTGCCCTGGTCTGCATTCGCATCGTCGGCATCGGCTCGCTGATCGAGGACCGTGGTAATGTCCTCATATGACGCCACGACGACATCGACCGGCGCTCCGAACACGATCTCCGCGGCCCTGATAGCGGCCGTGTCGGAGGGATCGGCAACGGCCAGGCGAAATCCGCCATCCGGTGCGCCAAACGGGAAAATGGTGGATTCTCGGAGGAATCGGCGCGAAAAACCTTCGAGACGAGGCGTCGTCGTGAGCAGTTGCGGAAGACTTAGCCGCGGCAGGGCAAAATAATCTGACACCTCGTCGGCGAATTCGGCCGCCGACAGATCGGTCGCCTCCCAAAACTCGCGCAACGGACGTATCAGCGCGGGATTGGCCGTCTTTTCCACACGGACATGCGCGCGCGGCGGCAGTGAATATTTTTCCAAAAGGTGCTGCCGGAAGCTATCGGCGGAACGGTCTCGCATCGCATTCACAACGTTGACCTTGTTACTTGAATGCAACAGCTTCACGGGGCATGGGAGGCCCTTTGCCCTTGACTTATTTCTTAGCAAAAACATAATCGTGGCGCAAATTATTGCGCGTCCGAACCAAGGGGGATCGGATGCCGTTTCCAGTCACTTCCAGAGTTGGCAGGCGTATCTTGTTTGAAGTGGTCCAACCGCTGTTGCGCCGCCGCTCAGCGTTGGCTGGAACGATTGTGCTGTTGTTGTCGTCGGCCGTCCTGCTCTCGGCCTGCATCGTCACCGCCGATCAGTCAGTCGAAGCCGATCCGAGGGATCCGCGCGCCCAGGATCTTGTCGACAAGATCCGCGGCATCGATCTTCAGCCGCGCCAACCTGCGGATATGGGAAGCAGCGGCATCTCCCAGCCGAGATCGTCGAAGCCTGCGATTTACCTGAGCGATGGTGCAACGCCGCAAGGCGGCGCGCTGGCCGAGCGCGACGATGGCGGCGGTAGCGGCTACGACCTCAATTTCGAGAACGCGCCCGTGGCGACCGTCGCAAAGGTCATCCTTGGTGACGTTCTCAACGTCGGCTACACGATCGATCCCCGCGTGCAGGGAACCGTGACGCTGGCCTCGGTGCGGCCGGTCCCCAAGGCGGACGCGGTCTATGTGCTGGAGAATGCGCTGCGCATGTCAGGCGTCGCGCTGGTGCGCGACCGCACCGGCTATCGTCTGCTGCCGGCGCCGGAGGCCGGCCCCGGCGGCATCGACCGTTCGGCGAGCACCGAAGCCGGCCAGGGCATCACCGTCGTGCCGCTGCGCTACACCTCGGCGCAAAATATCTTCAAGTTGCTCGATGCCTTCGGCGTGAAGGCTTCGACCATGCGTCCCGACAATTCGCGCAACACCTTGATTGTGTCAGGCAGCGGGACCGATCGCGCGACGGCGGTCGATACCATCCTGTCATTCGACGCCGACTGGATGCGCGGACAATCCGTCGGCATCTTCCCCGTGCGCAATTCCACGCCCGAGCCCGTGATCAGCGAGATCGAGAAGATCATGGATTCCGGCGAAGGCGGGATGGGCCAGAACGTCATCAAGCTGCAGCCGATCGCGCGGCTCAATTCGATCCTCGTGGTGAGCCAGAAGCCGGAATATCTCAAGCGCGCCCAGACGTGGATCGCGCGGCTCGACCGTTCCGACACCGACGGCGTGAACCTGAAGTCCTATCCGCTGCGCTACGGCAATTCCAAGCTGGTCGTGTCGATGTTGAACGATATGCTGTTCAATCAGAGCGCGACGAGCAACACCTCGCTCGACACCGCATCGAGCCAGGTCGCGCCGGGCGCGGGCCTTTCGACATCGTCCTCCGGCAATCCGGTCGCCGCACTCAGCGCGTTGCCGACCGCAGCGGCAGGCGCGGCGACGCCGGTGACCGGACCTGCTGGATCCGCGCTCGGGGCCCGCCCCGCTCCAGCTGCGTCGGCAACGCCGACGCAGACGCAGGACAACAGCCTCGGTGGATTGGGCGGAAGCAGTTCGAAATCCGGCATCACCACCATCCTCCAGAACGTCCGGATTACCGCCGACGTCACCAACAATGCCGTTCTCGTCTACGCCAATCAGGACGCGCAGCGCATCGTCGAGCAGACCATCCGCCAGATCGACCGGCCGCAGCGCCAGATCGCGATCGAGGCGACGATTGCCGAGGTGACGCTGAACGACCAGTTGAACTACGGCGTGCAGTTCTTCCTGGCGAGCCAGAAGGGCTCGGTCTCCAACACCATCTCCGGCGTCAGCAACGCCGCGACCGTCGGCAGCGGTGCGGTCGAAGCGGCGTCCAACGCCGTCAATGCCGCGGGCGGCGCGCTGCTCGGACGTGTCCTGCCGGGCTTCAACTTCCTGGTCGGCTCCGAGAACTCGCCGCGCGTGATTCTCGACGCGTTGCACGGCATCACCGACGTCAAGGTGCTGTCCAACCCGTCATTGGTGGTGCTGGACAACCAGGCCGCAACCTTGCAAGTCGGCGACCAGGTGCCGTTCTCCACGGGCACCGCGACCGTGCTGACCGCCAACAACACCGTCGTCAACACCATCGACTACAAGAACACCGGCATCATCCTGCGCGTGCTGCCGCGCGCCAACGCCAACGGCAATGTCGTGCTCGACATCGAGCAGGAAATCTCGAGCGTGGCCGCCGGCAGCGCCAACTCGCTGACGCCGACGATCTCGCAGCGCCGCGTCAAGAGTTCGATCGCGGTGACCAGCGGGCAGACGGTGCTGCTCGCCGGCCTGATCAGCGAGACCGAGAACAAGCAGCGCCAGGGCATTCCCGTCCTCGATTCCATTCCCGGCGTGGGCGATGCCTTCTCGCATCAGACCAAGGCACGCGCGCGCACCGAGCTGATCCTGTTCATCCGCCCAACCGTCATCAAGGACGGTGTCGATGCGCATGTCATCGCCGAGGAGATGCGCAGCAAGATGAACAGCCGGTTGGTCGGGACCAGCAATCCCGTGGTCACCGTGAGCCCGCCCAGGGCGGCGCGCTGACGGCGTGGCCGAGGACGACGCGCAGGACGGGATCCGCGCCCCGCTGGTCCTCAGCTGCGCGCTGCTCGTCGGGGTGTTCGCGAGCCTCGTGACGGCCCCCGCCGCGGAAGGCATCTTTGGTGCCTTCCTCGCCGCCTTGATGCTCGCCATCGCCGCGCATGACGCACGCCACTATCTGATCCCGAACGAGCTGACAGGTGCGGCCTTCGCGCTCGCGCTGCTCCGCGCTGCCGCCGTCGTGCCCGATGTCGGCGCCCGGGCCCTGCTTTGGCCAGTCGCGCGCGCCCTCGCCGTGGCGCTTCCGCTGCTGCTCCTGATGCTGGCCTATCGGCGCTGGCGCGGCCGCGATGGGCTCGGGCTCGGCGACGTCAAGCTCGCGGCCGTCTGCGGCGCCTGGCTCGATCTTGCGACGGTGGCCGCGGTGATCGAGTTCGCCGCGCTGCTCGCCATCGGCGCCTATGTCGCCAATGCTGCATTGCAAAGAAAACCGCTGCGCGGGACCGCGTTCCTGCCGTTTGGGCTGTTTCTGGCGCCATCGATCTGGATCGGCTGGCTGGGCGAGACCTGGTATCTGAACTGGCTCGGCGGCTGGCCCGGCTAAAGCCCTCCGCGCGCGCGCTGAATCGTCATGACCGCGCCGGCGCGCGTGCGGCCGCCGTCTACTGTGCATGGGGTTGTTTTCGACGTTTTGCCGACGGCCGATCCTTGAGCCGTTAGTGCTCGCGGCTTGGCGCCCATTCCAGCGCCCGCAGACGGGCCTGGGCAATCTGTCCGCGCGTCATCTTGGTGGTGACCGCATCGCGGATCCGGGCCCGGGACTCGCGCACCCGCGGCGGCGATGCCGCGGTCGACAGGTTGAGCCATTTCGAGGCTTCGACGATGTCCTGCGGCACGCCAAAGCCGCGGTCGTAGAGCAGGCCCAGCGAATATTGCGCGCGGCTGTCGCCCTGCTCCGCCGCGCGGCGGTACCACATCGCCGCTTCCGTGTAGTTCTGCGGCACGCCGCGGCCGGTCTCGAACAGCAAGCCGAGATAGCACTGCGCAGCAGCGTTGCCGCGCTCGGCGAGCGGGATGAAGACGCGCGAGGCCGTCACATAGTCCTGGCGCTGGAAGGCAGACAGGCCCTGGCCCAGGGACTGGCCCTGGACTGGGATCGCGGGCAGAAACAGCAGCACCGCGACAGCGCATCCGATCCACCGCAGCAGTCCGGCGCCGTGCCGGAACTCGCGATCGCGTCCGCTGAAAAATATCATGCGTTCCTTCCCCACATGCGCCCAAGACTAGTCCGGCGATGTGACGGAATCCAGAGCGGCGGTTCATCGCGGCGCAACGCCGCGCGCGGAGGCTCGCTCCACTGTTCTCAAGGTCGGCGCATGGCCGGCTGCGCCAGCCGACGCTTGCCGCATGATCTTTCGGCACTATGGTGGGCCAACAGTTTGTTCCCGGAGCCAGCCCAGATGCCCTTTCCTCACGCTTCCGAAGCCCTGTCGCGCTTCACCGTGCTCGATCTGACCCGCGTCCGCTCCGGACCCACCTGCGTGCGCCAGCTCGCGGATTGGGGAGCGACCGTGATCAAGGTCGACGCGCTGACCGAAGATGCCGGCGGCGAGCAGCCGGGCGGGCCGCGGCGGGGATCGGACTTTCAGAACCTGCACCGAAACAAGCGCGCGATGACGCTCAACCTGAAGGACGAGCGCGGGCTCGCCGTGTTCAAGCGCCTCGCCGCCAAGGCCGACGTCGTGGTCGAGAATTTCCGGCCCGACGTGAAGAAGAAGCTCGGCATCGACTATGAGAGCCTCGCCGCGATCAACCCGCGCATCGTCTATGGCAGCATCTCCGGCTTCGGCCAGGACGGCCCTTATCACAAGCGACCGGGCTTCGATCAGATCGCGCAAGGCATGGGCGGGCTGATGTCGATCACGGGCGCGCCGGGCGAAGGCCCGATGCGGGTCGGCATCCCCGTCGCCGACCTCACCGCGGGCCTGTTCTGCGCCATGGGCATCCTCACCGCGCTGCTCGAGCGCGAGGTCTCCGGCAAGGGCCAGTGGGTGCAGACCTCGCTGCTGCAGGCCCAGATCTTCATGCTCGACTTCCAGGCCGCGCGCTGGCTGATGGAGAAGGAAGTGGCAAAGCAGGCCGGCAACAATCATCCGACCAGCATCCCGACCGGCGTGTTCAAGACCTCGGACGGCTACATCAACATCGCCACGACCGGTGGACGGATCTGGGAGCGCTGCGCGCAGGCGATCGGCGCGCCCGAGCTCTACAGTCATCCCGACTACGCGACGGCCCCTGCCCGCTCCAAGAATCGCAATGCGCTCAACGCCGAGATCGAGAAGCGCACCGTGACCAAGTCGACAGAGACCTGGGTGCGCGAACTCAACGATGCCGGCGTACCATGCGGGCCGATCTACGCCATCGATCAGATGTTCGAGGATGCGCAGGTCAAGCATCTCGGCATCGCGCAGGACGTGCCCAATGACGAGGACCGCCACATCCGCCTGGTCGGCCAGCCCGTCACGCTGTCGCGCACGCCAAGCAGGATGGTGGCGCGCCCGCCGGAGTTCGGCGAGCAGACTGACGAGGTGCTCAAGGAATTCGGCTTCGGCGCAGACGAGATCGCCGCGCTTAGGGCCGCCAAGGTAGTCTGAGGATCAAGGCCTGAAAAGCAAAGAGGCCCAGCGCAAGCGCCGGGCCTCCAGATGACTCTGTCGAAGACGGTCAGTACTTGGCGACAACCGGTCCCGAGAAGCGGTAGTTCACGCCGACGCGAATGATGTTGTCGGTGAAGCGTGTGCCGAAATTGCCGGTCGTCGTGGTCGTGGTGACGGTATTGAAACCGACCGCCGGCGTGTTGAGCGCGTTTGTAACCGTCGTCGCGGTCGCCGAGCCACCGTTGAACGAGCCGAGATCCATGTAGAGGTACTCGACCTTCACGGACCAATTGCGATCGATCGCAAACTCGCCACCCGCGCCGACCGTCCAGCCGGCCTTGGTGCCACCCCAGCTGATACCCAAGCCAGGCGCGCTCGCGGCGAGATGTCCGTAGGCGAGACCGCCGGTCGCGTACAGAAGCACGCGCGGAGTTGCGACCCAGCCGACGCGACCACGAAGAGTCCCGAACCAATCGAGGTTGTAGTTGGCCGGAAACAGCACCGAGCCCGCGGGACATCCAATCGCCGAGCAGACATTGCTGGTCGACTTCTCGTCGCTGCCCTGGAAATCGGCCTCAAGACCCCACAGCCAGTTGCTCTGCTGCCAGTTGTAACCGAGCTGACCGCCGCCGAGGACGCCATTGACGTTTGAGCGGCCCCAGATCGTCTGCGCCGCCAGCGGTGTCACGACGGGGCCGCCGACAGGGGTCGGGCCAGCCGTGCGGAACACCTGCGCGCTTTGCGTACCAGTCAGCGTGCCGTCGTCACGCTCGCGGCCCCAGCTGTAGCCGACATTGCCGCCAATATAGAAGCCGCTCCAATTGAAGGCGGGATCGACCATGACGGGCGCCTTCACATAGGGCTTCGCCGCCAGGTCAGCAGCCATTGCGCCAGTTGCAAACAGCGACATTGCCGCTGCCATTCCGATCACGGTCCGCTTCATGGAATCCCCCTCCGCACGATCTCGTGATCAAAATATATGCCCGGGAGCCATCAATGGCTGTGCCACCACTGCAACAACCGGAAACAATCAAGCAAAAAGGTGGTGCCCGTACTGGGGCACCATGTAGTTGATTTCAAACAAGATTGTCTTATGGCGTCAGCGTGATGTCGCCTTGGTCCGCCCTGTCCAGCCGACGCGAGCGAGCAGACCGTCGATGGCAGGCCAGAACAGCAGCACGATCGCCAGCGTCGTGATCGAGCCGACCAGGCCGTTCGACCAGAACACTTTCAGGTCGCCGCCAGAGCCGATCATCGACAGGCGAAAAGCGTCTTCGGCGCGGTTGCCGAGCACGAGCGCCAGCGTGAACGGCGCCAGCGGAATGCCGATCTTCTTGAAGACGTAACCGACGACGCCGAAGCCGAGCATCAGCCAGATGTCGAACATCGCGTTCTGGATCGCGTAGGCGCCGATCGCGCAGGACACCACGATCATCGGCGCCACCGCCGCGAACGGTACGCGCAGGATCGAGGCGAAGATCGGCACTGTCGTCAGCACCAGCACGAGGCCGACGACATTGCCGAGATACATCGAGGCGATCAGGCCCCAGACGAAATCCTTGTGCTCGACGAACAGCAGCGGGCCGGGATTGAGTCCCCATACCATCAAGCCGCCGAGCAGGATCGCGGCGGTGCCGGAGCCGGGAATGCCGAGTGCCAGCATCGGCAGCAGTGCCGAGGTGCCGGAGGCATGCGCCGCCGTTTCAGGCGCGAACACGCCTTCAATGCGGCCCTTCCCAAAGCTTTCGGGATCCTTTGCGAAACGTTTGGCGAGGTTGTAGCCCATGAAGGACGCTGCGATCGCGCCGCCCGGAGTGATGCCGAGCCAGCAGCCGATGAAAGACGAGCGCAGCAGCGTCACCCAATATTTCGGCAGGTCCTTCCACACGCTCAGCACCACGCGCAGCGAGATGCTTGCGGCGTGGCCGCGCAGTGCCAGCCGTTCCTCCATCGTCAGCAGGATCTCGCTGATGCCGAACAGGCCGATGACTGCGACGAGGAAGTTGATGCCGCGCAGAAGCTCGGACGAGCCGAACGTCATGCGCAGCTGGCCCGACACCGTGTCCATGCCGACGCCGGCGAGCAGAAGTCCCAGCGACATCGAGATGACGGTCTTGTGCCTGGCTTCGCGCCCCAACCCGACGAAAGAGCAGAAGGTCAACAGATATACTGCGAAGAACTCCGGCGGCCCGAACTTCAGCGCAAAGGATGAGATCATCGGCGCGAGGAAGGTAATCAAGAGCACCGCGACCAGCGAGCCGATGAAGGACGAGGTGAACGCCGCGGTCAGCGCTTCGGCGGCCCTGCCCTGCTGCGCCATCGGGTAGCCGTCGAAGGTGGTGGCAACCGACCAGGCTTCGCCCGGGATGTTGAACAGGATCGAGGTGATGGCGCCGCCAAACAGCGCGCCCCAATAGATGCAGGACAGCATCACGATCGCCGAGGTCGGATCCATGGTGAAGGTGAGCGGCAACAGGATGGCGACGCCGTTGGGACCGCCGAGGCCGGGGAGCACGCCGACGAAGATGCCGAGCACGAGCCCGACCATCATCAGCACCAGTGTCTTCCATGTCAGCAGGACGGCGAAGCCGTGAAGAAGGAGACCAAGAGCTTCCATCGCGCGGGTCCGCCTAGTAGCCGAAGGCCGCTTCGAGCGGCCCCTTCGGCATGATGACATCGAAGGCGATGTCGAAGGTGACGAACATCACCGCTGTGAACACAACAGCAGTGAGCAGCGACTTCCACAGCGCGATCTTGCCGACGAGGCGCATGAAGCCCGCGATCAGCAGGAAGCTTGCGACATAGAGGCCGAGGAATTGCGTCACCAGACAGAACAGCAGCGTCGGCACGAACACCGCCAGCACGCGGCGCGCCTGCGCGCGCGTGACGAAAGTTTCGGATTCCGCGCGGCGCGCCAGCAGCGCCACGATCAGGCCATAGAGGCTGGCGCCGCCGAGGACGAGGGAGAGATAGAACGGGAAATAGCCGGGCTCCGGCCCGGTCGAATCCCAGGACGCACCGCTGCGCCAATTGTCGTAGCAGAGGGTCGCAGCGAGCGCGAGCAGCAGCAGGCAGGTGATGATTTCGACCGTACCGGCGCTCGTGACTGAGGGGGAGTTGCCTTCGGGTGCCGTCGGATCGTCGACGACGATTTCAAGATCAGTTTGGGGCATCAATGGTGTTGCCAATCCCCTCTCCCGCCTGCGGGAAGAGGGTTAGGGTGAGGGGGAGTCTCCACGGTTACGGTGAGAGTTGAACTCGCGGGGAGTCCCCCTCACCGGGATCGCATCTGACGATGCGATCCGACCTCTCCCCGCAAGCGGGGCGAGGCGAAGAAGACAGCTACTTCGCGACGAAACCTGCTTCCATCATCAGCGACTTGTTCTGCGCGTCGTCCTCCTCGAGGAATTGCACCATGTCCTTGCCGGTGAGGAAGATCGGCTTCAACGCCTGCTTTTCCATGTAGTCCCTGTATTCGGCGGTCTGCGTCACCTTGTGGAACAGCTCGACATAGAACGCCTGCTGCTCCGGCGTGACCTTGCCGGGCAGGAACATCGCGCGCAGCATGAGGTACTGGACGTCGACGCCCTCCTCCTTGCAGGTCGGGATATCGGCCCAGGACTGCGTGTCCGTCACCTTGGCTGTGTAGGAGATGCGCTCCTTGTCGAACACGCAGAGCGGACGCACCTGGCCGGCACGCCAGACTTCAAGATTTTCGGACGGGTTGTTGACGTTGGATTCGGTGTGGTTGCCGACGAGCTGGGTCGCGGCCTCACCGCCGGACTTGTAGGGGAGGTATGAAAACTTCGCGCCGGTCTTCTGCTCGAGGAAGACGGTCAGCACGTGATCCTCGCGCTTGGAGCCGGTGCCGCCCATCTTGAACGGCGCGCTCGCGGCCTTTGCGGCGTCGACGAATTCCTTCACCGTCTTCGGGCCGGTACTGTTGTCCCACAGCACGAACTGGTCGAGGGCGATCACGGACACCGGCGTCAGTTCGCGCCAGTTGAACGGGATCTTGGCCGAGAGCGGCAGCATGTAGATCAGCGAATAGGCGATCAGCACCTTGTTCGGATCGCCCTCGCTGGACTTCATGTACATCAGCGCTTCAGCGCCCGACGCCCCGCCCTTCAGCGAGACGACCATCGGCTGCTTCATCAGATTGTTCTTCTGAATCGCGGCTTGCATCATCCGAGCCATCTGGTCGGAGGCGCCGCCCGCGCCTGCCGCCACCACGATCTCGACGGGTTTGGTCGGTTCCCAGCCCGCGAGTGCCGGCGCCGTCCAAAGCGCAGCCAGCAGTGCAGCTGCGCCCTTCATTCCATGTCCCACGCGCGTCTGCTCCAGATTCTTGTCAATGTTCTTGTCAGCATTGGCAATTCGTGAAAGTCCGAGGGGAATTGCATTGTGCGGGCGAACGCCGGCCAGTTCAAGCCGCCCTGTGTCGCCCCGCTTATGACTTTGGAATGAGATCGATTGCAGGCGCGGCGGACTCGCAAAAAAGCGCGGGCCCCTTGCGGAGCCCGCGCGTATCTCGCAGAGCCGATCTCTTGTGGCTAGACGACCAGGATATCGTGCGGATTGATCACCGCAGCCGCCTGGACGGCCACGATCGCATGCGCCGAGCCTTGCGTGCCATCCGCGCTGAAATAGAGCGTGTGGTTGGCGGTGTCGAAGTGGAATTCGGCCGCGCCGGAGAAATTGTTGTCGGCCGAGCTCTCGTAGGTCGACGTCACGTCCATGCCCGCCGTCAGGCCACCGCCAAAACCGTTCGCCGAGATCGCGATCCGATCGTGCTGGCTCGTGTTGTTGAAGTCGGTGATCTGGCCGGGCGTGGTCGGCACCTGCAGGAACGCGAAGGTGTCGTTGCCGCCGCCTCCGGTCATGAGGTTGCCGCTGGCGGTGCCGATCAGGACATCATTGCCCGCCCCTCCGACGAGTTGCTCGCTGCCCTGGGTGGCGATCAGGATGCTGTCGCCACTTGCCGCGGTCAACGTGGTGGCCGACGTCGCATTGTTGGCGATCGTCGCGGTGGCGGTGTTGGCCGATGTCGTGATGCCGTCGTAGGCCGTGTAGTCGAACGAGCCGCCGAGCGTCGCGTCATCGGTGAAGAACGCATCACCGAGACTCGCGCTGGCACTGCCGCCCGAACTCGACGTCACATTGCCCAGCACCACGTGATCCGTGACGTCGGGATCGGTGTCGTTCGAGGCCAGAGCCCAGCCGGGAATGTCGACCGTACCGCCAGTGCCGACGTCGGTCACCACGGTCTCACTCACCGCAGTCGGTGCTTCGTTGACGCCGTTGATGGCGATCGAGACGTCTTGCACGGTTGAAGCGCCGTTGCTGTCGAGGATGGTGACGGCATAGGTCTGCACCAGCGTCTGTCCCTGCGCCAGGAACTGGATGTCGGCGTTGTCGACCGTGTAGTGCCAGGCGACCGCCCCGCTTCCCGGCACTTCCGATACCGGATCGAGCGAGAAGGTCCCGACATAGCCGCTGGCCTGGGGCGTAAAGCTGGCCGTATGCGTATCGCCAGCCTCGGCGTCGGAGAACGAGATTGACCCGTCGGTGGTCTCCGCCACAGGTCCGGTCGTCGGCGCAACCGAGATGGCATCAAGCAGCTGGCCGGAACCGTCGGTGCCGAAGTCGAATTCCAGGGACGTCGAGCCACCGCCTGCGTGGCCAACGACATCGAACGTATATTTGGTGAAACCGAGCGCCTCCTGGGTCGAGCCGAGGATCTGCGCGCCGTCCCAGAACGCAGAGAAGGAGGACGTTGTCGCATCGGGATCGCCGGCGACCTCAAAGCTCAGCGTATAGTGTTGTCCGGCAACCGTGGCGACGTTCTGCTGCAGGAAACCATCGCCAATCAGCGCGGAATAATTGCCATACTGACCACCCAGCAACAACAGGTCGGCCCCGGCGCCCGCGGCGGTCCAGCCGCTCAGATTGCCGGTCTCGAAGCCGCCGTTGACGAGGACCGAAGGGCCGGCTCCCTCGGTCAGCGTGCCGAGCGCATTGGCCGCGGTGATCACGGGCGCATCATCGGCACCGGAGATGTTAAACGTCAAAGTGGTGTCGTGACTCTCGCCAAGGCCGTTGGTGACTGTAATCGTGAACTGGTCGGTCGCACTGTCTCCGATTTGGAGCTGATCGAGCGCGGAGTTTGCCGTGTAATGGTAGGTGCCGTCGGCCCCGACGACCAGCGAGCCATGCGCGGCGGCGATCGATGTGCCGACATTGGCTGCCTGCCCGTCAACGGCGGTGATGCTGAGCGACACAGTTCCGTCGCCAGGACTGTCGGACGGGTCGAAGATGGCGTTGCCCGTGGCCACGATCTGTCCGGCGTCGGTAAACGGCGTGTCGTTGATCGTCGCCGTGTCGGGATTGACGATCATTGCATCGGCAGCGCCGGTCGCGGTGACCGTGACCTGCTGAGTCGAGGTCGTGGTCCCGTCGCTCACGGTGACGTCGTAGACGACCGTCAGCGTCTCGCCGACGCCCAGGAAGTCCAGATCCCTGTCGGGAATGCTGAAGCTCCAGTCGATGCCACCCGTGCCGGAGCCCGTGGAATCGTGCACCACCGTCGTCAGCGCGAGCTGCAGCTCATTTAGCGTCTCGAGGGCGACCGCTGGATGTCCCGACCACAGCGCAGAATCGAGCGCCACACCGACCGAGTGAACATCGGACAAATCGACGTCGGTAAAGTTCAGCGTCTGCACCGGCGTCGTATCGGGCGTCGGGGAATTGGTCTGGCCCGGCTGCTCCGCGACCGTGGCCGCCTCCGGAGCGCTGGTAATCGTCACCGGATCGTTGGCGCCCGTGATGACGACGGACACCATCTGCGTCGAGCTGGTCGAGCCGTCCGAGACCTTGATGTCATAGTTCACCGTCAGCGTCTCGTTGGCGGCAAGATAATCGAGATCCTTGTCGGCAATCGCAAAATTCCAGTCGATGCTGCCGGAGCCGGTGCCGGTGGAATCGTGCAGCACTGTCGTCACTGCCGCGGCGAGATCGGCCTGCGTTGCGGCCGGCGGCGTCGGCCCGGAGGTGGAATCGAGCGCCACCGTCACGGTATGCGTATCGCTGGTGTCCTGGTCGGTAAAGGCGAGCGTGCCGGCCGGCGTTGTCGGCGTCGTATCGGGCGTTGACGAACCCGTGGTGGCATCCTGCTCGGCGGCGGTGGAGGATTCCGGACCGCTGGTGATGACGACGGGATGGTTGACGCCGAGAATCGTGACGGTGACGTCCTGCGTGGCGGTACCGCCGTGGCCGTCGTCAACCGCGACATGGTAGACCAGCGTCAGCTTCTCGCCGCCATTGAGGAAGTTCGTCGCGGCATTAGCAAGCGCGAAATTCCAATCGACCTCGCCCAACACGTGGCCGGTCGAATCCTCGAGCGAGGTGGCGAACGCGGCGAGCAGCTGAGCATTCGTCAGAGGGATTGCGCCGCCGCCCGAACGCGATGCGCTGACCGTAGTCGAGACGGTGTGCGTGTCGGCGAGATCGACGTCGGTGAAGAACAGATCGCCGCGCGCGGTCAGGTTGCCGGACGGATCGACATTGTGGTCCTCGGTCAGAGCGGCCGATTCCGGGCATGACAGGTACACCGGCTTGTCGTTGGTGCCGACCACGGTGACCGTGACCGTCTGCGTCGAGACCCCGCCGGCGTGATCGTCGAGCTGCACCGTGTAGGTGATGTCGAGATGCTGTCCAGCCGCGAGATAGTCGAAGGCGAGATCGGGTGCCGAGAACGTGGTGTTGATGGTACCTGCGCTCGAGCCGGAATTCTTGATGACGTTGTCGACGTGGTAGAACGCCATCAGTTCGGCGTCGCCAAGCGCGCCCGGCAACAGGCCCGCGGTGGCGCCGGAGGCGGAGACGCCGACCACGGACGCGGTGTGACCGGTGTTGGTGAGATCGTCGTCGGTGAAATTCAGCGCAACGTGGACAGTGTCCGGCGACAACGACAGCGTCTGGTTGGCCTGCTCGGCGACAGTCGCCGTCGTGGTCATGTTGATGACCGGCTTGTCGTCGGTGCCTGTCACGGTGACCTTGACGGTCTGAATCGCGGTGCCGCCGTGGTTGTCGGAGACCATGATGTCGTAGGTCAGCGTCAGCGTCTGATTTTTGGAGAGGAAGTCGAAATCGTCGTCAGCGTCGCTGAAGTTCCATTTGAGCTGACCCGAGCCGTTGGAATCGCTGAGGATCTGCGAGTGCATCGCGGTCTGGAAATGCGCCAGCGACGTGGCCGGGATGATCGTTCCGCTGGACAGCACAGCCGATTGCAGTGTCGCCGACGTCGTGTGGGTATCGGTCTTGTCGCTATCCTTGAAGTTCATCGTGCCCGACAAGGTGTGCAGCGTTGTCGAATCGGTGGTGTTTGCAAATTCGGTGAAGCTGCCCGTCGCGGACGACGAGGTGAAAACCGGCGTATGATTGGTCATGGAAAAAATCCCTGCCTGCGTTTGCCCACGAAGGCGCCGCCGCATGGGGACGCGGCGACGCGACTAATCGGTCCGAGAAAATCGGACGTGCCTCAGCCTTCCTGACCTAAAGCCCGGTCAGTCTTGGTTTAAGAGTCTTGGTTTGTTCGCGAGGCCGTGTCTGGCGTCGGGATGGTCAGCAGCAATGAAATTCTGGCGCGGCTCGCGTCGTCGAACGTGCTTCAGAACGTACTTGGGGAACGTACCTGGCTACTTTTTCAGTTCAATTTCGTTTCAATGACGTCCGGTTGCAGTACGCATCACTCAAATCGCTCAATTCGACTGGACTTGAAATCACCCGGCCCGCTTCCTCAAAAACGGGACGGTGGAATGCAACCTCCGCGATCTTATGCCCGAGCTCGCTGCGCCGTCAACGTGAACGCGCGGGACGGCACGCGCAGATTTGCAGTTCCGGGGGACGGAACCGCTTGATAAATTTATGACAACTGCATTGTGGGAAACGGTTGACGATTGAGGTCAATGATCGCTTTGGCTTGTCGCGCCACTACAATGCAGCGGCGCGAAAAGCACAGCGCGCGCGCTACTTGCCCTTCCAGACCGGCGTGCGCTTGTTGAGGAAGGCGTCCATGCCCTCGCGGAAATCTTCGCTCATATAGGCCTTGAGGATCAGGTCCTCGCCCTGTTCGCGCGACAGCGTGGGCCGGATGCGGCGTACCGCTTCCTTGGTCGTCTCCAGTGTCAGCGGCGCATGGCTCGCGACGAGCTTTGCTGTCTCATCGGCGCGGCGCTGCAGCGTCTCGACATCAGGCACGATTTCGGTGAGCAGGCCGAGCGACAATGCTTCCTGCGCCTCGACCAGGCGCGCCCTGAAGATCAGATCCTTGGTGCGGGCGGGGCCGACCAGCGAGACCACGCGGCTGATGTTGGACATCGACAGGCAGTTGCCGAGCGTGCGTGCGATCGGAAAGCCCATCCGCGTGGTTTCGGTGCCGATGCGAAGATCGCAGCAGGCAGCGATGCCGGCGCCGCCGCCGGTGCAGGCGCCCGCAATGGCCGCGATCACGGGCACGCGGCATTGTTCGAGCGTGCCGAGCACACGATCGATCCGCGCCTCGTAGTCGAGCGCATCCTGCGCCGTCTTGAACGCGCGGAACTGGGAAATGTCGGTGCCTGACGCAAACGCCTTGTCACCTGCGCCGGTGAGGATCAGCGCCTTGATCGAGCGATCGGCGTTGATCTCAAGGCAGATCTCCGCCATGCGATCGTACATGGCGAAGGTCATGGCGTTGCGCGCCTGGGGGCGGTTGAAGGTGATGCGCGCGATGCCGTCCGTGACGGAGTAGAGCAAGTCTTCGTTAGCAGTCGCAGGTAGGTTCATCGCGCACTCACTTCTTCTTCCAGTTAGATCGTTCAAGCCACCTGCGTCATCGGCACCGCGTCGCGTCCCTTCAGGACGTCCATGGCCGCCAGCACGCCGCCGCTCCGATGCGGAATCTTTGCAAGATCCAGGCCCATCTCGACGCCGGCGAGCGTACCCATCAGCATCAGGTCGTTGAAATGGCCGATATGGCCGATGCGGAAAACCTTGCCCTTGACCTTGTTCAGGCCGGTGCCGAGCGACATGTCGAAGTTTTCCAGCACGACCTTGCGGAAGGCGTCGGCATCAAAGCCGTCGGGCACGCGTACGCCTGTCAGCGCCGGCGAATGTGCGGCAGGATCGACGCACTGCGTCTCCAGGCCCCAGACCTTGGCCGCGGCGCGCGTCGCCGCGCTGTGGCGCTTGTGGCGAGACCAGACATTCTCGAGGCCTTCCTCTTCGATCATCTTCACCGCTTCACGCAGTCCATAGAGCAGATTGGTCGCAGGCGTGTAGGGGAAGGTGCCGAGCTTGTTGAAGCTGATCACTTCCTGCCAGTCCCAATAGGAGCGCATGCCGGGGTTCGCCTTGGCAACGTTGAGCGCCTTCTCCGAGACGGCATTGAAGCCGAGACCGGGCGGCAGCATCAGGCCCTTCTGCGAGCCGGCGACCGAGACGTCGATGCCCCAGGCGTCGTGCTCATATTCCATCGAGCCGAGACCGGAGATGGTGTCGACCATGAGCAGCGCGGGATGCTTGACGCGATCGAGCAGCTTGCGCACCTCCAGCGGCGGCGTCACGCAGCCGGTCGAGGTCTCGTTGTGGACGACGCAGACCGCCTTGATGGCGTGCTGCTTGTCGGCCGCGAGGCGCTTTTCGATCTCGGCGAGGTCAGCACCGTGGCGCCAATCGCTCGGGATGAAGTCGACGTCGAGCTTGAACTTGTCGGCAATGCCGCGCCACAACACGGCGAACTGCCCGGTCTCGCACATCAGGACCTTGTCGCCGGGGGCGAACACGTTGACCATGGCCGCTTCCCAGGCGCCGGTGCCCGACGAGGGGAAGATGATAACGGGCTGCTTGGTGCGGAACACCCGCTGCATCGAGGCGAGGACCGCAAAACCGAGCTCGGCGAACTCCGGACCGCGATGGTCCAGCGTCGGCATGTCCATCGCCCGCAGCACGCGGTCGGGCACGTTGGTCGGTCCTGGAATCTGTAAGAAATGCCTTCCAGTATGCACGGTCATAGGCGTCCTTCCCGGTCTAGCCTTGTTTTGGTGGCCGCCGAATAGCACCATTT
>Ga0209148_1001026_pt1 | contig 17552 bp, 18 predicted proteins | sample AraplaCol_mMF_r2_2_FD_184288 | JGI IMG/M metagenome (GOLD analysis project Ga0209148, IMG submission 184288) | Arabidopsis root microbial communities from North Carolina, USA - plate scrape CL_Col_mMF_r2 (SPAdes) (version 2) | ecosystem: Host-associated > Plants > Roots > Endosphere | place...
GGTGCGTAGGGTCATCACAGATGCTTCCTTCCAGGGCATGGATAGAGACCTCGAGCTGCCTAGGGCTAGGTTCGAGGTGTAAACCATGTCCTGGCACACCTGTTAACTATGTCCTGGTACGGAACACTTTCGCTGGAATGACGAGCAAAAGTTTCCGGCGATTGAAAACCTTAAGTTCGGAGCATTGGGGTTGGGGTGGGGTGAGTACTTGCCAGAAGCCTTTCCGCAAGGGTTCACCCCCTCCCAACCTCCCTCCCCGATCGAGTCGAGGACAGGCTCTGCAAGCAGGGGGAGGAGCTGGTTCTCAGCATGATTTTCGCTCTCGCGAATGTTGCGAGAGTTTTTTGGACAGCAGTGCGCGAAAGCGGGAATGACGGCCGTAAGGCAAAGGGAGAGGGAGAGAGATCAAGGAAGTTGTTGCGCTTCCTCGTCGAGCGGCAACACATCGTGGAAGACGTTGTAGTCGATGATGCTCACGCCATCGCTGTCCCGATGCACCAGATCGACATAGCGATGGTTCCAGCGCACTTCCTTGATACCCCATTGCTGCCGCGCCATCATCGATTGCGAGGTGGTTTCGTCGACGCCTTCGATGGTGAGCAGCAGCGCGGCTTCGCTGGCTTCAAGGTCTTCCAGCGGCACGCCGTATAGCGGGCTGGTCTCGTCGATCACGTGCATCACGTTCCAGCTCAGCATGAAGATCGGGTGCTGGTCGCGCACCAGTTTCAAGTCTTCGATGCGGCGTATTTGAAAACCTTCCGGGGAAGCATGCAGACGCAGCAGGTGCAACTGCGCCGATGCTTGCGCAATCAGGTTCTGCCGCATGTTGGCGGCACGCAGCATCAGCGTCTGTTGGCCGTCGATCATGCGCACGATGGGATGCTTGCCGAACAGGATCTTGGAGCGCGGGCGCGAGAAGCGGGCGAAGATCAAACCGGTGAACACGGCGATATTGCCCATGCCCAGGATGATCTCCGCCGTGGCGACCACGTGCGTGTAGATCGACTGCGGATGCATGTCGCCATAGCCCACTGTCGCCAGCGTTTCCACGCTGAAAAAGAACGCGCCGGCCAGGCCTTTCGGAAACTGGTTGGCGATGCCGTTCGGGTCGATCTGGTAGATCATCGCGAACAACGCATTGAAGATCAGGAACACGCTGATCGCCACGCCGAAAAAAGCCGGCCAGCTCATGGTCAGCGCGCGATGATAGAAGTCGTCCCAGAAGTGGTCTTTCAGACCTTGGGAGACGAATGGGCGTCCACCGATCTGCACGACGCGCGGCCGTTGCCAGAAAGACCCTGCCCGATTGCCGTTCATGCTACCTAACCCCCGCGCCAATGCTGCAAGCGATTGTAACGCCCGGCATGCACCGGCGCGGCTGGCGCGGTAAGCTTTCCAACCCCATCCGAAGGACGGCTCATGCTCAAGCTCATCGGCTTCGACGGCGACGACACGCTTTGGCACAGCGAGGGCTATTACCGCGAAGCCAGCGCGCGCTTCACCGAGCTTGTCGGGCGCTATGTGGATGTGGGCGATAGCCACGTGCAGGCCACCATGCTGGCCACCGAGCGGCGCAATCTGAAGCTGTTCGGCTATGGCGCAAAAGGCATGACGCTGTCGATGGTGGAAACCGCCATCGCGATCACCGAGGGGCGCATTTCCGCCGCCGACATTCACGCACTGGTGGAGATCGGCAAGACGGTGTTGCAGCATCCGGTGGAACTGCTGCCGGGCGTGCGCGAAGCGGTGGCTGCCGTGGCCGAGCACCGCGAGGTGGTGCTGATCACCAAGGGCGATCTGTTCCATCAGGAAAAGAAGGTTGCGCAGTCCGGCATGGCCGATCTGTTCCATCGCATCGAGATCGTTTCGGAAAAAGACACAGCCACCTATCACCGCGTGCTGGGCGAGTTCTCGCTGAAGCCGGCGCAGTTTGCGATGGTGGGCAATTCATTGCGCTCGGATATCGAGCCAGTGATTCGCCTGGGCGGCTGGGGCGTGTACATGCCTTATCACGTGACATGGGAGCACGAAATGGAGAACGGCCTGGGCGAAGCGGATGCGCCGCGCATGCTGACCGTCGAGATGCCGTCGGCCATCCCGGCGGCGATTGCGCAGCTGGCAGAGCGCGCGGGGGCGTGACGTGGACATGCTGACGCCGTGCACGATCCAGTGCCCGTATTGCGGGGAGCGCATCGAAATATTCGTCGACGCCTCGGCGGGTGATCAGCACTACATCGAGGATTGCCAGGTGTGTTGCAGGCCGATCAGCGTGTCGGTGTGGGTCGGGGCGGATGAGGATGTGCACGTGAGTGTGGCGGGTGAAGATGAGGCATAGGCCAGGGCGCAAATGCCCACTCCTTGCCGCAACCGGCTCCCTCCCCTGCGACGGCAGAGGAGGGTTGGGGTGGGGTTGCTTGTGCTTTAGCGTGTAGCGCGACTTTCTGCGGCATGTGCTTTGTGGTGACATCGAGCCCTCGCCGCTCGCTTCGCTCGCACCCCACCCTAGCCCCAATGCTCCGAACTTAAGGATGTTTCAGCCGCCTCAGATTCAACATTCGTCATTCCGGCGAAAGCCGGAATCCAGTCAAAAATGACGTGCGCAGCACACGACATAAAGGTTTTGAGTGCTTCGCACGACGTATTTAGACTGGATTCCGGCTTTCGCCGGAATGACGGGTTGGGGTTCTACGGCGGCGGGAAAACCTTAAGTTCGGAGCATTGACCCTAGCCCTCCCCTACTGTCGCAGGGGAGGGGATTGTCTTTCGCGATGATTAAAATGTGCGTCCAGGCTGGGCTTCATCACCCATCAAGCCAGGCTGGCCGAATCCACAATCCCAACACCCCACGCTTGCAACATCGCCCGCGTCGCCACATCACTCTCCGGCGTCACCGGTCGCGTCAGGTCCCAAATCACATGCGCCCGCAATCCCGCCGCCAGCGCGTCCTGCACGGTCCACAACACGCACACGTCCCGGGCCAATCCCACGGTGTAGACCTCGCTCACGCCACGTTCCTTGAGCCAGCCCATCAGCCCGGTGCGAGGACGCTGCCCATCCGGCCCGTGGTTCTCCTGAAACGCGCTATACGAATCCACCGCCGGGTTGCTGCCCTTGCGCAGGATCAGATCGACCGCTGACCAGTCGATGCCCGGATGCAACGCGGCGCCTGGCGTGTCCTGCACGCAGTGGTCGGGCCATAGCGTCTGCGGCTGGCCGTATAGCGCGATCTGCTCGAACGGGTTTCTCCCTGCGTGCGTGCTGGCAAAGGAGACATGCCCGGGCGGATGCCAGTCCTGGGTGGCCACCACTTGCCCGAAAAGGCGCTGCCGCAGCAGCCGGTCGATGCCGGGAACGATGGCATCCCCTTCATGGCAGGCCAGCGCGCCGCCGGGCATGAAATCCGGTTGCACGTCGACAACGATCAGGGCGGCTTGGGAATGCATGCAAACGATCCGGTGAAGGGATCGCAAGATTCCACAGCGGAGCGGCGGCATAATGCAAGCGATCACTTCAGGAACGCGGAACGACCGATGCATTACGACCAATCGTGGATGGGCTATGGGCTGGTGGGCGGCCTGGAAGCGGGCGGCATCAGTGCGGCCGCGGCCCTGCTGGTGTATCTGATCGTCTACGTCATGGGCCGCAAGCAGGGCTGGAGCCCGCTGCGGATGATCGCCATTGCCTTCCTGGTATCGCTGCTGCTGACCGCCACCGGCGACATGTGGGACCTGATCTATTTCAATTTCGCCAACATGAACTCGCTGCAGTACCTGAAGGTGCGGCTGGCTGAGGTGCACGATCCGGACAGCATCGGCTTGCGCGTGTTCTGGGAGTTGCTTGGCGCGCTGATAGGGGCGGTGTTCGGATGGCTATTGCGTGGTGGCGATTGGCGCAGTGCGTTGCGTGGTGATTGATTACAATATCGGATCGAACAACCGCGCCACGTGCATGGCGAGCTTCCGCAAATAAGGCGACTTGCGATATTCATCGCGCGTGATTTCCACCGACTTGGCAAAGTCCGCCTCGAACATCCGTTCCACCTGTTCGGCAAACGCACGGTCCACGTTCAACGCGCCGATCTCGAAATTGAGCCGGAACGAACGGTTGTCCAGGTTCATGCTGCTGATGCAGGCGGTATCGTCGTCGACCAGCAGCACCTTCTGATGCATGAAGCCCGGTTGGTAGCGATAGATGCGAATGCCGGCATCGATCGCATCGTGCGCATGCAGGATGGAAGCGAGAAACACGGTGTGGTGGTCCGGGCGCGAAGGCAACAGCACGCGCACGTCCACGCCGCGCATCACCGCCAGGCGCAATGCCGACTGCACCGCCTGGTCAGGCACGAAATACGGCGTGCTGAGCCAGAGGCGCTTGCACGCGGCATTGATGGCGACGGTAAAGAACAGCGAACAGCTTTCCTGCGGATCGGCCGGGCCGGAGGCGGCGATCAGCGTATGCGCGCTGCCCTCTGCCGGCGCCGCCGGCAACAGGGGCGGCAATTCGCCGGTGACCCAATGCCAATCCACCGCAAAGCTGCGTTGCAGGTCGGCTACAGCCGGGCCGGCTAGTTGCAGGTGAGTGTCACGCCATGGCGCGAGCGGTGGCTTGCGGCCAAGATACTCATCGCCCACGTTGAGGCCGCCGAGAAAACCGACGCTGCCATCCACCACGACGATCTTGCGATGGTTGCGGAAGTTGAGCTGAAAGCGATTGGGCCGCCGCCGCGTGGCAAACGAATGGATGGCCACGCCGCCGTTGCGCAGCGTGTCGACATAGTGGCGGGGCAGGGCATGGCTGCCGATGCCGTCGAACAACACGAACACGCGCACGCCGGCTGCGGCGCGTTCGAGCAGCGCCTGTTGCATGCGGCGGCCGAGTGCGTCGTCATGAAAAATAAAAAACTGCACCAGGATGCAGTTTTCGGCGCGTGCAATGGCCTCAAACATCGCCTCGAACGCCGCCTCGCCATCGATCAGCAGCTTCAATTGTTGGCCGGGATGAAATGTGCCGTGCATCATTTGCATCAGCGCGCTGTAGCGATCGCACGATGGGGGAATGTCATTGCGTTCGCCGCGTTGCGCGGCCTGGGAAAGACGCTGGCGGTGCACGCGATGCAGCGTGACGTAACCCTGGAAATGGCTGCGGCCGAGATAGAGATACGGCAGCAAGGTGAAGTAAGGCAGCAGCGACAACCCGAGTGCCCAGGCGAACGCGCCTTGTGGCGTGCGCGTGTTCATCACCGCATGCATGGCGGCAAGGATGCCGGCGGCGTGCAGCAGGAAGGCGAGCAGGGGGATGAGTTCCGAGAGCGTCATGGCATGAAGTAGAGCATGAGCCGTGATGCATCGGTACTCTGCTGGCTAGGTTGCCATGAAACACGTCCCTGCTTCATGGCCGTCATTCCCGCGAAAGCGGGAATCCATTTGCTTTGATGCATCCCGAAAAAATGGATTCCCGCTTTCGCGGGAATGACGGCACTTGGGTGAGTTTCGGGGGGTGAGGAGCAACCGAACCTCAACCTAAGTGTCGGCCAGCCAGCGGTCCGCGAGTTGCCGTGCCTGCTGTCGTATCTCCGGCATGGCGGTGGATTCCCACAGCGTGCCGCGCAACATGCTGCCGATGGCATAGAAGCGTGGCCACGCGTTGCCGTTGTGCAGGAGGCGACCATCCGGCGCGGCTTGGATGCCCAGGCCGAATGGATCGGGACGGATGTGGCCATTGGTAAGCAACTGCTGCAACAACGTGTGCTGCGTGCCGCGGATGTCATTGTCCAGGCCGACGCTTTGCACGATCAGGTCGGCATCGAGCGTCTGTGCCTGGTGTGCGTGATGCGGCACATATGCGAGTTGCGGGCCGCGTTCGCCAAGCGTCGCGCTGTGCAGACGGCCACGCAGACGCTGCAGGCGGCCTTGTTGTTCCAGTTCGGCGATGGATTGCGCCACTTGTTGTGGCAGGCGATGGCGTGCACGCTCCCATGCCCAGCGCGCGTGACGCAGAAAACGCGCGCGGTCGGCTTGCGCCAGCAATTGCCACAATTCGGGTGTGTGCGGGCGCAGGCTGTCGATCACGCGGCGCCAGTCGTCAGTGTGCTCGATCGCTTCGCGCAACAGACGCATCCAGGTGCGGATGTCGGGCGCATCGCGCATGCTCTCGATCAATTCGTCGCCATCCTCGAACGGCAGCGACGCACTGGCCTGATGCACTTCCGGTACCAGGCCATGACGGGAGACGGCGGTGAAGCGCGCGTTGGGCCACAGCGCAGCCAGCTCGATGATCACATCCACCGCGGTAAGCCCGAGGCCAACCACGGCGACGTGATAGGCCTGCGTATCCGGCTTGGCTTCGGCCAGCAACGACCAGGGTTCCGTCACATAGCGTCCACTGGCCAGCACCGCGTCATCCACGTTGGGAAGCGGGCGTGGCGGCAACGTGCCGAGTGCGAGCACGGCCGCTTCGACGCGCGTGGTGGTTTCGCCCTGGAAGATAGTGACGCCATCGTTTTCCGGCACCATGGCATCCACCGCATACGGCACGATGCGCACGTCATGGCCGTTGCTTTTGGCGCGCGCCAGTGCGTTCTCCGTTTCGGCTTCCAGGTATTCGCCATACCAGCAGCGCGGCAGGAAATCGGTGCCGGAAATATTTGGGTCGCGCTTCTGCATGTATTCCAGGAAACCGTTCGGACGGCTGGCAAACATGCCCATGGAGGCGGCGCGCACGTTCAATAGGTGCCGGGTTGAACGCGTGCCATAGGCAATGCCGCGACCTGGCGTGCCGCCGCCGGTGTACCAATCCAGATGCAGAGGCTGCGGCGTGGGACGCTCCAGCAGTTCGCTGAGCAGCGTGGCTCCCGCGGCGCCGCCGCCAATAATGGCGACGCGTCGAAACATGTCACTCCTTGATGGTGATCGGGCTTCAGGTTGATGTCAGAGGCGAAGCGGACCGGCGATGCGCGCGCGCTGCGGCAAGCTCAGCCAATACGGCTCCGCTTCGACCTGCTCGTAGGTGGCGTAGTCCTCAAGATCGCCGCCGTACACGTGCAAGGTCAACGCCGTTTCCTGTCGCGAAAGATTGCGGCAGCGATGCATGTACGGCGGGTCCGCATCGAACCAGGTGGCATCGCCGGGACCGAGCCAGTCGCGTCCGCGCAATTGCCACGGCTCCGAGGTAGACGCACGTGTCCATGATTCCACTTCGAGTGCGCCGTACAGGCTCATCTCGATACCCCACAAACCCGCATGATCGTGCGACGGCGAGCTATAGCCCGGCGGCCATGCCATCACCAGCACACTCACGCCGGGATGGCCGCGACGGGCCAGCATCCAGCGCTCGAAACCACGGTTGTGCGTTCGCAAATCGGACAAGCCGGTGGCCAGCGCCTGCGCATCGCGATGCACAATAGCGCCCAGTTCGCGTGACAGCGAAGCCAGGTCGGGACTCTTTTCCAGCGAATACGCAAGTGCAATATCGCGCAAGTTTTTAAGACTATTCCGGTATGTACGCATGGGACTCGTAAGCAAACCGCAGATGCCCGGCAGTGGACCATGCGCACCGTTAAATGGTCGTAAGCCTGGAGCGAGCATGACTTCCGAGGCATGAAACCGCGTTTGCGGCGGCCTAAGCTCTCTTCAACTGCTCAAGTCACGATCACAGTTGTGCGAGCGTTGCGGACATTGCCTTAAACCTTTGTCGGACGAACCGCATCGAACGCGTACCGACGTCGGAGGAACGGACATGATCGAACTGATGGCACTCTTTCTGGTGGTGGGCGGGCTGTGGTTGGTCGGCTCGTTGATCGGCCTGGTCTTCAAAATCACCTTTGGTTTGATCGGCGGCTTGTTCAGCCTGCTCGCCGGCGCGCTTGGCATCGTAATAAGCGGCGTGGTGATGCTGCTGGTGTTGCCGATCATTGCCTTGTCGCTATTGCCGGTGCTGCTGCCAGCGTTGCTATTGTTCGGCTTGATCTGGACCATTGTGCACCTGGCACGCAGGCCGGCGGTGACGCCGGTGACGCGCTGATCAGGACGCGATGAGGGCAAGGGGAATCGGGAACAGCAAAAGCCAATGCCGCGGCACGTGCCGCCCATCGCTCTTGACCATTCTCTACTCCCCAACCCTGTCTGTTACATATCCTGCAACACGAAACTGACCGGCACCTGCGCCCACGCTTTTACCGCATGGCCATCCATGACGGCCGGTTGGAACAGCCAACTTGCCAGCACTTGTTCGCGTGCGCTTTTGTCCAGCAACGGATAACCGCTGCTGTGATCGACGATGACATCGATCGGCTTGCCGTTTTCATCCACCAGCACGCGCAGCAACACCGTACCTTGCATGCGCAAGCGCAAGGCCTGCGAGGGAAAGCGCAACGGTGACGAACGATAGGCAAGCGACACCACGCCTGGCGCGATACTGGGTGGCGTTGTCACCGTTGGTGGTGTAGCTGGGACAACGTTGTGCGAGGGTTCGGTGGTGGGTGGGGGATCCACGACGGGTGGTGACTCGTGCTGCACCACCGGGATGTGCACCGGGGTCGTCACCGGTACGGGTTTGGGCAACGCCTTCAGCACGATGGGCGGGGGTGGTGGTGGCGGTGGTGGTTTGAAAATGACATCCACGACCGTGGGTGGTGGTGCATTGAACACTTCGGCGATCTGCGGCGCCAACGGACGCAGTGCGAAGACCAGTGCGGCAAGGTTGAGGGTAATGGCTGCGCTGAGTGCAGCCACGCGCACCATGTCTGGATGATGCGCACGACGAACGACTGCCAGGCCTGCGGACGACATAAGACGACCTCCTGACGACGATGTGGTTGTAGGCACCCGGCACGCCGTGTGGGGACACGGGGGGATCGTGTGAGTGCGGCTTCAGCGTATGCCTGTTTTTTGGGTTTGTGCAATAGCCGTCAAAAAAGAAGCCAGGAATGAAGCTTGCTTGCGATGGGCATGGGATAGGGGCGCCTGCATACCCCATGGCCGCCATTCCCGCGAAAGCGGGAATCCACCTTCGCTTTTGCATTGGGGTTACGCGCACATATGGACGTCCATATGGGAATCAGCCGTTCGGCGCCACCGCCAAGACCGTATCCAGATGCGTGAGATTTGTGCCGCCCTTCTGGTTTTGGGCGGACAGTCGTGCAAGCGCCGTGAAAGGGGGTGCTTCCTTCACCCGCGCTGCACATTCTCGCCGCGAGAGTGCCCCGGCCCTGTCGGCCAGGGCTACAGGGAAGGGCTGGGTACCCTTTCGGGGATCTTCGTGTTTCGTGCTTCACCTCGAGCGGTGAAAAGCCCCTTCGTTTGCGAAGGAACGCGTTCGCTCATTTTTTCTAAAGAGGAGAGACGCGTGTCATGAAACCCACTCAATCGCGGATATCGTGGAAGAGCGCTTGCGCGCTCGTTGCCATGACGGTCTTCGGCGCATGCGGCATGTCATTTGCCGCGGATAACGCCAGTCAATCGTTTACACCCAAGGCGATCAGCGAGTTCGCCATCAACGCACGACCCCAAGGCGTGCCCACCGATTATGTGGTGACGCCGAACGGCTTTTTCTCGCCCTCGTGCATTCAACGCGTGGCGGAAGGCGAAACGCTGCATGCGGATGGCAGTATCGAATCGGCCAACGGCATGCTGCGCAAGCCGACGGCCTGCACGCAGGCGCACTACCGTTTCGACGGCACACGCGTGGAAGCGAACGGCAGTTTCTCAATGCCACCCATCTCGGCGTTGCGCAAACCCACCATCAACGGCTGGGTGGAAGACGCCAACTACGACAGCTCGGTGAACATCGGCAAGCTGGTAGCGACCTGGAGAGTGCCGAGCACGCCGACCAACCAGTCCGGACAGACCGACTACTTCTTCCCGGGTCTGGAACAGCTGCCGACGGTGGAAAGCATCCTGCAGCCGGTGCTTGGCTATGACGCCTTCAGCGGTACGACCTGGACGCTGTCCAGCTGGAACTGCTGCGTCAGCGGCACGACTTACTACAGCGGCCCGATCAACGTGAATGTGGGCGACACCATCCTGGGCACCACCCAGTGCAAGGCCGCCAACAGTTGCGGCACCTGGACGATCACCTCCAAGGACGTAACCACCGGCAAGAGCACCACGCTCACCACCAGCCCCTATGGCAACCTGCGGTGGGTGTTCGGCGGCGTGCTGGAGGTGTATGGGGTCAGCAGCTGTAACCAGTTGCCGGCCAGTTCGCCGCTCACGTATTCCAGCATCGCGGTCTACAACACGGCGTTCACCAAGATTTCCAGTACGCCATGGGGTGCGGACTATCCGGTCGGCTCTACCTCGCCACAGTGCGGTTACAACGTCTCGACCACGTCCAGCAGCGTGACCCTGAAGTATTGAGGGCTCATCACGCAGGCTCCCCGTTCAAGGGCGGGGAGCTTTTTTTGGCGCAAAAAAAACCCCGCGGGGGTGCGGGGCTGCAGGATTAACGGATATCGGGGAGGCGATATCCGTGACAGCTATCTTCTTGAAAGGAAGCTTGATGAACCGTTGAGTTTATGTGATGACGGTCTTCACAAATGCCGATGTGTGAGCGTTGCCACAGTTTCACGGGGGACCGCCGAAAACCCGCATGCGTCGCCCCGGCGAATGCCGGGGCGACGGATCGTTACTTCTTCTGTGACGGAATAAATTGCGTCCGCACCGCTTCGGCGAGCTGGTCCGGCGGCAGCAGGCCCTGGCCGATGATGAAGTCATTGAAGGCCTGATGGTTGAACTGCTTGCCCAGCGCCAGCTGGGTTTGCAAGCGCAGTTGCTGCAGGCGCGTATAGCCGTAGAAATAGGCCGTGGCCTGGCCGGGGCTGTTGAAGGTGTAGCGATCCAGTTCCTCGCGCGTCATCGCTTCGGACAGGCCGACGTCGTCACGCAGCACATCGTGGGCGCGTTCCTTGCTGATCAATCCCAGGTTCAACATGGGATCGAGGAAGGCACGTGCGGCGCGCATCAAGCGCAACTGCAGCGTGACGAACTGGCCGGCGGGTGGTTCGTACGGCAGCATTTCCGCTTCCGAATACAACGCCCAGCCTTCCACGTTGACGCTGTTGAACGCGAACAGGCTGCGCGCCAGCGATACGCCGCGTTCCACCATCGCCGAGTACTGCAGCTCGTGCCCTGGCCGGCCTTCGTGCGCGGTGAGCGTCCAGGCGGCGGCCTTGAAGGTGAAGTCGTCGTAGGCATCGGTGTTGTCGCCGCTGGTCGACGGATTGCCCATGGTCAGCACGAAGGTGCCGCGTTCGCCATGGTTGTTGATGAGTGGCGGCGGATCCATGTGCGGTGCGGGCGTGGACGCCGCTTCCGCATCGGAAGCCACGCGCATCTGCATCTCGCGCTTGGGCAGCGTCACGATGTGTTCGTTGCGAATGGTGTCTTCGATCTTGGCGATGATCTGGTGATACCAGGGCTCCACGTCGTTCTTGCCGAGCTGTTGCTTCTTCAGCGCTTTGAGCACGTCGCGATAGTCGGACGCCTGGATGCCTTCGTCTTTCGCAACGACCGGCGCCATCACCGCCATGGCCTGCTGCACTTCCATGAATTCGAGCTGCGCCTGCTTGATCAGGTCATCGGCCGGTATGTCGATACCGGTGGACTTGAGGTTGTAGGCATACAGTGGTTCGGGTACGCGGAAGTCGGTGCGCTGGTGCGGCACGATGGTTTTGCGTACCCATGCATCGTATTGCTTGAGCTGCGTGTCCATCGCATCGAGCGCGGCCTTGCCGTCGGCGTCGTCCAGTTTGTATTTCACGAACAGCTGGCGAATGCCTTGTGCGTAACGCTGCGTGTTGGAGAGCTGCTGATCTACATTGCCTTTGTAGGGCCCAAGCAGATGCGCATCGGACAGGCGTTCGGTGGTTCTTGCCTGGGCCAGTTGCGTAAGCGGCATGCAGCCGGGCGCTTTGCCGACGTAGCATTCCAGGCGCTTCACCGCCAAGGCGCGGCGCTTGGGATCGACATCGTCCTTCAGCAGATAGAACTCGCCGTTGAAGAACAGCTGGCCGATGTCGAAGTAAGGCAGCATGTACTTGTCATTGAGCTGGATGCCTTCGATGTTCAAGGCAGCCGCCTTGATCATGATCTGCAGATCCTGGCGCACGTTGGGATCGTGTTCGGCCGCCAGCATTGCCTCGAGCTTGCTCTTGGCTTCCTTCAGCGCGGCGATCTGGCGTTCGTCGGTGCCGGGTTTGAGGTCGCTGACCTTGTCGTCATAGCCCGGCAGGCCGATCTGCGTGGCGTTCTCAGGATTGAATTGCGCCTGGACGGTGAGCAAAGTCTGGGCGTCTTGATTGCTGCGCTCGACCCAGGAAGACGGGGAGGTGCCTTGTGCGTAAGCCGTGCCGGTGGCAGCCACGGCAATCGCCGCAGCCAAGGCGAGACGTTTCAGCATGACGAATATCCCTGTGGAGTTGGAGCGGCGAGCTTATGCGACATCGCACGTGCCGTGCATGCCCCACCGGTCACAGGTTGAACAGCCACACCCCCGCGGCCAGCGCCACCATCACCACGGATAGCACCAGCTTCACCAGCGTGCCGAACAAAAGCCCGAGCCAGGTACCGATGCTGACGTGCGCCGAGCGCAGCACGCTTTTGCTGGAAATAAGTTCGCCGATCAGGGCGCCGACGAAAGGCCCAAGCACCAGCCCCGGAATGCCGAAAAACATGCCGACAAAGGTGCCAATGGATGCACCCCAGATAGCGAGCGAACTGGCTCCCACGCGCTTGGCGCCGAGCGAGGCCGAGATGAAATCCACCGCCACGCCGATGGCAGCCAATACGGCCAGCACGATCACCCAGGTGACACCGAGGTGCTGATAGTTGTCCAGCGCCGCGGCCAGCCAGATGCCGCCAAAGATCATCGGGATGCCGGGCAGCGTGGGGAGCACGGTACCGATCAGACCGCCGATGATCAGGGCGATGGCGAGGGCGTAGAGGGCGATGTCCATGAAGAGCATGTGGTGGTCCTTCGCAATGTCGAAGCGCGCCGTCATTCCGGCGAAAGCCGGAATCCAGTTCAATAACTCGTGCGCAGCACACAAAACCCTTTATGAAGTGTGCTGCGCACGTCATTCTAGACTGGATTCCGGCTTTCGCCGGAATGACGGCCAGGTTGTTGGGCGGCCATTTGCGAGACTTCTTTACGGTAAGCACGTGACCAAATATCCCATCCTGCTGAAAGCCGACGAACTGGGGCGCATCGAGATCGTGCAGCGCGATGGTGTGCCACGCGTTCGTCGCGATATTCGCGCGGCGCGATGGTGGGCGCGTGCGTTTGCCTATCGCGCCGCCGCGCGTGAAGCACGTGCCTTGGCAAAGCTGGAAGGCCTTGATGGCGTGCCGGCGCTGCTGGCATGGAACGGGCGCGAGTTACTGCGCGGCTATATCGCCGGCCGGCCCATGCAACATGCGCAACCGCGTGACCCGGCCTATTACCGCGAGGCATTGCGTTTGTTGGTGCAACTGCATCGGCACGGCATCGTGCACAACGACCTGGCGAAAGAACCGAACTGGCTGGTACGCGACGACGGACGCCCCGCGCTGGTCGATTTCCAGATCGCATGGACGCGCGGCAAACGCGGTCGTCTGTTTCGGTTATTGGCGCGCGAAGATTTGCGTCATCTGCTCAAGCACAAGCGCACGTATTGCGCGCATGCGCTCACGGCACGGCAGTGGGCGATGTTGAACACGCCTGCGCCGCATTCGCGCTTGTGGCGTGCGACGGGCAAGCGGCTTTACAAGCTGATTGCGCGAAAGGTGTTTGGGTATTGGGACAACGAAGGCAAAGGCCGCGTGCGCGATTAACGCCATTCCATTCTCATGGCCGTCATGCCCGCGAAAGCGGGCATCCATTTGCTCTGATCCAAGAAACGAACATGGATGCCCGCTTTCGCGGGCATGACGGCCATGAGGGTTATCCGTGATTTTTTGTCGTTAATTACTTCTCGACAAACGCCCGCTCGATCACGTAATCCCCCGGCTCGCGCGTACGCGGCGACGCCTGGAATCCACGCGCGTCCAGCAACGCACACAGGTCATCCAGCATCGCCGGGCTGCCACACAGCATCACGCGATCCGTCTCGGGATTGAGGGTCGGCAAACCAATCGCCGCTGCCATTGCGCCATCGACGATGTTGTCGGTAATGCGGCCGCGATTGCGGAATGGCTCGCGCGTTACGGTGGGGTAGTAGATCAACTTTTCGCGCACCAGCTCGCCGAGATATTCGTGTTGCGGCAGTTCGTTCTGCAGATAATCCGAATAGGCCAGGTCGTCGATGTTGCGCACGCCGTGGGCGAGCACGATCTTGTCGAAGCGCTCGTAGCTTTCCGGGTCGCGGATGATGCTCATGAACGGCGCCAGCCCCGTGCCGGTGCCCAGCAGATACAGGTGCTTGCCAGGCTTGAGATCGGTCAGCACCAGCGTGCCGGTGGGCTTGCGGCTTACCGTGATGCTGTCGCCGGGCTTCAAGTGCTGCAGGCGCGAGGTGAGCGGACCGTTCTCCACCTTGATCGAGAAGAATTCCAGGTGTTCTTCCCAACTCGCACTGGCGATGGAATAGGCGCGCATCAGCGGGCGGCCATCCACTTCCAGGCCGATCATCACAAACTGCCCGCTATCGAAGCGAAAGCCCGGATCGCGCGTGGTGCGGAAGCTGAAAAGGCTGCCGTTCCAGTGATGGACGTCGATTACTTGCTCGGTCGCCAAAGCCACCATGGTGATTGTCTTCTCGGGTTGTGGAACAGGAGGGCGCGCTGTACGGAACAGCACATAACTCGCGGGGAGAGGCAGGGCCGTTGCCTTGCGAGCGCCGTGTTTGCCACGGAACAAGCCGCATAGGTTACGGCATTTGCCCGATTTGCGCGTTAATGGCTTTCCCACATGGGGACCGGAGCCGAGGAGACAAGGGGAGGCCACGGAGGGTGCGGGCTGGTGCGGGTTTTTGCCTTATGCCGTTTCTCGATTTGGCGCACCGCTTCGTTGCCAGTAGGCATCAAATGTTGCCGGGCAGACGCCTGTCAACCCGGCTGGCGAAGGATCACCCTTATTTACGGACAACGATCCTGTGCACGCGTTTGCCGGAGGAAACGTTGCTGCCTTCCTCGTCCAGCAGCAGTGTGTGCCCGACGCAGGCGTTACGTATCAAGGACGGATCGAAGGCAGCGTAAAGCCGTCGATGCTTGTCACGCTGCGATGGGCCCTCCGTGACGCGCCAAGTGAGCAGGAGCGTGCCGTGCGGTTCAAGGATATCGAGCAATCGCTGCGTGGCGGCGGTGATCTGCGCCGACTCCAGATGCATGATGACGGTTTCGCAAAGCACGTTGCGGTAGCGGTTCGATGGTATGCCGGCCAGCTCGGGCAAGGCCGACGGCATAAAAGGCAGCTGAGGATGCCGCAGTCGCGCCTGGTCGACTAAGCCTGGTGAAGCGTCGTAACCCGTCACGTCGAAACCGTTCGCGTGCATCCACGCTGCATCGCGTCCTGACCCGCATCCGATATCAGCGGTTGGTCCAGGAGAAAAATAGTGCTTGATAAGAGCATAAAGATCATCCGGCGATGGCTGCGTTTCCCAGTCGTCGGCGAATGACGTGGCGTTCTGGTCATAGGCGTCGATCGTGGTTTTGTCTGTCATCTCAAATCTCACAGCTTACGTGCGCGACGCATGGAGTTTGATGTAAAGCCCGCGCATTCTGCACTGTGCCCCAGTCCGTGCGGACAACAGCAATGACACGGCCATATCTTCGGATAATTATTTGCCGTTGCCACAGAGCCTCTTCATTCGAATCAGGGGAATTGCGCTTGTCTTGGGGGCGGTGATGATGTCTAGGAGAAAAAGCCGGATCCCTTGCCGCTATGGCCCACGGCTAAAAAGCTCGTGGTTATTCCGCAGGATTGTTTGATAGTCGGCGATTCCGCCAACGATGTTGATCGCGGCCGTCGCGGCTGTGCACTATGGCTATAACTATGGCCAAGACATCAGGATGAGCAGTCCCGATTTCGTCATCAGCTCGATACTCGAACTAACCTAGTGAGCATGGCTTGTAGGAGGGCAGCCTAAAAACAGCCTGCGGCTTGGCTTGGTAGAATGACGGGCATGCAACGCATCAACCCCAACAACTGGCGCCTGTCCGTAGCGCCCATGATGGACTGGACGGACAGGCACTGCCGGTACTTTCACCGTCTGCTTTCCCCCAACGCGCGCCTGTATACCGAAATGGTCACCAGCGCGGCGCTGGTGCGCGGCAAGCAGTTGCGTCTACTGGAGCATAGCCAGCAGGAGCATCCGGTGGCATTGCAACTGGGTGGGAGCGATCCACAGGAGCTGGCGCAAGCCGCGCGCCACGGTGCGGAAGCCGGTTATGACGAAATCAATCTCAACGTCGGCTGCCCTTCCGATCGCGTGCAATCGGGGCGTTTTGGCGCATGCCTGATGCGCGAACCGGTGTTGGTGGGCGATTGCGTGAAGGCGATGCGCGATGCCGTATCGGTGCCGGTGACGGTGAAATGCCGCATCGGTGTGGACGATCAGGACGACTACGCGGATTTGCAGCACTTCACCGAGACCATGCTGGAAGCCGGCGTGGAAGTACTGGTGGTGCATGCACGCAAGGCTTGGCTGCAGGGGCTTTCGCCGAAAGAAAACCGGGAGATTCCGCCGTTGGATTACCAGCGCGTGTATCGCTTGAAGCGCGAGTTTCCGCAGCTGGTGGTGGTGATCAACGGTGGTATCACCACGGTGGATGCGGTGCGCGAGCATCTCACGCAGGTGGATGGGGTGATGCTGGGACGCGCGGCGTACCACGATCCCTACGTGCTCGCCCGGGTCGAGCACGCGCTGTATGGCGTGCCGCTGCCCGCACGCGAAAGCGTGCTGCAACACATGCGCCCTTATGTGGAAGCGGAGCTGGCGCGAGGCACGGCGCTCAAGCACATCAGCCGTCATATTTTGGGGCTGTATCAGAGCGAGCCGGGCGCGCGCGGTTTCCGGCGTGTCCTGAGCGAAGGGGCGCATCGGGAAGGGGCCGGCTGGGCGCTGATCGAGCAAGCGATGGCGCCGATGCTGGCGGCGGCGTGAAGGCCGTTCAGCCGTCCGGTCATTATTCAGCCCGGGTTGAGCAGTATGTCCCGTCGGCCGGACCCCTCCGGCGCGCAATCTTAGGGAATATGGCTTTGAAGCAACTCGCTTGGATGGCTGCAGCCGGGCTGTTGATGGCCGGTGCGGCTGCTGCCCAGTCATCGCCGCCACCAGCAGGCATGAGCCTGGATCAGGCCGTGACACAAGTGCAGCAACGGGTCGGCGGCAAAGTGCTGTCGGCCGAGCCACGTCATATCGGGCGCCGGGTGGAGTACCGCATCAAAGTGCTTACGCCCGAAGGGCACGTGCGCGTCATCGCCGTGCCTGCTGATGCCACCCATGTGCCGCCTGCGGCACAATCCACCAAGAAGTCTCCCAACGGCGGGAGCAAGAAGGAGAAACACTGATGCGCATCCTCCTGGTCGAAGACGAAGCGCCGCTGCGCGAGACGCTGGCGGCTCGACTCAAACGCGAC
>Ga0209148_1001027_pt1 | contig 17515 bp, 19 predicted proteins | sample AraplaCol_mMF_r2_2_FD_184288 | JGI IMG/M metagenome (GOLD analysis project Ga0209148, IMG submission 184288) | Arabidopsis root microbial communities from North Carolina, USA - plate scrape CL_Col_mMF_r2 (SPAdes) (version 2) | ecosystem: Host-associated > Plants > Roots > Endosphere | place...
ACAAACCGGTCGTCGAACTCGTTGCCGCTCGGGCGCCCACCACACTGGTGCGTGACGTGCTTGCCGAGTTAGCCAAAACCCCCGATGAGGTGGGCGAGGCCCAGGCCCGCGGTCGCAGCCTCGGGCCAAATGCGGCGTTGGTCGACCGCTTTGCCGCCGCGCTTCCTGCGCCTGTGCCGACGACCAGGCCAACCTTCGTGAAGCTGCTAGCCGTCGTTCGTCGGATTCAGCGGGTGCTCGCTGTCCTCCTCGGTGTGGTGCCTCGGCTGGAGGTGGCTCAGGACTCGTATCGCCGGACCACGCTTGCCCACTGGCAAGCCCAACGCGACATCGACGATCTGAAACTACGGCACGAAGCCGCCCAGGCTGCCGTGGAGGGCTGGCTTCGAGACCATCGGTGGCGGCTGCGCTTTCACGGCCTCATGGGCGCCAAACCCCCAGCGTCGCTCGGGGAGCTGGAACGTGAGGAAGCCCAGGAGCGCAAATGGTTGAAGGAGGCCACCGTAGCGGCGCGGCGAGAGCGAGCGAAGGAGGAGGCCAGCATCAGAAGGGTGAAGCACCTGGAGGCGCTGCAGGCAAAATCACAAGTGCGGCTACAGCTCGCTTTGGCGCACCTGGGGGAACTGGACGCCGGTGCTGCGCCGGTGCTGCGCGAGGTTGCCCATGAGGATCAGCGTCCGCTGATCGAACAGGCGTTGCCACCGGAACCGGCGGAAGAGGCGCTGGAAGCTGCTGAGGAGCTTCCGTATCACTTCAGCGGCCGGCCCCGCCTGCGACCGCGACCGGGGATTGGGTGAGCCTGTGTCCGAATCCGGAGCTGGCCGAGCAGCTCCTGCGTCGCTGGTGCCCGCCCGGCACGGCCATCCGCGTCGAGGGCGGGGCGAGGGCAGGGCGCCCGGTTCACCTTCGCGTAGACATTCCGTGCGTGCCGGTGGCTATGCCCGTCAGCATCCAAGTGTCCGATCTGCTCGGGCGAACGCTCGATCGAAATGGGGCCGTGCGGCTGGCGAAATGGGAGACGGTCCGGCAACTGGTCGCCGAGCTGGCCCTGCGGCTTCATGGGGATGAGGCAGTGTTGCGGGTGGCGCCGGTGGTCACCGCCATGCGTTCGACGCTGCGGCGACGCAGGCCCATGCCGTGATTCCACCATCCGTCGAAATTAGGCTCTGCCCCCGATGGCGGCGCCAACGGAAGCGATACCCAAAGAGGAGCACGCTGTCGAGGTTGCCAGCGGTGGAAGATCACAGGACGACAGGGATGCGTCCTCGCCTCCACCTCCGGATATGAGCCCAAGTGGCAAACCTCGGGAATCTTGGGAGCGGCCCTGAAAAGAAGGTGTGTCGTGATGAGGGCAGATGTTTCCAGCGGGAGCCGAAAGCCATCGGGCACGGCCCATGGAACAGAAGCGCTCGACCCGAACCGACGCCTGCTGTCACCACGACGCCATTTTGATCCCGGTGCCCCGCATGGACATGCCACGAACGCGAAGGAATACTTCTGACATCACCCTCGGAACAGGGACCGCGGAAGACCATGCCCCCCTCCAACCGCAAGCGCGATCATCAGCTCATCGAGAACCAACAGCATCTAGCGCAATGGGTCAGGAACGCTCGGGGGCCGCTTGACCTGGCCGTTGCTTTTTGGGGGAAGGGAGCCGTCGAAGAGCTGAAGCTTGAAAAGGTAAGGCCGATTCGGGTGTTGCTGGAGCTCCAGTCCGGGGGGACCAATCCGGCCGAGGTGCGGCGGCTCATGGACTTGGACCATGTCGAAGTTCGGCAGTTGACGCGCCTCCATGCGAAGGCCTACATCGCGAACGATGCTGTCGTGATTGGTAGCACCAACGCATCGGCCAATGGCTTGGGGTCTGAGGGTTCGGAGAGCACCCGCTGGCATGAGTTGGCGGTGCGCACCAACGACGCTGCCGTGGTGCGCGATACGCAGCAGTGGTTTGAGAAGAAATGGTCTGAGAGTCGACCGATCACACCGTCCGAGTTGAAAACCAGCGAACTCGAATGGAAGAAACGGCAAAGGTTCCGACCAAGAGCCAGCACCGATGCCAAGGACATTTTGACGGCTGCTCTCGGCAATCCAGACGACTATCGAAATCGCAGGATTTTCGTGGTGGTAACCCTATGGGATTGGGACGCGAAGGGGTATGCGGATGCTGAGGACCATGAACAGAGGACGGGGCAGGAAGCCGTGGGATGGCAGGACTGGCCAGCCATTCCGAAAGACGCAACGTTGATTTGTTTCAGCGACTACAAGGGCCAAGGATTCGAATGGGATGAGCCCAACATCGTCTATTCACCGCCAAGGTTGAATCGGCACAAGAGCTTAGTCCTGGTGTCGGCTATGACGTTGGACTATGGGCTTAGGCCAGGCAATATCCGGCAATGGGCGAAAGCGCTGATGGCAGTGAAGGCCACGATCCCGGCGAAGCGCTGGCATGCCGCTGGTGGGATGTGTATGGACCTGGGGGCATTTGCAGAAAAGGTTATAGCTCAGCGTTCCAAGGCCTGAAACGCACGTTGTTCACACTGCCCGCAGCCGCTTTAGGGCGAGGCTCTATGGGGTCCCGTGAACAAGGATGGCAAATTGCCCTGTCGCTCGACTTGGAAACCTCTCACGATGGACGTGTTGTTGCCCAACCGCGAAAAGTTCAAGCAAGACCCGGCTGGCTATGCGGCCCTCGCATGGACGCGCTGGGCGACCCTCCAAGAAATCAACGGAGGGCAGGCCGACCCTACCAAGCCCCCTTCACCGGAGGACTTGAAGGCGCCGATGCTGTGGTTGTCACAGGCACAGGCGCTTACCGAGGCCGCCATCACACTGATTCGCACCGTGCCATCCTTTGATGCGATGCCCGTCGAAGTGCGCGGCATTTGCGACAGTCAATATTGTGCGGTCGCGCTGATGCTCGTTGGCTACAGCCTGGAAGTGGCTCTCAAGGGCATGACGATCATACGGTTGGGTGTCGACGAGTTTATGGTGCGCGAGCGCACGTTTCGTAGCCATGATCTGAACGCGTTGGCCGAGTTCATCCCAGACCTGTCGGAAAAGGATCGCGCCGTTTTGAAGGTGCTGACCCACTTCGTCGTGTGGGCGGGGCGATATCCCGATCCCGGAACAAAGGCGCACGCGCACCAAGAGGACGTTTTCACGCTTTCCGAGAAACACGAAATAGCGGGACGTGACATTTTCCACCTTGCGGGTCGCATCATGGCTCACGTTCGCACGCTCGTGCCCAACGACTGAGTTCCTCACGAGGGCATGGCGCTGACTGCGGATCGGTGGCTCCTAACCGTTTCTATGCTGAGCGAGTCGGTTGATCGCTGAGAAGGCCGTGGAGATGACCTTTGCCGTGGAACGGTTGAGGTCGATGTAATTCAAGCGAACGAGGCGCGCGTGCGCAAAGGCTCGTATGCGGAGCGCCTCGGCGTCATCAAACATGCTGTTGGATAACCGAGTGATTCCGTTTGAGCACGGTGGCCGAGAGGGGGGCGCCAACACAAACGGTGAGGCTCTGGTCCGAAGTTTTGCTGACCGCGACCGTAGGTGGCCGATAGGGCGGCGGGCATTGACAGACCGGCTTCACGGACTAGGTTGAACCCCAACTAATAGGGGGAATTGGCTCGTGGACCAGAAGAGCTACGAAAACGCAAAGCAGGTGTTCGGGGAAGAGGCTGGCCCGTGGGTCGTGGGAATGCTGTGTGTTCACGATGAGTCACTCGAAACTCCAGCCGGATGGGCGCGACTGCTGGCCCTGACCACGTATGTGCTGCCCGATATGCTGGCCGCGGACGTGGCCGCTTGCCTGCGTCACTTTCAAGCATCACCAGCGCGTGGGGAGATCAGCGCGGCATTGTCCACTTGGCAGGATTACATCTTCGATGACGCCATTTCAACGGGCCTACTCGATGTGGACGGTGAAGATGACGATCAGAACCTCGCCTTTTCGATTGCGCTGCTCCGGGCACTGGAGGAGGCTTTCGAATCCCAACGTTCGGAGGATGATCCTCTTCGTGCGCAGATGTTGGCTCTGTTGGGCGGTGTGACGGCGGTGAATCTGGGGGAGGGGGATGAGGCAGATTTCACGTTCATTCAAAGGCTGACTACCGGTGCTCCGAATTGAATTGGCGGCGCAGCCGAATCATCAGGTCTTCCGCAATCTCTTGCCGCTCAAAGCGTAGTGCTGCGCGTGGCCGCGCCGGTGGAGACAAGTGAGCCGCGCTCAGCTGTGCCGTAAACATTGAATAGCTGCCTTCATGGCCTCGATGTTCCTGACGTGTGCGCCAGTTGGCGTTCTCTCCGCCCGTTATGAGCACTGCGATAGCGATCCGGGAGAGGCGCTGGGTCGCATCGATTTTTTCAAGGATAAGATCAGCGTAGCCGAGCCCTTTGAGCAATGCTTCGGTGACATCTTCCTCCAGCACAATCATGCTGTTCTTTCCATCGCCCAGCTGCTGCGTGATGACGACCGAGCCGTCCTCGCCAACTTTCACACTGGCCTTGATGTCCGGTTGCGTGATCAACAAGTGTTCGTGGACGATTTTCGTTTGCGTGCCGTGCGTGCTCGAAAAGATGCGGTGCTCGCCGAACAGGGCCGCTTGTAGAAACTGTTCGGCGAGGGCAGGCTCTTCCATTTGCCGTGGCCGGAGAATGGCTTGACGGGGTGCGCCGGCGATGGAAATCACGAGGGCCCGTTTGTAGTCTACAAAGCCGCCACGAGTCGTAGCAGGCAAAGCTCCCACGGCGATCTGAAGCAGGGCCTCATCGTCAACTGTCGGAGCGCTGGCCCCCGCATGCCAGCGATGAAGCGCCCGGACGGCTAGGCTGCGCAGTTCCTCCGGGGCCTGGAACTCGTTACGAAATAGGCCCGTTTCCCACCGCCCGACCTCCTCGATGAACGCCGACTGCGACGGCTCGCGGTGATTCGCTTTCATGAGCAGTGGGATGACAGGTTTTCGGTCCCTCGCTTCTTCGAACTCTTCATGGGTCGCGGACCTGCCGGAGGGTTGAACCTCGCCATATCGGTCGCCGAGTAAAAGCAGCACGGCGTCGGCCGTGCGCAGACCGGTAAGGCAGGCCACCTGAGGGGTGTTCGGTTGAGCTTCGAAATCTTCCGCCATAACGGGTTCGAAGCCGAGGTCCAGAACGGCTTGCCGGGCGGCGTCGCGCACCGCCTCCATGCCGCTAATCAAAGAACTGATAAAGATTCGGGTGGTCATGGTCTTGTTGTATCACGACCACCCGCGGTCGAGTCCCACTCTCTTGCCCGGGCATCAATCCGGATCAAGATGTAGATATCTGCAGCGCCCTTTGGGCGGTCACCTTTTCGAAGGATGCAGCCGTTGGCTTAGAAAATGCTGGGCGCAGATGGGTAGCGTGCATATCGCCAATTTGGTGCCGAAAAGCCGTCACACAGACCGGGGTAGCGCTGTCACCCAATGCCGCATCTTCGCGTAGGGTTTCTTCGATGGCCTGTGTAGGCGCACGCTTACACCGTTTGGCCGATGCCGGGTTCGTTGCACGGAGCCCTGAGGCTTGCGTTAATGCCGAGGTCCGTCGCTTCCGAGGAAGCGGCCTTCGTCCTGGCATTGGAGCCCTAACGCATGTCTGTTTATTTCTTGACCGAGAACGCCGCGGATCTCTTGGCGCAGTTTCGCGATCGCATTCAGCAGAGCGACACGGAAGGAAAGATCACCACATGGGAGGAGACCAGTGCCGGCTTGTTCACCCACAAGGCTCCGCAATGGGCAAAAAAGGCCTGGTTCAAGGCGTCTGTTGTCGAAGATCGTCTTCGTTTCAACATCATCCGACCCAAGGGAAAGAACATCTCAGTCACGACCTATGGCTACTACCACGGGCACCTGATCGAGACGTTCCTCAATCACTTCGATGATCAGTTCACCCAAGGTGGCGCAACTGCTAAGCCCACGGGGAACGACGACGTCACTGGATCCTGAACTGTTCAGCCAGCCGTCTCATTGCCTGCTCCCGATTCGGCGCGGCCACGTGGACCGTGTTATCGGCAGACGGAGGCACGAAGCGAAAACTAGAGCGCATCATTTCTAGGCGACGTTGTGAGAACTCGACTTCTGCTTGATCGCAGGGAAGAGACGATACGCACAGGGCGCGACTAGGCGATCACGCGGGTGGCTAACAGCATACATGAGCGAGTTATCCCGGCAGCGCTAGGCACCTTTAGGTCCGCGTTGATCTGCTCGGCGCGTCGGCCTTTTCAGGGAATGCTGTCCACCTAAGGGTGTCCCTAACAGGTGTTTATTCTCCTCAAAGCGGACGGGCGTTCTCAATCAACGCGGACGCCGCCACATAAGTCATTGATCGCTCGTGCTTCCGGTGGCGTCGCCAGGGCAGGGTGCGAGTCTTATCATGATGTTTGTTCCCTGCGCGAAGGGACGGGCGTGCTCCCGCAGGGTGGACACAACAACAGCAGCGGCGCCTGAAAAACAGGGTTCCGGAGAGCGAGGGGGACGCCGCCGCACGCAAGCGGAGGTGTCCATCGGCGGGAGAATGCTGAGATCGTTCCCGACTTCAGGGCGCCTCCACCTCAGGCAACGGGCATCTCGGCCGATACAATCCGACGCGTGGCCCCAGCCGTGGCGCACGCCAGACGGCTTAAAAGGAGAGACCCGCGGTGGATGGCACAGATCAGCAAGCAAGACGATCGACCCAAGGGGTAGGGCGACGCCGCTGGACGTCCGCACTCCCCCCGGCGGCGGCATGGCCCATCCTGGCAACCGTGATGGCCGGCGTGTTTTTCTTGACGGGTCGGGTTTACCGCCTCGGCTACCTGGGTTCCTTCCATTTGGAACCCTCACTGTTCCCCGATGACCTGTCTGCCCGCGTGACCTATGCGGTGGCCGCATGGATCCAAGCCTTAGCACTCTTCAGTCGTGCGACATCGGGCTTTTGGATCGGGCACACGGTGCTGGGCATCCTGGCACCAACCCTGGGCTTGCTCGTCATCGCTGTGCTTTTGGCGCTGCTGCGCTCGATGGGGCAGTTGGCTCGTCACCACGGCTCCCGTGCCTCGGCGCCTGCTTGGCTGCGACGCGCAGGGCGACCCGTCGGAGCCTGGCTAAGCCGGGCCCTCCGCTGGCTGTTCCCAACCGAGGATGCCTGGAAGCCGGTCGATCGGGCACGAAGGGTGATCTTGGCGGTGTTGATCGCCTACGTGGTCATCCTGGTCATGGGCTTGGTCATCGCCCTCTCACTTAAACCCTTCCAACTCGTCGGTGAGCAAGCCGCCGCTCGCGATGCGAGGGAACAGTTCCAGGACCGGGCAGTCGTAAAGCTTCATGAGGGGGAAACCGACCGGGCCTACCGCCTGATCGAGTGCGGCCCGGCGTATTGTGCGCTTTACGCGGAAAACCACGCTGTCGTGGTTCCCTTGTCGGAGCTGAAGCGGGCGGAAAGTCCCCCCGCAAAGCAGTGAACAACGAAAGGCAAACCGGCGCGCTCGCACCGGTTGAGTCAATCGTCGATGGGCTGGTCAGGGCGTTGCCACGGATCTATGGGCCTTCACGCAACGCGTGACCTGCGATCGCGTTCTCTTGTGGTCCCTATGCGCGGTCTTTGGCGGCGCGCTTCGCCTCAGCTCCACCCGGTGGCAGCCCGCATCGATGAGCCGGGAATAGATGCCTTCTCGGGCCGCTTCGTCTTCGAAGTAGCCATCCCAGTCTGCGACCGCGTTGATCGAAGCGACCACCACCGGCAGCCCCCGGCGGGCGCGGTCGTCGAGCAACCGGCGGAGCAGGTAGGTCTTTTCGGTCGTGGCATATTCGGTGGCGAAGTCGTCCATGATCAGCAGCGGGGCATTGGCCAGCTGCTTCTGGTAGCGGCGACGCGCAGCAATGGTGAGGTCCGGATCAAGGCAACGGTCCAGCATTGCCGGCGTGCGGACGAACACGCAGCGCAACCCATGGACCGTGGCTTCATGCCCCAGTCCGGCGGCCAAGTGGGTCTTGCCGGCGTTCGTCGGTCCGGTGATCACCACCGCCTGCCCACGCTTGATCCAACTGAGCCCGCGCAGGTGATCCATCCGTTGGCTGCTCAAGCCAGTTGCTGGGTTGGCGCGAAAGGTGTGGGCGCTGTAATGCGTGGCTAAGCCTGCCTGCCGGAAGAAGGTGTCCGCTCGGCTCTGGTTCTGGCGCTGACTGTGCCCGTCAATCAGATAAGCCAATGCCTCCGATAGCGGGCGGTCGACGTTGAGGGGATCGGCTTGCCATGCCTCCAGGGCATCGGCCATGCCCTGGAGGTGGAGGGTGCGGAGCGCTTGAACATGATCACGCATGGAAACCTCTAGTTGATGAAGGAGTGGGACCCGCGCGCGTTACTCGAACGGCGTGCGGGGGTCTTGGCACCTTCCTTGGCCATGACGGAGAGCTTCCTTTGGAGATCGGTAACGTTGGCGGTTTTGAGATCCGGGCAGTCCGCCAGGGCGCGGTCCACGAGGGCAGCGCCGTATTTGCCCACCAGGGTTTTCACCCGATCCGCTGGGCGAAGTCCCATGAACGAGCGCTCCTGCTCGAACTGAAGTTGGACGAAGCGGGCGATGTGCGGGCCTGCGGTCTTGGCCCAGGCCTTCAGGCCGTCTGGGTTGCGGTCGGCCTGAGCACGGTGTGACTCGGGCATGTGGCTCGGGTCGGTCGTCAGTCCCCCCGTCGCGTGGCTGCGCGGGTGGTGGGCCACCTGCTTCCCTTCGTGGAAGAGCTCCACCGCGTCGTCAGTGATGCGGGCCGATACGTATTGACCGGTCAGGCGGTGCGGCACGGAATAACGGTGCTTCAGCACCAGGACGTGATAGCCGCCGTCCACCCGGATTTTCGGCTTGATGTCGGCGTAGACGTAGCGCTCGGGTGGCAGTGGACGAAGTGCGGGTTGATCGATGGTTTCGAAGCGCTGGCGGCGGGAGGGCATCCCGTTGGACATCGGTTGGTTGTTGGCATCTTCCAACAGCACGGCGATGCGCTCATTGATCTCATCGATGGAGTAGAAAGTGAAACTCCGAAGCCGGGTCAGCATCTGATTCTTGAAGATCTTGACGCTCGCTTCGACCACGGCTTTGTCTCTTGGGTGGTGCGGCCGCGCTGGAAGAATCGTTACGCCATAGTGCTTGGCTAGGTCCTCGTAGCTGCGTTGAAGTTCGAGGTCGGTGCCGGGTCTCACGACGGCGCACTTGGCGTTGTCGGGGACAAAAACGGCAGGCGCGCCGCCGAAGAAGACCAGCATGTCGGCATGGGCGCGCAAGAACTCCGGGATGGACTGCGCGTGAATCGCTTTGACGAAAAAATACGAACTGGCATCGCAGCTGCCCACGAAGATCACGACCTTCACTTTTTTGCCGGTCTTCAGGTCGATGTAGTGCGGCACGTGCCCTGAGAAATCGACCGAGATCCGCTCCCCGGGGTTGTGCTGCATGTGCATGAAGGTCGGAAGTGTCTTCCGAAACGCACGAAGCCCTTTGGCGATGCTGGAGTAGGACCGGTGGTGCGGATACGCCTGGCGCTGGTAGTCCACATACCAAACCATCAGCGGCATGCGTTTGGCCGCCAGCTCGTCGCACAGCTTGGCGTAGTCGATCGCGGGCAAGACCTTGCCGCCGCCGGGGCGCTTGTTGAGAACAGCGTCGATCTGCGCGACCGGCCATGGCTCGACCGTAGCCCAGGTCAGCTTCTTGAAGTGAGCGGCCTTGCGGTAGCGGCACACCGCGCTTTTGGACAAGCCGGTAGCGGCCTGGATTTCGCGGCTGGTCAGGCGGGTGGTGAGGATGAGTTTCAGCGCGGCGCGCTGTTTGGTCATGGAACGGGCCATTGGGCAGTCCTGTGCTGGGGCGTCGCAGTCCGTGCGACGCGTCAAAATAAGTGGGCAAAAGGTGCCCGCGCCCCCGGCAGGGGGGCTCTTGACAGGTTGGGATGGCGGCCCTAGGTTCAGATCAGCAGCGGCTTGTCAGTTCACTGCGATCAACGGGTCAGGCGTGAGCGCGCCTGGCTCGTTTTTTATGTCCGCCGTTTGCGCGGTCAGGTCATGAGCGAAAGTCCTGTGGCAGGGAATGAAGAGGCAAAAAAATGCCTCCCACACCTAGTCCAAACGGGCGGAACGTCAACTACCCACGTTAATCCGAGGTCTTAAGTCGACGTCGACGGGAGGCCCTGATAAGTCTTCGAGGCGGTTCAGTTTTTGGGTGCTCGGAATTTTTCGGAATTGTCGAATACGATGGGACAGACGAGGCATTTGCAGTTTGCTGCCGAAAATGCTTAGCAATTGTGCGTCGACGGAGGCGGGCAGGGTTGGTGAAAGACCGAAGGACACGTCAGGTGCATCCGCCGGTCAATGTTTACGGTCATGGGCCGTGACGCTTACGCTAGGGTCATCGCACATGGACTGGATCGCATGCCCAAGCACATCAACAGCGCATCGCGGCTCTTCGCGATCAGCGAGAAAATTGCCGCCGCCAAGGATGACGCACCGACCCTAGAGGTTTGGGGGAATATTTTCGGCCTTCCTAACGAGCCAACCTCTGCCGTCGAGGTGTGCCGGCGCCTCATTTGGATCAATGAAGAAATCGATGCGATGGTGGCTCAAATGCGCGCCACGCATTTCTCGGAGCACCTCTACCTCAAGCCGGCGAAGGGCATGCGGAACGCCTCGGCGCCGACGGCCATTGGTGGGCAAGCTCGTTCGATCAAGGGTGCATGCTCGGAACCGGTGCGAAACGGCCTCGAATACTGTGCCGAGGCATTGCCCAATGAGGAGGAGCGCGTCAGTCCCGAAAGCATAAAGGCGTTGGAGAACCTGGTGGCCGAGCTCAAGGCGCTGGTAGCCCAAGCGGATATACCCGATCACCTGCGGCATCTGGTTCAGCGCCATATCGATTTGCTCCAAGCCGCCCTCGATGCGCTCCCCATTAAGGGCGTGAAGTCGCTCATCGAGGCCGCATTGGCGGCCTCGGGCCAACTGGGGTATCTGGCTGCGGAGGATGCTGATAAGACGACCGACGCCGATCCCGAAATCCGCGAGAAAGTGCTTGGCATGCTGAAGCGCACGTGGACCACGGTAGGAAAGACCATTGACGTGGCTGCCAAGACCCAGAAGGCGTTGGCACTCGGCTACGCAGCCTACAAGGCCGTCGAAGTCATACTTCAATAGATGAGTCCGCACGGGGCTTTCTCTCAGGAGATTCAGGATGGCCGGCCGCATTCCTCTGAACGACGCAGTTGCCATCGCGTTGTCCAAACTGATCGATGACTCCGCATCGGGTGTCGAGCGGCGCGATCCCTCGCACGACGACATCACGTTTGCGGCCGACCAATGCGGGCTAACGACCGCCGATCCCAAACAGCGGGGCACACCCGTGGGAAAAGCCAAGCGGGTGCGGCAGATCCTGGTGTGGTCCATCTCCAACGACCTGGAGGCCGGTGCGCAGTTTGCTGATCGGCTCATCGCCGTCGTTCGAGGTCACGGAGGGTTCCGCATCGGATCGCCTAATTATTGCGGCGCAGATGCCATCGCTAACCTCTCTGATGTCCTTGGTGCGTCCGGTTGGGACCTAGGCGCGGATGGGATCCCTCGGGAACGCGCTCTTCGGGAAACGGCCCGCACCAAAGCGCTGATGGCATTGGCCCAGCGCATGAGCGTCGGGTCATCACATTCCCCTTGGGTGCCCGGCTCGTCCCGGGACCTGCTGGAAGAGACCGCGAGTCACCTAATTCAGTTGGTTTACGGGGTGGCCGACACACCTGCTGCATTCTCCGCGCTTCTGCCGCAGGCGTTTGCTGCGTTGCGATTGGCGCTGCCGGGCGACTCTGGAGCAGGAGATCCGCCGGGCAAGGAACTGGAGCGGGCAGCCTTTCAGACTGCGATGGCGGTCCATGCCCTTCGTGACCCGACAGGGGGCCAAGCCCACCCCTGGAAGTCTGGCGTGGCTCCAGGCCACATCGAAATCGCCGTGCGAAGTATGGGCAATGTGGCGTTGTTGATGTTGGGCGTGGCGCCGACAAGGTCGTGAGCGCATGCTGCCGCCGTCTGTCCCGGCCTGCTACTGGATGTCGCGAATCGGAGAGGCCTTAAACAAATCTGCGACCGGGTGCTACGGTCGGTGGGATTGTCGTGAGGCGGTGGCTCACATCAGGGGCTTTGTTGACCCTCCCTTCGACAAGCCGAACTAAAAAAAGCTGTAGTTCCAGGCAACATGTCGACAGCGTTGCCAAGAGGCGTTCTCGGGTGTCATCGCTAGGCCGTTCGTCTGGAGACACGGTGTATCCGCTCAACTCTCTCACCATGTCCTTAATATCGGGTCGATCCAAGTCCACACCTTTCCAATCGTGGGCAAACGCATTTCTTACTTTTCGTAGAAGGTCTAAATCTTTGTATTGCTCGATTGTGAGTAAGCCAAAGGCGTAACCTGCTTTGATTCGAGCGCTGAATGTCCCAAGTGGCGCATTGAAGCCCTCAACGAGATCCTTGGTCGCTTTACAATCCCGGAAATAAGCCATCAGGAGCCGGCCCAGCGTATCTTCGAGGAAGGCGCCAAGAGAAAGAACTAGAGCCCGATCGTCCTGATCTTTAGCTCTTCTTAGGAACCGATTTAGCTCCGACAACGAATGGTCCGGCTGCTCATCCATAAAACCCTGGTGGTTTTCGTCTGCCATTCACCGTTCCTTTTCCTCGGCTTTCGACCTAGGGTAACTGTTCGGCAGCCACGGAAGCAGATGACACTGGAAACTATTTGGCTACACGCCAGCTAGCGTTGGGGCAATGGAGGTCAGCCCTGTGACGGCCATGGCAGACCACCCATCTTCATCCATTGAGTAGCGTCGTTAAGCGGGCCTGCCACGCCTCCGCCTCGGCGAAGTTTGCGTTTCCGTTGAATGCATCGTTGTGCCGACGAAAGCGGATGCGCACCGTGGGCTGGTCCAACTGCCGGAGCCGGAAGACCATTTCATTCTTGATTCGAAAGACCTTGCCCCATCCATTAGTGGTATCGCGCCAGGTGTGCTCCCACGCTGCGACCTGGTCCAGGTCTACGATGACCGTCTGGCCCGAGGTATCCCGGAGCCAGAGCCGACGCCCAGCCAGATCCAGCGCGATGTTGTCGCTGGCGTAGGTTGCGGTGAGCGGCACTTCTCCCCTGGCGTGGTAGGAACCGGCCTGGCTCGGGTCTTTCTTCCGGCCACCGAAGATCGCTGCCATCAAAAGTCCGGCCAATGCGCCCAGTGCGGCGGCGATAAGCACAGGCGCTCCGCTGATCAACAACAGCAGCGCCACGAGTGCCCAGGTGATAAAAATGGTGTTCCGTGCCATCGTCGTGGTTCCCTGTGATCAATCCACATGCCGGTCGCGGTTGCCGGCCGGATCAAAGCCGCCGACCCACATCAGCTGGCCGAGATCGCCGCCGTTGTAGCCGGATACGACCATGGCCCGCGCAACAATTGCCCGGTATTGGCGCATGAATGCGCCGCCGTCGTTTTGGGCTACGTTGAGCCGGAACGGGACTCGGGCTGGGTTGGGCCCGGTGGTGCGCTCGTCCACCACCGTGACAAATCGATTCGTGGCCATGTATTGGCGGGCATCGATCACGCGGGTCAGCGACAGCGTGGGATCCGCCTGCTGGGTCGTCCGGCCCAGGTCGTCCTTCATTGTCAGGGCCCCGTTACACAGGTCGAAGGTTTCCTCCGCGTGCGCGGTGGCGCTGGTCCAGATGACGGCCCTAGTCCGCCAGCAGGCCTCCGCCGCGCCGTAGGTGAGAAAGGTCAGGGCTACGCGGGGGTAGTGCTGGACATTGGACGCGCCGGCATACCCTTTGAAGATGCCCTCGAACGAACCACCGGAGGCGGGCGCAATCGGACGGTAGACCGGTCCGTCCGTGGAAGTGGTGCCATAGCTCACGGTGCCATTGGGCGCGCCGGAGGTCCCATCTGGCTGGCCCATGACAGCACCGGCGGTGCGCTTCAAGAAGCCCTTGAAACCCGATTCTTGGGCATGACAGGGCAGGACGGACGCCATCAGCCCCAGGGCTGCGAGAGCGGCGTGCGGAAATTTCATCGGTGAACCCCTGTGTGGTGGCTGGCGGCCGCAGCGTAGCGTCGATCACGCCGAAATAACGTAATAGTGGATAAATGCGTATTCGATACTACGATAATGACTTGATAGTTTTAGAGTTTTGGCCGCTCCCCGCACCAGGATCCGGCCCATGGCAACCCGAGCCCCACGCCAAGCACCCGTTCGTTCGGTCTACCGGACCGAACAGCAGGTCATCGTGGACGTGTTGCGATCCATGCGGGAAGGGGCGGGGCTCACACAGGTGGGACTGGCCGAAATCCTGGGCCGGACGCAGAGCTATGTCAGCGGGGCCGAGCGCGGATCGAAGCTGGACGCCCTACAAATCCGTGACTGGTGCCAGGCATGTGGCACAGACTTGATCTCTTGGGCCAAAGCGGTCGAGGCGGCGTTGTCCGGTAAGCGCAAGTAAGCCTGAGTCAGCGGTGTCGTGCTCGCCCGCTGAAACGCCTTCCTCAAGTGCAGCCGAGCCTGGCGGCAGACATTCCAGCCGCGGATGGTCAGCGTGGCCCACCTCCGTCACACGCAGGTCCCAGACGCAGCCGCCGTCCGGGAATGCCACCGTGGCTTCGTCCAACCGACCGCCACGCACCCATCCGCTGTCCATTGACACCCAGATGGAAGTGCCCACAGCGCGGATCTCCATGAGAGAAAGCGCGTCGGACGTGTCGTTGATCAACGTCAGGTAATGGGCCGCCGCCCGTGCTTGATGGGCTAGTCCAGCGAGAAAGATGATCATCACCATGTAAGTCCACCGCATGCGCTGCAGCTTCGGTTGGGAAGAGGGCGCTACGGGCGATCCAAGCGGAATCCGGACCGGGCGCGGCATCGATGTGGATGAGTGCCCAGTGGCGGCCCAGGGGCAGGGCGTGAGGCATAAGCGGATTCCAGTGATGACACCGCATGGTCCCATGGGAAAACGTGAGGGTTTGAGAAGGGCGCGCCAACACCGGCCGCCGCTTGGAGCCCGGGCAGCCGATGCTCCCGATCGTCATCGACGAGCAGCAGGCCGCGATGCGGCCTGAATGGGAAACACCGCCCTCCGCCGGCCAAGCCAGCGGATGTCAGCGTTTGAGATTTCCTAGGGTAAGGGGACCTGATGACGTTGACGTGGATCCCACCGAGCACCCCTGGCGCACCTGCTTTCGCAGCGTGGAATGGATCGATATTCGCTCTGGTTCGTCCGATGGGCGACGGCCGGTGGCGGGTGGGCGGTTTCCCGGATGGCCGTTCTGAACACTCGCACGATGCCTACGTCGGCGGCGAGGCTAGGGCCAGGTCGTTCGTTGAACGATGGGTCCAACACCATGGGACGAGCGTGAGGACGAAAACGCCCGAGCCATGATGCCGCATGAAGGGCTGCGGCCTAGGAAGCCCAAAGGATCCGACGAGCGCTCCTGACTCTCAGAGCGTAACCAGCCTCAACGGCCGATCCGTGTGAAGCGCCGGCAACCGGCGATGATTTGGCCCATCAGAAGGCCCTATCATGGAACATCGGGGTGGCTAAGCGGCCGTTGGCTCCAACCGAGCACTAGCCTTTATTCGGACATCACGTTACACGGATGAACCATGTATAGCTTGATCGTTACGGCATCTTCGGACGAGTGGGACATCAGCCCTGCGCAGTTTTCAGTCAGTCGCTATTTGGAATACACGCCGCCCGCGCTCATAGATCAGTTCAAACTATCCCAACAGGCGGCACAAAAACTTTGTGACATTCCGACCGTCTTTGCTTATGAATCTGGATCCGGGGAAGTCGCACGCGTGGGCTGGATCAAGGATCTGACCTGGTCCGCCAGCACCATGCGATTCGCCTTCGAGTTTGACGATCGGATTCCCCCTCTGGATCTCGATGCGTTCTATCAGGCCGGCCACCATGTCGGCGTAACCGACGGTTGGGAGCTGGCTCGAACGCACTGGGCGATCAAAGACGTTGATCTTCCTGCGGCACTCGAAGTGGCCGGGCTCATTACCCCTGAACAGTTGGCCATCTTCAGCCTTCCCCGGGGCGACCGAGCTTCGCGCACCTCGGTGCCGTCGCCCCCTAAGCCACCTACCCAGTTCATCGGGGACCCTCCGATGGGTGTCTTTGGCGATCTTTTGCGGGCCTCGCTCTCGGTCGCCGCGCCGAGTGCCGCCGCAGTCCCCAGCCGTCCCACATCGATTGCCGGCAGTGTTGACCTGGCCCTACACCCGCTGACGCGGCCAGATGATCCACAGGAACCGTTGCCACAGAAAGTTTTTGTGGTTCACGGGCGGAATGAGGAGGTAAAGAGCAAGGTGGTGCTCTTCATGGAGCGGATCGGCGTCGAAACCATCGTGCTCCATGAGCAGCCCAATGCGGGTCGCACCATCATCGAAAAGTTCGACGAGATCGCCAGCACTGTTGGATTTGCGGTGGTGTTGATGACCCCGGATGATGTTGGCGGTCTTACGCAAGATCAGCTGTTGCCCCGCGCTCGGCAGAACGTGGTGCTGGAACTCGGCTATTTCATCGGAAAGCTGGGGAAGAAACGGGTCTGCGCACTCAAGATTGCGGACATCGAAGATCCATCCGATTTCCTCGGTGTTCTCCATATCAAGGTGGAAGGGGAGGGGTGGAAGATCCTGCTTGCCCGAGAACTCCATGCTGCCGGCATCAACATCAACCAGACCCGCTTGCTGACCGCGTGAACCACAAGGTCGGCCCGAGTGGATCGATCTGATCGTCACGGGATCGGCGCGTCCACACCGCTCAAGGCCCGAGCGAACTGGCCGCTAAAGCACAGACGTATCCGCAACATTTCCATGAGACGCAAGCCTGTTGCCGATTTAGGTTGCCCTCTCAATCTATCCGCATGGAGCACACCGATATGTCTTTGCCAAAAGTCCAACTTTCCGGGAATCCGTCTGAGGAATCCCTGCGCCAAGCGCACGATGCGGTGTGGGTTCGGGTGTCCGACACGCGAGCGCGGTTGAAGGGCTGGGAGGCGCTGCGCATGAGTGCGACCAACCCGGGACATGCTCGGCTGTGCGACGAGGCCATTTCCATGGCATCAATCCGGTTGGACGAGCTCGAAGCCGAAGCGCGCGAGATCGGTGAGGCCCTGGCTGTCCGCGGCGCGGAAGGCTTGGAGGGCGTGCTCCGGGGAGCCCCGCCGGCGAAGCCCGGCCACGAGGGACGGCTCTGATCCTATCCCCCACGTCCCGTCGGAAGATGGCTCATAATCCGACGTTGCGAGTGTGAGGGCACCCCAAATGAGTGACGAGCGAACGCTGGTGCTGGTCCAGGAGTTGCTGGAACTGCCTGCTGAGACCGAGTGGGTCGAGTTCAAGGAGAACTACGCTGACGGCGAGATGATCGGTAAGCGGATTTCAGCGATGGCGAATGCTGCCCGGCTTTGCGATAAGGCGTTTGCGTATCTGGTTTGGGGTATCAGGGACGGCGACCATC
>Ga0209148_1001028_pt1 | contig 17510 bp, 12 predicted proteins | sample AraplaCol_mMF_r2_2_FD_184288 | JGI IMG/M metagenome (GOLD analysis project Ga0209148, IMG submission 184288) | Arabidopsis root microbial communities from North Carolina, USA - plate scrape CL_Col_mMF_r2 (SPAdes) (version 2) | ecosystem: Host-associated > Plants > Roots > Endosphere | place...
GGTGCGGGTGACGATGCCGTGGCGGTCGGCGTCGGTGTCGTTGGCGAAGGCGACGTCGAAGCGGTCGCGCATCGCGATCAGGCTCGCCATCGCGTAAGGCGAGGAGCAGTCCATGCGGATCTTGCCATCCCAGTCCACCGTCATGAAGCGGAAGGTCGGGTCGATCGCCTCGTTCACGACCGTGGCCTTGAGCCCGTAGCGCGCGATGATCGGATGCCAGTAATGCACGGCGGCGCCGCCGAGCGGATCAATGCCGATATTGACGCCGGCGGATTTGACGAGGTCGAGATCGACGACATTGCCGAGATCGGCAACATAAGGCGTCACGTAATCGTAGGCGTGAACGGTCGACGATTTCAGCGCCCTCGCATAGTCGATGCGCTTGATGCCTTTTAGCCCCTCGGCGAGATAGGCGTTGGCGCGCTTCTCGATCACGGCGGTCGCGTCGGTATCGGCCGGGCCGCCATGCGGCGGATTGTATTTGTAGCCGCCGTCTTCGGGCGGATTGTGCGAGGGCGTGACGACGACGCCGTCGGCAAGGCCCGACGTGCGGCCTTTGTTATAGGTCAGGATCGCATGCGAGATCACGGGCGTCGGCGTGTAGCCGTGGTCCTTGTCGATCATGACATCGACGCCGTTCGCCGCGAACACCTCCACCGCGGATGCAAGCGCCGGCTCGGCCAGCGCATGGGTGTCGATGCCGATGAAGAGCGGGCCGGTCAGCCCCTTCTCTTTCCGGTAGTCGCAGATCGCCTGCGTGGTGGCGAGGATGTGGCCTTCATTGAAGGTGTTCTTGAACGAGGTGCCGCGATGGCCCGAGGTGCCGAACGCCACCCGCTGCGCCGGGTCCGCCGCGTCAGGCTTGCCAGCGAAATACGCCGTCACGAGCCGCGGAATGTTGGCGAGCGCGTCCGGCGAAGCCACCTTGCCCGCCGCGGGATGAACATCAGCCACTGGGATATCCTCGTCCTGTCCTGAAGGGATTGCCGCCCACCATAGCATCGGCCGGGAGCGCGCCAAGCCACAACACGCGCGACGGGGTGGCCGTTCCCGGGATCGTGCTATGGTCTGTCGCATCGGGCTTTTGGAGTCGGGGCATGAGGCGGTTTCGCGGGCTCTTGTGTGTTCTGATCGTTTGGCTGGCGACGTCAGGGGCCCCAGCGCGCGCCGCCCAGTTCTACACCGAGGACTTGCGCATCCCGATGGCGGAGGCCGGACCGCAGGGGCTGGAGGCGTTTCTGGTCCGCCCCGCGGGGACCAAGCGCTATCCGCTGGCGCTGCTCAGCCACGGCTCGCCGCGCAGCTTCGAGGACCGCGCGACGATGTCGGCGCACAAATATTACGGCATCGCGCTGGAATATGCCCGGCGCGGGTTTGCCGCGTTGATCGTGATGCGGCGCGGCTATGGCACCTCGCCAGGCGGACGCGTCGACAGCGTCGGCGGCTGCGCCAACGCTGCCTATCTGCCGGCGTCCGCGGTCGCGGTCGCGGATTTGCGCGCCGCGATCGCCGCGATGGAACGCCGGGCCGACGTCACCACGTCAGGCATGATCGCGGCCGGCCATTCCGCCGGAGGGCTCGCCACCGTCGCGCTGACCGCGCAGGCGCCAAATGGCCTCGTCGCAGCGATCAGCTTCGCCGGCGGCCGCGGCTCGCGTGATGATGACGACGTCTGCAATCCGGATGGGCTGGTGCAGGCCTTCGCGACTTTCGGCAAGACCTCGCGCGTGCCGATGCTGTGGGTCTACGCAACCAACGATCTGTATTTCGGGCCCGATCTGGCGCGCCGGTTCTATGACGGATTTCGCGCCGGTGGCGGCAACGCGAAATTCGTCGCAGCGCCGCCCTACGGCGATGATGGCCATTATCTCTATTCCGTGGTGGCCCGCCCGCAATGGACGCCCTATGTCGACGCCTTCCTCCGCGAGCGCGGGCTCGGCCATGATGTGCTGAGCCCGCCCGATCCGCTGCCGCCGCCGGACCATTTCAGCGACGCGGCGAAGGCCGAGTTCGCGCGCTATCTCGCCAGCACCATGCCGCACAAGGCCTTTGCAGTATCGCCGAACGGCGGCTACGGCTGGCGTTCGGGGCGCAACACCGTGGACGAGGCGCAACAGGATTCGCTCGCGGCCTGCATGAAATGGTCACCGACCTGCACGCTCTATGCTGTCGACGACCAACTCTCCCCTGGCAACGTGCAGGGAACGGCCACGGGCCAGGTCTCACGCTCGCGATAGTCGCGAAACGGCGTGCCGGAAACCGCGGCGGCACATCGGTTGTTAACTCGAAAGATGTACGACGACTCCATGCTGCGGTATCACGCACGAGGACATCTGAGCGCGACGTGGAAACACGTCGTGGTAGCGTTGCTGTTGTCGGCATCGGTCTCTGCGCGGGCTCAGGATGCCGATCTCGGCGCCGGCGAAACCGTGGCGTCGCGCGCCGAGATCCGAAAGATCATCGAGCGTGAGACGGCGAGGACCAATCTGCCCGCCGACATCGCGGAGGCCGTCGTCTTCGTCGAGAGCGGCTACAACTCCGCCGTCGTCGGCAGCGCCGGCGAGCTCGGCCTGATGCAGCTGCGGCTCGAGACCGCGGCGACGCTCGGGTTCAAGGGAAACGCCGCCGAACTCGCCGAGCCTGACATCAACATCCACTACGGGGTGCTTTCTCTTCTCCGCGCATGGCGCCTCACCGGCGGCGACCTCTGCCGCACCCTGCTGAAATATCGGGCCGGCCAGGACGAGGAGGAGATGAGCCCTCGTTCGCAGGTCTATTGCAATCGCGCCCGTAACCGGCTTCTCGCGGTGAACTCGCCGGCAGCAATCACCCCTGACGCGGCCGTGCCTCCGCCGGCGCCCGCGCTGGAACCCGCACCGGCAACGACATCAGCCAGACCTGAAAAGCCTCAGGCCCAGCCCAGGGTGGTCCAACCCAGACCGGCGCAGCCCAAGGACGTCTATGCCCGCTACGCCAGGGGCACGGCCGCCGCTAGCCGGGCCTATTGGGCCGCGCATGAGGCCAGGATCAGCCGCATCAAGGCCCGCATCGAAGCAAGGTGGAAGCGGACGGCCTCGCGTTAACGGTCGTTCGTCACAAAACGGGCCCGGCTCTTGACGACACCGTCATGGTCGATGGAATAGTGCGTGTGCTCCCCTTTTCGGGGCAGCTGCAGCAATTAAGCCAACAGTCCTTTTGCGTAACCCCGAATAGAGATCATGCACAACAGTTTGAGAGTTCTGTTTGCGATTGTCGCAACCGCGGCCGTGGCCACCTCGACCTTCATCGCCATCCGTTTCCTGGTCGGGTTCAGCGGCTAAAGCAAACTAGAGGCGTTCGCTGAGCGCGAGCTTGTAGCCGACGCCGGTGACGGTGGTGATGACAGGCGTGCCGCTGCCGACGAGCTTGCGGCGCAGCCGCGCCACCAGCGCATCGACCGTGCGGATGTCGACCTCGGCCTGGCGGTTGCTGACGACCTCGATCAGGTAGTCGCGGCTCAGTGGCCGCCCGTCCGCGCCGACGAGGGCGGCGAGCAGATCGAACTCGGCCCGCGTCAACGCCACCGGCTTGCCATCGCTGCCAAGCAGCTCGCGCCGCGTCAGGTCGATGATCCAATCGCCGAAGGCGATCGAATTGTGGTTGCGCGCCGCCTTGCGATCGAGCGAGCGCCGCCGCAGCACGCTGCGCGCGCGCGCCAGCAGATCACGCAGGTTGATCGGCTTGGTGACGTAATGATCGCCGGCGATTTCCAGGCCGAGGATGCGATCGACGTCGGTGTCGCGGCGGGTCACGAAAATGATGCCGGCATTGCTGGTCGCCTGGATCTCCTTGGCGAGCTCGAAGCCATCGCCGTCGGGCAATTGCACGTCGAGGAAGACGAGGTCGGTGCGCGCGCGCAGCGCCTGGCGGCATTCGGCGCAGGTGCCGGCGCCGACCACGTCGAAATTGTTCTCGCTGAAGTAACCGACCAGCATCGTTCGCGTGACGGGATCGTCTTCGACGACGATCAGCCGCTCGCGCCCGATAGGACGCAATTCCTGAAGTGCGGAATCAGCCACGGTGGTGGATATCCTGTGTGCCTGCGACTGGGCCTGAGAATTCAACTGGCCGCGTGATGCGCTGTCCTGTGAACGAACATTCACGGCTTGTTCGAGCCCCCGAAATTGCCTGCCGAATACTAGGCTTGTTGTACCGCCCAAACAATATAGGCCACGGTATTGAAGTATTAACTATGAATTGCCCCACACTTCTCATCCAGCGCAACGATGTTGCGGCGGAACGCATTCGGCGGCCTCCGGCACCACCAATTCCGCTCATCCGAATTCAGATTCAACCGCCGGTTAGCGCGGGAAGGCGGCTTGCCGTGCCGCTGTCTTCAAACCTAGTCTGACCGATCGACCGGCTTCACACGGAGCAGCCCCCATGGAAGTCATCCTGCTCGGCACCGGCGGCCCGCGCCCGGACCCGCGCCGCATGGCGACGACCACGCTGATCAGGCTCGGTGAGGAGAACATCCTGTTCGATGCCGGCCGCGGCGTCATGCTGCAGCTCAGCAAGGCCGGCGTGCCGCTCGGCGCCATCAACACGGTCTTTCTCACCCATCATCATTTCGATCACATCGGCGACCTCTATGACGTGATGCTTAATTCGTGGATGCATGGCCGCAAGGACGATCTGCGGATCTATGGTCCACCGGACACCGAACGGCTCGTCAACACGCTGGTGACGCAGGTCTACGACAAGGACATCGCCTGGCGTGATCAGGGCGAGCCGACTTTCGGCGGTTGGAAGCCGGTGATCGCAACCGACATCATTCCCGGCCCCGTCCTCGACACCGGCCGCTGGAAGATCAGCGCCGAGCTGGTTTCGCATGGCGACGGCCTCGACATGTCACCGGCGTTTCTCGCGCGCTGGATGTGCCTCGGCTATCGCTTCGAAGCTGAAGGCAAGGTCATTGCGATTTCCGGTGACACCGTCCCCTGCCCCGGCCTCGAGCGGCTGGCTGAGGGCGCCGACTTGCTGGTGCAGGTTTGCTTTCTGGCGACGCCCGAGATCAACAACGAGCATTTCCGCAGGCTGGCGAAGTACACGCTCGCCTGCGGTGACACCGTCGGCAAGGTCGCAGCCAAGGCCGGCGTCAAGAAGCTGGCGCTGACCCATCACCGTCCCCGCACCGACGATGCCATGCTGAACGCGCTGCTCGCGGATGTCAGGCAGGACTATTCGGGTCCCGTCGTGCTCGGCGAAGACCTCACGCGCATCGAGGTATGACCGCTTAAGTCGTGCCGACCTCGATCCGGAACGAGGCTTGCTCCTCTGCACCGGGCGCGATGTGCATCAGGCCGGGCTTGTCGGTGAACTCGCCGTCAAAGCCGACGGGGCTGGCGTAGCCGCGCCAGGGCTCGATGCAAACGAACGGCGCGCCCGACGGCTTCGACCAGATTCCGAGCTCGCGAAAGCCGCGCCAGGACATTTTGAGCCAGGGCCCGGCGCCCGGCGCGCCCGCATAGCGGACCGCAGCGCTGTTGACGGGATTGAGGATGACGGCGTCGCTGGTGAAGAGGGCTTCCGACAGAGGGAGCACCCTGCCTCGGACCGGGCTCGGATCCACAGCCGCGAGCAGGAGGCCGCCCTCGACACGACAAATCGGAGACGGCTCCTCCTTCTCGAACGTCAGCGCATAGCTCTCCTTCGGCGCGCGGGCCTGAAGCGGCCAGTTGAAAGCGGGATGGCCACCGAGCGACACCGGCAGTGTCTCGTTGCCGGTGTTCAAGACCGTGAGTGTGAGATCGAGACCGGCATCATCGAGCACATAGGCCGCCGTCAGCCGGAACGCGAACGGATAGCGCTCGCGCGTCGTCTCGCTGTCTTCGAGCACCAGCGTGCACCTGTTCTCTTCACGCGCGCCCCATGCAAAACGGCTGTCGCGCGCAAAGCCGTGCTGGGTCATCCGGTATGTCTTGCCCCGGTGGCGCAACTCGTCATTGGCCAGACGCCCGACGATCGGAAACAGCAACGGCGCGTGGCGCGGCCAGGCTGGTTCAGCCTGCCACACGAATTCGGTACCGCCCGCGTGCTTGAGCGAGCACATCTCGGCACCTTGCGCCTTGATGGTCGCGGCGAGAGGGCCGCTACGGATCGTGTGCGTGTCGCTCATGCCCAGGCCTCCAGCGGATTTGACATCACGGCGATGCGGTCCCGAATTTCGTTTTCACCAGGCACCGACCAGCTCCGAAAACAACGCGACGACCCAATTCGTGCAGATGATCTGGTAGCAGGTCGAGCCAATGCGGTCCAGCAAGCATCGACATCGCGACAAAAAGCGCGGCGGCCGAGTCGACTCGCAAGATCAATCAGCAAGACAACGACAGACGGTTTCGAAGCAGCATTGCCGCAAAGAGACTATTGGATTCGCCGCGACCTGATCCGTCGTTTGCGCGCAGCGAGTCCCTTCATTCAGCCTGGCGTCAGACTTGCGGCGCGATCAGGACTTCGCAGCTCCAAACGCCATTCTCTGGACGCCGTTCCGACGCCAATCAATCATACTGCATTGCTACGCCATTCATCGGAAGTCGCAGATAAAAAGAAAGGTCATCTCCAGCCCGCGGAAGCGTATTTCGATGCCGACCTATTGCAGAACATCTGGCCTCCTGGTCTGTCTGATACTGTCGTTTATTGTCAGCCCGGCGAGCGCTCAATCTCCTGTCGACGCTCAATCTCCCGTCAACAATGACGTCCTCGTTTACGGCGGCACAGCGGCCGGCGTCATGACCGCCTATGCGGCCGCGCGCCAGGGATCGCATGTCGTGCTTCTGGAGCCGGGCCATCATCTCGGAGGCATGGTCACAGGAGGGCTTTCCGCCACTGACCTCGGCAATCCCGAGGTGATCGGCGGATATGCGAAGCTGTTTTATCGCCGCGTTGCCGAGCATTACGGCCGATCTCGCCTCGATCGCACGACGGATTGGCTCTCGGAGCCACATGTCTCGGAGGACACCTTCGGCGCGATGCTCGGTGAAGCCGGCGTCGAAATCGTCTTCGGCGCTCGGCTGCGCGAGCATCACGGCGTGACCGTCGAAAATCGCAGGATCGTTTCCGTGACGAGCGAGGACGGCCGCGAATGGCGCGCCAAGGTCTTCGTGGACTGCAGCTACGACGGAGATCTCCTGGCTCAATCAGGCGCAACATACACCTGGGGCCGGGAAAGCACGCAGACCTACAGCGAGACGCTCGCCGGCGTACGCACGATCACACCGCAGCACCAGTTTGGCTGGCCGATACCCGCCCATCGCAACGACCACCAGCTCTATCCGGAAATCTCACCCGCCCCGTTGCCGACAGCCGGAAGCGGCGACAAGAACGTCCAGGCGTACAATTATCGTCTTGTTCTGACCGACGATCCTGCAAATCGTTTGCCGTTTCCCAAACCGGATGGCTACGATCCAGCGCAATTTGCGTTGCTCGCGCGATACCTGCAGGAATTTCAATCGCACATGGGACGCGAACCCTTGCTTAGGGATTTTCTGTATCCGGTCCGGCTCCCGAACCACAAGGCCGACTTCAACAACAACGGGCCGTTCTCGAGCGACTATATCGGCCATAGCGGCGCCTATCCGGATGCCTCCTATCAGGACAAGCAACGCATCCGCACCGAGCATCTTCGCTACACACAAGGACTGCTCTACTTTCTCTCCCACGATCCGGTCGTGCCCGCGACACTCAAAGGCCAGCTCAATGCATGGGGCCTGCCGAAGGACGAGTTCTCGGACAGCGACCATTGGCCGAGGGAATTGTACATCCGCGAGGGACGGCGCATGGTCGGCGCCTATGTCGTGACACAGGCAGACCTGCAGACAAATCGCGCCAAGTCGGATTCGATCGGCATGGGTTCGTACAACAGCGACTCCCACAACGTGCAGCGCGTTGCGATGCCGGACGGATCGGTCCGCAACGAGGGAGACATGCAAGTCGCCGTTCAGCCGTACCAGATCCCCTATCGGGTCATGACGCCTCGCAAGGACGAATTGCAGAACCTGCTGGTGCCGGTCTGCCTGTCCGCGTCACATGTCGCCTATTCCTCATTGCGCATGGAGCCGCAATACATGATCCTCGGGCAAGCCGCAGGCGTTGCCGGTGCGCTCGCGGTACAGAGCGGTGGTCCCGTGCAGGACATTCCGATAGCGCGATTGCAGCGCGAGCTTCTGAAGGCCGGGGCTGTTCTCGACCTGCCGGAGGACGGCATCTTTGGACCGTAAGACAGCGCTTGGAACTTCGCTCCGTCATATTTTCGTGCCTAACAATTGCTCTCTAGCGGCACATCGGCTGGCCCGAACCGTGCACAGCTAGGACATGATGACGATACAGACTTCAAAAAGCTCTCCGGCTAACAGCAGCAATCAGACGATCTCCATCAACGGCCGCTTTCTCTCGCAAGCGCTGACGGGCGTTCAGCGCTATGCCGCTGAAATCGTCAAAGCCATCGATCGCGCATTGGTGTCGGGCCGGTTTCCGGCACGACTGCATGATTGCGAATGGCAGCTGCTTGTTCCACCCGATGTGCGGGAAGGCTTGCCGCTCGAGAAAATAAAGGTCCGAAAGGTCGGACGCTTGAACGGCCACGCCTGGGATCAGGTTGATCTGGCGCGCGCTGCCGCGAGCGGACGCCTGATAAGCCTGGCAAATTCAGGACCCGTGCTGCATCGTGACCAGATCGTGGTCATTCACGATGCCCAGGTTTTTCGTCGCCCGGACTTCTTCGGTTGGCGCTATCGCACGGTTCATCGGGCAATGGATCGCATGCTGGCGCGCAGCGCAACCATCGCGACAGTGTCGAACTTCTCGCGTCAAGAGCTTGCTGACGTGCTGAAGCTACCGGCGTCCCAGATCCCCGTGCTCCCCAATAGTGCCGAGCACTTTGCAAACACGGTTCCCGATCCTGACATCCTCGGCCGGCTGGGGCTCAGTTCCCACAGCTATTTTCTCTTCATCGGCTCGATGACGAAAAACAAGAACCTCACCGTGGCAACGCGCGCCATCCAGTCGCTGGACCGGCCGGATGTTCCACTCGTCATCGTCGGTGGCCAGAACAGCAGCGTCTTTCAGGATAATTTGGGCAAGGCAACCCCTAGTCTCATCATGGCAGGTCGCCTGACAGACAACGAAGTCGCTGCGCTCTATGCGCACGCGTCGGCGTTCGTCTTTCCGTCTCTCTATGAGGGATTCGGCGTGCCTCCGCTTGAGGCAATGCTGTTCGGATGTCCGGTCATTGCCTCGACAGCCGACGCCGTCAAGGAAACGTGCGGCGACGCGGCTGCCTATTTCGACGCCAACGATGCGGATGCTCTGCGTCAATGCATGCAAGCACGACTTGCTGCCGGCGCGATCTCGGAGATTGAACGAGAGAGGCAGAAGAATCGCCTCGCATTGTATTCGTGGCAGCGATCCGCAGACTCGCTTCTTCAATTCCTGGCGCAACAACGCTTCAACTGAAGCGCGCAAACCGATCAAATACGCGTAAATACTTTTGGTTCCGTCCGAACAGAAAATTTTTCGTGACGACGACGGATGCAGTGTTGGCGCAACAACACCACACGCCGGTCAAATTGTTGCTTCGTATTGGGAGGATCGTCCGCGCCACTGCCGACACCTACGAAGGGACCCAGCGATGTCAGGCTCGCTCCAACGACCGATCAAGCTGTTGCACATCGCTGAAACGATCCGAGGCGGTATAGCGAGCTACCTGAATGACCTGCATCCGCAGCAGCAGGCGAGTTTCGGCGCCGAGAATATCCACTATGTCGTGCCTTCTGATCACCGAGGCGATCTCGCCATTGATGACGCCCAGATGACGACATTCGAGCGGTCAGGCCGCAGCGTGTCCGGTCTCTTCCATATGCTGCGCGCCAGCTTGCAGGCGATCGACAGCTTCAGGCCCGATGTCGTTCACCTGCACTCGTCATTTGCGGGTCTCGTTCTCCGGCCCGCACTCGCGGCAAGGCCTCAGGCCCCCAGCGTGATTTATTGTCCGCATGGCTGGGCCTTCTCGCGCGAGACCGGACGGCTGAGCCATCAGGTCTCGAAGGCGGCCGAAAGGCTTCTTGCTCCAACCACCGATCGAATCATCTGCATCTCTGCAGACGAGTTCAACGAAGCCGTTCGCGCCGGGATTTCGGCCGATCGCTTGACCCTGGTGCCCAACGGCATCTCGATGACGCGTCCCGAGCCGCCGCCGGTGGCCGCGATCTGGCCTTCGAAGAAAACCAAGGTCCTGTTCATCGGCCGGCTCGATCGGCAGAAGGGCTATGATTTGCTGATCGAGGCGGCAAGGCTTCTCGAAGATGTGTTGGACGTCCGCATCGTTGGCGCCTCGGTCGTCAACAAGTTCGACGGCCCGCCGGTCCCTGCCAACGTGACCCTGCTCGGCTGGCTCGATCGCCGCGACATCGAGACTCATCTCGAGGCCGCCGACCTTGTCGTGATCCCCTCTCGCTGGGAAGCCTTTGGCCTCGTCGCGCTGGAAGCGATGCGCGCGGCCAAACCCATATTGGCTTTCCGGATCGGTGCATTGCCGGAGATCGTGGTGGATGGCGTGACCGGCGTGCTTTGCGCGCCAGTCACCGCCGCAGAGTTGGTCCAGGGCTTCCGCCGCGCCCTCGACCTCGACCTGAAAGTGTTGGGGCACCGCGGCTACGAGCGCTTCAAGCAGTATTACGACGTGCAGAAGACCCATCGTCAGCTCCGCCAGGTCTACATGGAGGTGCTGCAGAGCGACGGGCGCCGCCCCGAAGAGCAGGTGCAACTCCAACAGGACGCGTCGAGCAAAGCCTGAGCAGAATCGAAACCCTGACGCAGCGGCGCGCCCGGGGATTGGACAAGTGAATCGCCAGTTTCCCTGGCAGCGTGAGCGAGGACCGTGGTGAGCGCGATCTGAACGATGCAAAGCACCTTAAGAAGCACCACGCGGCACATTGTCATCTGTCTTGTCACGATCGGTCTATCGACATCCGGCGGGCTCGCGCAGACCGCGCAGCCGCTGGACAGCAAGTTTTTGCTTGGCGTTGGCACGCATCAGGGACTGGGTGGCCCGGTCAGTTCACGCGGCTACGCACCTTCGACCAATATCGGCCAGATCAGGGACTTGGGCGTCAACGCGTTCCGCGACGATTTTCCGTGGTCGGACTTCGAACAGCCCGGAGGCCGGATCGGGTTTACCCCGCAGCTCGGCCGGCTGGATGCACAGATCAAGTCAGCCGTTGCGCGGCCGTTCCTCATCCTGGCGTTCGGCCATCATCTCGTGCCGAACTCCATGCCGCCCACGACGGACGAGGCACGGCGGCGGTTCGCTGCCTACGCGTCGGCCGCCGCGCGCGCCGTCGCGCCGCAGCGCCCGGTGTTCGAACTCTGGAATGAATGGAATCTGGCGGCAAAGAAGGACGCGGCCTTCTCGGCCGACAATTATCTGGCGTTGGCCAAGATCGTGCAGCCCGCCGTCAAGCAGGCCGCGCCCGGCGCCCCGTTCGTCGTCGGCGCGATTGGCGATGATCCCGGCTGGAACTGGACCGAGCAGATGCTGCAATCCGGCGTTCTTCAATATGCCGATGGCGTCTCGATCCATCTTTATAATTTCTGCATGGGACCCGCCAAGCGCACCTCGGCCGAAGTCGTCGACCGGCTGAGCGCCTTTCATCGCCTCGTGAGCGACGCCAGCGGCAATCCAGCCTTTCCGATCTACGTGACCGAAGCAGGCTGGCCGACGGCGAACAACAAATGCGGCGTCAGCGAGCAGGCGCAGGCCGACAACATGGCCCAGCTCATCCTCTGGGCTTCGACCGCCTCATCATGGCTCAAAGGCGTCTGGCTGTACGAGCTCAAGGACAGCGGCACCAATCCATCGGACCTCGAACATAATTTCGGCCTGTACCATTTCGACAATTCTCCGAAGCCAGCCGCCTGCGCGGTTCGTGACGCATGGGCCTTTGTGCGGTCGAGCACGAGCGCTGAAAGCAAGAAGCTGGCGGGCGGCGTCACTGCGATCGTCGCCTCGACGCCGACCGGTCGGCGAATAGCGATCTGGTCAGGGGATCCGAACCAGCGCTTTGCCGTGCGGCTGCGATCCAACGCGGCGGATGCGACCTATAGCCTGCCTTGCGAGGCTTCGGCGCAACCCGCTTCGGGCGCGTGGATGCCGGTGTCGAGCACGCCGCTCCTGGTCAGCACGAACAGTGCCGCAGCCCCCGATTTCGACATCCGGCCGGAGCGGTGAGCGATGCCAGAGAGCACGCCAGCCAAGGCCGTCCCGGATCAGTTGTTTCCTGCGTTCTCAACGATGAGATTGGCCCCATGAAAGTTCTTTTGACATCCTCGCTCTATCCGACCCCCAATGCACAGAAGATCGTCGGCGGCGCCGAGATCTTCGCCCGCCGCTTCGCCGAAGGCCTCACTGAGGCCGGCGATAAGGTGGAGGTGGTCCGCACCGCGACGTCGCCTGATCGACGTCCCGAAACGCATAATGGCATCGATATCTACACCGCGCCCGTGCAGAACCTTTATCTGCCATTCGACGAACCGAGGAACGCTGCGCTGCGCAGCACGTGGCACGCGGTCGAGGACTGGCAGATCCTGGCGCCGATGATCGCGGAGCGGATCCACGCCTTCAAGCCTGATGTCGTGCACTCCAACAATTTGTCGGGACTGACGACCGCGATCTGGAGGGTAGCAGCCCAACTCGGCGTGCCCGTGCTTCATACGGTGCACGACTATTATCTCACCTGCCCGCGATGCTCGCGGTTCGATCGGGGACGGTCATGCGAGCATACCTGCGCCAGCTGCTCGCTACTGACCTATCACCGCCGCCGCGCGACGCACTGGCTCAGCGCCGTGGTTGGCGTCAGCCAGCGGGTGCTGTCGATCCACACCGACCTCGGCCTGTTTGCGGACACGCCAATCCGCACCGTCATCCACAACGCCTCGACGGCTCCGCCGAGCGCTCCGTCTCTTCGTCCCCTCTGCACCAGCGAGGTCACATTCGGGTTCATCGGTCGCCTGACCGAGGAGAAGGGCATCGAGAACCTGATGCGGGCACTGGCCAAGCTCCCACGCGAACGCTTCAAGACGCTGATTGCCGGACGGGTCAGTGACAGCGAGCAGCAAAGGCTGCGGGCGATCGCTCCCGACGCCCGCGTCGAGTTCATGGGATTCGTTTCCCCCGACGAGTTCTACAAGGCCATCGACGTCGTGATCGCGCCCTCGATCTGGCATGATCCCGGTCCGCTCGTGGTCGCCGATGCCAAGGCGGCGGGCCGGCCGCTGCTCGGAACGCGCTTTGGCGGAATGCCCGAGGCGATCGAGGACGGCATCACCGGCTGGTTGACCGATCCCGACCCGACCTCGCTTGCCAACAGCATGCTGGCCATCGCGGCGGACCCGCACAAGATCGTCGAGATCAGCGAACGCCTCGCAAGCGACAACAATAAATGGATGTTCTCCGACGTCATCGTCGCCTATCGCAAGCTGTACCGGCAGTTGCACGAAACGCAGCCGCGACAGCACTACGCCAGAGCGGCCGCAGCATCATGATGGACCCGCGGGCTCCAGGTCGCGCTTTCCGCGCCGGCCCAAGCTGAGATCGATCGTCCCAAATGGCTCGCTTGTCTGCCGTTGCCGGCTACATCTATCAGAGCGCAACGGCGATCGTCCTGATCTTCGCGATCAGCCATTTGCTGGGCGCTGCTGACTACACCAGTTTTTCGCTGGCACTCGCCTCGAGCCAATTGCTCTGCGTGCTGATGTTCGAGTGGCTGCAGCTCGCCGGCCTCCGTTTCCTCGCCGCAGCCGCTGACCACGAGGCCGCGCGGCTGCGGTGGTCGCTGCTCTGCGCAGGCCTTTTGAGCGCGCTCGCGCTGGTCTTGATCGGCGCCTGCGCGTCCTTGCTGAGCCAGTTCTCTCCTGTTGTCGTTGCCCTCGGCTTGAGCGTTGCCATGCTTCAGGGCTTTGCCGACCTCTATTTCTTGACGATCCGCCTGTGCGACCGCCTCGGCCTTGCGTCCGGCCTCCTTGCCTTGCGCGCGAGCGCAGTTCTCGGCGGCGCCGTGGCAGGGGCGGCATTATGGGGAACCGCAGAAGCGACGCTGATCGGTGTCGCATCGGGCCAGGCGGCGGGCCTCGCCGCAGGTCTGGTCATGCACCGCGCCAGGCTGTCGCGGCCGCCGCTTGCGCTCATGCTCCGCGACTGGTCCGAATTCTGCCGCTACGGCCTGCTGGCAGCCGGCGCTTCCGTCATCCATCTGTCGGTGCCGGTGTTGTTGCGCTTCATCATCATCAGCCGCCTTGGGGCAACGGGCGCCGGCGCCGGCTTCTCGATCGCGCTCGACCTGCTGCAACGCCCCTTTGGCGTTCTCAACGCGGCCATCCACACGATCAGCTATCCCGAAGTCGTTCAGGACTTCGAACGCGGGGGCACCGCGAGGCCAGCCGATTCGGCCCGGCGCATGTTCGAATTCATGGTCTGCACGACCGTCGTGCTGCTGGGAGGACTGATCGGCTTCATCCCGGACGCGGGCCACATCCTTCTGGCGCAGGATAGCCTGGAGGGCTTTCTGGCCACGGCGCCGATGGTGGCCTTGTTCTATTTCCTGCACCTGCATTTGCAGTCCACGGTCGCGATTGTCCCTCATCTGGAGAAGCTCGCAATCCGCCTGGTCGTCGTCGCGATCGCCCAGCTGATCCTTGTGGCAGCCGCATCCGGCCTCGCGGCCGCGGCGGGCCTGTCGCCGCGCGGTGCGGTGGCCTGCGCCTCGGCCGCGACCATGATCGTCATCCTGCTCGCACTGGGCCCGACGGTCCAATACCGCGCGGTTCCGCGCGCGATCCTGATCGTCCAGGCTCTTGTCGCGGCGATCCTGATCGGATCGCTTGCATCGATGCCGATCCAGCCGCTCTGGCTCGCCGCCAAGATTCTGATTGCAGGACTTGCGGCCGCGGTGATTGCCTGGCGAGGAGACTTCCTCATGCTTGCCCGTCACAGCAAGCCTTGAGTTCCAAGCTCCGGAACCGATATTCGTCGCCACCTTACAACCATCGCGCGAATCGCGAGATTCAACCTTTACGTATATTCCTGTAGATATGCTCGCCAGACCGACGCGAAAGCAATCGCATCTCCGTACAATTTCGGATACGCGCAGCGACGCGCGCGGCTTCGCAGATTGATTCAAGCGCATCGCCGCGCTGATGTTGCCAGTCTCGTAGCCAGTCGCGCGCGAGAGTGCGCAGATAATCAGCAGATCAACCGTCGAATTCTTGAAAGCGCCGTCGTCGCGCCATCCTACGTCGACATCGCCACGATATCTCTTCGTCGATACGACATCTGTTCCTGCACAAGGAACTTGCGTCGCACGATTTTTGTCGCATCGATCTTTATCTGAAATTCACACTCGAAATTGAGAGTTGCGATCAATCCTGCGAGCAATTCCGTTCGCCCTCTTTGGCTCGAGTGTGCAATGTCAGATCAGACCATTCTCTCCGCAAGCGGCTTCGTGAACTCCATCGGCGTCAACACCCACGCCGGCTTCGGATGGACCGACTACAACAATCTCGCAATGATGGCCGACGACCTGAAATATCTCGGCGTCACCCATCTTCGCGACGCGATGGCGACCAATCCGGCCGCACAACCCGTCGTCGACGGTCTGGCGGCGGCCGGCTACAAGTTCGACTTCATCGTTTCGTCCGCCTTGCCCGGGCAGGGCTCGACCGGGCTTCAGAATTACGTAACCTCGCTCGAAAAATTCCTGGCAAGTCATCCGGGCAGCATCAGCGCGATCGAGGGCCTGAACGAGGCGAACGCTCAACCCTTCAGCTATCATGGCAGCTCGAGCCTCCACGCGGCTGCTCAATTTCAGAGCGCGCTCTACCAGGCGGTGAAGGCGGATGGCGCGCTTTCGAGCATTCCGGTCTACAACCTGTCGCTCGCATACAATGACCCGCAAGGGTACAACCAGCTCGGCAACATGTCGGCTTCGGTCGACTACGCCAACGCCCACGCTTATGTCAGCACCGGCTCGACCCCAGCCAGTTCGCTTGCCGCGACGCTCAGCGCCGTGGAGACGGCCGCCCCTGGCAAGCCGGTGGTCATCACCGAGACCGGTTATACGACCCAGGCCAACATCCAGTATCTCGGCGTTGACGAAACGGTGCAGGCGAAGTCGATCCTGAACACGCTGGTCGATGCCTACAAGGATGGCGTGAGCTCGACCTATCTCTACGAACTGTTCGATCGGAATTCGTCCGCGAGCGACACCAACCCCGAAAACAAGTACGGCCTGTTCCATTCGGACGGCACTCCGAAGCAGGCCGCCACCGCGATCCACAATCTCACGACCATCCTGGCCGATGACGGCTCGGGCGGTCATCAGCCGACTACTCCATTGAACTACACGCTGAGCAACATGCCTGATACCGGCAGCAGCATGGTGCTGGGCAAGAGCAATGGCGCCTACGAGCTCGTCGTCTGGGCCGAGCCCAAGCTCTGGAATGATGCGACCGATAGCGAGATATCGAACCCGACACAAACCGTCACCGTGAACCTCGGCGGCATGCACCATTCCGTCAAGGTGTACGACACGCTGACCGGCACCACGGCGATAGCGACCTATACCGATGTTTCGACTATCACGATCCCGGTGAGCGATCACCCCCTCATCGTCGAGATCGACGCGCCTGCGGGCACCTCGGGTCCGCCGAGCGTTCCGCCTAACGTGACCGGCACCGCCGCCGAGATCGTTCCTCAACTCTCCGAGTTCAGTGCATCGACCACGCTGAAGACGATCACGCTGACGGATACGCATGTCCTGCCGGTCGCCTCGAAGGCGACGCTCGACTACATCATCGCGCATTACGGCAATGCGCTGTCCAAGATCCAGGGCGGATATTCGTTCTCCGTCACGAATTCGGCCCCGGCCTGGACCAGCACGCTCACCTACAGCGCGAACGGCAGCCTGGTCTCGACGTCGAACACCGGCCTGAACAGCAGCGGGCAGCCGATTTCAACCACCATCAACTATGCCGACGGCTCGAAGGACGCGATCGGCTATACTGGCGGCGTCAAGACCACCTTCATCCATCTCGCCACCGACGGCACCAGAACCACCGACACCTACAACACGGCGGGGACCCTGCTCAGCGAGGTCGTCCAGAAATCGAACGGGTACTACTCGACCACCGTCTACACCGCTGGTGTGAAGACCGCGGCCTATGTCCTCAACGCCGACCACTCGCAGGACAACTACACCTACAACATCAAGGGACAGAGCTACACCAGCCAGGTCCAGCACATCGATACCACGGGCAAAGTCACGTCGGTGACCCGCACCCACGCGGATGGCTCACTAGATTCGACCCAGATCTATAACAGCGATGGCAGCAGTGCCATCACTACCTACAGCGCGACCGGCATCAAGCAGGTCGAAACCGACTATCATGCCGATCACAGCAAGGATGTGTGGACCTACAATATC
>Ga0209148_1001029_pt1 | contig 17506 bp, 19 predicted proteins | sample AraplaCol_mMF_r2_2_FD_184288 | JGI IMG/M metagenome (GOLD analysis project Ga0209148, IMG submission 184288) | Arabidopsis root microbial communities from North Carolina, USA - plate scrape CL_Col_mMF_r2 (SPAdes) (version 2) | ecosystem: Host-associated > Plants > Roots > Endosphere | place...
CATGGACAGCTCGACGAATTCCAGCTCCAGCACCGGCAGCACGGCGGCGGATGATGCCGTGAAGGCGCTGCTCGATGCGATGCGGGATTCTACCGCCACCACCAGCAGCAGTAGCAGCAGCGACAGTTCGAGCAGCGACGGTTCCGGCGGCAATTCCAATAGTAGCGGCTACTTGGCAGGTGCCGCTCTGCAGAACTTGCTGCATTTCTATGCCGCGGCCGGCAATCTGATGACGCCGGACTTCATGTCGACGACCAGCACCAGCGCCTGATCATCGCCTGACTTGTCGAACAAATTGAGCGGGTGGGATTTCAGTGCCGCCCTGTCTCTCCTTGCGAGTTCCTTAGCCGCAATATCCCAGGCTTGACGCTGCCGGTCTGAGCGTCGAAGCTGTGGCCGTGCGTCTTCGTGCACAATTGTTGACCAGCGGCGAAGGAAAATGGACGTTCTGGTGTCTGAAGGCCGTGTCATTGCGTCAGATGACACCACGACGGCGGTGCAGGGTGCCGGCATGCAGGGCGCCGCGCGGCTGGTCGTCGCCAGGATCGATGGCGAGGATCGGCTGGCCGATCTCTATCAACAGACGCCGCTACGTATTCTGTTTCCTTATCCGCTCCCCGGCGATCCGCTCACGGCTGCTTTGGTCAATACCTCGGGCGGCCTTGTCGGTGGCGACCAGTTGAAGATCGCCGTCACGGTCGGTGCAGGGGCCGCTGCGCTGGTCTGTGCCCAGGCAGCGGAGAAGGTCTATCGCTCTTCAGGACCGAATAGCCGCATTGATGTCGACCTGGCGGTTGGCGCCGGCGGCTGGTTGGAAATGCTGCCCCAGGAGACCATCCTGTTCGACGGCGCCCGGTTGCGGCGGCGCAGCCGGGTCGATCTCGCCGGCGACGCCCAGTTCCTCGGTGGCGAGATCCTGGTCTTCGGCCGGCAGGCACGGGGCGAGCGGCTGCGCCAGGGGCTGATCCAGGATGGCTGGGAAATTCGTCGCGATGGCAAATTGTCCTGGGTGGATCGCCTGCGTCTCGAGGGCGATCTCGAAGCGCTGATCGCGCAAAGACCGGCGCTGGACAGGGCAGTGGCGGCGGCTAGCCTGATCTTCGCGGCACCTGATGGCGCCAGCTATTTGCCTGCTCTGCGGGCGCAACTGGACGGCTTTCCGGGCCGGGCGAGTGCTACCTGCGTCAACGGCATCCTGGTTGCCCGCTGGCTGGCGAACGACCCCTATATTTTGCGCCAAGCCTTTGCCAAGGCTTGGATTTACCTTCGTGTCGCAAAAAAAATGCCTGCCAGTCTGCCAAGGCTCTGGCATATCTGATGCTGCGCTGCCACAATCTCTCCCGCGTTGCAGCAGAATCGGAGCGGTAGCAAATACCGCCCAACCATCGTCGGGAGGAGAGGCCATGCTCTTATCGCCTCGGGAAAAGGACAAGCTCCTGGTGGCAATGGCTGCCCAGGTGGCGCGCCGCCGCCTGGAGCGTGGCGTCAAGCTGAACTATCCGGAAGCCGTGGCGCTGATCACGGATTTCGTGGTCGAAGGTGCCCGCGATGGCCGCAGTGTTGCCGAGCTGATGCGCGAGGGTGCCCTCGTCATCAATCGCGACCAGGTGATGCCGGGCATCGCCGAGATGCTGCATGAAGTCCAGGTCGAAGCGACCTTCCCGGACGGGACCAAACTGGTCACCGTCCACGAACCCATTCGCTGAACGGGGGTGGCCGTGACTCTCCCTAAGATGATCCCAGGTGAGATATTCCCTGCTGCCGGCATGCTGGAACTGAATGCTGGACGGCCCACGGTGACCGTGGCGGTTGCCAATACCGGCGACCGGCCGATCCAGGTCGGCTCGCACTATCATTTCTATGAAACCAATGCCGCACTCGCCTTCGATCGCGAAAAGGCCCGTGGCTATCGCCTCGATATTCCGGCTGGGACGGCCGTGCGCTTTGAGCCTGGACAGAGCCGTGAGGTGACGCTGGTCGCCCTCGCGGGTACCGGCACGGTCTGGGGTTTCAACGGCAAGGTCAACGGCCCGCTTGCTGGAAAAGGGGAGGGCTGAGCATGGCCTATCAGATCGATCGCCGCGCTTATGCCGCCATGTTCGGTCCGACCAAGGGTGACCGGCTGCGCCTCGCCGATACCGACCTCATCATCGAGGTCGAGGAAGACCGCACCATCTATGGCGAAGAGGTGAAATTCGGTGGCGGCAAGGTGATCCGCGACGGCATGGGCCAGTCGCAGGTGACGCGGGCGGGTGGCGCCGTCGATACCGTCATCACCAATGCGCTGATCCTCGATTACTGGGGTATCGTCAAAGCCGATATCGGCCTCAAGGACGGCCGCATCGCCGCCATCGGCAAGGCAGGCAATCCCGATATCCAGCCCGGTGTCGACATCGTTATCGGGCCAGGTACTGAGATCATTGCTGGCGAAGGCCGCATCGTCACGGCCGGGGGGATCGACGCGCATATTCATTTCATCTGTCCGCAGCAGGTCGATGACGCACTCTATTCCGGTGTCACCACCTTGCTCGGCGGTGGTACCGGCCCGGCCGATGGCACCAAGGCGACCACTTGCACGCCAGGTCCGTGGCACATGGCGCGGATGCTGCAAGCGGCAGAAGGGCTGCCAATCAATCTCGGCTTCTTCGGCAAGGGCAATGCGGCGCGGCCTGAAGCCCTGATCGAGCAGATCCAGGCCGGCGCCTGTGGCCTCAAATTGCACGAGGACTGGGGCACCACGCCGGCGGCGATCGACAATTGCCTCGCGGTTGCCGAGGTGATGGATGTCCAGGTGGCGATCCATACCGATACGCTGAATGAATCAGGTTTCTGCGAAGACACGGTTGCCGCCTTCAAGGATCGCACCATCCATGCCTTCCATACCGAAGGGGCGGGCGGCGGACATGCGCCGGATATCATCCGACTCTGCGGCATCGCCAACGTGCTGCCGTCTTCCACCAATCCGACACGGCCCTTCACGGTCAATACCGTGGATGAGCATCTCGACATGCTGATGGTCTGCCATCACCTCGATAAGCGCATCCCGGAAGACATCGCCTTTGCCGAAAGCCGCATCCGACGAGAGACCATCGCTGCCGAGGACATCCTGCACGACATCGGCGCGATGAGCATGATGTCCTCGGACAGCCAAGCCATGGGTCGCATCGGCGAAGTCATCATCCGTACCTGGCAGACCGCGCATAAGATGAAGACCCAGCGCGGTGCGCTGCCGGGCGAGGGCAATAACGACAATCTGCGGGCCAAGCGCTATATCGCCAAATACACCATCAATCCGGCGATCAGCCATGGCATCGCCGATTGGGTCGGCTCCGTGGAAGTCGGCAAGCTCGCCGATCTCGTCTTGTGGAAGCCTGCCTTCTTCGGTGTGAAGCCGGAGCTTGTGCTGAAATGCGGCAGCATCGCCGCCGCCGCCATGGGCGATCCCAATGCCTCGATCCCGACACCACAACCCATTCACTACCGGCCGATGTTCGGTGCCTTCGGAAGGGCCATGATGGCGAGCGCCGTCACTTTCGTCAGCCAGGCGGCGCAAGAAAATGGCGTTGCCGGCCAGCTAGGTTTGCAACGGGAGACCCTGGCGGTCAGGGGCACGCGCGGACTGACCAAGGCGGCGATGAAGCTCAATGATGCCTGCCCGCATATCGAGGTCGGTTCCGAGACCTATGAGGTCCGGGCCGATGGTGAATTGCTAACTTGCCAGCCGGCGCGCGAGTTGCCGCTGGCGCAACGTTATTTCCTGTTCTGAGGTCCACATGCGACGCGCCTCCATTCATGCACCTGCCGGTTCCTGGCCGAAAGCTGAAAAGCGCGCAACGATCACCCTCGATTGGGGCGATCGACATCGCCGCCGAATCCTGCTGACCGATGATGCCGGTGCTGAATTCCTGCTCGATCTTCCCCAGGCGCTGCATCTTGCAGATGGCGACGGATTGCAGCTCGATGCGGGCGGCTGGGTCGAGGTGCATGCGGCGGATGAAGCGGTGATGGATGTCACCGCGTCCGATGCGGCCGCTTTGGCGCGGCTGGCCTGGCATATCGGCAATCGGCATAAGCCGGTGCAGATCCTCTCGGCCGGCGCGTTACGCCTGCCGCAGGATCATGTGCTGGAAGAGATGGTCCGCGGCCTCGGCGGTGCCGTCGAGATGAAGCGCGCGCCGTTTCAGCCGGAGCCCGGCGCCTATGCCACCACCAAAGGCGGCCCGGCGATGCATGGCCATGACCACACACATGATCACGGTCACGACCATCATCACGATCATGATCACCACGGGCATGACCATCATGGGCATCGTCATCATCATGGCTGACGGTCGGCATGACATAGTGTCGCTGTCTGGCCCTCCAGCCAAGCAGGTGATGCAGCTCATGGCTTGGCTGTCGCCGGCTTTTCCGGTCGGTGCCTTCAGCTATTCGCATGGCATCGAACAGGCGGTCGAAGCCGACCTCGTCACCGACCGTGCCACCACGGGGTCCTGGATTGCCGGTATCCTGCAATACGGTGCGGGTTGGGTCGATGCCGGCCTTTTCCTTGCCGCCCATCGTGCCGTCATCTCAGTGGATGCAGCGGATCTGGGCGAGATCGTTGCCTTGGGTGCAGCCTGGCGCGGCACGTCTGAGACGGCATTGGAATCATCGGCCCAGGGCAATGCTTTCGTCGCGACCCTGCGGGCCGGCTGGGACCTGCCACAGGTAGCTGCCTGGTTTGAACGATTATCGGCGATGCCGGTCTATCCGATTGGGGTCGCTATCGCTGCGGCGAGCTGCGGCATTGTCGAGGAGATTGCATTGGCCGCCTATTTGCAGGCCTTCGCTGCAAATCTCATCAATGCCGCGCAGCGCTTGGTGCCGTTGGGTCAAACCGATGGCCAGCGCATCCTGGCGACGCTGACGGGGGAAATCGGCGACATCGTTGCCATTGCCCGAAAAACACCTTTTGACGATATCGGCAGTGCTGCCCTGATGGTCGATTGGACCAGCGCTCAACACGAAACCCAATATACGAGGTTGTTCCGCTCATGAGCTCACCCCTTCGCGTCGGTATCGGTGGTCCCGTCGGCTCCGGCAAGACCGCCTTGATGGATCGGTTGTGCAAGTATCTGCGCGATCACTACGACATCGCCGCCATCACCAATGACATCTATACGCGGGAGGATGCGGAATTCCTGACCCGCTCGGGTGCACTGGTGCCGGAACGGATCATGGGGGTGGAGACCGGCGGCTGTCCCCATACGGCGATCCGCGAGGATGCCTCGATCAATCTCGCCGCCGTTGCCGATATGTCGGTACGGTTTCCCACATTGGAGATCATCCTGGTGGAATCCGGCGGCGACAATCTCTCCGCCACCTTCTCGCCGGAACTGGCCGATATCACCCTCTATGTCATCGATGTTGCCGCCGGCGACAAGATCCCGCGCAAGGGCGGCCCGGGCATCACGCGTTCGGATCTCCTGGTGATCAACAAGACCGATCTGGCACCCATGGTGGGGGCGAGCCTCGAGGTGATGGATCGCGATGCCAGGAAGATGCGCGGCACGCGACCCTTCATCTTCAGCAATCTCAAAGCCGGCGACGGGGTCGCCGAGATCGCCGGCTTCATCGTGAAGGCCGGCGGGCTGCCCCAGCGTCTGGTTGCTTGAAACTCTTCTGCCTGGCGCTCAGCTGCTTTCGCGCGCCATCAGGCTGAAGCCGAGATCCGTCACCTGGGCCTCGGGTTCCTCGCCTTCCAGCAGGGTGAGCAGGGTAGTCGCCGCATGGCGGCCGATCTGGTAGCGCGGCGTGGCGATGGTCGTCAGGGTCGGTGAGGTCCAGGCCGAGGCGGGCAGATCATTGAAGCCGGTGATCGCCAATTGCTTCGGCACATCGATCTTGCGGCGATGACACTGGAACAGGGCACCCTGGGCAAGGTCATCGTTGCAGAAGAACACGGCATCGCAATCCGGCACATCGGTCAGCAATCGGTCGAGCAGGTTGGCGCCCATGCTGATGGAAGAGGGATCCGGCACCATCAATTCCCGCTTCGGGTCATAGAGGCCGGCGTCGCGCAAGGCCTGGCGATAGCCTTCTGCCCGGGCGAGGGTGCGCGGATCGAGCTGGGCGGCGACGAAGGCAATGCGCTTGTAGCCGCGATCGACCAGATGCTTCGCCATGGCATAGCCGCCGTCGAACTGCGAGAAACCGACACAGGGGTAACCCTCACGGCTCTCATTCTCCATCATATGCACGACGGGGCGGCCGAGGCTTTCCAGTCGCGACCAGGTGGTCGGCAGGTGATCCGTGCCGGTGAGCAGCAGGCCATCAGGCAGGAATTCGAGATAGGTCTGCAGCAGGCGCTCTTCTTCCAGCGGCGAATAGCGGGTGACACCAATCAGCATCTGATAACCGCGCGGATAAAGCACTTCGTGGATCCCGGCCAGCATTTCCACGAAGACCATATTGGTCATCGAGGGAATGAGGACGACAACATTCATCGAGGGCGCTCCGGCGAGCGCGCTGGCGACCCGGTTCGGCACATAACCGAGTTCCTGGGCATGGGTGAAGATACGCTTGCGCAGGTCTTCTGTGACGAGATCCGGCTTCTTGAATGCACGCGATACGGTAATGGTGCTGACACCCGCCAGTTTCGCGATATCGGCCATGGTGACGCGGCCGGTACTGGAGGATCTCGGTTTTCTCGAACGCATGATCTGCCTCGCAAGGGAAACGATCCATCAGGCATACAGGGAAAACGACCTTTACAGCCAGTATTGTTACCGATAACAATTCGCTAAAGCGAGCCGAAGTCTCGTGCCGCCGACTGAAAGCCTGTGCCGTTGGTTAAGATCGCTCATGACAGCGATGTCACCACGACACTGGTGCTCGGGACGGCAGACCAATAAGAGTGCGAGAGCAGGGGAGGCAATCAGAATGGCCAAGATTGAGTCGCGGATATGCGGCTGAGGTGCATCGGCGGGGGAAACCGCGTTGGTGGCGCCCTGGCGCTCAGCTCATGACGCGAGCAGGGCTTCAGCCATGAGCCATGATGCCTCCAGGAGCGGCTTGCCGAAGCCCCATATTCTCATCCTCATGGGGGTTGCCGGCTGCGGCAAATCGACGATCGCCCATCTGCTGGCCAATGAACTGGGCTGGCCGATGCTGGAGGGGGATGAGTTTCATTCGCTGGCCAATATCGCCAAAATGCGCGACGGCATTCCCTTGACTGATGCCGACCGGCAGCCCTGGCTGGATGCGATTGCCGGGCGCCTCGCGGCCTGGCATGCCTCGGGAATGTCCGGGCTCGTCACCTGCTCGGCGCTGAAGCGGCAGTATCGGGCCCGCCTCGTGGCTAATTGCCCGGAAGCGCGCTTCATCTACCTGAAAGGCACGCCGGAGCTCATTCGCGAACGTCTGGTCAAGCGGCTCGGCCATTTCATGCCGATCAATTTGCTGGACAGCCAGTTCGCCGCCTTGGAAGAGCCAGGCCCGGAAGAGCGAGCCGTTGCCGTCTCCGCCATTCCCGCACCGGCCGAGATCGTCGGCGAAATCCTTAAGCTCATCCCATCCTTCGCCTGAAACCCAGGCGCAGAAACAGCCGTGCCCCTTGTGGCACGACGCACCGTTTGTTAATCGGACACTCTCAAAAATAGAATAACAATTAATTGATGCATCCTATTCTTGCTTTGTTCCATAGGCGGCGTATAGTCCGGATGTTCAATTTTTACGTTTGGAGATCGAGATGAAAATTGCACAATACGTGTATCGGGGTTCTACGCCGGTTGGGCGCAAGTTGGGGATCGCCACCGGCCTGGCCAGTCTGGTGCTGCTCGGCCTCGATGTCAGTTCGGCCCAAGCGGCCAGCCTCACCGATCCATTCCCCCAGGCCGAGCATCTCAGCCAGGATGAAATCGGCCAGATCAGTGCTGCCTTCGAACAGGCACTGGAAGCCGCCAAGCCGGGCACGGTGGTGGTATGGAAGTCGGCCGAGAGCGGGCGTAGCGGCCAGGTGCGGGTGCTGCGGGCCTGGGATGGCGAGGCCGGTCATTGCGTCGAGCTGGAGCAGCGCTTCAGCAAGGGCAGCAAGTCAACCTATGAAGTGCCCTACTGCCAGGGCCAGGACGGCGCCTGGAAGATCACCTTCTGACTGTCGGCCTGTTTGATCGACAAGGTTGTGGCCGCGCTGGAGCGGCCCACCCTGTCGATCGTGCAACTGCCAAGGCTTTGCGTCACGGCTCTTGTGGCTGCTGGGAGGCTGGTTGGGCGCCTAAGCCAGCCTCTGCGGTGCTGTGCGGCGTCTCCGGGCGCTTCGCGTAGCGCCGGGCAAGGGTGGCACAGGCCATCAGCTGGACCTGGTGGAACAGCATCAGCGGCAGCACCATGAGCCCGACCAGATGCGCCGGGAACAACACATTGGCGATCGGGATGCCGCTGGCGAGGCTCTTCTTCGAGCCGCAGAAGACGATGGCAATCTCGTCTTCCTTGGAGAAGCCGAAGCGGCGGCTGACAAAGGTCGTGATGCACAGGACGACAACGAGCAGGATCAGATTGGCGACCAGCAGCAGGATCAGGCTCTGGATATCGATCTGCGTCCAGATGCCGTTGACGACACCTTCACTGAAGGCGGTGTAGACGACCAGCAGGATCGATCCGCGATCGACGAAGCTAAGCAGGAACTTATGCTTGGTGACGAAGGCCTTCAGCCAGGGGCGGAGGATCTGGCCGGCGAGAAACGGCACCAGCAATTGCAGCACGATGTCCTTGATCGATGACACCGAGATGCCGCCGCCATGGGTCGAGAGCAGCACTGCTACCAGCAGCGGCGAGATGAAGATGCCGAGCAGGTTGGAGATCGAGGCGCTGCAAAGCGCCGCGGCGACATTGCCGCGGGCGATCGAGGTGAAGGCGATCGATGACTGCACGGTGGATGGCAGCAGGCACAAAAACAGCAGGCCGACCGAGAGCGACGGTCCCAGCAGTGGCTGGAAGAGATGGCTGAAGCCGAGGCCGAGAATGGGAAACAGAACAAAGGTACTGACGAAGACCGTCAGCTGCAGGCGCCAATGGGTGAGGCCCTGGATGATGGTCTCGACTGGCAACCGCGCGCCGTACAGGAAGAACAACAGAGCGATGGCGGCATAGGTGAGGCCGCTCATCGCTGTCGCGGCGACGCCACGCGCGGGGATGATCGAGGCCAGCACCACCATCAGCACGATGGCGGCGATATAGGGGTCGACCCGCAGGCGTTTGAAGACATCGGATAAGGTCATTGCAGATACTTCATTGTTCGATCGTGGAATGACGGGGCCGGAGCCCCGCCAGAAATCCCCCGTTTTATAGTCGCTATCAGTAACCCATGGCACAGCCATCCTTGCGGGGATCCGACCCGCCGGTCAGCGTGCCCTTCTGCCAGTCGATACGGATCGCCTGGCCACCGCCGAGCGGTTCCTGCGAGACCTCGACGGCATGGCCGCGTGCCTGCAGGCCGGCAATGCTGGCGGCCTGAACCGAGCGTTCGACCTGGACCCGGCCCCCGCTATAGAAGACGCGCGCCTGATCGAGGGCGGCCTGCGGATCGAGACCGAAATCCAGCACATTGGTCAGGAAATGCACATGGCCGAAGGGCTGGTAGTCGCCGCCCATGACGCCATAGGGCATCAATGCCTTGCCGTCCTTCATGGCAAAGCCCGGCATGATCGTGTGCATCGGCCGCTTGTTGGGGGCGATGCAATTGGGATGTTTGGCATCGAGCTTGAAACTGGAGCCACGATTCTGCAGCACGACGCCGGTCTTCGGGCTGACCAGGCCGCTGCCGAAGGAGTAATAGGTCGAGTTGATGAAGCTGACGGCATTGCGGTCGCGGTCGACCACCGACAGATAGACCGTATCGGAGCCCTGCATCAGCGGCGGCGGCAGATCGGTCGCCGCACTGTCACGCTGGATGCGGGCGGTGAGCTTCGCCGCATAATCCTTGGCGAGCAGCTTGTCGACCGGCACCTTGACCTGCCCCGGGTCGGCGATGAAGGCATCACGGTCGCGATAGGCGAAACGGCCGGCCTCGACTTCGAGATGCAGCCGTTCGGCGCCCACAGGATCGAGGGCACCGAGATCGAAGCCCGAAAGAATGTTCAGCATGAGGAGGGCGGTGAGGCCCTGATTGTTCGGCGGCAGCTGGAAGAGGTCGACACCACGATAATTGCTGGTGACCGGCTCGACATAGTCGCCCTTGGTAGCGGCGAAATCGCTGAGTTCGTGCAGACCGCCGAGGCTCTTCAGGTAATCGACCATATCGACGGCGACGCGACCTTCATAGAAACCGGCGCGGCCTTCCTTGGCGATGGTCTTCAGCGTCTCCGCAAGTTCCTGCTGGCGGTGCACGTCGCCGGCTTGGGGGGCCTTGCCACCGGGCAGGAGAATGCGCCTGGCATTGGTGTCCTGCGCCAGCTGCTCGGCGGTTTCATGCCAGTCACTGGCGACGCGGTCATGCACCACATAGCCGTTCTCGGCGTAATGGATGGCGGGGGCCAGGATCTCAGCAAAATCCTTGCGGCCGTGATCGGCATGCAGGCGGCACCAGGCATCGATGGCGCCGGGCACAGTGACGGCATGCGGCCCATAGGTCGGCACCGATGTGAAGCCCCGTTGCAGATACCACTCAAGCCTGGCGGCAGCCGGGGAGCGACCGGAACCGTTGAAGGCGAGCGGCTTGCCCTGGCCCTTCGGCGCATAGAGGACGAAGCAGTCACCGCCGATGCCGGTCGATTGCGGTTCCACCACGGCCAGGACGGCGGCGGCGCAGATCGCCGCATCGATGGCATTGCCGCCATTCTTCAGGAGGTTGAGAGCAGCAGCGCTCGCCAGCGGATGCGAGGTTGCCACCATGGCTTCGGTGGCGCGGACCGGCGAGCGGCCAGGGAATTGAAGATCGCGCAAGGTATGCTCCTTTTCGGAATGGGATGATCTTATTCGGGCTGGCTGGCGGCAGCAACATTGCTGCGCCCCATCGCACCGTTACCGTCGGCAAGGCTGTCTTCCAGGCGGGTCGCGTTGGACGTGAAAGGCGCCAGCTTTGCCAGCATGTTGTTGCGCACGGCCTCGATATGCCGGCGCATCATGGTCTCGGCGAGATCGACATCGCGGTGACTGATCGCATCGACAAATTCACGATGATGCGCCCGATAAATGTGCAGCTTGTCGGGTGTCTGCGAGGCTTCACGCAGGCGACGCCAGTTCTCCTGCTTGCGAATGGCGTTGAAGGCATCGAAGATCGAGATCAGCAGGTTGTTATGGGTTGCCTGCGCGATTGCCCGGTGCAAAGTGCCGTCCCACAATTCCCAGGCCTCGGCGTCCCGCGCTGCTTCGCTCTTGTCGATCAGATAACGCATATTGGCGATATCGGCCTCGGTCGCATGCAGGGCGGCGAGGCGCGCGAGGGCGGGTTCCAGGATGAGGCGGGTATCCAACACTTCGATGGGATTGGTCTGAGTCGAGACCATGGCGAGGCTGCCGCGTTCGCCGACCGGCTTGCTGCCGACGAAAGTCCCCTTGCCAATATGACGCCAGATCCGGCCCTCGGCTTCGAGGATCTCCAGCCCTTCGCGCAGGGCGCTGCGGCTGAGATCGAGATCGATGCAAAGCTGCCGTTCGGCCGGCAACTGGCTTTGTGGCGGAAAGCGGTTGCTGTCCAGCAGCTTGCGCAGCTTGGTGGTGGCGTCGTCACGTCGGGACATATTTGATGCCAATCAGTAATTGGTTTCAAAAAAATCTTATACCGGTATCAGGTCGCCTTCGGCAATCCCCATAAATATTGATGTTTTTGGAAATAGATCAATCCACATGTTTGACACCTTTTTTCAGGGTGGTTACAGTCCCCACGCATAACGAGAGGAACGCCGCCAAACGGCGTCCAACGACAAGATGTGGAGGAACCAAAATGACGCGATTTACGCGACTGATCCGTCCGGCCGCTTCACTGGCGGCTTTGGGGGTATTGACCGTGTCCGGTGCGCTGTCGGCCACGGCGGATGAGATCCAGGTGCCCGCTGCCATCAAGCAGGCCGGCAAGCTGCAAATCTGCTCCGATATCTCCGGCCCGCCTTTGGGCTATTTCGATGAAAACGGGAAGCCGGTCGGTGTCGAGATTGATCTCGGCGCGGAACTTGCGAAGCGCTTGGGTGTGACGGCTTCCTGGAACAACACCCAGTTCGACGGCATCATCCCGGCGCTGCAGGCCAAGCATTGCGATGTCATCATGTCGCAGCTCTTCGACAAGCCGGCGCGGCGCGAGGTCGTCGATTTCGTCGACTATATGAAGGCGAGCGAATCGATCCTGGTTGCCAAGGGCAATCCGGAGGGTATCAAGTCGCTGGAAGACCTGTCCGGCAAGAAGATCGCTGTTGAGAATGGCACCACGATCCAGGGCCTGATTGACGAGCAGAACAAGAAGTTCACGGCGGTCGGTAAGCCCGCGGCGCAGGTCATCGTCTATCCCAAGGACAGCGACGCCCTCCAGGCACTACAGTTCAAGCAGGTGGATGCCTATGGCACCACGCTGGAAAGCGCATCCTATTTCATCACCAAGGCCCCGGATGTCTTCGAGGTATCCGGTGATCCCTTTGCCCAGATGACGGTGGGCGCTGCCTTCCGCAAGGAAGACACGGCCCTGCGGGATGCCTTCGGTGCGGCACTGGCGTCGATGCAGAAGGATGGCGCTTATCTCGCCATTCTGAAGCAGTGGAAGCTCGAAGGCGACGCTTATCCCTGAGGGTATGTCGGGGAACCATCATGCATTTTGACTGGGCATTTTTCTGGCGGTATCTGTTTGAACCCAGCAGTATTTACCTGCATGGGCTCTGGCTGACCCTCAGCATCAGCGTGATCTGCCAGCTGGCGGGTACCATTATCGGTCTGTTTGCGGCTCTGGGACGACTCTCGTCGTTCCGGAGCCTGCAGCTCCTCGTCAGGTTCTATACCTGGGTGATGCGCGGGACACCCCTCCTGGTGCAGGTCGTGTTCATCTATACCGCTTTGGCGGCCGCCAATATCTTCCGTTTCCAAGATATCGATCTGGGCTTCATGGTGCTGCCCGGAAATATCCAGGCCGGAATCATTGCCCTCAGCCTGAATGAAGGCGCCTATATGGCGGAGATCATCCGGGCCGCTATCACCTCGATCGATACCGGGCAGGTAGAGGCCTCGAAGTCGCTGGGCATGCGTTATCATCTCTTCATGCGGCGCATCATCCTGCCGCAGGCGGCCCGTTTCGTCATTCCGCCGCTCGGCAATGAATTCAATTCGATGCTGAAGAATACGACGTTGTTGAGTGTCATCGGCGTGCCGGAACTGCTGCTGGCAACCCAGATGGTCACTTCGGCTACCTTCAAGGTATTTGAACTTTATACTGTGGTGGCGCTTTATTATCTGTCGCTGACCACGCTTTGGGGCCTGATCCAGCGGCGCATCGAGATGCGTTTCAGCGAGCCGCATCTGCGGCCACAACTATCGGAGCAGCCCAGTGGCTGGCGCCGGTTGTTCTCGGCGGCACGGTGAGGTCTCGGGATGAATGTCGCTACACAGGAGAAGTTCTCGGTGCAAGCCGATGCCGGTAAATCCAGCGATATCATTGTCGAGGCCGTCGATGTCGAGAAATCCTTCGGCACGATGAAGGTGCTGAAGGGTGTCAGCCTGACGGTAAAGCGCCAGGAGGTGGTGGTGATCGTCGGCGCCTCGGGCTCCGGCAAGACCACCTTCATCCGCTGCATCAATCACCTGGAGAAGATCCAGGGTGGCCGTATCCTGGTGAACGGGCATCTCATCGGCTATCGCGATGTCCGCGGCCGCCTGGTGGAAGACCGGGAACGCAACATTGCCCGCCAGCGCCAGGAAATCGGCATGGTGTTCCAGCGCTTCAATCTCTTCCCCCACAAGACGGCGCTGGAGAACATCATCGAGGCGCCGATCCATGTCCGCAAGATGAAGCCGGCAGAGGCGATCGAAACCGCCCGGGGCCTGCTGGACCGGGTCGGCCTGTCAGAAAAGGCCGGTTCTTATCCTGCCCAGCTTTCCGGCGGCCAGCAGCAGCGTGTCGCCATTGCTCGTGCTCTTGCCATGAAGCCGGCTTTGATGCTGTTCGACGAGCCGACCAGCGCGCTTGACCCGGAAACCGTCGGCGAGGTTCTCGATGTCATGAAGGAACTCGCCAAGGACGGCATGACGATGATTGTCGTCACCCACGAGATGGGTTTTGCCCGGGAGGTTGCCGACCGCGTCGTCATGATGGATGACGGCAGGATCGTGGAGGAGGCAGCACCGGAGGTCTTCTTCACCGCGCCGCGTTCCGAGCGGACCAAAGCGTTTCTCGCGCGTATCCTGAAATAACCCGATCGGCCCGTCACGGCCGATTGATCGATAGAGCATGAGGTAGGTGTCATGGAATTTCGTCGTCTGGGCCGCTCTAATTTGCAGCTGGCGCCACTTATGTTCGGTGGCAATGTCTTCGGCTGGACGGTCGATGAAGCGACCTCGCACAAGCTGCTCGATGCCTTTATTGATGCCGGCTTCAATGCCGTCGACACGGCTGATGTCTATTCGACCTGGGTTGAGGGACATCAAGGTGGGGAATCGGAGACCATTATCGGCACCTGGCTGAAGAAGCGGGGTGGCCGTGACAAGGTGATCATCGCCACCAAGGTTGGCTCAGATATGGGCGGCGGCAAGAAGGGTCTGGCGCCGGCCTATATCAGGCAAGCCGTCGAGGCGTCGCTGCGTCGCCTGCAGACCGACTATATCGACCTCTACCAGTCGCACCGTGATGACGAGAGTGTCGCTCAAACCGAGACGATGGCGGTCTATGCCGATCTTGTCCGCGAGGGCAAGATACGGGTGATCGGCGCCTCCAATTTCAGCGCCGAGCGGCTGGCCAGCGCCGAGAAAGCCGTGGCCAAGGGCGGTCCACGCTATGAAAGCCTGCAGCCCTGCTACAATCTCTACGACCGCTGGGAATATGAGGGCGCGGTACAGGATCTCTGCCTGCGTGAAGAGATCGGCGTCATCAGCTACTTCTCGTTGGCGAGTGGCTTCCTCACCGGCAAATACCGCAGCAAGCAGGATCTCGGCCAGAGCGCGCGTGGCGAGGATGTCGAGAAGTATTTCGACACGCGTGGCACCAACATCCTGGCGGCATTGGACCAGGTGGCGGCACGCTATCAGGTGAAGCCGGCACAGATTGCACTTGCCTGGCTGCTGACCCGGCCCGGCATCACCGCGCCGATCGCCAGCGCCACCAGCCTGTCGCAACTCGAGACACTGACCGGCGCCGCCCGCCTGGAGCTGGATGCGGATGCAATCAAGCAATTGACCACGGCCAGCGACGATCTGGCACACAAATAGGGCCAAGTCGTCTGGCCGGGTCAAAATGCGGGGCAGGCCGCGAATCGTTATTAGCACGCCGGGCAATGGGAATAACGCGGGTCATCGCACCGTCATAAATCTGCGTTCTCGCCGGCAACTCGCGAAATATTGAAATCGGGGCGACCGTTGCGCATGTAAGCTGCGCCGGCAAACGGCGTGATGCAGAAACTGAGCTGGAGAGGGGAGCGGCCATGACGCGTCTGACGGCGAAGGATTTCCCGCAAGAACTGCTCGACCTCTACGATTATTATGCACATGGGAGAATCACCAAGCGCGAATTCCTCGACCGCGCTGGCCGGTTTGCCGTGGGTGGCCTGACCGCGGCTACCATCCTCTCCGCCATGAGTCCGAATTACGCCCTTGCGCAGCAGGTGGAATTCACAGATCCCGATATCAAGCCGGAATACATCACTTATCCCTCACCGAAGGGGAATGGGAATGTCCGCGGCTATCTCGTTCGCCCGGCGAAGGTGACGGGAAAAGCGCCCGGGGTCGTGGTGGTGCATGAGAACCGGGGCCTCAATCCCTATATCGAGGATGTGGCGCGCCGTGTGGCCAAGGCAGGTTTTGTCGCCCTGGCGCCGGATGGCCTGACCTCCGTCGGCGGCTATCCCGGTAATGACGAGAAGGGGATGGAGCTACAGAAGCAGGTGGATCCGCAAAAGCTGATGAATGATTTCTTCGCGGCGATCGAATATCTGCTCCACAGCGACGCGACCACGGGCAAGGTCGGCATTACCGGCTTCTGCTATGGGGGCGGTGTCGCCAATGCGGCGGCTGTTGCCTATCCAGAGCTCGCTGCCGCCGTGCCGTTCTATGGCCGCCAGCCGCGGGCAGACGATGTGCCGCGGATCAAGGCCCCCTTGCTGTTGCATTATGCCGGGCTGGACAAGAACATCACCGATGGCTGGCCCGCCTATGAGGCTGCGCTCAAGGCCAATGGCAAGGTCTATGAGGCCTATATCTATCCAGGCGTCAATCACGGTTTCCACAATGACTCGACGCCGCGTTACGACAAGGCGGCGGCCGAACTGGCCTGGGGCCGCACCATCGCCTGGTTCAACCGTTATCTCGCCTGAGATCCGCTGATCCGATAACCGGGCGCGTCTTCGGCGACGGCCGAGGCTGACGCGCGTCCCCCGATCGCATTTCCCACGCAATTCCCCATGCAGTATGGGGGGGAACGGGGCGATTTCCCGCGTTCCAACGTGGCGCCGGCCGCCCTGTCGGATCGGGCTTGACGTCCCCATTTCCGGTGATACTGTTTGTATACAAACAATAAGCCCATCAAGGGCTGCGGATTTTCCGCACATGGGAGGATGGTGTGGCGCCAGAGGCAACCCGGCAACAGGCTGCGGCCGAAAGCCTTTATGAACTCGAAGCCCAGATCGGGTTCATCCTGCGTCGCGCGCATCAGCGCCATGTGGCGATCTTCGCCGATTGCCTCAGCGATTTCGCGCTGACGCCGCAGCAGTTTTCTGCCCTCGCCAAGATCCGCGAGACCGGCGGGGTGTCGCAGAACCGCCTCGGCCGTCTGACGGCCATGGATCCTGCGACCATTCTCGGCGTCGTTCAGCGTCTGAACCAGCGTGGCCTCATTGAGCGGGCGCCTGATGCCACTGACCCGCGTTCGACCCGCCTCACTTTGACTGCAGCCGGTCTTGATCTCATCAACGAAGCCATTCCGCATGCCATGGAGGCGACCGAGCGAACCCTGTCGTCGCTGAGCATCGGCGAGCGCAAGGAATTGCTGGCGCTGCTGGCGAAACTGGCTGATGGAGAGGGCGCATGAGTATGGCCAGCTATTTACGGCCGGCTGCTCTGCCGGAAGCCCTGGCAGCGCTTGGTGAGACGAGCCGGGCGATCATCGCCGGTGGGACCGATTTCTATCCGGCCCGTCTCGGCCGGCCGCTGACCGAATCTGTACTCGATATCAGCGGTCTCACCGACTTACGTGGCATCCGGCGTGACGGCGATAGCTGGCGCATCGGTGCCCTGACCACCTGGACCGATCTCATCGAAGCCGCGGATCTGCCTCGACGGTTCGATGGCTTGAAGCAGGCGGCGCGTGAGGTGGGCGGCGTCCAGATCCAGAATGTCGCCACCA
>Ga0209148_1001033_pt1 | contig 17411 bp, 21 predicted proteins | sample AraplaCol_mMF_r2_2_FD_184288 | JGI IMG/M metagenome (GOLD analysis project Ga0209148, IMG submission 184288) | Arabidopsis root microbial communities from North Carolina, USA - plate scrape CL_Col_mMF_r2 (SPAdes) (version 2) | ecosystem: Host-associated > Plants > Roots > Endosphere | place...
CTGAGCCTCGGCTTCAGCCGTCTCGTCAGCCACCAGCCCGCTTGAGATCGGCGGCGAAGACGCGGCGCAGCCAGTCCCGGGCAAGGCCGATACCCTCGCCGGCAAAGGCCCGCTCCAGATAGACCGAGAAGCCGTGCAGCCGGTCATCCGGCACCACCCGATAGACATGCGTCCACAACCCGAAGCGCCGGTGGATGACGGCATAGAAGGCGCAATTCTGCTGTCGGCCGAGCCGGTTGGGAAAGCTGCCGCTGGTCAGGAACACCGCCTCGTCCTCGGGCCCGATGATCAGTTCCAGGCCATAACTGCCGGCATTGGCAGCCGATATGCTGTCAGCGGAAAGAAGTCTGGACATAAAAAACCTCCCAATGATCAGGAGGGTCGACGCAGCGGCTGATTCCCGTTCATTGCCGGACCGGCCACATCCCTCGTTCGAGGCACCACCTTGCGCGGGTCGCAGGTTGGTGTTGGGCGTCACCCAACTCTTGATGCGGGGGTGATCTTTATAGATGAGGATGATTGCCGTCAAGCCCCGCAGGTGCCATGCTGATCGCCTGAGGTAGACGCGACATGACCGTTCAAACCCAAGCCATCCTGCGGGCCGCCCGGCCACAGGATGCAGAAGCCATCAGCCGGGTGATCGCCGAAGCCCTGCAGCAGACCAATTCAGCCGACTACACAGCCGAGGTCATCAGCCGCATGACCACCTCCTACAATGCGGCGCGTGTCGGGCTGATGATCCGTGGCCGCGAGATGTTCGTGGCCGAACTGGAGCACGGGATCGTCGGCGTGATCGGCTATTCGGTCGGCACCGTGCGCAGCCTCTTCATCGCACCGGAGCACCAAGGTATTGGCCTCGGCCGGCAGTTGCTGGCCTCGGTGGAGGACCGCGCAAGACAGGCGGAGATCCGCTCCCTTACCGTCGCCGCATCGCTGACGGGGATCGGCTTCTATCGCCGCTGCGGTTTCGAGAATTTGCGGCCGGTTGATTCCGCCGGCATCGCCATGATGCTGATGCACAAATGGCTCGTCGATAGCGATGAGCCAACAGACTTCCGGGCAGCTGAATAAGCCAAGGCCGGCCCGCACGAACGCGCAAGGGACCGGCCTTTCTTTTACTCGGGTCTTCTAATCGGGCGTGGTGCCGTCTTTACGGCTGCACCACCAGGTCATTTGTCACACCCTTCACGCCCTTGACCGAACGGGCAATGTCCTCCGCCCGCTCTTTGTCGGTGGAGCTCGGCACGAAGCCGCTCAGCTGGACGACACCTTGGCCGGTTTCGACCCCCACCTTATTGGCCAATGTCATGCCGCCATCGGAGGCAAGTGCTGACTTGACCTTGGTGGTGACGGTTGCATCATCGACATATTGCCCGGTCGTTTCCTGGCCGCTGGTGACGGAGCAACCCGTCACGCTGCCCAGGACGCCAAGCGACAAGATTGCGCAAAGTCCCAGAGCTGTCCATGAATGCCGCACCGCGCGCTGCGCACGGTTGCCGGTGATGTCTCGGGTCAATTCCATCATGCTTGTCCTCCGTGATCGGTTGGAAAAGTCTACAATCACGAAACAAACGGCAGGTCATCCGGCACGTTCCGATGACCCGCGGCATTTCTCCGATCCTCACTCAAAGGTGAAAGGTTGATGGCATGAAAATTCCCCCGGACAAGCCCTTGCCGATCTGGTGTGGCTCGCGGTTCTCGCGGACCTAATCCGATCGAGATCTCTTGAACCGAATCGAGCCAAATCGCTTCCGCTTCGTGCGATCACATTCTAGTATTCAACAATCTCTCGCATGGCGGGAGATTGTGCCGCGACAGCAAGACCGGCAGATTTCGGGGAGGCGTGTCGCCGCAGGCCCATACCGTCCGAGCAGGGACACGATATGGCTGGAGACACAGCGCAAGGACATCGCAATGGCAACCGTGTTGCGCTCGACTGAAGAATTGCGCGATGAGCGTCTAAAGCAACTCTATCGCTATTGGGACAACAAGCGCGGCACCCGCCATATGCCGCGCAGAAGCGACATCGATCCGATCGATCTGACCTACTGTCTCGGCTATCTGTGCTTGATCGAGGTCGAGCCCGGTGAGCCGCCACGGTTTCGCTTTCGTGTCGACGGGTCGAATTGCGCCATCATCAGCGGTATCGAAATGACCGGGCGATATGTCGATGAAATTCCGCTCTCGGAATATCGGACGGTGATGGAGAATGCCTATCGCCAGATCTACCTCACCAAGCTGCCGCATTTTTATGCCGATGACGAAGTGTGGGATGAGCGGCGCTACCAGACTGAGGGACTGCTCCTGCCACTGTCGAATGACGACAAGAACGTCAACATGATGATCGATGTGGTGCTGCCGCGCCTGATGACGTGAGGCGAAGCCTCTAGCCGATAAACGTGCCGAGGCCCATGCCGTCCCAAAGCGGACGGGTACCGTTTTTCGTGCTGTCATCGTTGCTGCTGTCACTGCCAGTACTGGCGGTCGGCATGCCAGCCAAGGTCATCAGCATGATCGGCGACAACACGCCACCAGGATTGACCTGACCGAAAGCAGCAGCCCGGCTGACATTGATGCGGCTCTGCACGGGTGCCTGATCGCGCTGGAACAGCTGGGCCATCTGCGTCGACGGCTTGCCCGTTATCAGCGCATCCCCCACCACCACGGCGGTTTGCGGCTTGACGCTGGTCGTGCCGCCTGTCGTATTTTGCGCCTGCTGCACGGTGGTGTCGGTCGACTGGAACTTGCGGAAGGCGGCCATGTCGGCGCTGATCTTCTTGCCGAAGGTCTGGTAGACTTCGGCCAGGGACTTGGCGCTGCCGTCATCCTTATAGAAGACGCGATTATTGGCATCCGCGGCGGCCGGGAACAGATCGGCTGCGGAAGCGCCCGGATCGCTCTGCATATTGCGGATGAACTTGGTGGCGCCCTGAACACCGAGGAAATGCGCCAGGTAAAGATCGGTGCCGGTGACGCGCCGCCCCAGCTTCTTTTCCATGATAGCCTGGTTGTCCGACGCATGTTCGGCGGCCATCTGTGCCGACAGTTGTGGGTCCTTGCGGAGTGCCAGGATCTGCTTCTTCACAGCAGGATCGCTGACCACCATGCGGCCATCCGAATCGGTGGTGATCTTCGAGGCAAGATCGCCATAGCCATAATCGGCGCCATGGTCCTTGAAGACCGACAGCCAGGTCTGTTCGACGAACTGGTAGAGGCCGTGGGCGCTGCTGGTCGTCGCCTTGGCATTGGGATCGAAACTGCTCTCGCGGGCCGCCTGCGCCATCAAATAGGAGAAATCCATGCCGGTCGAGGCACTGGCGTTCTGGATGCAGGCGATTACTTGCGGCTGGATGCCGTAGGCGTTGCTCAGGTTATTGGTGTTGCGACCGAGACTGGTCGATGCCTGGCTGCTATTGGCGATGGATTTGCCGGCAGTCTGGCTGGGGCCCGACATAAGGGTCTGAAGCCATGCTGTATTCATGACCGACCTCCGCGATTGCGCCGCCCGGCATTAATCGCCCGATTGCCGATGCCAAACCCCATGCAAGGCAAAAGAGTCAGGGTCAGACCGGCAGAAACTGCCTGCTTTCCTGTCTCCGTCCTGCAATGATTGGGGTGAATCGACATTGGTTACCGCCGTTATTTCTCTCACGGGGTAACTCAGCAAGGCGCATGCCAACTCCCCCATCAATCCCGCCAGCGGCGCCGGGGCCGGATTCAGGATGAGCAAAGAGAAAAATGAAACTCGAGGGTTTCGTCGGCGGAGGGGAACCGTGAGCGGGAAACGCCGGTCGGGAAACGTTGAAGCGGGAAGGACAAACTGGCGCCCCGGTGGAGCCAATCTCCACCGGGTCAGGCCATAAGCGAGATATCGCGGCCAAGCCAGGGCCTGGCCGCTGCGGGTTAATTCTCCGGAAATGCCCCGCCCTTAGGCAGGATCTGAAGCCTGGGCCAGGCGGCCCGGCTTCTATCGCTTACTTGTTGGCGAAGGGGCCGGCATTCGGATGGAAGTTACCCGTGCAATAGCCCGGATTCTCGATCATCGCATTGCCGGAGCAATTGTTATCGAAGATACGGCTGGATGAATCACAGGCAGCAACCACGAGCAGCAATCCCATCGCGGTCAACATCAGCAGCGATTTTTTCATTTTTCGACTCCCACGTCTGATTAAGTCCACACCCCTAATGCTGGAATACATGAGTGCGTTCCACGCGCTAGTCCCTTTATCCTGCACCATTCCGGGGGCGTTTTCCTGTCAACTGCCTTTCACGCATGGCAACCCTTTGTTGCAACGTCAAAACGGGACTTTCCGGGTGTTCGGCGGGGCGACATAATCCGCGCCCCTATAACCAAAAAGTGAACGAGGTTGGCATGACGATCAAACGCCTGGGCGATGCAACACATATCGCCGATGCCGTGATCCACGGCGACGTGGTGTATCTGGCCGGTGCCGTCGCCGAAGAGCCGGTATCGCCGTCGGTCTACGAGCAGACCAAGAACATCCTGCAGCAGGTCGATACGCTCCTGGCCCAGGCCGGCAGCGACAAGACCAAGCTGCTGCGCACCCAGATCTTCCTGGCCGATATCAGCACCTTCGCCGAGATGAACAAGGCCTGGGGCGAATGGGTGCCGAAGGGCCAAGCACCGGCCCGCGCCACCGTGGAGGCCAAGCTGGCTGACCCGCAGTGGAAGGTCGAGATCGTCGTTACCGCGGCACGCTGATATTAGGGCGGAGGCGCTTCAGACCCTCCGCCCTTGCCCTTTCACCCTGCCAATGTGCGCGGCCGGATCTCTCTGATGCGAGAGCAGCCGTGTCGCCGCAGCGAGATCGTCCGGCGTATTGACGTTGAAGAACGGATCGGGGGTCCGGGCGGGGAAGTCCGCGACCTTGGCTTGGCAGCGCGCCAGCCAGTCTTCCATCCGACGCAAGCCATCCGCCGTGATGGCGCGGCGCAAATCCTCCCGCAACGTCACCGACCAGAGACCGATCACTGGTTGCAATCGCCCCTGGCTCGTGGCCACCACGGCGCAGTCGCCGGAGACCAAGGCCGCTGCCAGCGAAGCCACCAGATCTGCCGGCAGGAACGGGCAATCTGCCGGCGCCGACGCCACCCAGCGGATATCGGGCGCATGGCCGGCGGCCCAATCCAGCCCGGCCAGCAAGCCTGCCAGCGGACCGGGGAAACCGGCGATGGAATCCGCGACCACCGGCAGGTGTAACCCCGTAAAGCGCTCCGGATCGCCATTGGCATTCAATACCAACCCGGCCAGTTGCGGCTGCAGGCGGTCAATGACACGGGCGAGCAAAGATACGCCGCCCAGTTGCAGCAAGCCCTTGTCACCGCCACCGAGCCGACGCGCCAGGCCGCCGGCCATGATGACGCCCCAGACAGGGCCTAACTCGTTGATATCCAACTCAATCCCTCACATGGGCAAGGGTTAAAATAATCCGGTGCGATGTCGTTTTAAGGCAGAAATCGCGTCTCAGACCGCCTATATTACAACCATGATCGATCCTTTTGGCCGCTTTATCTCTTATCTCCGGGTTTCGGTGACGGACCGCTGCGATTTCCGCTGCGTCTATTGCATGGCGGAAGACATGAGCTTCCTGCCGAAGGCCGAAGTCCTGAGCCTGGAAGAGCTCGACCGCCTGTGCTCGGCTTTCGTCGGGCTGGGCGTGCGGAAGCTGCGCCTGACCGGCGGTGAACCGCTGGTGCGCAAGAACATCATGGAGCTGATCCGCAATCTGTCGCGGCATCTGCGCTCCGGCGCGCTCGAGGAGCTCACCCTGACGACCAATGGCAGCCAGCTCGCCAAATATGCCGACGAGCTCGCGCGCTGCGGCGTCAAGCGCCTCAACGTGTCGATCGATACGCTCGATCCCGAGAAATTCACCGCCATCACCCGCTGGGGCAAGCTGCAGCAGGTGCTGGACGGGTTGCAGGCCGCCAAGGAAGCGGGCCTCAAGGTCAAGATCAACACCGTCGCCCTCAAGGGTGTCAACGACACGGAAGTCTTCGACCTGGTCGACTGGGCGCATCGCGAAGGCCATGATCTCACCTTCATCGAAGTCATGCCGATGGGTGATATCGGCGGCGAGAACCGGCTCGACCAGTTCTTCCCGATCTCCCTGCTCCGCGCCAAGCTGCAGCAGCGCTGGACGCTGACGGAGACTGATGAGCGTACGGGCGGGCCGGCGCGCTATGTGCGTCTTGCCGAGACCGGTCAGCGGGTCGGCTTCATCACGCCACTCACGCATAACTTCTGCGAAAGCTGCAATCGCGTGCGGGTCACCTGCACCGGCACCCTCTTCATGTGCCTCGGCCAGGACGATGCCGCCGATCTCCGTGCCCCTTTACGCCAGAGCGAAAGCGATGAGACGCTGATCGCCGCCATCCAGGAAGCGATCACGCGCAAGCCGAAGGGCCACGATTTCATCATCGACCGTCGTCATCAGGGTCCGGCCGTCTCCCGCCATATGAGCGTCACGGGAGGGTGACACCGGCCTGCTGACCGCAGCCCGCACAGCCATCATTCTGCAAAGCGGCATCCCCGCAGACTTCGCCGCCCGACGCTACCCCAGCCAAGCCAGAGAACAACAGGAGCGCCGATGATCCGCCACATCGTCATGTGGAGACTGAAAGATGCCCCGAACAAGGCGGCCAATGCCGTCCGCATCAAACAGTTGCTGGAAGGCTTGCGCGATCGCATTCCCGGATTGCTGAAAATCGAGGTCGGCATCGATTTCAGCGCCGGCGAGACGTCATCCGATGTCGTGCTGCTCTCCGAATTCACCGATGCCGCAGCGCTGGAGACCTATCAGCGTCATCCGCTGCATGCGCAGATGAAGCCGGAAATCGCCGGCATGACAGCGGAACGACGCGTGGTCGATCACGATATCGATACGGTCTGAGGCATAGCCCATCATCGGCAGCGCAAGAAACAGAGCGTTTGCGGCAGTCACGCAGCCTATTTTCTTATGACGGTCACCAGGACCGGGATAGGAGAGATAGATGATATCGCCCACGGTCAATCCGCGTGCCAGGACGGAACACGCCAGCATCAGCCAAGCCGGCACGGAGGGCATTGCCGCCCTGTCCACCATCGAAGCGACAACGCTTGAGACGGAAATCGCCGCACAGGGCTTTGCCCGATTGCCGCAGCTTCTGCCCGATAAAATCTGCCGCGATCTGATCGCGCTCTATGCCTCGACGGAAAATTTCCGCAGCCGTGTCGTCATGGAACGGCATGGTTACGGGCGCGGCGAATACAAATATTTCAACTATCCCCTGCCCGGCATCGTGGCAAAACTGCGCGAACGGCTCTATCCCGTCCTGGCCACTATCGCCAATCGCTGGCAGCAGCAGCTCAACGGAGACCGGCTTTATCCGAGCACGCATGCCGCCTATCTCGACGCCTGCCATGCCGCCGGGCAGATTCGCCCGACACCGCTGCTGCTGCGCTATGAGGCCGGCGATTTCAACTGCCTGCATCAAGATATCTATGGCGAGCACGTCTTCCCGCTGCAAGTCGCCATCCTGCTGTCCCAACCGGGCGCGGATTTTGCCGGCGGTGAATTCATCCTCACGGAACAGCGGCCACGCCGGCAGTCCCGCGCCAGCGTGGTGCCGCTGATCCAGGGCGACGCCGTGATCTTCCCTGTACGCGAAAGGCCGATTGCCGGCAGCAAGGGATTTTACCGTGGACAGATGCGCCATGGGGTCAGCCAGGTCCACCGCGGCCTGCGCTATACGCTGGGCGTGATCTTTCACGATGCCGCCTGATAGAATGCGGCACATGAGCGACGACCTCTTCGCCGATTTACCGCCACCAGCACCCGCCACGGAAACGATCGCGCCAGGGGCGGTCATCCTGCACCGCTTTGCCACCAAAGACGCGGCCGGGCTGATTGCCGGCATCAGCGATATCGAACGGAAAGCACCATTCCGACAGATGGTCACGCCTGGCGGCTATCAGATGTCCGTGGCGATGACCAGTTGCGGCACCTTTGGCTGGGTGACCGACCGACAAGGCTATCGCTATGCCACCCATGACCCGGAAACCCATGTGCCTTGGCCAGCAATGCCACCGATCTTCCAGCAACTCGCCACTGCAGCGGCTGAATCTGCCGGCTATGGCCGCTTCCTGCCGAACTCCTGCCTCATCAACCGCTATGAAGCCGGCAGCAAATTATCGCTGCACCAGGATCGCGACGAACAGGATCTCGCAGCACCCATCGTCTCGGTGTCGCTAGGCCTGCCGGCCATTTTCCAATTCGGTGGCATCAATCGCCGTGATCCGATCAAGCGCCATCGCCTGGAGAATGGCGATGTGGTGGTCTGGGGTGGCCCGACCCGCCTTGCCTATCACGGCATCGCCGAGCTGAAGCCCGGCCTGCATCCTCTCAGCGGCAGCTATCGCTACAACCTCACCTTCCGCAAGGCGGGCTAGACCAGGCCGAGGCGATACTCCACCTCTCTTGACGTTGAGCCCGAAAATCGACTACCAGAGTCAGCGATGGTTCCCCGACGGCTGAAGTCCAGGGGATTAATAGGGAACACGGTACGGACGACCCAGAAGGGGCCAAAACCGTGGCTGCCCCCGCAACTGTAAGCGGATAGCCTGCACCAAGATTGCCACTGGGATTTTTCCCCGGGAAGGCCGGATGCAGGTAGCGACCCGCGAGCCAGGAGACCTGCCATCGACGTGTTCAATCTGTAACTGGGCGGGGCGCCCGGAGAGGAACAACGATGGCAAAGCCGATTCTCGGCCGCCGACGCGGCTGCTTTTCCTATATCCAGACCCGTTATCTGCGTGATCGATCGCACTCGGCAATCCACTCATCCATGCCGGCATGCGATGCTCACGTACGGGCTGCACCTGCCGTCCATCGGGGGTCCTGATGCGCCCCCGCGGCAGGCCGCTGCAAGCGGCGTTGCGGCGTGGCATCATCTTGCTGGGTCCTGCTAACGCCGAACAACCACTCTCCCTGCATCGCGCAGCACAACGCCTGGACCGGCGTCTGCTTGAGACGACGCGCAGTGTCGTGGCGCTGTTGGAGCTGACACAATCGCGTCCGGATTGCGCGCCCCTGCATCACGCGCTTGATCGCCTCGCCGGCTGGAGCATCGATATCGTGACCATCGTGCCCTGCTTCTATCCTTTCTCCCGGCAGGTGCGGGAGAGCATAGAACAGGCCCTGGCAACTTGGCAGGCGGGATATCACGGCGTCATGGCCTGCTGCCTCGCTGGCAGCTTTGATGAGCTCCTCGATCTCGATTTTCTGATCGATCTCAGTTTGCAGACACGGCCCAAGGTGCCGCCGGCCACGCTGAAAACCGGCCTCACGAAAGGCAACAGCCCGCCCGCCTTACTCTCCTAGCCGGCACACAGATCAACGACCGACGGCTGCCACGCCGGCTTTACCCCAAATTGAATTTAATGTAACGTTATAACATAACATATGTTGATACGACCGTGAAACTTGTCATTCAGAATCTCAGCTGGACCATCGGCCCCCGCCTTGTCCTCGACAGGCTGTGCATCGACTTTCCCGCCAGCAAGGTCAGCGGGCTGGTCGGACCCAATGGCAGCGGCAAATCCTCGCTGCTGCGGATGATCTACGGCGCCCTGCGCCCATCGGCAGGCCATATCAGGCTCAATGGTGACGACCTCGCAAACTGGAACACGCGACGGCGGGCACAACAGATTGCCGTGGTCCTGCAGGAATTCCCGGCGGAGTTCGGCCTCACCGTCGAACAGGTCGTGGCCCTGGGGCGTACGCCCCATCGCCGCTTCACTGATCTTAGCTCTGGCGATGATCCACAGCATGTCGCCGATGCACTCAAGGCGACGGATGCGCTTGACCTGCGTCACCGTGGTTTCGACAGCCTCTCGGGCGGCGAAAAGCAGCGGGTTCTCATTGCCCGTGCGCTCGCGCAATCGCCGCGCCTCCTGATCCTGGATGAGCCGACCAATCACCTCGACATCCGACATCAGCTTGAAGTGCTGGAGTTGCTGCGGCGGTTGCAGATCACCGTCATTGTCAGCCTGCATGACCTCAATCTCGCGGCCCGCTATTGCGATGTTCTCCATGTCCTGCAAGAGGGCCGATTGGTTGCTGCCGGCATTCCGGCTGAGACACTGACACCGGCCCTCATCGCTGAGGTCTTTGGCGTCGCTGCGAGCGTCATGACCGGGCCGAGCACATCGCATCCACAGATCACCTTCCATGGCGCGCTCCTCAATCCGCAACCGGCCAAGGCAGGACCGATCGAGGCGAATGCCCCAACAAAGCCCACCGCGATCCTCTCCGCTTCACCCCTCTCCAAATCAGCATAAGGAAATGTCGACGATGCCTCGCTTCCGCTTCCGCTTTCCCTTGGCCACAGCAGCATTGCTACCCCTGCTCGCTTTCACCGTGTCCCCGGCACATGCCGACAGCTATCCGGTGACGGTGGAGAATTGCGATACCAAGGTCACTTTCGATAAAGCGCCGTCTCACGCTGTCACGGAAGATATCGGCATGGCCGAGATGATGGTGGCACTCGGCCTCAAGGACCGCATGGCCGGCGTCACGGGCCTCGGCTGGTATCGAAGCTCAATGACTGATCAGCAAAAAGAGATGCTGGCCGGCCTGCCGGAGCTCGCGGATAAGGAGCCGAGCGCGGAAATCCTGCTTGCCGCGCAGACCGATTTCTTCTTCGCCGGTTGGAATTATGGCTTTCAAGTCGGCGGCGCTTTGACACCGGCCAATCTGGAAAAGCTCGGCATTAAGTCTTACGCCATCCAGGAATCCTGCGCGCATATCATGAAGCGGCCGGCCGTCACTATCGCCGATACGTATACGGATCTCCGCAATATCGGCCGCATCTTCGATGTCGGCGCCAAGGCGGATGAATTGGTGAATGGCATGCAGCATCAGGTTGATGCCGTAACCAAGGGCCTGACGGCACAGGCAAAACCTTCGACACCGGGAATTTTCGTCTATGACAGCGGTGAGGATGCGCCGTTCACCGCCGGTGAGCTTGCCATGCCGACAGCTCTGATCCAGGCTGCCGGCGGCGTCAATATCATGGCAGACGTGAATGCCAGCTGGACCAAAGTGAATTGGGAGAAGGTGGTTGAGCGCAATCCGGACTGGATCATCATCGTCGATTACGACAAGCCGGATGCGAAGGGCAAGATCGCCTGGTTGAAGAGCGCGTCGCCCCTGAAGGACAGCGATGCCGTGCGGAACGAGAAGTTCATCATCCTCTCTTATGTCGAGGCCGTGCCCAGCATCCATAACGGCGATGCCGTGCAGAAGATCGCCCGCGCCCTGCATCCCGATCTCACCCTCAGCAACTGATTGCGACGCGATGCCATCCTTCCCCGATAGCACCTGCTCCATCCAGGCTGTGAAGGCGGCATCGCCGGAGCGAGCGGCAGCACGATCCCCTCGCCGCTCGCTGCTTCCTCTTTTACCCCTGCTGCTTGGCCTCGGCACAGCTCTTATCCTCACCCTGATCGTTGCCGTAGCATTGGGGCCGGTGACTATTTCCTTCACCGAGGTCTGGCACATCATCCTTGGCCATATTGCCGGCAAACTCGGATTCTCAGCGGAGATAACAGCCGGCACGACACAGGCGACCTTGAGTGCCGCTGACCGCATTGTCATGCAAATCCGCCTGCCCCGCGTCCTGCTTGGCGCCCTGGTTGGTGCCGGTCTCTCGGTGGTCGGCGCCACCTTGCAGACCACCACCCAGAACAAGCTGGCCGACCCTTATCTCTTCGGCATCTCGGCCGGTGCGACGGCCGGCGCGGTCGTGATCCTGCTCTATAGCGGTGCCGTATTCGGACCGGCATCACTGGCGCTCGGCGCGTTTATCGGTGCCTGCCTCAGCTCCTTGATGGTGATCGGCATCGCCCGCCGGAGTGGCGATCTCAGTTCGGAGCGCCTGATCCTCGCCGGCCTGGCCATCTCCTTCGTCGTCATGTCTATCGCCAATCTACTGCTCTTCATGGCGGATCATCGCGCTGCCAGCGCCGTCCTGTTCTGGATGCTGGGAGGACTTGGCGCCGCCAGCTGGGATAACCTGCCGCTTCCTGCGATCGGGCTTGGGCTGGGCCTTGGCTATCTGTTGTTGCAGGCGCGCGCGCTGAATGCATTGCTGGCCGGCAACGAGACCGCCCTCACACTTGGCATCGAGGTCGGACGGCTGCGCCTGCAGCTCTTTGCCGTCAGTTCGGCGATTACCGCGCTCATGGTATCGGTCAGCGGTTCGATCGGCTTTGTCGGGCTTATGTTGCCACATCTGGTACGCGCCTGCGTCGGCGCCGATCATCGGCGGTTATTGCCTGTCGCCGCTCTCGGCGGCGCCATCTTCCTGGTCTGGGTAGATGTCGCGGCACGGCTGATCCTTGCGCCCGAGGACCTGCCGATCGGCATCGTCACCGCCGGGATTGGCGGCCTGTTTTTCATCTGGCTGATGCGCCGCCGCTAGACTTGCATACCAAGGCGGCGGCATGATCGCCCGCATGTCTCGCGCCGAACGTCTTCTTACCCTGTTGCAAGCGCTGCGCCGCCACCGCCGGCCGGTGAGTGCTGCCGACCTCGCACGCGAACTCGATGTCTCCATACGCAGCATCTATCGCGACATCCAGAGCCTGCGCTCCCAGGGCGCGGCCATCGACGGCGAGGCCGGGATCGGTTTCATCCTTCAGCCAGGCTTCATCCTCCCACCCCTCAGCCTCGGCGAAGATGAGATTGATGCCCTGGTGCTGGGTGCCCGCTGGGTGATGCAACATGGCGACGAGGCCCTCAGTGCCGCCGCCCGCAACCTCATCGCCAAGGTGAGTGCCGTTCTGCCGGAGGAACTGCGGGACCGCCCCGCCGCCTCAGCGTTGATGGCGGGGCCCAGCAGCAGCGCGCAGCCGACGGTCGATCTCGCCGACATCCGCCGGGCGATCCGCACCGAACACAAACTGGCGATCGACTATCTCGATCTCAAGGGGCAGTCCAGCGAGCGCATTGTCTGGCCGATCGCCCTGGGCTTTTTCGACCGCACCATGGTGCTCGCCGCCTGGTGCGAGCTGCGGACCGATTTCCGGCATTTCCGCATCGACCATATGGGAAGCGCCACGTCGCTCGACACACGTTATCCGGAACGGCGGGCGGTACTCCTCAAGCGCTGGCGGGCGGCCAGGCAGATTCCTGAACAATACTGACGCACGGGGACGAATGGCTCCGCGTTCGCCCAAAGAAATGGGCGCCGCCGCAACGCGACGACGCCCGATCTTTCCAGGAGAAAGGATCAGCCGAAACGGCCGGTGATGTAATCCTGGGTCCGGCTTTCAGTCGGATTGGTGAAGATACGCTCGGTATCGCCGAATTCCACCAGCTCGCCCAGATACATGAAGGCGGTATAGGCCGAAGAGCGCGCCGCCTGCTGCATGTTATGGGTGACGATGGCGATAGTGTAGTCGGTGGTGAGCTCGCTGATCAGTTCCTCGATCTTCGAGGTGGAGATCGGATCCAGCGCCGAGCAAGGCTCGTCGAGCAAGATTACTTCCGGCTTCACGGCGATGGTACGGGCAATGCACAAGCGCTGCTGCTGACCACCGGAGAGACCGAGACCGCTGGTATGCAGCTTGTCCTTGACTTCGTTCCACAGCGCCGCCCGACGCAGCGACGATTCCACCCGCTCGTCGAGCTCAGAGCGACCGATCTTCTCATAGAGGCGGATGCCGAAGGCGATATTCTCATAGATCGTCATCGGGAACGGCGTCGGCTTCTGGAACACCATGCCGATCTTCGAACGCAGCAGATTGAGATCCTGGCCAGGCGCCAGAATGTTCTCGCCATCGAGCAGCACCTCGCCTTCGATGCGCTGGTTCGGGTACAGGTCATAGATCCGGTTCAGGATGCGCAGCAGGGTCGACTTGCCGCAGCCCGAGGGGCCGATGAAGGCCGTTACCTTGTTCTCATAGAGCGGCAAGGTGATGCCCTTGAGGGCCAGCTTGTCACCATAGAAGAAGCGCAGGTTCTTGACGTCGACCTTGGTCTTCGGGGTCGGAGCGGCATTCGGAAGCGGTGCCATGTGCTGTCTTCCTTGTCTCTTAAGAGGTCTTTTGCGAACGCGCGGCCATTACGCGCGCACCGATATTGAGCGCCAACACGGAGAAAGTGATGATCAGCGCACCGGTCCAGGCCAGCTGCTGCCATTCTTCGTACGGGCTGAGCGCGAACTGGAAGATCGTCACCGGCATATTGGCCATCGGCGCATTCATGTTCCAGCTCCAGAACTGATTGTTGAGCGCCGTGAACAGCAGCGGTGCGGTTTCGCCGCTGATACGGGCGACGGCCAGCAGAATGCCGGTCAGCATGCCGGAGCGCGCCGCCCGATAGGCAATCTGCCAGATCATCAGGGCACGCGGCGCACCCAGGGCCGATGCCGCTTCACGCAGGGCATTGGGAATCAGCAGCAGCATGTCCTCGGTGGTGCGCAGCACGACGGGGATGACGATAATCGCCAACGCGACCGAACCGGCCCAGGCCGAGAAATGCCCCATCCAGACCACCATGATCTCATAGACGAAGAGGCCGATGATGATCGAGGGAGCACTGAGCAGGATGTCGTTGATGAAGCGCACAACCTTGGTGAGCTTATCGTGACGCCCGTACTCAGCCATATAGGTACCCGCCATGACGCCGATCGGCGCACCGATCACCACGCCAAGGATGGTCATGATCAGCGTACCGGCGAGGGCATTCAACAGACCGCCATCGCTGCCCGGCGGCGGCGTCATCTCGGTGAAGACCTTCAAGTTCAAGCCAGCAAGGCCGTTATAGAGCAGCGTACCGAGGATCAGGAACAGCCAGCACAGGCCAAACAGGGTCGTGCCGACCGACGCGCCGACCGCGATGCGGTTTGCCAGCTTCCGTCTTGCGTAACGTTGCATGATCAACCGGCTTTCTTTTCCAGGCGCATCAGCATGAGGCGCGCTGCGGCGAGAACGATGAAGGTGATAAAGAACAGGATCAGGCCCAAGGCGAAGAGCGACGAGGTGTATGTGTCGCCGACAGCCTCGGAAAATTCGTTGGCGATGGTCGCGGAAATCGTCGTGCCCGGCTGCAAGATCGACGAGCTGACCCGGTGTGCGTTGCCGATCACAAAGGTGACCGCCATGGTCTCGCCGAGCGCACGACCGAGGCCCAGCATGACACCGCCGATCACGCCGGTGCGGGTATAGGGAATCACGATATTCCAGATAACTTCCCAGCGGGTGCAACCCAGACCATAGGCCGCTTCCTTCAACATCGGCGGCACGGTCTCGAAGACATCGCGCGCGATCGAGGTGATGAAGGGCAGCACCATGATGGTCAGCACCAAAGCCGCGGTCAGCATGCCAATACCGAAGGGCGGGCCGGCGAACAGATTGTCCAGCAGCGGCACATGATGAAAGGTCGAGATCAACCACGGCTGCAAGGTACGCTGTAAGACCGGGGCGAAGACAAAGAGGCCCCAGATGCCGTAGATGATACTGGGAATGCCGGCCAGCAATTCGACGGCGATGCCGATCGGGCGACGCAGAAACGGCGGGCAGATTTCAGTCAGGAAAACGGCGATGCCAAGGCTGACAGGAACACCAATCAACATGGCGATGAAGGCCGTCACCAGGGTACCGTAGACCGGCGCCAGGGCACCGAACTGGTCAGTAACGGGATTCCATACTTCTGTCGTCAAGAAGCCGAAGCCAAATTTGCTGAAGGCCGGCCAAGCACCTGCCACCAGCGATACCATGACCCCGCCGAGCAACACGAGAACGGCGATCGCCGAGGCACGGGTCAGCGCCCTGAAGATCACATCGTTCAGGCGCTGGCGACGCAGCGCTGTCGATTTCTGGTTCGAAGCTGTCTCGGCCGTATTTGCCGTTATCGTCATTTCGGTCATGCCGTCACTGATGCCCCTGACATGAGGAACAAAACGAGGGCCGGCGTCAATGCCGACCCTCGCCTTGACAGGTATTTTTACTTCTTCAGGACCGGGTTGCCCGAGCCATCAGCGATCTTTTCGGCCCAGGTCTGCTCGACCATTGAGACCACTTCCGGCGGCATCGGGACATAGTCCAGCGACGCGGCGAGATCGGTACCGCTCTTATAGGCCCAGTCGAAGAAGGTCAGCGCCGTCTTGGCGGCATCTGCATCGTCAACCTGCTTGTGCATCAGGATGAAGCTGGCGCCAGTGATCGGCCAGCTCTCCGTGCCCTTCTGGTTGGTCAGAACCAGATAGTAGCCTTCGGCGTTCTTCCAATCGGCGTTGGAAGCGGCAGCCTGGAAGCTGGCGGCCGAGGGTTCAACCGCCTTGCCGGCCGCGTTGACCAGCTTCAGGTAGGTCAGCTTGTTCTGCTTCACATAGGCATATTCGATGTAGCCAATGGCGCCATCGGTCTGCTTCACCATATTGGCGACGCCTTCGTTGCCCTTGGCGCCGATACCGGCCGGCCACTGCACCGACGTATTCGCGCCGATCTTGCTCTTGAAGTCGTCGCTGACGCTCGAGAGATAGTTTGTGAACAGGAAGTTGGTGCCCGATCCGTCCGAACGGTAAACCGGAGCGATCGCCGTATCCGGCAGCTTCACCATCGGGTTCAGGCGCTGAATGGACTCGTCATTCCACTTCGTCACTTCGCCCATATAGATCTTGGCGAGCGTCGGGCCGTCGATGGTCAGCTGACCAGCGCTGATCCCCTGCAGATTGATCGAGGGCACCACGCCGCCCATGATCATCGGCCACTGGACGAGGCCAGCGGCGTCGAGGTCGGCGGGCTTCAGCGGCATATCGGAAGCACCGAAAGTCACCGTCTTGGCCTTGATCTGCTTGATGCCGCCGCCGGAACCGATCGACTGATAGTTCAGGCCGACACCGGTCTGCGTCTTATAGGCATCCGCCCACTTCGAATAAACGGGGAACGGGAAGGTGGCACCCGCACCGGAGATGTCGCCAGCCGAAGCGGCGGAAAGGCCGATCGTCGTGGCCAGACCCAGGCTAGCCGCACCGATCAGCAAGCGTTTCAGAATAGTCACCGAGATGTCTCCCTCATTGCTGTTCAAGACCCGGAATCGGTCGAACAGCCGGGAATTTAGTTCGGTATCGTTGCTCTTTTGTGACAGCCGATCGTTAATATTCGGAACAATTGACCAGCTGTATACGTGGATGGCAGGACACATCCTATAATGTGCAAGGAAGACGTAAGGTTAGGAGATTGACGTACCGGCCCGTCACCAATTGGACGCCCAAATGTCATATTCCCTCACCGTCTCCGCCGGCCAAATTCACAAAAGCGGCCAGGACGACACAAACGGCAATAGCTTTATAGGAAATTATTCTACAACAATCTGATGGGCGAAGGCCTTGCCGTCCGTCAG
>Ga0209148_1001034_pt1 | contig 17391 bp, 24 predicted proteins | sample AraplaCol_mMF_r2_2_FD_184288 | JGI IMG/M metagenome (GOLD analysis project Ga0209148, IMG submission 184288) | Arabidopsis root microbial communities from North Carolina, USA - plate scrape CL_Col_mMF_r2 (SPAdes) (version 2) | ecosystem: Host-associated > Plants > Roots > Endosphere | place...
GAGAGCCCTTACCGCACCCTGTCGCTGTCGGATCTGGGCAGCGATATGTACGGCATGCCGGTGACGGTGCGCGTCGGCGGCGTCTACCTTGCGATCACCGAGGCCGCGCTCAAGGACTATGGCGATCTTGCCCTGCGGCGTGGCGCCGACGGCGCGCTGGAGGGGCAGCTTTATGCCGATCCGCAGGGGTGGACGACCGACGATGCGGTGATCCAGCCGTGGCGGGTCACCGTCGTCGCGCGGACCCTGACCGATCTGGTCAACACGACTTTGGTGCAGAATCTCAACCCGCCACCAGCGCCCGAACTGGCGAAGGCCGATTGGATCAAGCCCGGCCGGTCGAGCTGGCAATGGATGGCGATCGGCGATCCCAAGCAGGACGATCAGGAACAATGGGTCGATTGGACCCGGCAGCTCGGCTACGAATATTATCTGGTCGACGAGGGCTGGGAACATTGGACCGACCCCTGGGCCTCGCTGGCGAAGGTCGTGGCTTATGCCAAACCCCGAAATGTGAAGATCTGGCTGTGGGTGCATAGCAATCAGGTCCGGACGCCCGAGGCGCGCCAGGCCTATTTCCAGAAGGCGGTGGAAGCCGGCGTGGTCGGCGTGAAGATCGACTTCCCGCCGCCCGCCGACCGCTGGTGGGCGACCTGGTATCACGACACGGCGCGCGACGCGGCGGCGATGAAGCTGATGGTCGATTTCCACGGCGCCAACAAACCGACCGGCATGGAGCGCACCTGGCCGAACGTACTGACGCGCGAGGGCGTGCGCGGCCACGAATGGCATATGACGCGCTACAAGCGTACGATGGAGCCGGCGCACGACACGATCCTGCCGTTCACGCGCTACGTTGCGGGGCCGGGCGACTATACGCCGCTTGTCCTGGATCCGGCCGAATTGCGCGGCATTTCCTGGGCTCATGAGGTGGCGCAGGCGATCACCTTCACCTCGCCGTTCCTCTGCTTCGGCGGCCATCCCAAGGACTTCATCGCCAACCCGGCGAAGGATGTACTGATGGCGCTCCCTGCGACCTGGGACGAGACGCGCGTGCTCAAGGGCACCGAACCAGGCAGCGTGGTTGCCGAGGCGCGCCGCAAGGGCGATCAATGGTTTGTCGCGGTCATGAATGGGGGATCGGCGTCGAGCCTGGATCTTTCCCTGGATTTCCTCGGCGCCGGCAAATGGGAGTCGAGCCAGTTGTTCGATGTGAAGGGAAAACCCGATGCGTGGGATCGCCACGAAGGGGCGGTGACCCGCACCGATCATATCCGGCTGGATCTTGCTCCGCGCGGCGGCTTCGTCGGCTGGATCCGCCGGGGCTGATGGGGGCTGACGATAATTTGACCAGGTGGGGTACGTCGGGCGCCGCCGCGCGATGAGGCGCCGATGGTCGCTCTTTCAGGGAAGATCGGGAAAGAAGCCCAGATAGTCCGCGCCTGCGTTGCACAAGCTGGCCTCGGCATCGGCGTCACGCAGCATCTGCATCGTCGGCTGGCGGTTCGTGGCGATCGACCAGGCCGGGGCGGGGTCTGCGTCGGTTTGGGCCAACCGCGCAGCTTGCAGCGCCGCGACCAATGTTGCCGGCGAGGGGGCGTGGACGGCATAGCCTTCGTTCTGGAGCGCCGCCCGGCAGATGCCGAGCAGGGCGCAGGCGGCGGCCTTGACCGGCACGTCGTCGTGGGTGACCGCGCGGTGCTCCTCGATCAGGCGGCGGGTTTCGTCCTCTACCAGGGCACCGTCGCGCAGATAGATCGGTTGCTCGTCGCCCCATGCCTCGGGCGGGCATCCCTTGTTATTCGGATCGAGCGCGACCTCCGGAACGATCTCGGCGGGATAGATGCGGCAGACGCGCGGGCGTTCCTCGTAATTGCCGCAGAGCATGTCGGGGCGAAGGTGCGGGCAGGGGCCGGCATGGGTGGCGACCAGAATCACGTTCACGCGCACGGCAAGGTCGCCGCTCCGCGCAGGAAAGGATCGCTCGTACCGATAGCGCGCGACCAGCTCGTCCGGCGGTGTTTCGGATAGAATCGGCTGGGCGTCGCAGAGCAATTGCACCGCATGGCCGCGACCGGCCCAGACGATGGCTTCATCGACGCTCAGCGGAAGCCGCAGGTCGTGACAGCATTTGCCGCATTGCGTGCAATCGAACCGGATTTCCAACAGCCGCCCCCTTGCGGATCGCCAAGGGTTGGCGCTCCGGTCAACTACCTACGGCCTGAAGCGCAGATCGGTTACAATGCGATTTTGAGGCCTGGATGGAAATCAGGTTGGCGCATTTTCCGGTGCCCCCGAAAGGGGTGGCATATTCGAGATGGGGAAAATGGCGCGCCCGGAACGATTCGAACGTCCGACCCTCAGATTCGTAGTCTGATGCTCTATCCAGCTGAGCTACGGGCGCGTGAGGACGCTCCCCCTAGAGGAGCATATCGGGGTGCGCAACCCCAACGAGCCCATGTGTTGCGGTTATTTTGCGGTATGGCTAGGGCGCCCGGGTGCGCAGCATCCATGCTCTCCTGATTTCCGCCGCCGCTCTGGCGCTCTCCGCCTGCGGTGCGCAGGTGAAGGCGCCCTCACTGATGCCGCGTGCGGTGGAGAAGCAGCCGATCGACATGCCCGTTGCCGAGGCGAGCGAGGTGCAGACACCGGTCTCGCCCGCGCTGCAGGCGGCCATCTCGAAGCAGGTCGCCGCGGCGCAGGCGGGCGACACCGAATTCGCGGCACGCCGCACCGCCGCCGAACAGGCGGTCGCGAAGGCGGCGGGCAAGCCGCAGGGCAGCGAGGAATGGGTCCAGGCGCAGGAAGCGGTGACCGCGCTCGAAAGCGCGCGCGCGGCGGTGCACGATGCGGCGGGCGCGATCGAGGCGTTGCGCGACGATCCCGCCAACGGCACCAGCGGCAATCGCGAGGCGATCGATGCGGCGTCGAAGCAGGTCGGCGCGATCGAGGACAAGGAAGCCGCCGCGGTGGCGGCGCTTACCGGCAAGCTGGGTTAGGCTTGCCCCGCAGCTCTTCGGCCTGAGCCTGTCGAAGGCCTGCCTTTCTTTGAAGAAATACGGTGCTTCGGCTTCGCCCCGCACGAACGGGGTTGAGAGCTAAGGCCGCGTCGGCCGATCCGCCGCATAGACGATATGGCGGTGGAGATGGTGGGTCTCCGGAAAGCTGGGATGGCCGAAATCGAGTTCGGCCCGCCGTGTCATGCCGATCCGTTCCATCAGCCCCCAGCTGCGCCGGTTGGCGGCTACGGTCATCGCGATCACGCGCGGGGCTGGCAAATTGGCCCAGGCCCAGCGCAGGCTCGCGAGCGCGGCCTCGCGCGCATAGCCCTGGCCCCAGGCGTCCTGACGCAGGCGCCAGCCGATCTCGATCTCGCCTTCGACGGGCAAACCGGGTTCGAGCGCGATCTTGAGCCCACAAAAACCGAGGAAAGCGCTGTCAGCACGCCGCTCCATCGCCCAGAAGCAGAAGCCATTGGCCTCCGCGCACGCCTGGATACGGCCAATGCCCGCGTCGATCTGCTCGTCGCTGGCGACGCCGCCGAGGCAGGCCATCACTTCAGGGCTGTTGCATAGCGCCTTGAACGGCGCGCGATCCTCCGCGCGCCAGTTTCGTAAGGTGAGGCGCTCGGTTTCTATCACCCGGCCAGCAGGCGCGCCGCATGCGCGGCATGGTAGGTGAGCACGCCCGAGCAGCCCGCGCGGCGGAAGGCCATCAGCGTCTCCAGCACGAGCGCGTCGCGGTCGCCCGCACCGGCTGCCGCCGCGGCTTCGATCATCGCATATTCGCCCGAGACTTGATAAGCAAATACAGGGACTTCGAACCGTTCCTTCACACGGCGAATGATGTCGAGATAGGGCAGGCCAGGCTTGACCATCACTGTGTCCGCACCCTCGGCCAGATCCATGGCGACCTCGCGCAGCGCCTCTTCGGCATTGGCAGGGTCCATCTGGTAGCCGCGCTTGTCGCCCTTGAGCAGCCCGCCGGAGCCGACTGCGTCGCGGAACGGCCCGTAGAAGGCAGAGGCATATTTGGCGGCATAGGCCATGATCTGGACGTCGTGGAAACCCTCGCTCTCCAGCGCGGCGCGGATTGCGCCGACGCGGCCGTCCATCATGTCCGACGGCGCGATGATTGACGCACCCGCGCGCGCCTGGGTGAGCGCCTGATCGACCAGGATCGCCATCGTCTCGTCGTTCAATACGCGGCCCTGCGCATCGACGACGCCGTCATGGCCGTGCGCGGTGTAGGGATCGAGCGCGACGTCAGTAAGGATGCCGATATCGGGCACGGCGTCGGCGATCGCATGAATCGCGCGGCACATCAGATTGTCGGGATTGAGCGCCTCCTCGCCGCGTTCGGTGCGCAGGCTCCGTGGCGTGTTGGGAAAGAGCGCGATACAGGGGATGCCGAGCGATGCGGCTTCCTTCGCGCGCTCGACGATCCGGTCGACCGACCAGCGCGAGACGCCGGGGAGGGTGGCGATCGGCTCCTCGATGCCTTTGCCCTCGGTCACGAACAAGGGCCAGATCAGGCTGGCCGGGGTCAACACGGTTTCGGCCACCATCGCGCGGCTCCACGCGGCGTGGCGGGTGCGGCGAAGGCGAAGCGCGGGGTAGGCGGCGTGACTCATGGTCTGCGCCTTTAATGGGTGATCGGTCGGGGCGAAAGCATTGCCGCCCCTGCCGTCATGCCAGCGAAAGCTGGGATCTTAGAACGCCGGGCGCGACGGTGAGGGAATCGGGTCGGAACCGGTACGATAGACCGTTCCACCCCAGCGCTTAAAATGGGTTGTGGCGCGCGGCGTTAACGGGACAGTAGGGTAGGCCCGTTAACCATGGGGCCAGCGTCCCAGTAGAGATCCGGGGGGATCAAGAATGTTAGAGTTTGCCGCGGTCACCTATGGCGTGATCGCCAGTTTCGTAATGGCCAGCACCAGCCGCAACCGCCGCGAAGCCGTTGCCAATCCGCCGATGCTCCACGCGTTCGGCTGGGTGCTGATGACTTTCTCCGCCACGACGGGTGTCGGCCTGCTGGGCTATTGCGGCTACCATGCTTTGACCGGGGCGCCCTTGGCGGTTTAGAGGCCCACGAGGACGGACAGGGCGGCGAGGAGCGGCCCCGGAAAGTCGCGGCGGCTAAGCCGCAATCGGCTGACGAAAAGCCAGACTGATAGGCCAGACGCGCTTGTACAGCGGTGGTTTGAACCTCGTACCTGTAGTGCCGAGCGCTTCAATAATGGCAGGCGCTTGTTCGCGAGCCTCTCTCAAATGGCCGTCTCGAACCATCGGCAGCACGCTAGAAATGAAGCTAAGAGCGACCGCGTAATGGTCAATATTTGCGCCGTCCGATTGGCGAGGTGTGACAATCCCAAGCTTGTCGAGCCCGTAATATACAGAGACAATTTCGCCAAAGAGGCGCGCGTCTCGCTGCGCGCCAGTTCCGAGCCTCGTACGGAGCTTGGTCATGTTACCGACCAGCGCGAGGCGTTTCTGATCGCTTTCACGAGAGGGCAATAGAACAATAAATAGTCCGCCAATCATTAGGCATATGCCGGCGATGTTCATGATAGCCCGACCGGATAACGCACCTGGCCCGACGATAGCATCCCAGACCCAATCGAACGCTCTCACGACAAATTCTTCCGCGAGCGCCGTCCCCGCCAGAGCAAGCAATCCGCCGCCGATGACTCGTTTCGCCTCCACACCGGATTCATACTTGCGACCCGCCGTGTTTGCAAACCAGACAATGTTCAAAATATTTGACATAGCCAAATTCCCGGCGCATTTGCCGTGTCAAAGATTTTTGACACGGAGTCGGATCATGTCATTTCGCTACAAGAGTGCGCTGCTGTCGCTGGTGAGCATGGCGGCGATCTACGCCTGGTATTTCACCTTCCTCGTCATTCATTTCCGCACCGGGCATCCGTTCAATCCAGTGTCGCACCTGATCGGCACGATCCTGCTGCTGACGGTGGTGCAGATCCTCGGCCACATCCTGATCGCGGGCACGTCTTCGGACAAATATGACGCGATGGACGAGCGCGAGCGCGCGTTCGATCGGCGGGCGACGCAGGTCGGCTATTATGTGCTGATCACCGGCGTGTTCCTGGCGATCGCGACGCTGCATATCGGCTTCAGCGGGCCGATGATCGGGGATGCGGTGCTGTTCGCGGTGGTGTTCGCCGAGTGCACGCGCCAGACGGTGTTCCTTATCGCGCATCATCGGGCCGGCTGATGGGCCCGATCGCCAACAATGTCCGCGCCGAGCGCGAAGCGCGGGGGATGACGCAGAGCGAGCTTGGCGCAGCGATCGGGCTCACCCGCCAGACGGTCGCGGCGATCGAGCAGAGGCATTATTCGCCCTCGCTCGAAGCCGCGTTTCGTATCGCACGCCTGTTCGAAACCACCGTCGACGCGCTGTTCCAGTGGGAAGAGTAAGGGATGTCGGGAGATATTCGGATGACAGATGATACCGCCGTGATTTCCGTGATGCTGGCGGCAAGCGACGCGCAGGCAGCGGTCCGATGGTACCGGGAAGCGCTCGGCGCCGAGGTGATGTGGGACCTTGGTTCGGTCGTCGGCCTCAGCATTCTGGGTGCCCCCGTTTTCGTGGGTGAACCGAGTGGGAACGGCTGGGAGGTACCGAGCGCGCCAAGCCTGCCGAGCTGCAGGGTCGAGCTGTTCTGCGACGACCCGGATCCCCTGCTCGCGCGTGCGGTTCGGCATGGGGCGGTGGGACGGACGGTTCCCATCGCCAACCATGCGATGCCATGGGGGCTGCATCGCCAGGGCAGCTTCGTCGATCCTTTCGGCCATCTATGGTTGATCGGGGACAAGAGCCCGCTCGACCCGCCAAATCGACACCCTTCCGGCCAGGCCCGACAGGAGGGCTGAGGTGAAAACCTATCTCATTGCCTGTGCGGCCATCTTTGCCTTCGTCGCGGCAGCTCACCTGGTTCAGCTCGTACAGGGTGGCGCATGGCATCTGCGCGAGGCGGATTTCGTGCTTTCAAGCCTGGGAACGCTGGGCATGCTTGGCTGGTCGATCGTCTTGCTCGTGCGACGGTAGGGTTCAGGTTTATCATCAGCGCTTGTGCCTGCAGTGGCAGGCGTGCGGCGAACCTCGTGTCGATGACGCATCCGAAACGGTGCGTGCGCGTTGGCGGGGATGTGAACACTCCTCCCCGCCAGGCCGCCCTGATCGTCAACACCAAGTCCCGCAAAGGCCGGGAGGCCTTTCGCGACGCCTGCCGACTGCTCAAGGAAGCCGGGGTCGAGCTGGTGCTCGAGAAGGCCGTCAAGGACCCGTCCAAGCTGTCCGCCGAGGTGCGCAAGGCGGTGGAGGCCGAGGTGCCGATGGTGATCGTCGGCGGGGGCGACGGATCGATCTCGTCCACGGTCGACCATTTCGTGGGGAAAAAGAGCGTGTTCGCGCTGCTGCCGCTCGGCACCGCCAACAGCTTCGCGCGCTCGCTGGACATGCCGCTGGATATCGAGGGCGCGGTGGGGGTGATCACGCGCGGCAAGGTCAAGGCGGTCGACCTGGGCATGCTCGACGATGATTATTTCGCCAATTGCGCGGCGATCGGCCTGTCGCCCCTGATTGCGGAAACGGTTCCCAACGGGCTCAAGAAATGGCTCGGGCGGCCGGGTTATCTCGCTTGGGCGGCGCTGGAGATGGCGCGGTTCAAGCCGTTCCGGGTCACGATCACGCAAGGGGCGCAGGTCGAGACGCTCGATGCGCTGGAGGTGCGGATCGCCAACGGGCGCTTCCACGGCGGGGCGGAGCTGGTGAAGACGCGGGTCGATGCAGGCGAGATCGTAATCCAGGCGATCACCGGCCGACTGCGCGCCAAATTGCTATGGAGCTGGGGCCTGGCCTTGATCGGCCCGGATCAGGTCCGGGGGACGGTGCGCGAGTTCCGGGGTCGCGAATTCCGGATCGAGACCGATCCGCCGCTTCCTATTTCGATCGATGGCGAGGTGGAGGCGAGGACGCCGGTGACGGTGAAGCTTGCCCGCCGTGCGATGCTGATGGCAATACCTAGCTGATGGGTGAGGTGATCAACCTGCGGCAGGCGCGCAAGGCGCGGGATCGCAAGTCGGCCGAACAGGCAGCGGCGGAAGCGCGTGCGCTGCACGGGCGGACCAAAGGGCAGCGGAACCTGGAGAAGGGCGAGGCGGACAAGCTCGACCGCGCGGTGGATCAGGCGAAGCTGGAGCCGCCTTCCCCTGAATAGCCAGCCCGTCATGCCGGACTTGTTCCGGCATCCACCGGGAGGTTGAAGCCAAGCCGAGGAGTGGACCCCGGAACTAGTCCGGGGTGACGAAGAGGGTCAGGCGAGCTCAGCCAGCCCCAACAAATCGAGCAAAGCAGCGCGGGCGGCTTCGATCCTTGCCCAGAGTGCCGGATCGGAGAGCTGGTCGGGTGCGATACGCTCCGGCCAATGCGCTTCCACCACCGCGGCGACCCGGTCGAGCCTGGCGTCGTCCACCAGGAAACGGGGATCGACCGTGGCAGGGTCGGCAACCACGCGCAGCCGCAGGCAGGCGGGGCCGCCGCCATTGGCCATCGACTGGCGCACATCCACCAATTCGAGGCGACGGATCGGGCCGTTGCCCGCGACCATTTTTTCGAGCCAGGTCCAGACCGTGGGCGTCTCGCGCGCCTCGGCGGGGAGGATCAAGGCCTGGCCGCCATCGGGCAAGGTCACGAGCTGCGCGTTGAACAAATAGGAGGTGATCGCGTCGCCGAGCGGGACTGCGCTCGCGGGCACCTCGACGATCTGGACGTCGGGCAGGCGCATGCGCAAATCGGCGTAGAAGGCCCGGGGATCGGCGAAGGCCTGTTCGTGCGCGAACAGGGTCAGGCCGTCGGCCACTGCGACCACGTCATTGTGGAAGGCGCCCGCCGCGATCGCAGCCTCGGACTGCGCGACATGGAGCGTGCGGTCGGGCGCGAGGCCGTGCGCGCGGGCGATGGCGCGGCCAGCTTCGGCATGCTGGCGCACGGGGAAACCGCCCCCGCCCACGCCATGGACGAAGATCTCGACCCCGGCGGCATCGTGCGACGGCGCGAGGCGCATATGGTTGGCAGCGCCCTCGTCGCCGAACGGGGCAGGGACGGGGACGTGCACCGCGAAGGCCGGATTGGCGAAGGCGAGGCGCAATTGCGCCAGCGTCTCTGGCCATTCGTGGCTGCGGTGCGGCATCGTGACCAGATTGGCGACGGTCAGGTGGCAGCGCCCATCGGCGGTGTCGGCGGCGGGCGAGACGGTCGCGGCATTGGCCGCCCACATCGGCGATGCAGAAAGCGAGGCCGCGCGCAGCCAGGAGGCGGCCTGTTCGGGGCTGGTGGCGAGGCTTTTGAGCCAGGCCCGGTGGGGGCGCTTGTGCGGCAGGAACAGGCCCTGGGTCAGCCCGAGCGCGATATTGGCGCGCATCTTGGCGATGCCCTCCAGCGCGGCCGCGCGCGGATACGAGACGGTGCCGGCATTGTGGCTGGCGGCAAGATTGCCGGGGCTGAGGCCGGCATAATTGTGGCTGGGCCCGACCAGGCCGTCGAAATTGATTTCGACCTGCATCAGCGCGCCGCGTGGAGGATCGAATCGCCGACCTGGACGTCGAGCGCGGCGGCGGTCTGCTCGTCGATCGCGAAGCCGCCGGTGAAGGAGACTTCGCCCAAGGTCGCACGGAAGCTGCCGAGCCGGCCCGAGGACAAGATCGCGCGATGGCCGCGTTCGACCCCGATCGCCTCGACCACCGACTCGCCCGCCTCGCGCACGGTGCGCACGCGATCGGTGGCGCAGGTCATGGTCGGGCCGCCGTCGAAGATATCGACATAGCCTTCGCAGGCGAAGCCTTCTTCCTCCAGCATGCGCATCGCGGCGCGGCCGGTGGGGTGGGGAACGCCGATCACCGCCCTGGCGCCATCGGTCAGCATCGCCTGGTAGATGGGATGCTTGGGCATGAGATCGGCGATGAACTGGTTGCCGTTGACCGCATTGAAGCCGTCCGCCTCGCGGAAGGTCATGCCGAAGAAACGGCCGGCGAGCCCGTCCCAGAAGGGCGCATTGCCCGCTTCGTCGATCACGCCGCGCAATTCGGCGAGCAAGCGGTCGGCGAAGCGCGCGCGGTGGCGGCGGATGAAGAGGTAGCGGCTGCGCGCGAGCAGCAGGCCGAGGCCGCCGGCGCGATAACGCGGGTGAAGGAACAGGCCGCCGACTTCGGACGCGCCTTCCAGGTCGGTGACCAGGCTCAGCATGTCCGCGCGGAAGGTGCGGCCGAGTTCGGCCGAATGCTGGCTGACCGCGCCGAGGCGGTAGGAATAAAAAGGTTCGGTCGCCCCGACCTGGCCCATGATCTGCGCGGTGCCGGCGATGCGGCCCGTCTCCAGATCCTCCATCATCAGCACATATAGGTGGTTGCCGGGCTCGTCCTCTTCCTTGGCGATCGCCGCGTCGGAGCGGGCGAGCTTGGCGGCGAGCGCGTCGCGGTCGGCAGGCAGGTTGGTGAAGCCGCCCCCGGTGAGCTTCGCCATCTCATACAGGGCGTCGATATCCTTGGGGCCGGCAATGCGAACGACGGCAGGCATCAGAAAGCGTAGACCAAAGTGGCGCGTCCCGTTGTGTCGAGCGATTTCTGCCCGGGAGCGGCATCTTGCTCATATTGCACGTTGTAGGAAAGCTTTGCCTTCAATCGGCCGATCAGGCGCGTGTCGATCGCGCTGGTGGAGGACGCGGTGGTATCGCCGGATTCGACGAACATGGAGGCGTCTTCGCTGAGATTGAGCGACGGCGAAAGCGTGTAGCGAGCGGCTACGCTTGCACGCGCGGCCAGGGTCAGCCGGTTGGGCTGGTCGATGAAGTCGGTCTCGCGCATCGCCGGACCGCCTTCGAAATCGATCTTGCCGCGCGGGCTTTTGAACGCGGTGAGGCCGATGCCCGCACCGACCGTCTCGCGGTTGAGATAGCCGAGCGTGCGGTCGCGTTCATACTGGACGAGGCCATAGGCATAGCTGTCGTCGCTGAGTTTGTAATTGGGCTGATAAGCGGCGAGCGCGCGTTCGGTGGTGGTGAGGCCGTTGGTGCGCTGGTAATCGATCCGCGCGCTGAATTTCTGCTTCCACAGCAGGCCGTCGCGGGTGAGCTTGGCCGAGGCATAGACGCCACCCACATTGGACGTGCCGTCCGATTGGCTCCCGCCAAACTCCAGCTCGCCCTTCCAGATTTCGAAGAAGGTCGCCTCGGCGATCCGCTCCTGCTGCTTCATCTGCGCTTCCTTGCGCGTCTGCGCGAGGACAGCGGCGTCGCCAGCTGCCAGGCGGTCGATCTCGATCGCCTGTTCCGGGAAAGTGGCCTTGGCGACGCCGATTACCGAGCGGATCGTGTTGTCGTCACCCGATCGATAGGCCGCGTCGAGCATCGCCGCGATCGTGTCGGTCGATGCAACCGCGCGCGGCGGCGCGTCCTCGGCAAAAGCGGGTGCGGCCAGCGCGGCGGCGGCCAGGAGCGCAAGGGGGGTACGGGTCAGCATCGAGCCTCCGTGCGCCTCATCCGAGATACGGCGCGAATTCTTCCAGCACATCACGATAGAGCTGCCGTTTAAACGGAACGATCATGTCTGGAAGATGACCGGGCTCGGCCCATTTCCAGGCACGGAATTCGGGATGCGGCGTGTCGAGCGTGATATCCGCGTCTTTCCCGGTGAAGCGCATCAGATACCAGGTCTGGCGCTGGCCGCGATATTTGCCTTTCCAAAGCTTGCCGATCAACTCTGGCGGCAGGTCATAGTCGAAGGTCCGCGAGGCGCAGGCGACGATCTCGACCATGTCGCGGGAGATGCCGGTTTCCTCCTCCAGCTCGCGCAGCGCGCCGGCCTGCGGATCCTCGCCGGGATCGAGCCCGCCCTGCGGCATCTGCCAGGCTTCGGCGATATTATCGATCCGCTGGCCGACCCACACCTTGTCGTGGGCGTTCAGCAGCATGATTCCGGCTGCGGGGCGGTAAGGCAGATCGTGCATGAAACCGCTTTCCCTGAGATTGTACGCGGGATCAAGATTGTGTTCAGGCGGCTGAACACATTATGCCGGCACGCGATCGCTGGAGCATATTTTGATGAAGACCGTAAGTATCCTTGCCGCCTTGTTGATTGCGGGCGCCGCGCAGGCGGTGCCGCCGGTTGCGGCGCCAACCGCAGCCAAGCCGCAGCAGCCGGCCGCGCCTGCTGCGGCGAACACGCCGCGCCGTTTCCCCGGGGTTTCGGATGCGGGCAATGCGATCCTGGCCAAGGTGCAGACCACGCCAGACCCGCAGCTCCGGGCGCTGGGCCGTACCGCGAAGGCCGCGCACGACCAGCTGATGGCGGCGGTGATGGCGCCGGTGATCGACATGGACAAGGTCGCTGCCGCGATGAAGGCCAATGACGAGGCGTTCAACGCGGTGCGGACCCACAATAGCGAACGGATCGTCGCCGCCGTCCGCCAGCTTTCACCCGACGATCAGGGCACGTTCCTGCGCACGCTGGTGCTGTCCCAGACGCAGCGTCCCGCCGCCCCGCAGACCCCACCCAAGCCCTGATTGGGTTTTTAGCCGTCTACCCTGATCCGGGCTCCGGTTGCGAAATCCGAGGTGACGAGGTCGGCGATCGCTTCGCCGACCACCGACGGCTGCTTGAGCTTGGTCTCGTCCTCGCCGGGGAAGGCGTCCCTGCGCATAACGGTCGCGGTCGCGCCCGGATCGACGATCGCCACGCGCAGATTGCCCAGACCCTCCATCTCGTCGCCATAGGCAAGAACGAGGTTTTCGAGCGCGGCCTTGGATGCGCCATAGGCACCCCAATAAGCGCGCGGCTGCTGCCCGACGCTGGAGGTGACCGCGACCACGCGCGGATGCGCGCTTTGACGCAACCAGGGATCGAAGGCCGCGATCAAGGCCTGGTTGGCACCGACATTCAGCGTCAGCAGGCGCGAGAATTCCTTGGCGTCGATCGAGGGCACTGGCGCCAGCTCGCCGAGCATCGCCGCGTTGAGCACGAGGATGTCGAGTTTGGCCCAGCGCTCACCCACGGCGGCGGCGAGCCGGCCGATCGAATCGCCGTCGGTCAGGTCGAGCGGCGCGATCGTGGCGGTGCCGCCCGCCCGGTGGATCGCCTCCTCGGTCTCCTCCAGACCGCCGGTGGTGCGGCCGACGATCAGGACATGCGCGCCTCGCGCGGCCAAGGATCTGGCGGTAGCGGCGCCGATGCCGCGGCTGGCGCCCGTGACGAGCGCGATCTGGTCTTTAAGGTCTGACATGGCGCGGCCCTAGAAGGTGATGGCGGCGGAAGGAAGAGGCCGGCACGCGTCCGGCGTGGTTCACTCGGCCGGGACCGGCTCGTCGAGCAATGCGAACTGATCGACCTCGTCATGGTCGGTCAGCGGCGTCGGATATTCTCCGGTGAAGCAGGCGTCGCAATGGCTCGGCCGGCCGGGAATGCGGCCTTTCTCCCCGAGCGCACGGTACATGCCGTCGACCGAGATGAAGGCGAGGCTGTCGGCGTCGATATATTTCGCCATCTCCTCGACCGTCATCCGCGCGGCGAGCAATTTCGCGCGCTCGGGCGTGTCGACGCCGTAGAAGCAGCTATGGCGCGTCGGCGGGGAGGCGATGCGCATATGCACTTCGCTCGCGCCCGCATCGCGCATCATCTGCACGATCTTGACGCTGGTGGTGCCGCGCACGATCGAATCGTCGATCAGCACGATCTTCTTGCCCTGCAGCAAAGCGCGATTGGCATTGTGCTTCAGCTTCACGCCGAGGTGGCGGATATTGTCCGCCGGCTGGATGAAGGTGCGGCCGACATAATGCGAGCGGATGATGCCGAGCTCGAACGGAATGCCCGATTCCTGCGCATAACCGATAGCCGCGGGTACGCCCGAATCGGGGACCGGAATGACGTAATCGGCGTCGATCCCGGATTCGCGCGCCAGTTCGGCGCCGATCGCCTTGCGGATCGAATAGACCGACTGGCCGCCCGAGATCGAATCGGGGCGCGAGAAATAGACATGTTCGAACACGCACGGGCGCGGCGGCACGGGCGCGAACGGCTTGATCGATCGGACGAGCGTGTCGCTGACGATGACGATCTCACCCGGCTGGACCTCGCGCACGAATTCGGCGCCGCATACGTCGAGCGCGACGGTTTCGGAGGCGAAGATGGTCGCATCGCCAAGCTTGCCCATCACCAGCGGGCGGATGCCGAGCGGATCGCGGCAGGCGATCATGCCCTCGCGCGTCAGGCAGATCAGCGAATAAGCGCCCTCGATCCGGCGGAGCGCATCGATGAAGCGGTCGATCAGGGTGGGGTAGGTCGAGGTCGCGATCAGGTGGATGATCGTCTCAGTATCGCTGGTCGACTGGAAGATCGAGCCGCGGCGCACCAGCTCCTGTCGGATGTGCATCGCGTTGGAAAGGTTGCCGTTATGCGCAACCGCGAAGCCGCCATCGGCGAGTTCGGCGAAAAGCGGCTGCACGTTGCGCAGCGCGGTCTCGCCCGTGGTCGAATAACGGACATGGCCGAGGCCGGCGGGGCCGGGGAGGCCGCGGATCACCTCGTCGCGGTCGAAATTGCCCGCGACATGGCCCATCGCACGATGGCTGTGGAACAGATGCCCGTCCCAGCTCGTGATCCCGGCTGCCTCCTGCCCGCGATGCTGAAGCGCATGCAGGCCGAGGGCCACGACCGCGGCTGCCGATTCGGCACCGTAAACGCCAAAGACGCCGCACTCCTCGCGCAGCTTGTCGTCATCGAAAGGATTGGTGGTGAGCATCTCAGCCCTATTGCCGCCTGGGCCGCTCATATAGGAGCCCTTCCCGGGAATGTCGCCCCTTGTGACGGTATAATGACGAAGTTTTCGTAATCGTGATCTCTCGCTAAGGGAAAAAGATGAGCCGTGATCGCGAAACGGGGGACGAGCTTCGCCCCAAATGGGACAGGAACGGGCTGGTGACCGCAGTCGTCACCGACCGCAGCAGCGGCGAATTGCTGATGGTGGCGCATATGGACGCCGATGCGCTCGACCGCACGATCGACACGGGCGAGGCCTGGTTCTTCTCGCGCTCGCGCGGGAGGCTGTGGAAGAAGGGCGAAACCTCGGGCAACGTCATGCGCGTCGCCGAGATGCGGATCGATTGCGATCAGGATTCGGTCTGGCTCAAGGTCGATCCGGCAGGCCCCGCCTGCCACACCGGCGAGCGCAGCTGCTTTTACCGCCGAATCACTCGGGATCGGTTGGAGCGCGACGCCTGAGGCGGTAAGGCAGGCCCAGCCGAGGAGAGGCGCATGCTGCTGTACCTGCTGGCCGTGATTATCGATGAGCCCGCGCTGACCGTGCCGCCGCCTTTGCCCGCGTCCGCGCAGGCAGCCCCGCATTTCTACCTGAAGCCTCCCGCTGCCGTCTGCGACAAGAGTAGGGACCCGGGCGAAATCGTGGTCTGCGGCAATCAGGATGCCGACAAGCGCTACCGGCTGCAGCCGATCGACCCACAGCAATATGCCGACGCTCCGATCCGCGCCGAGACGAATGTTGCCGGGGGCGTATTGGGCACCACCGTCCAGCAGGTGGGCGTCGGTGGATTCGTCAGCAACCGCGTGATGCTCAACTTCAAGATCAAGTTCTAAGTCCCCTTCGGTTGCGCCGTTCCGCCCGCGTCCCTATCTTCCTCCGTGAATTAGGGAGACGCCGATAACATGACCACTTTCGACGACCGCGAACGCGCATTCGAGGCGAAGTTCGCGCGCGACGAGGAAATGGCGTTCCGCATCACCGCGCGCCGCAACCGGCTGGTCGGCACCTGGGCGGCGGGGCTGATGGGCCTCACCCCTGAGGAAACCGACGCTTATGCCAAGGCGGTGGTCCAGGCCGATTTCGAGGAATCGGGCGATGAGGATGTCGTGCGCAAGCTGCTGGGCGATCTGGTCGGCGCAAATGTCGAGATGGACGAAGGCAGCGTGCGCCAGGCGCTGAGCGAATGCACCGTCGAGGCGCGCCGCCAGCTCATGGGCATCGAGGAATAACCTGATGCCGATGGCGGCCGAAGAGATCGAGACGATGATCCGGGCGGCGATACCGGATGCCGAGATCGAGATTACTGACCTTGCCGGCGACGGCGATCATTATGCCGCGCGCGTCGTCTCCGAAACTTTCCGCGGGCTGCCGCGCGTACGCCAGCATCAACGCGTCTATGCCGCCCTGGAAGGCCGCATGGGCGGCGTGCTGCACGCGCTCCAGCTCACCACTGCCTGTCCTCAATAGAGTATAGATCATGACCGACGACGCCACCTCCCGCATCGATTCCACCGTCAAGGGCAATGACGTGGTGCTGTTCATGAAGGGCACGCCGCTCTTCCCGCAATGCGGCTTTTCCAGCCGCGCAGTCGCGATCCTCGAGCATCTCGGCGTGGCCTATGAGAGCGTCGACGTGTTGCAGGACCAGGGCGTGCGCCAGGGCATCAAGGAATATTCGGACTGGCCGACCATTCCCCAGCTCTATGTGAAGGGCGAATTCGTCGGCGGCTCGGACATCATGATGGAGATGTATGAGAGCGGCGAGCTCGGCCAGCTCCTCAAGGATCAGGGCGTCGCTACCGCGCAATAAGCGCGGGCGCTCTTATTCCATGCCGGTTCTGCCCGTTTCGATGGAGCCGTTGGTGCGCCGCCTGCTGGCGCCCAACCCGTCGCCTTTCACCTATACCGGAACCGAGACCTATATCGTCGGGCGCGGCCAGGTCGCGGTGATCGATCCCGGCCCGGCGCTCGACGAGCATCTTGCGGCGATCCTGACCGCGACCGAAGGCGAGCGGGTGACCGCGATCCTGTGCACGCACACGCACCGGGACCATAGCCCAGGCAGCCGCGCGCTCCAGGCCGCGACGGGTGCGCCGATCATCGGCTGCGCTCCGTTGACGCTGGAGGATGACGGGCCGCGCGCGGATGCCGCGTTCGATCCCGATTACCGGCCTGACCGGATTCTGGAGGATGGCGATACGGTCAGCGGCCCCGGCTGGACGCTGGAGGCGATGGCCACGCCGGGCCATACCTCCAACCACCTCTGCTTCGCGCTCCGCGAGACCAAGGCGCTCTTCTCGGGCGATCACATCATGGGCTGGTCGACCACGGTGGTGAGCCCGCCCGACGGCGACATGGCGGACTATATGCGCAGTCTGGACAAGTGCATCGGCCGCGACGACCGCATCTATTATCCCGCGCACGGCGATCCCGTGACCGAGCCGCAGCGCTTCGTGCGCGCGGTTGCGACCCATCGCCGCCAGCGCGAGCGCCAGATCCTCGACCTGCTCGAACAGGAATCGCAGCCGATCCCGGCGATGGTGGCGAGCATGTATCGCGGCA
>Ga0209148_1001035_pt1 | contig 17384 bp, 15 predicted proteins | sample AraplaCol_mMF_r2_2_FD_184288 | JGI IMG/M metagenome (GOLD analysis project Ga0209148, IMG submission 184288) | Arabidopsis root microbial communities from North Carolina, USA - plate scrape CL_Col_mMF_r2 (SPAdes) (version 2) | ecosystem: Host-associated > Plants > Roots > Endosphere | place...
CGTCCGTCTCGGGCGGAGCGGCGCCGTGTTCGCGTGCGAGCAGCCACTGCGCTTCCGGAAAGCCGGCCCGGGCCGCGTCTTCCAGGGCCCGCAAGGCCTTGGTGCGCTCGGCCGACGTGCACCGGCCGTCGCGCGCCGCGCCCAGCACGAGTTGGGCATAGGCGAGGCCGGCGCGCACGAGCCCGCCGTCGTACGCCCGTTCGTACCAGCCGGTGACCGAGGGCGAATTGTTACGCGCGAGGTCGACCGGAATATGGTTTCCGATCAATTGCCATGCTTCTGAGCAACCTTGCTGCGCGGCACGATCAAGCCAATGGAGGGCTGTGGGCAGGCTCCTGGGCAGGCCGGCACTGCCGAACAGATAGAGCCGGCCCAGTGCCAGTTGCGATTCGGGGCGTCCGGCGCGTGCGCCGCGGATGACCGCCAGTTCTTCACGATTTGCCATCGTTCTCTTCTGATGTTTGAGACGCCTAGGAAATGTACGCGACACAATGAACGCAGATGCGAGCAAGATCGCTTACGATGCGCTACCGATGAGCTCATGTGGCGCGCACTGCGGTAACAATGGACGTCGGATTGGCCAGAGTCTAAAGCCGCGTCGGCGCGATTCGCCTGCGATTCCAAAAGCCTTTGAGCCCGCACAAACCCTGCCGTGGTACGGGGACCGAATGATGGTGTTCGGAAACTTAAACGAGGCTTAAGGTGCGCGCCTGTCGCCGGCGCAGCCGTTTCGAAAATACAACAGCACGATTGGATTTATTGGCTTTCGACCAAGTGCAACAGTCATAATTGACAAATCAAACAATCTTGACGCATTAAGCATTTAAGGTTCACACATCCGAGTGTTCAGCAACTAATAAAAATCTCAATGCTCTCTGGATTCCTTCGATTCACTTTTTAGGACAAAAATAGATGAAAAAAACCCTCGTAGCTGCCGCTCTGCTCGGCGCATTCGCTAGCGTGGCGCAAGCTCAAACCGCCGTGCAAATCTACGGCACCATCGACGTCGGCGTCGTCAAGCGCACCGACCAGACCCTGAACATCGGCAAGCGCGCCTCCAACACCCTGGGCTTCAAAGGTACTGAAGACCTGGGCAACGGCCTGAAAGCGCTGTTCCAAGTTGAAATGCGTTACGACCCGGACACCGGCACCAACGAAAACAACGGTCGTCCGCTGTTCCAGGGCCAGACCCGCGTCGGCCTGCAGGGTGACTTCGGTATGGTCCGCCTGGGCCGTGGCCTGACCCCGTTCCAGGAAATCGTCGGTTCGTTCGAGCCGTGGCACGGCCTGGCGACCCCGGCTGGTTTCTACACCGACATCAGCGTCGCCGGCTTCAACTCGGCTCCGCTGGACGTCAACTCGGGTGGCGGTTCGCCGAACAGCAACCGTATCTCGAACGCGATCTTCTATAACTCGCCGGTTTCGAACGGCTTCCAGGTGAACGCTTCGTGGGCTTCGAAAGAAGCCAACGGCGGCGGCGTGACCGGCGTCGGCGCCGGCGCTGCCACCTACGCTACGGGCGCACAGGCTTCGGCCAACCCGTTCTCGATCGCTGGCACCTACAACAACGGTCCGGCCGCCGCGATGCTGGCTTACGAGCGCAACGCCGTCGAATCGAAAGTCTGGTCGGTCGCAGGTTCGTTCTCGGTGACCCCGGAACTGAAACTGATGGGTACCTACTCCCACCAGAACATGGAACACACCAACACCCAGCGTCCGACCATCAAGGGCGCCGAAATCGGTGCAACCTACGCTGTGGGCCCGGGCAAAGTGCTGGCCGGCTTCGGTATCAAGAAGCAGGACGAGAACTTCCGTCTGCACGACCTGATCACCCGCCAGTACTCGCTGGGCTACGAGTACAGCCTGTCGAAGCGTACGTACCTGTACGTCGATGCTTCGCGCAAGACGAACATCTTCAACCAGGCATCCGGCGCGGTTTCGGGCACCCCGACCGTCAACCACTACGACGTGGGCCTGAACCACTCGTTCTAAGCTGACGACGCGGGGGCAACCCCGCTGCTTCGCACCGCAAGGGCGGGCCCGGGAAACCGGGTCCGCCCTTGTTGCATCCGGCGCCGCTCCGATGATGCGGCGGCGGTACAGTGCCAATAGGAAATCTGTGCCGACCCATTGCTGTCGGTTAAAATGAACGGTCTACCCATCTCGCAAGCCGCACATGACCGCATCATTGGATTCCACCGCCATCGCCCAATACCTGATCGACCATCCGCAGTTTTTCGTCGAGTACGCTGCCCTGCTGGGCGAGGTAAAACTGTCGAGCCCGCTTACGGGCCGTGCGGTCTCGCTGCAGGAGCGCCAGATGGAAGTCATGCGCGACAAGTACCGGATCCTGGAACTGCGCATGTCCGAACTGGCGCGCCACGCCGAGGAAAACGCGGCCATCGCGAACCGTTTCCACGGCTGGACCCAGCAATTGCTGCGCACCCGCGCCCACGATGAGATCCCGAGCGCCGTCGCCGACGGCCTGGTCAAGCATTTCATCGTGCCGCACGCCACGCTGCGCCTGTGGAAACTGACGCCCGAACACGCAGACACCTGGTATACGAACGGCGTGTCCGAAGACGTGCGCCTGTTCGCCAGCAGCCTGCGCGCGCCCTACTGCGGTCCGAACAAGGAATTCGAAGCGGTCGGCTGGCTGGCAACCGCCGAGCCGGACACGGTGCGCTCCACCGTGCTGTTGCCGCTGCGCGCCGGCGGCAACGCCTTCGGCCTGCTCGTGCTCGGGTCTCCGGATCCGGAACGCTTCAGCGCCTCGATGGCGACGGATTTCCTCGTCCACATCGGCGAGACGGCCAGCACCGCCCTCGCTCCACTGCTCGGCTGACGTGGACGCGCCGGCCGCCGACGACTGGACCGGCCGCTACCTGGCGGAGCTGAAAACGCAGCGCCAGCTGTCCGGGCACACGATCGCCGCCTACGGCCGTGACCTGGCCGAACTGGCCCGGCTCGCCAATCTGCCGGACCAGGCCGGCTGGCCGACGTTGACCCATGTCGACATCCGCCGCTGCGCCGCGAAACTGCACGCCGAGGGCCAGAGCGCCGCATCGATCGCGCGCAAGCTGTCCGGCTGGCGCGGCTTTTTCGACTGGCTGTCGCGCCAGCTCCCGTTGGCGGCCAACCCGGCCGACGGCGTGCGTGCGCCGCGCCGCCCCAAGCGGCTGCCCAAGGCGCTGGCCGTGGACGACGCCGTGCAACTCATGGAACAGGCGACGCCCGGCCATGCCGAACCGGCCGAGCTGTGCGACCGCGCCATGTTCGAGCTGCTGTATTCGAGCGGCCTGCGGGTGTCCGAATTAACTGGACTCGACGTTTATCACGTTCCCGCCAGGGATGGCCGGCCCGCCTCGCTCGGCTGGCTGGAACTCGAAGCGCAGGAAGTGGTCGTCACCGGCAAGGGCAACAAGATGCGCCGCGTGCCCGTCGGCGGTCCGGCCCGCGCGGCGCTGGAAGCGTGGCTGGCCGTGCGTCCGCCGGCCCGCGACGGCGGCGCCGCCCTGTTCCTGTCGACGCGCGACACGCGCATCAGCCCGCGCGTCGTGCAATACCGCCTGAAGGTCCATGCCCAAAAGGCCGGCATGCCGGTCCACGTGCACCCGCATGTGCTGCGCCATTCGTTCGCTTCGCACCTGCTGCAATCCTCGGGCGACCTGCGCGCCGTGCAGGAGCTGCTGGGCCACGCCAGCATCACGTCGACCCAGATCTACACGTCGCTCGACTTCCAGCACCTCGCCGCCGTCTACGACAAGGCCCATCCGCGCGCCAAGCGCAAATAGCCGGGTTTGCGCCCAGACGGGCGCGGCGTGCCGGGTGGTGACGATTCGCAAATTCCGGCATAATCTTCCGATTCTCCGCAGCCGGAACGGCTCACACCTTGGACAACGACATATGGAATTGATCCCCAGCACCATCCTGACCGGCTTCCTCGGCGCCGGCAAAACCACGTTGCTCAATCGTATCCTGCAGGAAGAGCACGGCCTGCGCATCGCCGTCATCGAAAACGAGTTTGGCCAGGAAAATATTGACAACGAAATCCTCGTGCAGGATTCGAGCGAGCAGATCGTCGAGATGAACAACGGCTGCATCTGCTGCACCGTGCGCGGCGACCTGATCGTGGCGCTGACGAATCTGGCGCGCAAGCGCGAAGCCGGCGACATCAGCTTCGACCGCATCGTCATCGAAACGACGGGCCTCGCCAACCCGGGCCCGGTGGCACAGACGTTCTTCGTCGACGAAGAAGTGGGCGCCCACTATCTGCTCGACGCCGTCGTGACCGTCGTCGACGCGCGCCACGCCATGGACCAGCTGGACCGCCACGAGGAAGCCCAGCGCCAGGTCGGGTTCGCCGACAAGATCCTGCTGTCCAAGACCGACCTCGTGGATGCCGCCGCCGTCGAAGCACTCAAGGCACGCATTCGCCGCATCAATCCGCGCGCACCGATCAGCACGTCCGATTTCGGCCGTGCCCCGATCAGCGACGTGCTCGACCTGCGCGGTTTCAACCTGAACGACAAGCTGGAACTGGACCCGGCCTTCCTCACGGCCGACGAGGCGCACGAGCACGGCCACGACCATGACCACGATCATGACCACGTGCACACGGAAGCATGCGACCACAGCCATGACCACCATCATGACCACGTGCACACGGAAGCATGCGACCACAGCCATGACCACCATCACGGCCACCACAGCGACGACATCGCGGCCTTCGTGTTCAAGAGCGAGCGTGCCTTCGACCCCGAGCGTCTGGATCAATTTCTCGGCAGCATGGTCCAAGTATTCGGCCCGAACATGCTGCGTTATAAAGGCGTCCTGTCGATGGCCGGCGCGGACCGCAAGGTCGTCTTCCAAGGCGTGCATCAAATCATGGGCAGCGACCTCGGTGCAAAGTGGGTGGATGGCGAAGCACGCGGGAGTAAGATGGTGTTTATTGGTAAAAATTTACCGAAAGATGTCTTTATTCGCGGATTGGAACAGTGTTTGGTATAAACTACTCCGGTTCTATGGTGCTCTTTGCGCGGTCCGCCCTTCGCTCGGTATAGTTGACCAGCATGCACCTGTGGTCGAACGACTGGACAGCCCCGCCCGCACGGCCGGGAACGGGGCAGGCCCGGGAAACCGGGCCGTTACGGCAGCCGGCCGGCGCGCACCGTAACAACGGTAAGCGCTGAGTTAGCTGATAAAATGGAAACTCTGTCGTATCAAAGGTAAGTGAAGTCATGACTAAAACAACGAAACCGAATACCGTTGCGCAGCCCGAAGAACGCCTCCTGACGGAAGAAGAAATTCGGGCCATGAGCGACGACGACTACATGAACCCGGCCCAGCTGGCGTTCTTCAAGAACCGCCTGCAGGAACTCGAAAAGGAACTGCTGAAAAACGCAGGCGAAACGACGGAACACCTGCGCGAAACGGTGCTCGTTCCCGACCCGGCCGACCGCGCCACCATCGAGGAAGAGCACGCGCTGGAACTGCGCACCCGCGACCGCGAGCGCAAGCTGCTCAAGAAGGTCCAGCAATCGCTGGCCTCGATCGAATCCGGCGAGTACGGCTGGTGCGAAGAAACCGGTGAACCGATCGGTATCCCCCGCCTGATCGCCCGCCCGACGGCGACGTTGTCGCTGGAAGCCCAACAGCGCCGCGAACTGAAGCAGAAACTGTACGGCGACTGATCGCCGTGCGCGCCAATGAAAAAGCATGCGCGCGCCGCATGCTTTTTTGTTTTTGGGCCCCCTGCCGGGCGCGGGTTTGTGTGCACGAGTTATTTCCTATCGGATACACTGGAAGGATCGCCAACAAGTTGACACAGCTCAGGCGTGCGCACCGTGTCATCCGCGCCGCCATGCTAATGTCTCGACCGGCAAACGACGGCAGACAAGGACGGGATGGGGCTCTTCGATTTCCTGAAGAAAAAAGGCGACGCGCCAATTGCGGGCGCGGGCGCACGTCCGCGCCACGACAATCCGCTTGCGGCCGGCCCCGTCACCCGGCTGGCGCTCGATACGGAAGCGGAACGCGAACGCCAGCGTGAAATCGCCCGCGCCACGGCCGCCAAGATCGACGAGATCGAACTGGAGATGACCTCCGCCATCTTCGACGACGACGCCTGGAGCGGCCGGCGTCCCCCGGCCGCCGCGGTGTCCCGCACCATCGGTGCCGCCGGCACGGCCTCGACCGACCAGAACACGGACATGCTGCTGGGCCCCGATGACTTGCCGGACGCGGCCGCCACGCCGTCCAGCGCCCTCGTCGTCGAGGAAGCTGCGATCCTGTACGCCAACGACCAGCTCGACGCCGCCGCCCTGCTCCTGCGCACGAGCGTGCGGGAGCCGGGCGGTGCCGGCGAACGCCTGCCGTGGTGGATGCTGTTCGACCTGTACCAGATCATGGGCCAGGGCGGCGAGTTCGAGAGCATCGCGATCGACTACGCCAGCCATTTCGAGACGTCGCCGCCCACGTATCACCCGTTCGCGGAAACGGCGCGCGCGCTCACCGGCCCCGCGCTGGACGACCAGTTTTCCGGCGCGGTCCCGACCGCGAGCCTGTCCGGCCGCCTGGACGGCGACGACGACGCCCGTGCACAGCTCGCGCGCGCGCAGGCGGCCTCGCCCAGTCCGCTGGTCCGGTTCGAATTCCAGGCGATTACCGAGGTGACGCCGCCGGGCTGCGCCCTGCTGCTGGAGGCGCTGCAAGCCCTGCGCAAGGCGGGACGCGAGCTGGTGCTGGTAGGCGCCGACCACCTTGTCGCCGTGCTGCGTCCGATGCTCGCCATCGGCGACCGCGGCACCGGTGCAGCGCCGTGGCTGCTGCTGCTGGAATTGCTGCTGCTGACGAACCGCGAAAAGGATTTCGAAGAAACCGCGATGGATTACTGCGTGACCTTCGAGGTGTCGCCGCCGTCGTTCGAGGCGCCGCCGCATTCAGCCGTAAGTCTCGCTGCGGTCGGCGTGGCGCAAGGTGCGGCGGCAGGTGACCGTTTCCTGCTGCCGGCCGTGATCCAGGGCTCCAGCGGCGCGCTGCTGGCCGCCATCGCCGACCACGTGGCGGACCGCCCTGCCCTCGTGCTGGACGGCTCCCGGCTGGCCCGCATCGATTACGCGGCCGCGACCGCCCTGGCCGCGCAGTTACGCACGCTGGCCCAGGACGGGCGCGAGGTCGTACTGCGCGACCTGAACCACCTCGCCGCCGCCTTGCTGCGCTTGCTCGGCGTCGGAGAGCAAGTCCGCCTGTACGCGCACAAGTACTGACACCGCCGGTGCGTGTGCCGAGTGTCAATTGACGGTTGGATATGATCCAGTCTTGCAATTTGATTTGACATCCCCACTTGCGGTGAGCAGATCAACCACGAGGCAAATATGGAACAATTTCACGGCACGACGATCGTCAGCGTACGGCGCGGCAACCAGGTCGCGCTCGGCGGCGATGGACAAGTCACCCTGGGCAACGTCGTCATGAAGGGCTCCGCGCGCAAGGTGCGCAAGCTCTACCAGAACAAGGTGCTGTGCGGCTTTGCCGGCGGCACGGCCGACGCCTTTACGCTGCTCGACCGCTTCGAAGCGAAACTGGAAAAACACCAGGGCAATCTGCTGCGCGCCTCGGTCGAACTGGCCAAGGACTGGCGCACCGACCGCGTGCTGCGCCGCCTGGAGGCCATGCTGCTCGTCGCGGACCGCGAAAAGACCCTGATCATCACCGGCAATGGCGACGTGCTCGAACCCGAGGACGGCATCGGCGCGATCGGCTCGGGCGGTATCTACGCCCAATCGGCCGCCAAGGCCCTGCAGGAAAACACGGATTTCGCGCCGGCGGACGTGGTCAAGAAAGCGCTGACCATCGCAGGCGAGCTGTGCATCTATACGAACATGTCGCACATCATCGAGACGCTGGACTGACCGGCCTCTCCCGCACGAAAGCATTCATGAGCACACATATGAACATGACCCCATCCGAAATCGTCTCGGAACTCGACAAGCACGTCGTCGGCCAGGGCAAGGCCAAGCGCGCCGTATCGATCGCGCTGCGCAACCGCTGGCGCCGCCAGCAGGTCGAGGAACCGCTGCGCCACGAGATCACCCCGAAAAACATCCTCATGATCGGCCCGACCGGCGTCGGCAAGACCGAGATCGCACGCCGCCTGGCCAAGCTGGCCGACGCGCCGTTCATCAAGGTCGAAGCGACCAAGTTCACCGAAGTCGGTTATGTCGGCCGCGACGTCGACACCATCATCCGCGACCTGATCGACATCGGCATCAAGCAGACCCGCGCCAGCGAAATGAAGAAGGTGCGCCAGCGCGCCGAGGACGCCGCCGAAGACCGCGTCATCGACATCCTCGTGCCGCCGGCGCGCGACTTCGGCTTCAACGTCAGCAACGACGGCAAGGACGGCGGCGACGCCACGCGCCAGACGTTCCGCAAGCGCCTGCGCGAAGGCGCTCTGGACGACAAGGAAGTCGAAATCGACGTTCTGGATGCTGCGCCGCAAATGGAAATCATGGCGCCGCCGGGCATGGAGGAAATGACGGAACAGATCAAGTCGATGTTCGCCGGCGTCGGCGGCGGGCGCAAGAAGCCCCGCAAGATGAAGGTGAAGGAGGCAATGAAACTGCTCGTCGACGAGGAAGCCGCCAAGCTCATCAACGAAGACGAGATGAAGCAGAAGGCGATCACCAACGTCGAGCAGAACGGCATCGTGTTCCTGGACGAGGTCGACAAGATCGCGTCGCGCTCGGAACACGGCGGCGCCGACGTCTCGCGCGCGGGCGTGCAGCGCGACCTGCTGCCGCTCGTCGAAGGCACGACGGTGAACACGAAGTACGGCATGATCAAGACGGACCACATCCTCTTCATCGCCTCGGGCGCGTTCCACCTGTCCAAGCCGTCGGACCTGATCCCGGAGCTGCAGGGCCGCTTCCCGATCCGCGTCGAACTGGAATCGCTGTCGATCGAGGACTTCAAGAGCATCCTGACGTCGACGGACGCCAGCCTCACCAAGCAATACGAGGCCCTGCTGGCGACGGAAGGCGTCAAGCTGGAATTCGCCGACGAGGGCATCCACCGCCTGGCCGAGATCGCTTATTCCGTCAACGAGCGCACCGAGAACATCGGCGCGCGCCGCCTGTACACGGTGATGGAAAAGCTGCTGGAAGAGATCTCGTACTCGGCCACCGACAAGTCGGGCCAGGCGCTGGTCATCGATGCGGCATATGTCAACGAACGGCTCGATGCGCTGGCGGTCAACGAAGACCTGTCGCGCTACGTGCTGTAAGCTCGGCACGGCCGGAAAGGAGGCGGCGATGGCAAACAAGGCATTGGCAACCCGGCAGAAGATGCGGCTGCGTGTCGAGCCGACGCCGCCGCTCAAACCTCGCAACCCGTTCGCCGGCTTCGCCAAGGCGCGCGCGGCCGGGTCGCACGACAACACCACGGCCAGCGAACGGCTGGCCGCCAAGCGCGCGCTCAAGAAGGCCAAGCTGGAGCCGGACGAGGAATGACCGGCCGGCGCTCCGGCCCCCGCTATTTCGCCAGCGTAATCAGCGGCTTGCCTTTTTCGACGATATAGGTGGCGATGCCCGCCCCATCCCCGGTGCCGGGGTTCCTGGCCGCGTGAATCGTTCCGGCCGGGATGAATACGGATTGCCCGGCCTTGAGCGTCACCGGCGCCTTACCGTCAGGCATGTACTCCAGGGTGCCCTCGAGGACGTAGAGCACTTCGTCACCCGGATGCGTATGCCTGGGCACGCCATGGCCGGGGTCGACGTCAACGCGCACCTGGACAACTTCGCGCCCCGGCACCACGCTGTCGTGCCGCAGCAGGTCGGTGCGCCGCACCCCCGCAACCTGCGCCCATGTGGCCGCGCCCAGCAGCGCCAGCACAAAGACCGGCGTCGTTTTCATGTTCATTGCGCCTCCGTCATCACGCATCGATACCTGTCGATTAGACAGTAGCATGGTGACGACGCTGCATGGATTCCGGCATGTTTTGATTCGCATCAGGGCGCTAACCGGGCCCATCAAGCGGTCCCGCTCCCGCGCGGGCAGTAGTTGCCGCCTGGACTCGACATTTCTTGAACTGGCCTGCCTTCTTCTGTACATTCGTTAGCGTCGAGTTGACGAACATAAAGAGAGAAACGACACCCCCATGAGCTCCCCCGACATGCTGCTGGACGTCCTGCGCGCCGAACTGCGCGCCGCCGGAATCACCTACAAAATGCTGGCCGACCGCATCGCGATGAGCGAATCGAGTATCAAGCGCATGTTCGGCCAGAAGGACATGACCCTGTCGCGGCTGGCCCAGATCTGCCAGGCGGCCGGCATCGCCATGGAGGACGTGCTGCGGCGCGCGGCCGATGCGAGACCGCAGGCCGACACGCTGACCCTCGTCCAGGAAAACGCGCTGGTGGCCAATCCGCGCCTGCTGCTCGTCGCGATCTGTTGCCTGGGGCATTGGAGCCTGGAGCAAGTGGTCGAAACCTATCGTTTGACCGAACCCGAATGCATCGGCCTGCTCGTGGAACTCGACCGACTCGGCGTGATCGAATTGAAACCGCTGAACCGCTACACGCTGCGGGTCTCGAACGCCTTCCGCTGGCTGCCGGACGGGCCGGTGCAGCGCTTCTTCCGCACGCACGTCGTCGAGGATTATTTCGCCGGCCGCTTCGACGGCGCCGGAGAAACGCTAATGTGCCTGCCCGCGCGCCTGTCGCTGGCGAGCGCCGCCGAGCTGGCGGAAAAAATCCATCAGCTGGCCGGCGAGCTGGCGCGCATGCACCGTAACGATCGCCGCCTGCCGCCGCAGGAACGCGACGGTTTTACGTTGCTGGTCGGATTTCGTTCGTGGGAATTTTCCGCGTTCACTGCGCTCAGGCGCTGAACGCGGACGCCGCTCACTGCGCGTTCGTCTGGCCGGCCGGATTCTCGGTGCCGCGGGTCTGCGGTGGCATCGGGACCTGGTTCGGCGCTCCATTGATCGGATTCGGATTCGCGGGCGGTGGATTGTCGTGCGTGCCGACGTCGCCCGGATTCGTCATCGAGGGCTGAGGCTGCACGGCGCCCGGCGCCATCGGCGGTTCAGGCACGGCCGCGCCGTTGCCCTGCGTCGGCTGCGTGGCCGGTGCGACCGTGATCGGCTGGGGTTGCGGGAAATTCGGCTGGACATTCGGCTGCGGCGCAGCGGCCCCCGGGCCACCCATCGGTGCCGCGGCCTTGGTGTCCGTGGCGAGGTCGACGCGCTTCATTACGCCGCCGTCGGACAGCATCACGTAGCGCGGATGAACTTCCGCCAGCGTGATGCCCGGCGCCAGTTCCTTGCCCACCTGCAGCGCCTTGGGCGGCGAACCCTCGGCGACGAGGATCGCCACACTGCTGCGCCCGTCCGCCACGACACCCGTCAGCTGGTAATTGGTTGCGCTGGCCACGGCGACCTGGCCACCGAACAGGGTTGCGGCCGCGTCGATCGCCGGGTCGGGCAGCGCAGCCTGCGGCACCGCCGCGAGCGGACGCTGGGGCGGCTGGTACAACTGCATGATCCAGTACGCGAGCGACACTGCCAGCAGGATCATGCCCAACAGGCTCAGAAGGAAGGGCAAACGCTTGTTCATCAGTTTCCTTGTCACTGCACCAACTGGTTGATTTCAATAATCGGCATCAGCACAGCCAGCACGATCAGCAGCACGACGAGGCCCATGGCCAGGATCAGCACTGGCTCCAGCAGGCCGGCGATGGTCAGCGCGCGCCGCTCGAGGTCGGCCTGCTGCGAATTCGATGCCCGTTCGAGCATCGCAGGCAGCTCGCCCGTGATCTCGCCGGCACGGATCATGTGCACCAGCATGGGCGGGAACAGCTTTTGCGCCGACAGCGCGCGCGCCAGGCCGACGCCTTCGCGCACGCTGGCCGTCGCCTGTTCCACCAATTCCTTCATCGCCACGTTCGACAACGTGTCGCGGCTCGTTTCGAGCGCGCGCAGGATGGGCACGCCCGATCCGGTCGTGATCGCCAGCGTGCTGGCGAAACGGGTCGTGTTCAGGCTGCGCTCGAACTTGCCGTACACGGGCGCGTTCAGCAGCCACGTGTGCCAGCGCCGCTTGAGCACCGGGTTCTGCAGCGCGCGGCGCCACGCGAACCAGAGCGCGATGACGATCAATGCGACATAGATCCCGTAAGCGCGCGTAAAGTTCGACACGCCGAGCATGAGGATGGTCAGGAACGGCAGCTTCTGCTTCGTGTTGGCGAACACCGAGACGATCTGCGGCACGACATAGGTCAGCAGGAAGATCACGATCGCGAACGCGACGACGGTGACGATGGCCGGATAGGTGAAGGCCAGGCGCACCCGCTGCACGAGGGCGTTGCGGCGTTCGATGTAGTCGGCCAGGCGCGACAGCACGCGCGACAACTGGCCGATCTGCTCGCCGGATGCGACGAGCGCGCGATAAATGTCGGCGAAGTCGCGTGGATGGCGCGTCAGCGCGCTGGAGAACGAGGCGCCGCCCATCACTTCCGAGCGGATCGACGCGATCAGGTCGCGCACGTAGGCGCGCTCGGCCTGTTCCAGCAGCGCCGTGAAGGCTTGTTCGAGCGGCAGGCCGGCTTCCAGCAGGCTGGCGAGCTGGCGCGTGAACAGCGCGAGCTCGATCTGGGACAGGCGCTCGCCGAAGCCGCGCGCGCGCGCCGCCCCGCTCTCGTCGACCTGGGCCGCGATGGCCTCGACGGTGAGCGGCGTCAATCCCTGCAGGCGCAGGTCGGCGCGTGCGGCGCGGGGACTGTCGGCGTTCAGGACGCCCTTGCGGCTGACGCCACCGGCGTCGACGGCTTCGTAGCGGAAGGCTGGCATCGATCAGTCCGCCTTGGTCACGCGGACCAGTTCAGCTTCGGTCGTGATGCCTTCGTGCACCCACCGCTCGCCATCCTCGCGCATGGTCTTCATGCCGATTTTCAGCGCGGTGTCACGGATCTCGGCCTCGGCGACCTGGTTGTGGATCTGCGAACGGATCTGTTCATTCGTCTCGAGCAGTTCGTACACGCCCACGCGACCGTGGAAGCCCGTATGGCCGCAGCGATCGCAGCCGACCGCCACCCACTGCCCGCCTTCCTGGCGCTTGCAGTAGGAACACAGCTTGCGCACGAGGCGCTGCGCCATCACGCCCAGCAGCGACGACGACAGCAGGAACGGCTCGATGCCCATGTCCAGCAGACGGGTCACGGCCGAGGCGGCGTCGTTCGTGTGCAAGGTCGCCAGCACCAGGTGGCCCGTCAGCGAGGCCTGCACGGCGATCTGGGCCGTTTCGAGGTCGCGGATCTCGCCGATCATGATGACGTCCGGGTCCTGGCGCAGGATCGCGCGCAGGGCCTTGCCGAAGGTCATTTCGATGCGGGCGTTGACCTGCGTCTGGCCGATGCCGGGCAGGTCGTATTCGATCGGGTCCTCCACCGTCATGATGTTGGTGGTCGTCGAGTTCAGGCGCGACAGCGATGCGTACAGGGTCGTCGTCTTGCCGGAACCGGTCGGGCCCGTGACGAGCACGATGCCGTGCGGCTGGTTGATCAGCTTGTCGAACTGCGGCAGCATCTGCTCGCTCATGCCCAGGTGGCTCAAGTCGAGACGGCCCGCTTCCTTGTCGAGCAGACGCAGCACGGCACGCTCGCCGTGGCCGGTCGGCAGCGTGGAGACGCGCACGTCGACGGGCTTGCCGCCGATGCGCAAGGTGATGCGGCCGTCCTGCGGGAGGCGTTTTTCCGCGATGTCGAGCTGCGACATGATCTTGATGCGCGAGATCAGCGAGGCGTGGATGGCCTTGCGCGGACGCACGATGTCGCGCAGCGCGCCGTCGATGCGGAAGCGCACGACGGACGTCTGCTCGAACGGTTCGATGTGGATATCCGACGCGCCTTCGCGCAACGATTGCGTGAGCAGCGCGTTGATCATGCGGATGACCGGTGCGTCGTCGGACGATTCCAGCAGGTCTTCGATCGCCGGCACGTCCTGCAGCAGTTTCGTGAGGTCGAGGTCGGCATCGAACTCGTCCGCGACCTGCGACGCGTCGCCGCCGGCCGACTGGTAGGCGGCGGCGATGGCCGATTCCAGTTCGGCGCGTTCCATCCGCCGCAGCGTGATGCGCCCGAAGCGGCGCGAGATCTCGGCGATCGCGGCCGGCTTGGTCGCGTTCGAGACCAGCACTTCGACGGCCTGCGCCGGGTCGCCGTTGGAACGCGCCAGCACGCCGTAATCCCGTGCGAATGCGAAGGGCAACAAATTATTCATCGTCTATCAGTTCTGTTGGGTCGGTGGCACCGGCCGATACTCGGGTTGCGCAGGCTGCACCGGGCGGAATTCCGGCGCGGCCGGCTGGACGCCCGGCTCGGCCGGGGCCCTGGGCTGGATCGTGTCCGGCCCGGTGGCAGCGCCCGGACGCGCCGCCGCGGGTGCCGGCGGCGGCATCGTGGCCATCGCGCCGCCCACCGGCGGCTGGCCGTTGCTCAGCTTGGGCAGCATCGGGGCGCCGAGGTTCTTCAGCAGCACGGTGTCGTCGGCCGGCTGCGCCATCTCGCCGGCGGCGTGCATGTATTCGTAGCGGTCCATGGAGATGCTGTCGTTCTGCTCCTTGCTGCGCACCACGACCGGGCGCAGGAACACCATCAGGTTGCGCTTGGCGCGGGTGCGGGTGCGGTACTTGAACAGGTTGCCGATGATCGGAATATCGCCCAGCCCGCGCGTCTTTTCGTTGTTCTCGGATTCGTCGTCCGAGATCAGGCCGCCCAGCACGATGATCTGGCCATTGTCGGCCAACACGTTGCTTTCGATCGCGCGGACGGTGGTCACGATGCCCGACGCCGAGCTGACGGAATTGTCGATCCCCGAATTCTCATGGTAGATCGACAGCTTGATGGTACCGCCTTCGGAAATCTGCGGGCGCACCTTCAGCAGCAGGCCCACGTCCTTGCGGTCGACCGTCTGGAACGGATTGCTTGCCCCGCTCGCGCCCGTCGTGAAGGAACCGGTGATGATCGGGATGTTCTGGCCGACCTTGATCGTCGCCAGCTCGTTGTCCAGGGTGATCATGTTCGGTGTGGACAAGATGTTGGCGTGTCCCGTGCTTTCAAGGGCATGTGCGATCGCGCCCAGGCCCAGCTCGCCGTTCACCTGCTTGAACAGGCCGATCGACAGGCCGGTCGGCGTCGGGATCGAACTGCCGGTGGTGCTGCCGGACGAGCCGGTGATGCCCGTCGCCGCGGCCAGCGCCAGGTTGACGATGTTGTTGCTGCTGCCGCCGAGGCTGAACGACTGCAGGCCGCCCACGCGGTAGCTGCTGTTGTTGTTGCCGGTCAGGCCCACCCACTGCACGCCGAACTCGGATGCGTCGGTCGACGTGACCTCGACCACCAGCGCCTCGATGTAGACCTGGGCGCGGCGCACGTCGAGCTGGTCGATGACGGCGCGCAGGTTGCGATACACGGCGTCGGGCGCCGTGATGATGAGGCTGTTGGTCGACGCATCGGCCTGGATGAAGCCGGAACCCTGGCCGCCGCCGGCGCCGCCGGACGTCGCCTGGCCCTGCTGGGCGAAGCTGCCGCCCGTGCCACCCATGCCGGTACTGCTCTGCTGGCCGCCGAGCGCACCGGCGCCCGTGCCCGTGCCGCCCGTCGTGCTGGACTGGATCGAGCCACCCGACGTGCCCTGCTGCTGCACCGGCACGGCCGACGCATCCTGCGAGACGACGGCCCGCAACGTCTGCGCGACCTTGCTGGCGTCGGCGTTCTTCAGGTAGACCACGTGGATGTTGCCGAGTTCCTTCGTCGGCTGGTCGAGCTTGGCGATCAGGCTCTTGGCCATGTTGGCGCGGGCCGCGCTCGGCGCACGCACGATGACGGCATTCATGCGCGGATCGGCCAGCACGGTCACGCGGCCCGCATCGCCGCCGGCGGCCGGTTCCATCAGGCGCGTGACGAGCGTGGCGACGTCGCTGGCGATGCCGTTGCGGATCGGGATCACGTCGAGGTCGCCGGTGGCCGGGCCATCGAGCGCGGCGATGATCTTCGACAGGCGGCGCAGGTTGTCGGCATAGTCCGTGATCACGAGGCTGTTGTTGCCCGGATCGGCCATGATCGAGTTGTTCGGCGAGATCAGCGGGCGCAGCACGGCCGTCAGGTTGGCGGCCGATTCGTGCTGCAGGCGGTAGACCTGCGTGGCGATCTGGTCGCCCCTGGCCTTCGAGCCCCCGATGCCGACCTGCGTGGGCGACGATTGCAGCTTCGCCTCCGCCTCCGGCACCACCTTGGCATAGCCGTCGCCGGTGACGACCGCATAGCCCTGCAGGCGCAGCGCCGAGGTCAGCAGGGCAAAGGCCTGGGCCTTGGTCAATGTCTTTTCCGACACCAGGGTCAGCGTGCCCTTGACGCGGGGGTCGATGATGAAGGTCATCCCCGTGTAATGGCCGACCGCCTTGATGACGGATTCCATGTCGGCGTTGACGAAGTTGAGCGCGGCGCCGCCGCCGTCCTGGGCGAAGGCGGGCACGACCGGGACGCTTGTTCCGACGAGGCAGCACACCATGGCGGCGGCCACGATGCGGCGCAGGGCTGGAGGTTGCTGGGTGCTACGGAGGTTTGTTTTCATCATCTGAACTCTAACGCGATTATGTTCTTGCCGTTCACCATACGCCGTTGACCCAGCAGGTTGAGCAGGTTGCCCAGCGTCTCTTCGTATTTGTCGGCCGCCGCTGCCTGTCCCGAGAAGTGCAGGCGGCCATTTTCCAATGCTCCACTACCAGTCAGCAAAAGTGCGCCGCTCACGGTCCGCAGCACCACGTCGGCCCGCTGGCCGTGCCAGTCCATCGCCATCTCGTAGGTGCCGAGCGGTTTGATCGGGCTCATACGCGAGCCCATGTCGGTCATCGAGAGCACCGTGCGTCCGCTCACCGCCACCGCATTGCCCTGGCGCGCGATGTCCAGCAAGTTCCACGACAGCTTGATCATGCCCGACAATGCGAGCGTGTTCAGGGGCGCTCCCAGGCCGGCCAGGCCCGCGGCCGGCAACAGCAACTGGCCGGCGCTGACCTGCCATTGCGACCAGCTGCCGCTGACGTGCACCGGCTGCGCCAGCGCCTGGTCGTTGGCCAGGTCCATGCTGACATCCCCGACGAGCACCAGCGGCGACAGGCGCCAGGTAAAGCGTCCGGGCAGCAGCGGCGTGACGGCGCCGCCCTCGCCCGGCGCGCCGCCCACAAAGGCTGAGCCGCGCCAAAGCGTACCTTGCGCATCCCCCAGAGTCAAACGGCCGCCGGTCTGGCGTTCGACCATCGGACCGAGCCAGGCGGCCGGCAGGAACGCCAGCACGGTGACGAGCACCGCCAGCACCGTCAGCGCGATCC